>WNGB01014191.1_pt1 | contig 10667 bp, 8 predicted proteins | sample 5400681 | NCBI WGS metagenome assembly WNGB01 (sample SAMN13153367, study PRJNA577476) | soil metagenome | isolation source: 115 cm soil or saprolite under grassland replicate 2 | place: USA:California | collected 2016-06-15 | reverse complement strand
CAACTGTTTGGCGCACGTCTATGCGACGCAAAGCACTAATAGTGGAGCTACGTGGTCGGCCAACATTCAGGTCACCACCGCCCAGTCGAACTTCGACGGCAATCCGAACGGTCCCGGCGACTATTCGTCGTCCACCCCGTTCAACGACACAGTCCGGCCGTTCTTCTGCGACCATCGCTCGACCAACCCAGGCGGATCGTTTGACATTTATACTGCCGCGCTTCAATGACGTTCTCTCTTGCAGCGGGCTGACACCACGTCGGCCCGCTTTTTTTTCAGGGGAAGGGCTCGATCGTGCGCCCCTCCACCGCGCGGCGAAAGCGAGCCGCTTCGCGAAGCACGGCGAGGGGTGCACACAGCACGGACAGCGCGGCGAGACAGGCGCGATGACGGCGGGGGATACACAAGGGGGCATAACCCCCTTGTTCGATACCTCCCCTATAATGCGCGTTTCTCGAACGAAGCCATCATGGAAGCCGAACGCATCAATCAAATCGCCTCGACGCTCGCCGGCCTGAACACGCGGTCGGAGGAGCTGCGGAGGTATCTTTGACTTCGAGGGCAAGCGGGCGCGTCTCGCCGAGGTAGCGAGGGAGCTCGAAGCCTCGGACGTCTGGTCCGACCCCAAGCGCGCCCAGGAGCTGGGGCGCGAAAAGAAGCAGCTCGAGACCACCGTGCGCGTCCTCGCCGGCCTCGACGGCCAGTTGCGCGACGCCCGCGAGCTGTTCCAGCTCGCGCGCTCCGAGAACGACGACGCGACGCTCGCCGCGATCGAGACCGACGTCGCGCAGGCCGGGAAGACCGTGGCGGACCTCGAGTTCCGGCGCATGTTCTCCGATCCGCTCGACCCCAACAACTGCTTCATGGACATCCAGTCGGGGTCGGGGGGCACCGAGGCGCAGGACTGGGCGCAGATGCTCGAGCGCATGTACGCCAAGTACTGCGACCGCAAGGGCTACGGCATGGAGGTGCTCGAGGAGTCGCCGGGCGAAGTCGCCGGCATCAAGAGCGCCTCCCTCAAGATCACGGGAAGCTACGCCTACGGGCATCTGCGCACCGAGAGCGGCGTGCATCGCCTGGTGCGCAAGTCGCCGTTCGACTCGAACGCCCGGCGCCATACGTCGTTCGCGAGCGTGTTTGTCTATCCCGAGGTCGACGAGAGCATCGAGGTCGCCGTGAATCCCGCGGAGCTGCGCATCGACACCTACCGCGCGTCCGGCGCGGGCGGGCAGCACGTCAACAAGACCGATTCGGCCGTGCGCATCACCCATTTGCCGACCGGCATCGTGGTACAGTGCCAGAATGACCGCTCGCAGCACCGCAACCGCGCGGAGGCCATGGCGATGCTGAAATCGCGGCTGTACGAGCTGGAGCTGCGCAAGCTCCAGGCCGAGCGTGACAAGCTCGCCTCCGCCAAGACCGACATCGAGTGGGGACACCAGATCCGCAGCTACGTCCTCGACCAGTCGCGCATCAAGGACCTGCGCACCGGCGTGGAGATCGGCAATACGCAGAGAGTGCTCGACGGCGACCTCGACGACTTCATCAGCGCGAGCCTCAAGCAAGGCGTCTAGCCGCGATCATGGCGGACCAGCCGGCACCACGATGACCTCCCAGTGATCGCGCGGCCTAAGCTGCGGCGCGTCCATCGCCGATCCTGCATCCGTCCTCTGATGATTCGGCATGGCTAGCCTGCCCACTGTCGTCGCCAGCTCCGTGATCCGCTCGTCGCAGCAAGGCGAAAGCCATGGCGGCGTGTATCTCGTCGATCTTGAACACCGGTCGTGGCGGCAGGTGATCGATTGGAACGATCCTGCAATCAGCTGGGAAGGGCGCGGCTGGGATCGCGGGCTCCGAGGAATCGCCTTCCACGCCGGGCATGTGTATCTTGCGGCGAGCGACGAGGTATTCGTCTATGCGCCGGACTTCCGCATGGTGAAGTCCTACCGCAACCCGTACCTCAAGCACTGTCACGAAATCTGCGTCCACGAGGACCGGCTGTATCTGACTTCCACCGGCTTCGATTCGGTTTTGGAGTTCGATCTGCGCGTTGAACGGTTTGTGAAAGGATACTTCCTGGACCGAAGAACCACGCCCCAGCCGCAGCTCCGCGTCTTTGATCCGGCTGGGGCGGACGGCCCTCCCCCCTCGATGGAGTGTCACATCAACAACGTCAGTCGTGATGGGACACTCTATGTCTCCGGCACCAAGATGGACACGCTGTGGGCGATAACGGACTCCCAGCTCGAGGCCTACGCGGCGATTCCTTTCACCACGCACAACGCTCGCCCGTATCGCCAAGGCGTGCTGTGCCAGGATTCGGGCAACGATCGGGTCGCTTATCTGGATCGGCGCGGCGCCGTGATCGAGGCGTTCCTGCTGGTGCAGTACCCGCAGGAGTCGCTGACCTGGACGCACCTGACGGCCGATCGGGCCCGCCAGGCATTCGGACGCGGTCTGTGCCTCACCGATGACCAGCGCATCATCGCCGGGTCGTCGCCTTCAACCATATCCGTCTACGAATTCGGCAACCCCAGGCCGGTCGCGTCGGTGCAGCTCACCAACGACATCCGTAACGCGATTCACGGCCTGGAAATCTGGCCCTACTGAGAGCCCTTCCTCCGCTCAGGCGGCCACTTGAGCGCTTGCGGGAAGCGACTTGCCCCGCGCATAGGGGCTGATGTCGGGCGACTGGGAGTCGGCCACCAGCCGCTGCAGGGCGGCGTGATCCATCCAGCCTTTCATCCGCTCACTGCGCCGCATCAGCTCGAATGTCGCCTCATCCGGACGAATGTCGACGATGATGTGCGTGCGGGCCTCGGTCGGATGGTCGTTGATCACGGCGTGGTCGGAAAGGTTGTTGACGGTCCACACTTCGCCGGCCGGCATGTGAAAGAACGCGTTGTGGCAGAAGAGCAGCACCTTGTCGTTGGTCACGACCGGGATATGGATGCGGAACGTGCTCCGGAAGTAGTCGTGGAAATAGATGTCGTCCTTATGGAAGACGAAACCGTCCCGGTGCATCAGCACTCGAGCCATCGGCTTGATCCTGGCGATGACGCATTTGGCGGGGGCGCCAGTGAGCCCTTCGTAGATGACGTGGCGGAGATAGGGAAGGGATTCCAGAACCGGACGGTCTTCGTCCGGTTTGCGCTGAATCGGCGGATAGCCTTTGACGAACAGCGCATCGACCTGGTTGTGAACGTCGGCGCGGTACTCCCCGCACAATTGGTCAGCGATGGACTCGATTTCCTGGCGAAGCCGCGCGCAGTCGAACCGTAACGGCAGGCGCAGGCACGAGCCGACGATTTGATGCTTGTCCCACGTCTGAACGGTCATCTCTTCTTCTCCTTTACATGTAGCCGAGGGCGCGCAGCTGCCCCATCATGGATTCCTTCTCGCGGTTGCGTCCCCCGCGTTCGTCGCCGCTTCCCAGATCCTGTTCCCAGGCGGGGATATCCGCCGACGGTTTGCTCGAGGAGCGCGTGCTCAGGGAGCGATAGCCCTGCGAATAAAGCGGGCAATACGGAATGCCGAGCGCGAGCGTAGCGGTCCAGATATCCCGTTCCGTGAAATGCAGGATGGGCTGCACGCGTGTGTGCGCAGGGTTTTCGCGCGGGCTGAAGAAGATCTCCTGGCTGCGTGCGGGATGTTCATCCCACCGTATGCCGGTGATGAGGGCCTGTATTTCGTGATCGCGCAGGGCGTTGCGGAGAGGCAGCGTCTTGAACAGGAGGCTACACGCCGGCGAGTCGGCAACCCAGCGCAGCGATGGCTCCTTTACGCCCAGCGCTGCCAATGCCGACTGGTTGTCCGCGTTGAGGTCGGCCACTCGAACCTCATCGCCGATCCGGTCGAGCTTGTCGAGCAGGTCGCTGTTCCGTATGGTCAGGAGATCCAGCTTCCAGTCGCGCACCAGCCGGTCGCGGAACGACACGAGCTCGGGAATGGGATCCTTCTCGTCGATGTCCATGACGCGGGGCGTGCGCAGGCCGCGCTCGCGGCACAACTCGACGAGGAGGTACAGCACGAGAGTGCTGTCCTTGCCGGCGCTCCAGGCGAGCATCGTCCGCTCGAGAGGAAAGCGCTCCAGCATTTCCTCGAGCACGAAGCGGGCTTGGTCGAGCTTCTGGTGCAAGACGGAATCGAGCATGGCGGTCCTTGAATGGGCGGGCTTTAGACTGGAACGGCCGTTGCACGGGCCGTGGCGGCCGAAAGATGGTTCAGATCACGCCCATCGATGCCCGCCGGCAACGCGATGCCCATCCGCGCCAACGCGCTCGGAAGTACATCCCAGATCATCGGCTGACGCCCGGCGGCAATCGGGTAGGGCGTGAAGACGATGGCATCGTTCCACACATGGTTGGCCTCCCATTTGACGTTCACCACGTTCTTCTTCTCCGGAAACCAGAATGCGCGGAAATAGTATCCGGGGTGCGTCGCCGCGACGAGATCCGGGGCGTAATCCGTGGTGTCGCCCCAGAATCCTTCCCGCTTCGTTCGAACCGAGCTCACCATCGGCGCCCCGGTATGGGGATCCTTGAGTTCCCACAGCGCCTGCGTCAGCCGCTCCAGGATTTCCTGCCCTTCCTGCTCGCCGACGAACGCCCCAGGGAAACGTCCGCCTTTGCGGTTGATGTAGAACCGTCCCGGATCCAGGCAAAAGACATGGGTCTTCGCTGCAATCGCCGGGTCTGACCAGCACGGCATCTCCGACGCGGGCGCCAGCGCGAGATCCCGCAGGAAGTCCTCCATGACCACGAGGCGGCGAACGACATCGAAACCGTGATCGGAGACCATGAACAGATCCGCTTTGCCATCCACCAGTTCGGCGACCTCGCCGATGAAGGCGTCGAGCTCGGCGTAGAAGCGCCGGGTCCATCCATATCGAGGATGACCGGGGTCGTCAAGAGCATGGAGAAAGAAGTGCTGAAGACGATCGGTCTCCGTGATCACCGCAATGCACAGGTCCCAGTACTCGTTCTTGATCAGGTGGCGGATTGCACTCTTGCGCGCCTCGAACACCGGGCCGATCGCCTGCTCGACATGCTGAGGCCCGGCGAGCCCCATCTGTCCGTCGAGGTCCATCCGGTAACCGAGCGTCTTCAGCGTCTGCGCGAACGTCGCCGGATAGCAGGCTTTGTCGAATTCCGGCGCCACAAACCCCGATACCATCTTCCCGCGCAGCGGCATCGCAGGATAGGTGCCCGGAAGATTGAGCACGATGCTGCGACCGCCCGCCTTGCCCACTTCATGCCACAGCGCCGGCGCCCGGCAATCGGCCACCGTCGGCGTGAACACCTCGCCGGTCTTGAAATGGAAATCCTGGAAACCGTAGATCCCATGCTTGCCGGGATTCACGCCGGTCGCGAAGGACGTCCACGCCACACAGGAAAAATCCGGTACCGTGGTGTGCATCCGGGACAGGGCTCCGCGCTGCGCGAGGCGCCCGAGATTCGGCATCGTGCCGTCGTCGATCAGGCGCCGCGCCAGCGTAGCGGGAAGGCCATCGATACCTAGAACGAAAGCGGATCGCATGAATGTTACCGGGCCTTGGAGGCAGGATTGACGAACATCGTCTGGCTCAGGCGCGCGTTCTCGATCGACTCGCCGAAAAAGGGCGGCGTCGGAGAATGAAACAGGCGTCCGGGATAGACCACCATGCGGTTGAACTTCATCTCCACCCGGTAAACCTCTTCCCACGACTCCGGGTTGGTGTAATCGAACGGTTCGTCCAGCGCCGCTTCGTACCGATCGCTGGGTCTATGCCGGAACAGGCTGGTGCCGCCCCGGCAGTGCTCGGGGAGCGTCAGGTACATGACGGCGGTGTACTGGGTACGGTCCACGTGACATACCGCCCGCTTGGGAGAACGCCCCAGGGTGTATCGGAACTGGAAGCTATTCGACTCGATCGGAATGCCCAACAGCCTCTCGAGCTTGGTCAGGGCTTCGCGCTCGATTTCCGGCGGGCAATTGCAGCGCCACGCGGCACCGCCGAGCTGCGGCTGGCCCGCTATCAACGGCGGAGGATCTTCATAGCTCGAATGGAGCGCCGCCGAGCGAACCCGCATGGGATCGTCGTAGAAATCGTCCACGATCTGCATGCGAACCTCGGGGCCTGCGCTCATCATTTGGCGGCCGCGGCGGATTGGATCGTCCCGACGCTGAGCCTGTGCCGGACGTATCGGGCGAGGACGGTGACGCACTCGTCGATACCGTGTTTGTCCGTGCTGAGCACCACGTCCGGCGCAACTGGCGGTTCGTACGGCGCCGACACGCCGGTAAATTCCTGCAATTCTCCCGCGCGCGCCTTTTTGTAGAGTCCTTTCGGATCGCGCGCTTCGCAGACTTCGAGCGGCGCGTCGACATGGATTTCGTGAAACCACCTGGCGTGCCTGGCCCGCACGCGTTCCCGATCGGCGCGGTACGGCGATATGAACGCCGTGATCACGATGAGTCCAGCCTCGGCGAACAACGCCGCCACCTCCCCCACGCGCCGGATATTCTCCGTCCTATCCTCGCGCGAAAAGTCGAGATCGGCATTGAGGCCCTGCCGCACATTGTCTCCATCGAGCACGAACACCTGGTATCCCCTGTCGAAGAGCGCGCGCTCAAGCCTGGCCGCGATCGTCGATTTGCCGGCAGCCGGCAACCCCGTCATCCACAGAATGGCGCCGTGATGGCCGTTCATGGCGGCGCGCTGCTCATCGGACGCGCTGCGCTGTATCGAGATGCATGGTGCCGGTTTCGGCATGATCATGGCGCTCCTGCTTTAGCGTATTATCCAGCGATCGAGAAATAAGTTTAGGGACGCCAGCGAAACTCCGGCCCCACCAATAGAAGCGCGGAGCGTTCCGGCGGGCCCAGGGCGGCCTTTTGAATCCTAGGGGGATTTCCGCGACCGCGCGGCGTAGCACGAAACCATGTCGAGCAGGCTGCCGCCTCGCAGCGATCGCTGCGAGGACAGAATCTTCCGGATTCCGGCGCCGCGCGCGGCCTCGGTCTTAGCTTCGAGCAGCAGCTTCGCGTACTAGCCCGATAACCCCGGATCCATGCCGGCCGTCCGGCTGAGCTTCGCCTCCAGGTTGTACGACCGGATGCTGCCTTTGTATACACAATCACCTTCGGCTACCGGAATTACCCAATCACGGTCGCTAACCGGTCACTGGACGGGAACCCGCAATTTCATGAGCCCCGCGCGGGTGCCGACGATACGGCTCCAAAGCACAACAAATTCATCGGAACGGTCGCCTGGCGTGATATCCCGGCCCTCGGATCCGTTCGGCATGCCAAAAATGGTTTGCTCGCGGATTTCGCCAGTCGGACTGATGTGGGCGATCGCCAATTGCCCATTTGTACCCACACCGTAGAAACCACCGTCGGAAGCAGAATGGAAGGCGTCGATCCTCATCGGCAATGCTATCGCTCGCTTCCATTTCAGGTTCAAATCATTATCGAAAAATGCGTACCACAACAATCTGTCGTATCCTGAAACGATGTAACCGTTAGCGTTGGCTCCAAAAGCGAGATACTCGGTGGCGCCGGAAATTTCCGCACGCTTCACCACGTGCCCTTCGCGATCCAACTTCAACATGACAGCTCGCTGAACGGCAGCTTGGCCCATAACCTTACCGGTGTCGCTCACAATATCCATCTTGCGAACATAGCGGTAATTGTCGTCGGCTGGTCCTACGGCGACCACAAAGCCGCCGTCAAGCGTGGGCATGACCTTGTGGGATATGCTCTCTTCTCGAATCGAAAATGTACCATCGGGGATTGTGCGATCCCAAACTACATCGCCTAATTCGTTTAGCTTAAGAACGCGCAATACCCAAGCGATATTCTGACCGCTTGGGCTTGTCGGATCCTGGTATGGCATCTTTGTCGTTCCAGCCAGAATATAGCCAGTCTCAATAGCGGCCGCGGCATAGAACCAGTTACTTGGTTTCGCTTCAGCACTGCCCAGCGCTTTCTTCCAGAGAAGCGTGCCGTTGCTACTGTACTTTATTGCAAAACCGATTCGCGAAGAAGTCGAGGATCGTGGATCGCTTATAATGCCGAGCGGCCGCCCGGCAAGAGAATCAGTTTGCGTAGTCCCAACAACGAGCAAACCGCCTTCGCGTGTTTCGGCTAACGTGTATGCCTCTTCGCCTCGCTTAGGCGCTTCAGCGGCGAACGCGCGTTGCCATTGAATCCTTCCATCACGGTCAAGCCTCACTGTCCAGAAGCCGGTCGAAACTCCAACGCCGCCTGGTACGAGATCGACCGATCCATAACCCGCCACCGCATAACCGCCGTCGGAGGTTCGAATCAGGGCTCGTGGTAACTGTTGCCTGCCGTCCACGAGCGTGCGCTCCCATACGATGCTATAGCCAACGGAGCCCGCGGGTCCGACTGCACACGCCGCGGCAAGCAGCGGCGCTGCCAACAACGCTGCAAGCACTTTGGGCTCGATGATCTTCAGAAATGACCTACGACGATGGTGAGCACCGGACATGGATACCACGATTTCCAGTTCGACTCAAATCGTCACGGCTGATACACCGGCTGGCCTTTTTCGTTGACGCTCCAACTCGGGGGCAGGTACAGCGGGGGAGTCTTGTTCCCCATCGCGGAGAAATAGCTGCCCATCATGTGGTCCGCCCCCCCGAGCCCTAGTGTCATCGCCGCTGCAGGCGCCCATGCAAACAAACCGGTCATTCCGAGCCCGATGACCTGGCCGTTGGAGAAACCGGTGTCGAGCGTGGTCGGGTTCTGGTCGAGATACTGCCGGTGGAGCACGCTAGAGTAGAAAGTCGTCGCAATATCTCCGCCAGTATTGGTCTCGGTAAAGGTTCGGTCGCTTGCGCGCCACCGCGCGATGCTTTCGTCCGAGCCAGACACAGGGAGCGAATTGAACCCATACCCGGATAGCCCGAACTGGACGGCCGCCGACTGGGCCATCGCGCCTCCGAGACTATGACCGGTGGTATAGATACTCGAGCTATCAAAGCCCAGACTTTCTAGTTTTTGAATGCGTTTCTCCGTTGAGTCCTTCACAGTCTCGTAAGTCTTCTTGCCTTGCGAGAAGGGATTCAGATCGTCCAGGAAATCAGCCGCTGTGCTGCTACCTTTATAGGCAATTACTGCTTCACCCGTCTGATCGTTCACGAACACTCGATAGGCACCTTGCCGAGAACTACCTAAGAACCCTTCTGACTGATACCCTACTCCTTCGCCCTGCTCCGTCCAACCGAGCGGGACGCCCTTAGGGCCATTCGGATTGTATGCCGCGTTTGTCAGCTGACCAGCCACTTCCCTAGTGAGGCGATTGTTGCCAGTAGCTCCATACTCGTCACCGGGAATATTGCCCTCGGTGTCAAGGGTAACGTTGCCCTTCCAGGCAAACTCTCCACCAACGTAAATGTCACCGTTTTGCCTTACGTCGACATCCACACCGGCATTCCTCAAGCTAGTTATTTTTTCCGCACTGGCGCTTGCCCATTCCCTATCCTGCAGTGGCACCGGATTGCCCTGCGCGTCGGTCTTGTACATGATTCCCTTCAAGCCAAACTCGTCTTTGAGCTTGTCCTGGCGGAGTTTCATCTGCTCAATCCGGTTGTCCTGATCAGCCGCAGCGACGATGCCGTTACCGATCGCACTGCCGAAGGCATCTGCAGCGATATTCGCCCAATTCATCTCTCCCTTACCCTCAACCAATATGCGGACCGATTGATTGACGGCTCCTTTTATCAGGCCCATCGTCAGATCTGCCCCAAATCCCTTCGCTGTGAAACCGTCCAGCGACCGCGTATTGGAGGAATTGGCTAGATCTTTGGACAGAGACGCTGTAACGGGTGCGGAAATCGCCGCCGCCACCACTGCGCTCCAGCTGAACTTTTCCTGCTGGCCGGTGATGATATTGATGCCCTGCGTCACGACGTTGTTTGCGGCTCCCTCGGCTGCTTGGACATACCAGTCCGCATTGGCATTTACGCCTCCCGTCGTTCCCGCGGTGAGCGCCGCTGTAGCGACCGCTCCCCAAGAGAAGTGGTCTTGCATACCGAGCCCCATGGCCACGAGCTGGCTGGCTGCGCTTCCGGCAGCTGCGCCGATCACGCTTGCCGCCCAAGTCCCCATCTCGTCGGCGAGAGCACCTTCGGTGAGATAAGTCACGACTATCGCCACGATGATAACGATGATCTGGCCGAGGATGCCGCAGCCGCCGCCGTGACCCTGTGGAGGCGGTGGAGGCAGCGGATCGGGCGTTGGCAGCGTCGGTGTGGTGTCGCCGATCAGCTGCCCCGCGTTGTAGGGCTTGAAGGTCTTGTAGTCGTTGTGGACGTTGGTGATCTGGTTGGGGATCGTCAGCGTCTGGCCGACCTTCAGGTCTGCGTCGCTCCTGAGTCCATTGGCGTCGGCGATGATGTACCAGAGGCTGCCGTCGCCGAAGACTGCAAGGGAGATGCTGCGCAGGGTGTCGCCCTGGTTAACGACATAGCTGTTGGGCGATCGCGCCGGGTAGTCCGCTCCGACGGGGGTGTAATTAAAGTCGAAGTTGGCGCTCGAGATGTCGCCGGTGCTGCCTACCGACTCTCCTTTTGCGTAGTAGTAGTACTGCTTCTTGCCGTTTTGCAGTTGCTGCAGGACCTGGCCCTGAGTGGTGACGATCAGGTCCCGGTTCTTGG
>WNGB01014189.1_pt1 | contig 10668 bp, 7 predicted proteins | sample 5400681 | NCBI WGS metagenome assembly WNGB01 (sample SAMN13153367, study PRJNA577476) | soil metagenome | isolation source: 115 cm soil or saprolite under grassland replicate 2 | place: USA:California | collected 2016-06-15 | reverse complement strand
ACTGGACCTGTTCGAGCTCGTTCTCCTCAAAGGGATTGAGGACGTAGTCTGCCCAATCGCCCGTTCCTTCCGGCAGCGGCCCCACACCGATGCGGAGCCGGGCATACTGTTGCGATTGCAGCGCGCCCTCGATGCTCTTCAGGCCGTTATGCCCACCGGCCGAGCCTTCAGGCCGGAAGCGGAACGTGCCGAGCGGGATTTGGAAATCGTCGACGAGGATGAGCAGGTCCCGGGAGGCCGCGAAGGCGGGATCGGCGCGCAGCGACGCCAGCGCGGCGCCGCTGCGATTCATGAACGTCGTGGGTTTGAGGAGGCGGACGGGAACGCCGGCCACGGTGCCTTCCGTCGCGCGCGCGCGCTCGGCGCGACGGAAGGGTGGGAGCTGCCAATGCTCGGCGACGGCGTCGGCGAGGAGAAAGCCGGCATTGTGGCGCGTCGCCGCGTATTCCGGACCCGGATTGCCCAGGCCGACGACGGCGCGCAACGACTACTCTTCCTTCTTGCCCTTGGGCTTCTCCTCTGCTTTGGGTGCAGCCTTGCCTTCGGGTGCGGGGGCCGCTTCGCCCTCTTCGCCCTCCTCGCCCTCGCGGACCTTGCGGATGAGCTCGGGCTCGGCGACCTCGGTCGTGGCTTCGGCGGCCGGCGCGGCGACTTCCTCGGCGCGCGGCGGCACGACCGTCGCGATCGTGAGATCGGCGCCGGTCAGGATGACGGCGTTCGGGATCGACAGGTCGCGGGTGTGGAGCGAGTCGCCGATCTTGAGCGCGCTGACGTCGAGCTCGACGCGGTCGGGGATGTGCTCGGGCAGCACTTCGATTTCGACTTCGCGGGTGACCTGATCGAGTACGCCGCCGGCGTTGCGCACGCCGTCCGGTGTGCCGACGAGGTGCACGGGCACCTTGAGGGTGACCTTCTCGTCCGCCTTGATCTCGTAGAAATCGACGTGGATGATGTCGGGGCGCAGCGGATGGCGCTGGATCTCGCGAATCAACGCCCGCGCCTTCTTGCCGTCCACGGTCAGATCGATGAGCGTGCTCTCGGGCTCGATCCCCGTGAGCGCCTTCTCGAGCGCGAGCGCGTCCACCATGAGCGGCTGCGTGGGGCGGCCGTGGCCGTAGATCACGGCCGGAACCTGTTTCTGGAAGCGCGCCTGCCGCGCCGGGCCCTTGCCCGTTTTCTCCCGCGCCGTGGCGGAGAGACTCACCGTCTGTGCCATACGTCCGTCCTCAGTCCTCAGTCATCGGCGTCAGTCGAACAACGAGCTGACGGATTGGTTCGAATGCTCATAGCCGATGGCTTTCGCCATCAGGCTCGCGATCGACAACACTTTCAGCTTCTCGAACTGCCGATCCTCGGGGATCCGGATCGTATTCGTCACCGTCACTTCTTCGATCGGCGCGGCCCGCAGCCGTTCGACCGCCGGGCCCGACAGCAGCGCATGCGTCGCGAACGCGAAGATCCGCTTGGCGCCGAGCCGCCGCAGCGCCGCCGCCGCCTCGGCGATGGTGCCGGCGGTATCGATCATGTCGTCGGGGATCAGCACGTCTTTCCCCTCGACTTCGCCGACGACGTTCACGACCTCCGCGATGTTCGCGGACGGCCGCCGCTTGTCGATGATCGCGAGCGAGGCGTCGAGGCGCTTCGCGAACCCGCGCGCCATCTTCGCCGACCCCACGTCCGGCGCGACGACCACCGGATCGTGCAGCCGCTTGGTGCGGTAGTGGCTCACGAACACCGGCGCCGCGTACAGGTGGTCGACCGGGATGTCGAAGAAGCCCTGCACCTGGTGGGAATGAAAGTCCATTCCCAGCACCCGGTCCGCGCCGGCATGGGTGATCAGGTTCGCCACCAGCTTGGCGCTGATCGCCACGCGCGGTTGATCTTTCCGGTCCTGCCGCGCGTAGCCGAAGTACGGAAGCACCGCGGTGATGCGGGCGGCGCTCGCCCGGCGCGCCGCGTCGATCAACAGCAACAGCTCCATGTAATTTTCCGCCGGCGGGTTCGTGGGCTGGATGATGAAGACATCCCGCCCGCGCACGTTTTCGTCGATCTTGACGAAGAGTTCGCCGTCGGCAAACCGCCGCAACGTCACTGCGCACAGCGGTTGTCCCAAATGCTGGGCCATCTCCTCGGCGAGGGGCCGGTTGGCCGTGCCGGCGAGGAGCAGCAACTGGCTGCGTGACAACGACAGGTCCCGCATCGGGCACAGGAAAGTAGTCGGCAAGCCGCGTGTCGCCAAGGCCTTACCGTTGGGGTGGCGGTCCCATCGGCAGGCCGTATGCTAAGGTCGTGGACGACGTCCAGTCCCGCCTGGCGGACGCTCTTGGCGGTCGGTACACGATCGAGCGCGAGCTTGGCCGCGGCGGCATGTCGATCGTCTATCTGGCGATTGACCACCGAAATGAGCGCCACGTGGCCCTCAAGGTGCTCCGGCCGGAGCTCGCCCAGTCGCTCGGACCAGAACGCTTCCTCCGAGAGATCAAGGTCGCCGCCGGCCTCGCGCACCCCCACATCCTGCCCCTCTTCGACTCCGGTGACGCGGGTGGCCTGCTGTTCTACACGATGCCCTACGTCGAGGGCGAGACGCTGCGCCATCGCTTGATCCGGCAACGACGCCTGCCGGTCGCCGATGCGGTGACGATCGCGCGGGACATCGCCGATGCGCTGTCCTATGCGCATGACCAGAACATCGTGCACCGCGATATCAAACCAGAAAACATCCTGCTCGAAGCGGGTCATCCGGTGGTCAGCGATTTCGGGATCGCGCGCGCCATCAGCGTCGCCGACGCATCGCGCATGACGGGCACCGGTCTTGTCGTCGGGACAGTCGACTACATGAGTCCCGAGCAGGCGAGCGGCGAGGAAGTCGACGGCCGGAGCGACATCTACAGCCTGGGCTGCGTGCTGTACGAAATGCTCATCGGCCGTGCGCCCTTCGTCGGCGGCACGCCCAGTGCGCCGGCACGTTCCGTCTCGCAGGAGCGCCGCGAGATTCCGCTCGACGTGGAGTATGCGATCCAAGTCGCGTTGGCGAAGCTGCCGAGTGAGCGCTTCGCGACCGCGCGCGAGTTTGCGGAGGTGCTGAAGTCGGCAGAGACGCCAAGTTTGGGGCGCCGGTCCAAACGCCACTGGCGGACGTGGGGCGCGGTGGCCGCCGCCCTGACGCTGGCACTCGGGATCATGGGAGTGGTCCTGGTGCCGCGCATGCTCCGCGCCAGTCTGGATCCGTCGCTGTACGTGGTGGTGCCGTTCGGCCATCGCGAAGGTGCGGCGCCGAAACTGATCAGCGGCGATCAGTGCGAGGCACTCCTCGTGGAGGCGTTCGGCCGCTGGGACGACGTCCGGCTCGTGGATGGCTTGCGTGTTCACGATCTGCGTTCACGGCGGGGCCGCGACTCGCTCAACCTCGATGAGGCGCTCGACATGGCGCGCCAACTCGGCTCTGGGCGGCTGATTTGGGGCGAGGTCGCCCAGTTCGAGGATACGGTTCAAGTCCGTGCGGTGCTGTATGACGTGCGCAGCGGCGGCGCGACTCTGCGCACCCATAGCGTGCGCTTCGGCGCAGACGCGCGCGACATCGCCGCGAAGTTTCGCGCGTTGGCGGACTCCCTGTTGCTCGGGCACATGCGATCGCCGGAGGCGGCGGCCGGGATCGTCGGCACGCGCATGCTCTCCGCCTGGCAGTCCTATGAAGCGGGACACGATGCGCTGGCGGAATGGAATCTCGGCGGGGCCGAGCGCGGATTCCGGGCCGCGATTCAGCTCGATCCAGAATACTCCCATGCGAACCTGTGGCTGGCGCAGACGCTGGCGTGGGCCGGTCGTCCCGTTCCCGAATGGCGTCCCTACGCCATCATGGGTGGCCGATCGAGCAATCCCCTCGGACTGCATGATCGTTTGCTGTCGCGCGCGTTGGTACGCCTGGCGAATCAGGAGTATCCGCAGGCGTGTACCGAGTATCGCGCGATGCTTTCCCGCGACAGTCTCGATTTCGCGGGCTGGTTTGGACTCGGCGAGTGTCAAAGCCGCGATCACGTGGTCCTCCGGGACACCACCATCTCATCGCGGTGGCGGTTTCGGTCCAGCTTCCGTGGGGCCGCGCAAGGGTATCAGCGCGCCTTGGAACTGATTCCTTCCGTCCATCGCGCCTTCGCCGGCGTGGCATTCACGCGGCTCGTCCGACTGTTTTACGCCGAACCAGCCATTTATCGCAGCGGCTATGCGCTCACGCCGGACACCGTCCTGTTTGGGGCCTGGCCGGAACTGCTGCACGATACGCTCGCGTTCACACCGGTGCCGCTGGCGGACCTCTTTGCGGGCAAGCCGGGCACGATTCCGCGCTCCATGAACGCGGCAGTGGCGCAGAACCGCGAGCTCCTGCGGCGCATCACTCTCGACTGGGTCCACGCGTTCCCGCAGAGCCCGGATGCACATGAAGCGCTGGCGCTGGTGTTGGAATCGCTGGGCGAGCTGGGGGAGACGGGCGACCCGGAACGTTCCGCGTTGCGGATGGTGCAAACCGCGGAACCGTTCGCAACGGACTCAAGTCAACAACGCCGCCTGGGGGCCGCGGAGGTTCGCCTCCTCGTGAAGCTCGGTGACTTTGCGGCCGCGCGGACGCGTGCGGAGGCGGTGCTCGGAGGGTGGCAGCGCGTCGGCGCGTCCGAGGCAGCGGAACTATCGGGTCTTGCGGCGCTCACCGGTCACGTCTTTGCGGCCGCGACGCTCCTGTCGCGCAGCGCCCCCGTGGATACGTTCCTCACCTGGTCAGGCGCTCCCGTCGTGGCGCCGCGTCCCGCCGCAGAGCCGGCGCTCGCCTTGGTGGCGTACGCGGCGTTCGGCGCGCCACGGGAGAGCGTCGTGGTCGCTCGTCGCCGGGCGGAGCAGGCGATCCTCAACTGGGCGGACGAGCGGCGTCGCCCGATGGTGCGCCAGGCGCTGCTGAATTTCCCCGCCGTCCTCGCGTTTCCCGTTGTCGGTTTGAGCGACTTGCACGGAGCGGAGACGGGTGGCAACTACCTACTAGGGATGCAGTGGGCATGGGCGCATGGCGACACGGCGACCGTGCGCGCCCGCTTCGCGTGGCTTGCGGACATGCGCCATGACTTTCGTCCCGGAGACCTTGCCTCCTATGCGGTCTATCACGAAGCGCTCCTGGCGTTGGCCTTGCGCGACACGGCCACCGTGGTCAAACACCTCGATGACTTCCTCGGCGCACTTCCGACGGCCAGCTCTGAGCTCGTGACCGCCGCATCGGAGACGGCGATGCTGGTCCGGATCATGGTCTTGCGCGCCCAGCTCGCCGAGGCGCAAGGCGATATCCCGGTTGCGAAGCGTTGGGGAGCGGCCGTTGCCACCCTGTGGGGCGGCGCCGACCCCCCGTTGCAAGAGATCGTCCAACAGATGCGCGAGCTCGCCGCACTGGGCGGCGGTGGTTGATCCATGAGGTCCTCACAAGGGGGAACGATGCGAACGTCCCGCAGCCAGCAGGTCACCTGGTTGACCCCGAAGGTGGTTGCGCTCCTCTTTGGCATGCTGGGGAGCTCGGTCTCGGTGGCGCACGCCCAGGTGTCTAAACCACCTTCGTTTGCGGTGGTGGACTCCGCGCGTCCCTCGGACGAGGTGCTGCGCGCCTACATCCACACCTTGAAGTTCTTGAGCGATCACATCTCGAGCGACCAACGGATGTTGGATCCCGCGCACAGCAATCTCATCCTGCGCCTGGAGCCCGTCGCCGACAATTACCTCACGACGGAGCCGCAGTTGCGCGTCGCGGGCCGGATCACGGCCCGGCTGGTGAATCGTGGTGCGGACTCGATCAACCGGTTCGCTCTCGAGCCGAAGGGAACGACGTATTTGTGGATGCAGTATGTCGGCAGGTACCCGAGAGCCGTACTGATTTCAACCGATTCCACAGGTGCGATTCGTCGTCGTGTCCCGGTTCGAGTCAGCCCGGAACGGCTCGATCATCCCCGGTTCATCAGGCAGGCGCTGTCGCGCCTCTGGACCGATTCGACCACCAACACGATGGTCGTGGCGATGTGCGCCCCCTGTCCGCCGTGGGGATGGTGTCGGGCCGATTCCCTGGGGACCGCCACTTGGTATTGAGCCGATCTCGAACGTCTAAGGTGCCACACGCGTATAACGAGTGACCTTCTTTCGGAGTCACTCGTTATGCGCTCGTTTGCCGTTGCAACACTCGTCGCTCTCCTTGCGAGTCCTGCGCTGGCCCAGAATCCGAATCCGCCCGCAGGCGGACCAGGGATGGGCCAGCGCCGCTTCCAACCGCCCCCCGATCATTGGATGACGATCGATTCGCTGAGCCAGACCCTCGGCCTGACCGCCGAGCAGCGCACCAAAATCACCCCGTCGTATACGGCTCTGAACGGCGTCATGAAAGACGCCGCCGCGCGCCGGCAGGCGATCCGCCAGCGGATGCAGGCCTCGGGCGGCGGCGGCTTCACACCCGGTCAAGAGCCTACGCCCGAGCAGCGCGCCAGGATGGACAGTGTGCGCACAGAGATGCAGGGGTTTCAGGCTGAAGCGGACCAGTGGTACGCCGCGATCCGCAACAATCTGACGCCGGATCAGCAAACGAAGTTTGACGCGCTGCCCAAGCCGATGGTCTTTCGCCCGATGGGAGGCGGAGCACCGCGTCAGTAGCTATCGTTCGGGTCCCACACTAATCGGATCCAACACGATGCGCCGCTTTTTTTGGCTTCCTGCTCTTGTCGTTGCCGGGCTGGGCAGCACGTTGGCTGCCCAGCGCCCGGCAGCCGACACGAGCCTCCTCACCGTCGATCGCATCTTCGGCTCGCCCGAGTTCCGCGGCGGCACGTTCGGCCCGCTCGCGTGGCTCGCCGACGGCGGCTATACCACGCTCGAGCGTGCCGCCGGCAACAAGCCGGGCCGGGATATCGTGCGCTACGACACGGAGACAGGGCTCAAGACGATTCTCGTGCCGGCGACGCGGCTGGTGCCACCGGGGGATTCGACGCCGCTCGATATCGAGGAGTACACCTGGTCGCCCGACGGCCGGCGCCTCTTGATCTTCACGAACTCCCAGCAGGTATGGCGCACCAACACGCGCGGCGACTACTGGGTGCTCGATCTCGCCGGTTGGACGCTCAAGAAACTCGGCGGCACGGGGCCCGCCTCGACGCTGATGTTCGCGAAGTTTTCGCCCGACGGGGGTCGAGTGGGTTGGGTCCGCTACGGCGAGTACAACCTGTACGTCGAGGACATCGCCAGCGGCAAGCTGACGCAGCTGACGCGCGACGGCTCGCGCACGACGATCAACGGGACGTTCGACTGGGTCTACGAAGAAGAGCTGGGCCTGCAGGACGGCTGGCGCTGGAGCCCCGACGGCCAGTCGATCGCGTACTGGCAGCTCGATGCGACCGGCGTCCGCGACTTCCTTCTCTATGATGTGACCGACTCGCTGTATGCCTTCACGACGCCGGTGCAGTATCCGAAAGCCGGCCAGACGAATTCGGCGAGTCGCGTCGGCGTAGTGAGCGCGACCGAGGGGGGCGGGGAGACGCGCTGGATCAACATTCCCGGCGATCCGCGCAACAACTACGTCGCGCGGATGGAATGGGTGCCCGGCAGAAGCAGCAAGGAGCTGGTGATCCAGCACATGAACCGGCTGCAGGATACGCTGCACGTCATGCTCGCCGACGTGCAGACCGGCATCGTCCGCACAGCCTTCACGGAAACCGACAATGCGTGGATCGAGCAGTTCGACCAGCTGCGGTTCCTGAATGGCGGCAAGGAGATTCTGTGGGAGTCGGAGCGCAGCGGGTGGACCCAGCTGTATCTCATGCCGAAGGACGGCGGTGTGCCGCGTCCGTTGACCAGTGGCGAGTTCGACGTGCTCGGTGTGCAGCGCGTGGACACGATCGGCAAGTGGGTCTACTACATCGCGTCGCCCGACAATCCGACGCAGCGCTATCTCTTTCGCATCAGTTACGCGAAGCGCGGGCCGGCCGAGCGCATCACGCCGACGACCGAGCCGGGCTTCCATACCTACGACATGTCCCCGGGCGGCCGGTACGCCGTGCACGGGTATTCGCGCTTCGGCGTGCCGCCGACGACGACGCTCGTGAGTCTGCCGGACAACCACATGATTCGTCCGCTCGTGGACAACGCGGCGCTCAAGGCGAAAGTCGCCGGCCTGCGGCTCGGCGCGACCGAGTTCCGGCAGGTCGATATCGGCGGCGGCATCAAGCTCAACGCGTGGTTCATCAAGCCGCCCAATTTCGATTCCACGGCGCGCTATCCCGTGCTGTTTTATGTGTACGGCGGCCCGGGATCACAGACGGTCACGGACAACTGGGGTGGGCAGAACTACCTCTGGTATCAGATGCTGGCGCAGCGCGGCTATATCGTGGCCAGCGTCGACAATCGCGGCACGGGCGCGCGAGGCCGCGCCTGGCGCAAGCTGATCTATCGGCAGATGGGCGTGGTGGAGACGCAGGATCAGGCGGCCGCGGCGCGCGCGGTTGGCCGGCTGCCGTTCGTGGACTCGACCCGGATCGGGATCTGGGGCTGGAGCTACGGCGGCTTCATGACGCTGAACACGCTGACGCAGGCGCCCGACGTGTATCGCATGGGCATCGCCGTCGCGCCGGTGACCCATTGGAAGTACTACGACACGATCTACACCGAGCGCTACAACGGTCTGCCGCAGGACAACGCGGCCGGGTATGACAAAGGCTCACCGCTCACGTACGCGAAGAACCTGAAGGGACGGCTGCTGATCGTGCACGGCTCGGGCGACGACAACGTGCATTTCCAGAACACCGAGGCGATGGTCAACGCGCTGGTCGCCGCGGACCGGCCGTTCTCGCTCATGGTGTATCCGAATCGCACTCACTCGATTTCTGGTGGCACGACGCGGCAGCATCTGTACACGCTGCTGACGAGGTTCGTGGAGGAGAATCTGCCCGCGACGACGAACGGGGAGCGAAGTGCTGCGTTACCGTAGATCCCACGGCCTCGCTTGGCTCTCGCTCGCGGCCCTCGTAGCCTGCGAGCCGCCGAGCCGTTCAGGCGGCGGCGGCGGCGTGCCGCAAGCCGGGCACGTGTTCATCGTGACCGAGGAGAACCACGATTACGCGTCGGTGATCGGGAGCTCGTCGATGCCGTACCTGAATGGTCTAGCGCAGCAGTACGGCCTCGCGACCCAGTACTACGCCAACACGCATCCGTCCATCGGCAACTACTTCATGCTGGCGACCGGCCAGATCATCACGAACAACGACAGCTACTCCACGATCGTGACGGCGGACAACGTGGTGCGGCGGCTGCTCGCGGCGGGGAAGACGTGGAGGTCGTACGCCGAGGATCTGCCGTCGGTCGGTTACACGGGGGGCGACGTCGGGAACTACGCCCGCAAGCACAACATCTTCGCGCTACTGTCGGATGTGGCGAACGACACGGTCCAGCGCAAGAACCTGGTGCCGTTCACCCAATTCGCGACCGATCTTGCGAACGGGACGCTGCCGGACTACGCCAACATCGTGCCGAACCTGTGCAACGACGCGCATGACTGTTCCCTGGGCACCGCGGACACGTGGTTGCAGAACAACATCGCGCCGCTGCTCGCGAGCGCGACGTTCCAGCAGGACGGCTTGCTGATCATCGTGTTCGATGAAGCGGGGAGCGACAACGCGCACGGCGGGGGGCGGATCGCGTGGATCGTCGTGAGCCCCAAAGCGAAGACCCAGTACCAGTCGACCACGCTGTACCAGCACGAGAGCACGCTGCGCCTAACCCTCGAGGCGTTACGAATTGCGCAGTTCCCCGGCGCGGCAGCCACGGCGCCTGCTATGCCTGAGTTTTTCACGCCCTGAGTCGGCACAGTCCTCATACGGCGCTGTGTGTCTGACCGACGCCGACATGATCGAGATCACAGTCGGGAGGCGTGCGCCTCGACTACGTTCGTCGACGAGCACGCTGCTCAGAGCAAAGCCGCCTAAAGGCGGTGACGCAGAGCTACGGGGCTACAGCGGCTGATCGCCGCCATGCCCGCCGGGCCGCCAGCGTTCGACCACAAATCGGATTCGGCGGCCCGGCGTTTTTCTTATTGGCACGCCCGCCGCCTGGAAGGATACGATGTCGCTCCCACGCGTGCGCGTTGCGATCACCGTCCTCGCTTCGCTCTCACTCGCCATCGTCGTCGGGTGCGAGTTGCCCCTCCGCCCGCGCACCGGGTCCGCAGTCGTTCAGGTCAGCGTCGTGCCCGAGAGCGTGACGCTCGATCCCAACCAAACGCAACCGTTCGTCGCGTCCGGCCGCACCGCAGCGGGCGACACTGTGCCGATCGACGTCACCTGGACGGCATCAGCGGGTTCGATCAGCTCGGACGGCCTGTACACGGCCGACACCTCCGCCAGCGACGTCACCATCACGGCGACGATGACGAGCGCGCAACTGACGGGCACATCCCACGTGCGCAAGCGTCGCGTGACGCAGGTCTTCCTCACCCCCGCCGCGGTCAGCCTCCGCAGCGGCGGCACGCAGCTGTTTGCCGCGTGGGGCGTGCGGAATACCGGCGACACCGTCGGGGTGGCGGTCACCTATTCGGCCACGGGCGGCACCATCACGAGCGGCGGCCTCTTCACCGCTGGACAGACGGCGGGGAGCTACCGCGTCATGGCGCGC
>WNGB01024074.1_pt1 | contig 10669 bp, 8 predicted proteins | sample 5400681 | NCBI WGS metagenome assembly WNGB01 (sample SAMN13153367, study PRJNA577476) | soil metagenome | isolation source: 115 cm soil or saprolite under grassland replicate 2 | place: USA:California | collected 2016-06-15 | reverse complement strand
CCCAGCAGCAGGTTGCGGGCCTGCTGGGTGACCCAGGCGCCGTCCGGGTGGGAGGAAGCACGACCGGCGAGACCGTGGCGGGACGCGGCTGAGCGCGGCGAGCAGCGCCCGGTCGGCGGGCTCCAGCTTGGGATGTGGGGTCTGGCGGCGGAGGACCACGAGCTGGTGGCGCAGGACGAGGATCTCCAGGTCCTTGGCGGTGTCGCCGCGGGCGAGCAGGGAGAGCAGCTGGATGGAACGGCACAGCGTGAGGTGGGCGAGCTTCGACAGCACCAGGTGTCCTCAGCAGGGGGAGCAGAAGCGCCACGATACCGACCACGCGTACCCCGAGAAACCCCAGCTCACGGGTCACGCCCGAGTTTGCGCACCCCACAGGAGAATAGGGAGTCAGTGCAGGACCTGGCCGTCCCGGTACGGCTCGGCCATGGCGACCAGGACCTGGCGCTCGCCCGCGTAGGGCGTGCGCCCGTGGGCGTAGAGCATGTTGTCGATCACAAGAACGTCGCCCTTCCGCAGCCGGGTCGGCGTCAGCCGGGCCCGGTGGCGCTCACGGAGGTGGTCGAGCACCTCGGGCTCGATCGGGATGCCGTCGCCGTAGTAGGTGTTGTTCGGCAGCTCGGACTCGTCGTAGCAGGCGAGCAGGGCCTCCCGGATTCTCGGCGGCAATGTGGACACGTGGAAGAACGTCGCGTGGTTGAACCAGACCACCTCCCCGGTCAGGGGATGGTGGTGCACCGCCCGCCTGACCGCGCGGGTCCGGAGGACACCCTCGTCGCGCCACTCGAACGCGATGCCGTTCTCGGCGCAGTACCGTTCGACGACGTCGCGGTCGGTGGTGTTGAAGGCGGTCTGCCAGGGCACGCCGACGTGCTCCCTGAAGTTCCGCTGGAGCATCCAGCCCCGCTGCTCGAATTCCGCCCGGACACCGGGGTCCAGGTCGCGAAGGATGGCCCTGGTGTCGCCGACGGGCGTGTCACCACCCTCGGCGGCGGGCTGCAGGCAGAAGAAGTAGAGCGTCAGCGACCAGTTCGTCCGGTAGGAATTCTCGTTGTGGAGAAAGATCTCCTCGCGGGCGGGATGGTCGGTCGAGGTATAGACCCGACCGTGGACGGAGTGGCGAGGGCTCGACCGCTCGTTGTACTCAAGGAGCCCACCCGTCAGGGATTCGGCGAACCGCTCGCAGGCCTCGGGGCTGTCCAGGCCGAACCCGCGGAGCACCAGAGCCCCCTGCGAGTGGAGCAGCCGGCGGACGGGCTCCCCGTGATCCCGCGCGAAGCCCGGCCACTCGAACCGTGCGGCCGGGGCCTGGAGCTCGATCAGGCTACTGGGGTGCGCCTCTACTCGACGGACCTCGACGTCCCCGAGGGAGGACGGGAAGATGCTCTCCCTCAACGCTGCCATACTGACCTCCTGGTCTGTTGACGGTCGGTGTTCAGTGCTGGAGGAGCGTCCCCGCGGCCTCGAGGCGCCGCTCCGCCCGGCGGAACGTCCAGCGCCCGACGACGACCAGCGCCACCGCGCCGCCGGACGCGGCCGCATAGGCCAGGGGCACCGGCAACAGCGGCGCGGTCCCGAGTGCCTGGTGACGAAGAACGTCCAGCGCGTACGTCGTCGGAAGGGCCAGCGCAAGGGGGCGCACCCAGACGGGCAGGACGGTGACCGGGAAGAGCACACCGGAGAGCACCGCGAGCGCGAAGGTCACCCCGTCGACGATCATGTCGGCCTGCCGGAGCAGCAAGACGGCCGCGGCAATGAGGTGGGCGAGACCAACCAGCGCCACCATGGTGAGCAGCAACGCGGGCATCGCGAGCACGACCGCCGACAGGTACCGCGCGCCGAAGAGCACCTCGCCGAGCACCAGCAGCAGCACCCCGGCCAGCGTGGAGATGACCAGGCTCGCGAGGGCGGACCCGAGCACGAACGTGTCCCGCCGCAGTGGCGCGAGAAAGTTGTGCTCGAGGGTGCCGAGCTCCCGGTCCATGCTCAGGGTGAGGTTGACGCCCCAGCAGGTTCCGAGCAGCAGGCTCTGGACCAACGCTCCCGTGAACAGGAAGCCGGGCAGGTCGGAGGTGCCGGCCATGGCGGCGAGGCCGACCGACCGGCCCTGCACCAGGAAGGCGGAGCCGAGCAGCAGGCTCGGCAGGATGAGCTGGTAGAACGGGGACAGCAGGACGAAGTTGGTCATGCCGAGCGGGTAGCGCGCGGCGGTGCGCAGGTCCCGGCGGACCACCGCGAGGACGGGTCGCAGGACGGGCATCAGTACCACTCGAACCCCCTGCCATGCCGGGCGTGCCGCTCGACCCGGCCGAGGAGCAGCACCGCGGCGGCGCAGAGCCCGAGGCCGACGGCCGCGAGCAGCGCGATCGTCTCCCAGAGCTGCGCGAGGCGAGCGCCGCCGAGCAACGCCGCCCGGAGCGCACCGATCACGTGCGTCGGCGGCAGGGCGGCGGCGGTCGCCTGCGCCCAGCCCGGCAGCACCGCGACCGGGTAGGTCACGCCGCAGAGCACGGTGAACAGGCCACGCAACAGCATGAACAGGCCGCTCGCGTCACGCAGCCACAGCACCAGGGCGCCGAGCAGCGCGCCCGTGCCGAACAGCAAGGGGACGGACGCAGCGACCACAGCCAGCGCGCGCAGGGCTGCGGCCGGCCCGACCGCCAGCCCGAGCCCCAGCCGCAGGGTGAGCCCGACCGTGGCCAGCATCGCCATGGCGAGAACGAGATGGGCTGGTGCCGAGCCGAACAGGATCGCCCACCGCGGGGACGGGGTGAGGAACAGCGACTCCAGCGAGCCGCGGAGCTGCTCGTCGCGAAGCGAGGCGCCCGGCCCCCAGAGGACGATGGTCAACCAGATGAACACGGCCCAGCCGAGGTAAAGGAACCCGGCGACCTCGGCCGTCCCGGCCCGCGCCGCGAAGGCCCCGAGCGCCCGTGCCTCGCCGCCGGCGAACCCGCGCGCCTCCAGCACATACACCGCCGGCAGCACCAGCGGCCAGAACACGACGAACGCCAGGTTGGCCAGGTAGCGACGTACGGTGCGCCACTCCTTGCGCGCCGTCGCCCCGAAGGCGCGCAAGCCGTCGGGCATGCTCATTCCCGCAGCTCCCGGCCGGTCAGGGTGAGGAAGACGTCTTCCAGCGTCACCGGGACGACGTCCACGCGCCGCACCACCGCCTGGTTGCGCCACGCGGCCTCGACCACGACCGGCACCAGCTGGCGGGTGGCGTCGCCGTGCAGGACCACCTGCAGGGCGCCGCCGGCCCTGCGGCTGCCTGCGACGGTGGTGAGCTGGGCGAACGCCGCGACCAGGCCGGGCTCGTCGGGCTCGGCGACCTCGACCTCCAGCTCCACGACTTGGGTGGCGCGGACAGCGCGCTTGAGCGCGGCCGGCGACCCGAGCGCCACGATGCGGCCGTGGTCGATGATGGCGACCCGATCGCAGAGCCTGTCCGCCTCGTCCATGTCGTGGGTGGTGAGCAGCACGGCCTTGCCCGTGGCGCTCAGGTTGCGGACGCGCTCGCGCAGGTCCGCGGACGCCTGCGGGTCGAGTCCGACCGTCGGCTCGTCCAGCAGCAATAGGGGCGGCCCCGCTAGCAGCGCGCGCGCCAAGGCCAGGCGCTGCCGCATGCCGGTCGAATACCGCTCCACGTAGTCGTCGGCGCGGTCGCTGAGCCCGACGGCGGCGAGCACGTCGGTGATGCGCCCGCGCGTCGCGTCCCGTGGCACCTGGTACAGCGCGGCGTAGTACTCGAGGTTCTGATGGCCGGTGAGCTTCCAGTAGACGCTGCGCTCCCCGCCAAGCACCGCCCCGAGCAGCGCGCGCGCCTGGCGCGGCCGGGCCAGCGCGTCCACTCCGCAGAGACGGATCGTGCCGCCGGATGGCTCGAGGAGGGTGGCGAGCATGCGGACGGTGGTCGTCTTGCCGGCGCCGTTGGGACCGAGCACGCCGAAGATCTCGCCGTGCTCCACGCGGAGGTCGATGCCGTCGACTGCGGCGAAGCGCTCCCGCGTGTCCGGCTGCCGGCGCAGGCGCTGCGCCAGTGTCCGCCGTCCCCGGCGGAAGACCCTGGTGAGGCCGCGGGCCTCGATCGCGGGGAGGGCCGCGGGGGGAGCGCCCGGCCGGACCGGGACGACGGCGAGCGGCCTCATGGCCCGCCCCCGCCCCGGAGGTCCTCAAGGATCGCCCGCGTGACCGAGGCACACGCCGACTGCAGGAAGAAGTGGTTCCCGGGCAGCAGGCGCAGCCGGAACGGACCGGTCGTGTGCCGCTTCCAGGGTTGCAGCCGCCCGACCGGGACCGAGGAGTCGTCGACCCCGCCGAAGACCGATATCGGGCACTGGAGCGGCGGCTGCTCCTGGTAGCGGTAGGTCTCGAACAAAGCGAAATCGGCGCGGAGGTTCGGCAGAAGCAGCTCCAGCAGCTCTGGATGGTCGAGCACGCTCTGGGAGGTGCCGTTGTAGGCGCGTAGGACGTCGAGGAACACGAGGGTCGGCAGGTCGTGGACTGGCGCGCGGTCGCCCAGGTGGGGCGGCGTGGGCGGACACGAAGAGGTGCGCGGGCTCGGGCATCCCCTGGGCCCGGAGCTGGCGCACCAGCTCGAACGTGATCATCGCGCCCATGCTGTGTCCGAACAGCGCGTAGGGTACGGCGAGGTGGGGCCGGAAGACGCCCACGAGGGTCCCGGCGAGCGCGCGCAGGTCGCGTGCTGCGGGCTCGGCCAGGCGGTTCTCCCGACCGGGGAGTTGCACCGGCCAGACCTCCACCTCGGGGGAGAGCGCGTCGGGCCAGGCGCGGTAGGCTGACGCGCCGCCGCCGGCGAACGGGAAGCACAGCAACCGGACGCGCGCGGTCGGGACCCGGTGGGCGAACTTCGTCCAGGGCCGCGGAGGGTCGCTGGTGGCGAGGTCATCCACGGGCCAGCACCTCCATCGTTCGCACGAAGTGCTCGTGGTCGAGCTGGGCGGAGTGAACGGGGATGCCGACCACCTGGGTGCAGCCCGCCTCCCGGTAGGCGGCGAAGAGTCCCGCGGCGTGCGCTGCGTCGCCGACGCCGCCGAGCTGGTCGATGGTCTCGTCGTCGAACTCCCCGCTGGCGAGCTGGCCGCCGAAGCCGCTGGCCTCGAGCATCCGCCGGTAGTACGGCAGGCGGCCGAACGAGGCGATCGTCCGGCGGAATCGGTCACGATCCTCGCGGGGGTCGGGGCTCACGCAGACGGGCACGATGCTGACCACCGCGAACCCGTCCATGCCGAGGCCGAGCTCGGCGCGGGCCGAGCTGAGCACCGGCATGACCTGGTCGCGGACGTAGGAGGGCGCGCACAGCCACAGCACCACGCCGTCGGCCAGCTCCGCGGCCAGGCGCAGCATCCTCGGCCGCAGGGCGCCGAGCATGATCGGCAGCGCCTCGCGCCGGGGCGGGCCGTAGCTCGTGTGGGCGCTGAACCGTTCCCCCGACAGGCTGGCCTTGCCCTCCGCGAGCGTCGCCCGCACGATCGTGAGGTACTCGCGCATGGCGGTCAGCGGCTGCCCCATGGGCAGCCCGAGCATCCACTCGACGGTGAGCTGGTGGCCCAGGCCAAGGCCGAGGACCAGGCGCCCGCCGCTGAGCTCGTCCAGGGTGGCCGCCATCTGTGCGAGGTCGGCCGGGTGGCGGGGGTAGATCGGCAGGATGCCGGCGGCGAGGTCGACGCGGCTCGTCGCGGTGGCGTAGGCGGCGAGCACGACGGCGGCGTCCCGCTCGCCGATCTGCTGCCCGAGCCACACCGAGTCGAAGCCGAGCGACTCCACCACCCGGGCCCGCTCGACGGCCTCGGCGAGCGGGATGGCCTCGGCCTCGACGGCGACGCCGATCGTGGCCCGCGCGCCGGCCCCTGCGGTGGTCACGAGGGCCGGCTGTCCATGCGCTCGCGGAGGCTCTTGGGCCGCATGTCGGTCCACACCTCCTCGATGTAGGTCAGGCAGTCGGCCTTCACGCCGGTCCGGCCGACCGCTTGCCAGCCGGCCGGGACGGGTCGGTCGGTCGGCCAGATCGAGTACTGTTCCTCGTGGTTCCGCACGACCGCGTACTGGCGGTCGTCGTCGTCGTCGAACACGGTGACTCCTCCTCGTGCTGGTGGGTGGTCGGGCGGGCGACCAGCAGGCACCGGACGGCATCGGTGAACCCGGCAGCCAGGGCCTCGACCGTGGCGGTGCGGTGGCGGTGGCGGCTGTAGTGGAAGGTGGCCACGAAGCGCCCGTCCTGGACGGTCCCTTCGACCGCGAGCAGGAAGGGGCGGGCAGCCGCCGGGCTGCGGACCGTGTCGAGCGGGTCGGCGGCGGGGCGGACCGAGGGGACCTCGCGCAGCCCGGCGCCGGGCTGCCCGAGGTAGTTGAGGCTCACCTCGACCGGGGCGGCGAGGCCGTCGGCGCGGGCGAGATAGCGCAGCACGCCGTAGCCGATCCCGTGGTCGGGGACGGCCTGCAGCGTGCCGCTGGCCGCCCGCAGGGCCTCCACTGGGTCCAGTTCGGGATCGAGCTGCAGCCTCACGGGGAACAGGCTGGTGAACCAGCCGACCGTGCGGGTGAGGTCGAGGTCGTTGAAGGGGGTGGCGCGGCCGTGGTGCTCGACATCGACGAGCAGCCGCCCGGGGCCGGCCCAGGGGGCGAGCGTCCGGCCGAGCGCGGCCAGGAGCACGGCGTCGACACCGCCGACCGTGAGCAGTGCGCGGGTGGCGTCGGGGTCGAGGTGGGCCTGCACGAGCGCGGCGGACGCCTCGTCGTCCGGGCCGGTGCGGTGGTCGACGGGCAGCCGCAGCGTCGCGCCCTGGAGCGACTCCCGCCACCAGGCGTGCTGGCGCCGCAGTTCGGCGGAGCCAGCGTAGTCCGCCAGGCGCGCGGCCCAGCGCTTGAACGAGGCGGTCTTGGCCGGGAGGCGCACCGCCTCGCCGCGTTCGAGCTGCCCGTAGGCGGTGGCCAGGTCCTCGAGCAGGATGCCCCAGGAGACCACGTCGACCACGAGGTGGTGGGCGGTCAGCAGCAGCCGGCCGGGCCGGCCCGGGCCGAGGTCGAACAGCAGGACGGTGAGGGTGGGCCCAGTGGCCAGGTCGCGGGTGGCCTGGCAGCGCGTGGCGGCGTCCCGGACCGCCTGGGGCTGGTCGGCGGCGGGCACGCCCGACAGGTCGATGCGCCGGACGGCCTGGCCGGTTTCGCGGGCGGCGTTGCGCTGGCGCCATTCGGCGCCGTCCCGGTCGAAGCGGAGCCGGAGCGCGTCGTGGTGGTCGAGCAGCCGCTCGACCGCCCGCGCGAGCTCGCGCTCATCGATCGGTTCGAACGTCTCTAGCAGGACGGTCTGGTCGTAGTGCTGCGGCTCCGGGTCGTCGCGCTCGAAGAACCACCGCTGGATCGGTGTGAGCGGCACCGGCCCGCTGACCGCCGCGGCGGGTGGGGGCTCGGCCGGGACGGCCTGGGTGGCCGCGGCGAGCGCGGCCACGGTCGGGTGGCCGAACAGCGTCCACCCCAAGCACCTGCGCCCACACCCCCGCAAGCACCCGCTCCACCGGCGACCGCGGCGCCACCAGCCCCCCAAGCTCCGGCCGCTGCGGCCCCGGCTCCGGCAACGCCCGCCGATCCAGCTTCCCGCTGGAGGTCAGCGGCAGCTCGTCGAGGCGGATGACCCGGCTGGGGAGCATGTGGTCGGGGAGGTGCTCGCCGAGGAAGGCACGGACCTCCGCGGGGCCGGGGGCTGCGGCGCCGGGGAGGTAGGCCACCAGGCGGGGCGTGCCCGCCGCGTCGTCGCGGACCTCGACGACCGCGCGGTCGACGCCCGGATGTCGTTCGAGAACCGCCTCGATCTCGCCCAGCTCCACCCGGAAGCCGCGTAGCTTGATCTGGCGGTCGGCGCGCCCGAGGAAGTCGAGCGTGCCGTCGGGGAGCCAGCGGACCCGATCGCCGGTGCGGTACAGCCGCTCCCCGGGTCGGCCTCCGTGCGGGCTGGGGACGAAGCGTTCGGCGGTGAGACCGGGGCGGCCGAGGTAGCCGCGGGCCACGCCGGCGCCGGCCACGTAGAGGTGGCCGGGGGCGCCGACAGGCACCGGCTCGAGCTGCTCGTCGAGCACGTAGAGACGGTGGTTGGGGAGCGGGCGCCCGATCGGCGGCGGCACCTCCCAGGTGCCGGTCCACTCCGCCTGGGTGACGATGACGGTGGTCTCGGTCGGCCCGTACGCGTTGAAGAAGCGCCGCGCCGGGCTCGCCCAGCGACCGACCAGCTCGCCCGGGACGGCTTCGCCGCCGACGCTCGCTATCCGCAGGTCGGGCAGGTCGTCCGGGTCGAGCAGGCGGGCCAGGGCGGGCGGCAGGAACGCCGTCGTGACCCGGCCGTCGCGCAGGCGCCGCTGCATCTGCGCTGCGGACCGCCGGTCGTCCTCGCCCGCGAGCACGACGCAGCCGCCGTGGGCGAGCGGCGTGAACAGCTCGAGGACCGAGGCGTCGAAAGCGAGCGGCGCCATCGCGAGCATGCGGGTGCGCTCGTCGACCCCGTAGGACTCGGCGGCCTGGGTGACGTAGTTCACCAGGGACCGATGCTCGACCACGACGCCCTTGGGCCGGCCGGTGCTGCCTGAGGTGTAGACGACGTAGGCGGCGTGGTCGAGGCCGGCCAGCGGCACCGGCGGGTCGGCCGGCTCGGCCGCGATCCGGTCGGTGTGGGCGTCGAGGCGGACCACGCTGTGGCCCGCGGTCTCGAGGCGCTCGCCGAGCGACCCGGCGCTCACCACGGTCGCGGCGCCGGCGTCGCGCAGGACATCGTCCTGCCGCCGGGCGGGATGGGCCGGGTCGAGCGGCACGTACGCGCCGCCCGCGAACAGCGCGGCGAGCACCCCGACGACCATGTCGGGGCCGCGCTCCAGGCAGACGCCGATGCGCGTCTCCGGCCCCGTGCCGAGCCGCCGCAGGTGGCTGGCGAGGCGGCTGGCGCGCCGGAGCAGCTCGCCGTAGGCGAGTGGCTCGCCGTGGAAGTCGACCGCCACCGCGTTGGGCGAGCGGCGGGCCTGTGCGGCGATCAGCTGGTGGACCGGGGCGTCGGGGATCGGCGCGTCGGGCCCGGCACCCGCCGCGAGCAACCATACCCGCTCCCGGGCGGTGAGCATGGACAGGTCGCCGAGGCGACGGTCGGGCTGCGCGGCGATCCCGTCCAGCAGCGCCACGAGGTGGCCGGCGAGCCGAGCGACGGTCGGCTCGTCGTAGCGGACCCCGTCATAGTGGAGTTCCAGCAGCAGCTCGCGACCCGGCTGGGCGGCCAGGACCAGCGGGTAGTGGACGCGCTCGGCGGAGCGGGCGGCGACCAGCCGGACCTCCTCGACGGCGCCGTCGCCCTCGGCCCCGCCGGAGGGGTAGTTCTCGAATGCGACCACCGTGTCGAACAGCGAGCGGCCGGGTGGGAGCGCGGCGCAGCGCTGCACCTCGGCGAGCGGGCTGTGCCCGTGCTGGGCGAGGTGCGCGAGCTGCTCCTGCAGGTCGCGCAGCCAGGGCAGCACGCGGGCCTCGGGCGGCGTGCGCAGGCGGACGGGTAGGGTGTTGACGAACAGCCCCACCATGCCGTCGGCGCCCGGGAGGTCGGCCGGGCGGGCGGCGACGGTGGCGCCGAGGCAGACGTCGTCGTCGCCGCCGTAGCGGGCCAGCAGCAGGCCCCAGGCGCCGACGAGCAGGGTGGCGAGCGTGAACTGGCCGCGGCGGGCCGCTTCACGCAGCTCCGCCAGGCGTTGCGCGGAGAGACGGAGCTCGTGACGGCGGTAGGTGCGCGTGCCGTCCGCGGCAGCGGGGCGGGGGGCCGCGGCGGGCAGGGCGGTGGGGGTGTCGAACCCGGCCAGGAGCCCACGCCAGTACGCCCTGGCCGCCTCGAGGTCCTGGCGCTCCAGCCAGGCGACGTAGTCGCGGAAGGGGCGCGGCGCGACGGACGCTACCGGGCGGCCTCGACGCGCCGCCCGGTAGCAGTCGAGCAGGTGGTCGACGACAATCGCGGCGGACCAGCCGTCGAGCAGCAGGTGGTGGTAGCTCCAGACCAGCTCGTGGTCGTGCTCACCGAGCCGGATCAGTGCCAGCCGCAGCAGCGGCGGCCGGGCGGGCGTGAACCCGCGCTCGCGGTCCTCGGCCAGGAAGCGCTCGAGCCGTGCGGGCTGCTCGCCCGCTGCCAGCCCACTCCAGTCGTGCCGGGCGAGTGGCAGGTCGACGTGGCGGAGCACAGCCTGGAGGGGCCGTTCGACCTGCTCCCAGACGAACCCGCTGCGCAGGACGGGGTGGGCCTGGACGACCTGCCGCCAGGCGAGCTCGAGCGCGTCGGGGTCCAGGGGGCCTCGCAGCCGGTAGCAGACCTGCACCACGTAGACGCCGTCGGCGGGGGCGGCGAGGGTGTGGAAGAGCAGCCCGCGCTGCAGCGGGGTGAGCGGGTACAGCTCCTCCACGGGGGGCGTCCGCACGGGTGCCTGGCTCATGCCGGGTCCTCCATGGCCTTGGCGAGTTCCGCCAGCGCCGCCTCGACCTGCGCGTCGGGCAGCTCGGCCGCCGCGGCGGGTGGGGGCTCGGCCGGGACGGCCTGGGTGGCCGCGGCGAGCGCGGCCACGGTCGGGTGGCCGAACAGCGCCTGCGGGCTCACCGCCAACCCCGCCTGCCGCGCCCGCGCCGCGATCCGCATGGCCAG
>WNGB01014186.1_pt1 | contig 10670 bp, 8 predicted proteins | sample 5400681 | NCBI WGS metagenome assembly WNGB01 (sample SAMN13153367, study PRJNA577476) | soil metagenome | isolation source: 115 cm soil or saprolite under grassland replicate 2 | place: USA:California | collected 2016-06-15 | reverse complement strand
TGCCGATCGCCTTGCGTGCGCTGTTGACGTAGGCGGTGTAGACCACGGCGCGCCCGAGCATCAGCGGCGCGGCGATCAGCGTCAGGACCAGCGCCGGCACGTACCAGATCCAGCCGAGCGGCGGGAAGCCGCCCTTGCCCAGGAAGAAGAACACCAGGCTGCCGCCCAGCAGCGTGTTCATCAGCGAGACGTTGCCGCGCTGCGGGAACGGGTTGGCGATTAAGTCGCGCAGGTTGCCCAGCACCAGCAGGATCCCGACCGCCAGCGCGAAGTAGGCGTCGATCCCGGCGCGGAAGAAGCTCAGCAGCAGCCAGATGCCGAGCAGCACCAGAATTCCGACCCCGATATAGAGGTACACCCGCGGGATGCCCCCCGGCCCGCGCCGATACGATCCATTCCCGTAGGAATTGCCATTGCCATTGTACATCGCAGCCCCCTTTGGTGAGCCATCACACGTGTGTTGCCGATGTGACGCCGGCGAGGTGGCGATAGTTGCAGTCCTGCAATAGTGCTGAGTTATGAGTTATGAGTTATGAGTTGCCGGAGTGACCACAACTCAAAACTCAAAACTCAAAACTCATAACTTATAACTCTACTCCTCGAAGATCGCCTTCACGCGAAACATCCCGTCGCGCTGGTCGGGCGCGTTGGCCAGCACGTCCTCGCGCGGCAGCGAGGGGCGCACCTCGTCCGCGCGCATGACGTTGAAGAGATCGGTGACCTGGGCGGTCGGCGCCACGCCGGTCACGTCAACCTCTTTGAGCATATCGATGTAGTCCAGGATGTGCGAGAGGTCGGTCTGCATCTGCTCCAGCTCCTCGGGCGAGAGCCGCAGCCGCGCCAGCTGCGCCACATGCTGAACTTCCTCAAGTGTCAAGGCCATCGGTCTTCCTCCCTTGCTCCGTGGCGATCCGACCTCTATTATAGCATCTCGTGCCAATCTGGGGTGGGGTGTGGGGGCGGGGCCGGGTACCCTCGCGGCACCCCGCCCCCACACCCCACCTTCACCCAGAATTGTAAAGTAACCGATGTTGGTATTATGGGGCGGCGGTCGGTGCCGGCGTTGCGGCCGGCGTCGGCGAAAGCTCTGAGATCGTGGTCGGCGCCGCGGTCGTCGGCGTTGCGGCCGGCGCTGCGGTCGGCTCGGCGGCGCGCGTCGGCGCCTCACCTGTCGGCGTCGCCGCTGGAACCTCGGTTGGCGGCGGCCGCAGCGTCACGGTGACTTTGGGCGGCGTGCCGGCCAGCGCGATGCCCGCCGGCAGCTGGAAAGCCGGCTCGATCGTGTAGGTTCCCGGCCCTCGGCCGCGCACGCTGACAGTCCCCTGGATCGCCGTCGGGTCGAGCGTGCTCACCTGCGCCGCGCTGCCCGTGAGGGTTATCTGCACCACCTGCGGGCTGAGCGAGACCAGCAGACCATCCGGGATGTCGACGACCTGGACCGGCGCCGGCACTGTCACCTGGAATGGGCGAGTGATCGGCGCGATCTGCACCGTTACAACCGCCACGTTTGGCTCGCCGGATGCCAGGCCGGTGTTCTCTGGCACGCGCAGCTCGACCGCGCGCGTGATGGTGCGGCTGGCGCCGGCGATCTCGACCGGGCCGGTCTCGATGCTCGACACGCCGTCGAGCGCGCCCGAGCCGCCGGTCAGCCGGACGAACTGCGGGTCGGCCGACAGGTTCGTGACGATGTAGCCGCTGGCCGGCGCGCCGACCAGCTGCGGCACGACCGGCACGCGCTTGATGCCGGCGCTCGACCCGATCGGCACCAGCACGTCCACCGACGCGGGCTCGACCGTCACGCCGGTCACCACCTGGCCATCCTGCGCCAGCGCCTCGACTGGGCGCGGCGAGCTGTAGTTGGCGGTCAGGCGATCGATGTCGGCGGTCACACGCGCGAGCGCCACGCGATCCACGCGGTTCTGCGGGCCGCGCACTTCGACACTTGTGATCGGCCGGCTCTGGTAGGTCAGGCGCGCGGGGCTGGACTCGAAGCTGAACGGCACGTTGCCGGTGACCGCGATCGTGAGCGGCACGGTGCGGGTGATCTCCTGGTCGAGCCGGAAGGAGAGAAACGCCGGGTCGGGCGAGAGCCGCAGCCGCGCCAGGCCGGAGCGGTTGGGCACCACGCTCACCGGAACATTATTGTACTCGCCCGCCCCGCGCCCGCTCAGGTCGACGAACGCGCGCAGATCGCTCGCGTGCACCTGCTGAACCGTCTGCTCATCGCCTTCGACCGTGATGTCCACCGCCGGCCGGTTCGCGCGCGGCAGGCCCTGCTGGTCGACCACCAGCAGATCGGGGGCGAGGCCCTCGATATCTACCGGCACGCTGTCGAACGAGCTGCGCTGCTCGGGGTTCTGGGTGAACGAGACGAAGACCCAGAGCGAGAACGCGAGCCCAATCGACAGCAGCAGCCGCAGGCCGGTCGAGCGCAGCCAGGTCACTTTCCGTTCTCCTCGAGCGAGACCTTGAGCAATCCCGCCAGCATGTTGCGCAGCCGCGCCTCGTTGAGGTAGCTGACCATCCGGCCGTCGTTCATGAGCGAGATCGCGCCGGTCTCCTCCGAGACCACCACGGCGATCGCGTCCGACTGCTCGGAGATGCCCTTGGCGGCGCGGTGGCGCGTGCCGTAGCGCCGCTGGCCGCCCACGTCTTCGCTCAGCGGCAGCACCACGTTGGCTGCCAGAATGCGGTTGGCGCGCAGAATCACCGCCATATCGTGCAGCGGCGAGTTCGGGTAGAAAATGTTCAGCAGCAGCGGAACGGCCAGCCGCGCGTCGATGATCACGCCGCGGTCGGCGTACTCTTGTAGGCCCACCTCGCGCTCCAGCACGATCAGCGCGCCGACGCCCTGTTGTGAGAGCTGCTGGGCCGCGCGGGCTACGCCATTGATCGTCTCGAGCATCTCCGAGCGATTGGCGCGGGCGAACGGGCGCCCGAACAGGTCGTTGGTGCGCCCAAGGCTTTCGAGCGCGCGCCGCAGCTCGGGCTGGAACAGCACCGGGATCGCGACAAACAGCGCCGGCTGGATGGCGTTGCGCAGCAGCCAGCGCAGTGTATCGAGGGGCAGCAGGGACCCCAGCAGGATCGAGATCGCCAGCACCACGCCGACGCCGCGCAGCAGCGGCACCGCGCGGGTGCCGCGAATGACCCCCAGCAGCCAGTAGAAGATCAGCGCGACCACCGCGACGTCGATCAGCGCCGTCGGATCATTAAATGGGTTTAGCCGCGCGAGGACTCGTTCGATTCCGTCGATGAACGATTGGAAATTCAGCATAGCGTCACGCTATGGATTGTTCGCCTTCGTCTGCTGCTGGTCGTACATGCGCTTCGCGGCGGCCTTCAGCGCCTCAATCCGCTCAGTCTCGACGTTGGGCATCTTGGCGAGCCGCCCATAGATTCGCACCGCCTGCTCGAATTCCTTGCGCCGCATCAGCGCGTCGCCGAGCTGGTACAGGTTGTCGGTGTCGTTCTGGTCGAGCCCGTAGATCTGGTGCATCTCGGCGATGGCGTTATCGTAATCGCGCTGCTGAAGCAGGATGCGGACGATGTGCTTCTTCTCGTTGATCGCATCGGCGGTGTAGCCAGCCAGGGTGTACATAAACGCCAGCCACTGGCGCGAGTCGACGTCGTTCGGCGCGATCTGGACGATCTTGTCGTAGAGCACGCGGGCCCGGTCCTGCTGGCCGAGCGTCCAGTGAACCTCGGCGGCCTGCTGGAGGCTGGCGATTGCGTCCTTGAGCTGGCCGGCCTTGCGCTGCTGCTCGGCCACGCGGATCAGGCCGTCGACGCCCTTGTCGAGGTAGCCGCGTCGGATGCACATCTTCGCCAGCCGGCTGCCGACCGGGATGTTGTTCGGCGCGATCTGCAGGCCGTACTCCAGCGTCTCGATCGACCGGTCGAGGTCCTGCCGGCTCTCGTAGTAGGTCGCCAGCTCGTCGAGCTGCGCCAGCGCCTCGTTCAGCCGGCCCTGCTGGAAGTAGACGTCGGCCAGCTTGGTGTAGATCGCGCGGTCGTACGGCAGGTGCTGCTTGGCCTCGCGCAGTGCCTGCTCGGCGCCGGCCATGTTGCCGACGGCCGCGTACGCCTCGGCCATCCGGCGCACCAGCTCGCCGCGCGAGAGCGGCGTCGAGAACGGGTAGCGGCTGGCGGGATCGACCTGGTAGCTGCCGGCGACCGACTGGCCCTGCTTCAAGTGCTCCAGCGCCTCGTCGGCCTGGCCCAGCGCGATATAGCTGTCGGCCATTGCCTGGTGGACCAGCACCGGTGGCAGCAGCGGATCTTCGGCGTCTTCCAGTAGCGCCTGGGCCTGCTCGAACTCCAGCAGCGCCGACGGGTGCTGCCCAGCGCTCTGCTGGACGATTCCCAGGATGTAGTGCAGCAGCGGCTCGTCGGCCACCAGCAGGGCGGCACGATACTCGGCCTGGACGGCGGAGAGCTGCTGCGGCTGGCTCTTGAGCTGCTCCAGCAGCGTGGCCAGCGACTGCCAGATCGCGGTGGGCTGATCGCCCACCAGCGCCAGGGTCATGTTGACGCGGGCGACGCCGGCCAGGTCCTGCTGATTCAGCTCGAGCGTGCGCCGGAACTCGACCAGGGCCGCTTCGTAGCGCTCCAGCTTGAGCAGCGCGTGGCCGTACTGCGCGCGCAGGGCGGCGTTGCCGGGGGCCCACTGGACCCCGCGGCGGTACTCCTCCAGCGCCTTGTTGGTCTGCCCCATGCGGAAATAGGCCCCGGCGACCACCACGACCTGCTGGGCCGCATCATCGATCCGCCCGTCGTTCTTGAGCAGCTCGGCCAGGCGCGAGCGGGCGTTGATCGTGTCGGGCGAGAGCTCGATCAGCCGGTAGTAGACGTCGATCGCGCTGCGCGGCGAGCCGCGCAGCATGTAGGTGTCGATCAGCAGCTGATATTTGGCCAGCGCCTCGTCCGGCCGCCCCTCGCGCTCGTAGATCTCGCCCATCCGCATGTGGATCGGCAGATAGTCGGGGTCGAGCCGGATAACCTCCAGGCATGCGTCCAGCGCGCTCAGCCACAGCCGCTGCTCGATGTATTTTTCGCTGGCAAGCACGTAGCGCTCGCTCATCTCGTCCAGCCCGCTGGTGTCGAGCGGCATGACCGGCCGGAAGCCCGGGTGCTCCGGCGCGGCCAGGCTGTCGAGCGCCGCCAGCGGGTCGATCGGCTCGGCCGGCGCGGCCGTGGCGGTGGCCGCGAAGATGTCGACGCTGCTCGATTCGGCCATGCGCTCTGGCCGCAAGAAATCGGTGATCGGCCGGATCTTGCCCCAGGTCTCCGGCATCGTCTCGGCCTGCGGCGCGGCTGCGGGCGCGCTGGGCTCGGGCATCGTCAGCGCGCCGGTGCCAAGCGTGCGCAGCTTGGCGAACATGTTGCGCTCGGTCAGCTCCTTGGCCTTGCGGCGGAACTCGTCGGCGCGCTCCTTGCCCCAGCGCTTGCTGTTCAAGAAGTTTGCCAGCGTCGAGTAGAGCGAGGCCGCGCGGGCGATATCGTTCAGCTGGGTGTAGATCTGCGCAGCGCTCTCGTACATCTGGATCAGGTCTTCGGACTCGGCCTTGCCGATCGACTGGAGGTCGACCAGCCGGATCGTCTGCTCGTACTCCTGGGCGGCCTCCTTGAGCTGCCCCAGCTCCTGGTACGATGCGCCGAGCGCGAAGTGGGCCGAGAGCGCGTACTCCGGGTCGCCGGCGGCGCGCGCGAGCACCCGCACGGCGCGCTGGTGCTCGCCGCGCTCCTGGTAGAGCAGGCCCAGGCTGTAGAACACATCGCTGCGCTGCATTCCCAGGTTGACCGCGCGCTCGTACTGGGCGATCGCGCCCTCGGTGTCGCCGGCCTCCTGGTGTTTCTGAGCCAGCGCGATGATCTGCTCGATCACGAACTGCTGCGACCGCAGCGCCCCGGTCATCCCAGGGGCCAGGGATCGGGGGTCAGGGGTCGGGGAAGCGTTCCCGAACTCCGACCCCTGGCCCCCGGCCCCTGGCTCGGTCACGGCGATCTGCGCGGCGCTCGCCAGCGTCTCATGCAGCTGCGCGATCAGCTCCTTGGCCTCGCGGCTGGCCGGGTCGACCTTGAGCGCCGCCTCGGCCTGGGTGGTGGCTTCCTCGATCCTGCTCTGAGCCTGGAAGCGGCGGGCCAGCTCCAGGTATTCGGCGGCGGCATCGCCGGCGCTGCCGGCCTCATCGAGCAGATGCGCCAGGCGCAGCCGCTCGTCGTCGGCGTCGGGGCGCAGCCGCAGCACCTCGCGCAGCGCCTCGATCGCCCGCGCGTTCAGCCGCCGGCTCTGCTGAAGGTCGGCCAGCTGCGTGTAGGTGGCGACGGCGGCGGGGATGCTGCCCATCCGCTCGTGAGTGTGGGCGAGATACTCGAGGATGAACGGATTATTCTGATCGCTCCCGCGCAGCTCCTCGAACACCTGGAGCGCCTGGGGATACCTGCCGGTGTTGAAGAGCGCTACCGCGGCGGAGGAGCGGGCGTCGGCGTCCTGGGGAAATTCCTGGAGTGCCCGCACGGCCTGCTTGAGGGCCTCCTCCCAATGTTTCCGCCGCGCGGCCTCGCGGCTCTGTTCCATCGCACGGTCGTAGAGAGCACGGTTGCCTGGCATCGATCGCCTCCCAGTGATCGCAGCATGTGGGCAGGTCTTGGATCGCGCGCTATAGTCCACAATACGCTGAGTCTATGATAGCACAGATTGTGAAAGGTTGAGAGACAAAGAATAAACGATGATGTAGCATCATCGTTTATCGGGTGCGGCTCGCCCTGGGCGGCGAGGCGCTATCTCTGTTATGCGCGCTGGCTGCGAAACAACCGTCTATGCCTCATCGTTCAGCAGACGCTTGCGAGCCTCCGCGAGGGAGATTCCGCCTTCAGCATGCAGCCGATCCCAGGAACTGCGCATCAGCTCCAGAAACTCGGTGTTTTCGCCAAGCCGCCAGGTCTGGAGGTCATCCTCCGTAACCGGAACAAGCGCAAACACGGGCTTGTTATCATGCGTAATGATGACGATGCCTTGAGCCGCCATTTCAATTAATTCTTCGAGCGAGGGATTATCTTGTTCGCGCACAACTGTCGTCATAGCTCGATCTCCCTTCCACCAATTGTTACCCGGTTGCGGTCTTTGAGGCCCACGGCGACTACGTAGACAAGATTCCGCTCGTCCTCATCAGTTTCTACCTGATAGTATACGCGGAAATGCTCAACCCGCAACTCCCAAGAAGCCAGCGGATTAGGGCGCAGAGGTTTCCGCTGCCTTGTTATGCGAACGGGCTCATACGCAAGTTGTTTCTCGATAGCATCGAGGACGAGGCGCCGCTCTCGAGCCGTTAGTGCCGCGAGATGATCCAGGGCATCTGGTGTAAGTATTATCTCGTAGGGCATGATGCAAAGCCCTTATCCGTTGTATCGTCGCCTCGCTCCGTGCGACGGCACGCGCTGCTGCACCGTTAGCTTGCGGTAATCATCTGCTTCGATTAAGACGCGCTCATCGCACAGTACGCGATCCGACATCCGTGAGAAGATTCGCTGATCAATATCCTTTGCATTCCGATTACTAGTGATGACAGTTGAGAGAGAATAGTTGTAGCGATGGTTGATAATCTGGAATAGCTTCTCTCGCGCCCAAGGCGTAGTATTCTCCGTCCCAAGATCATCTAGAATCAAGACCTGCACGTCGCGAATCGCCTCGAAGCGCTCGTCGTACTCGACCTCGCTGGAGGGGCCGAACGTCGACCGCAGGTGGTCGAGCAGGTCGGGGACGACGGCGAAGAGCACGCGGTAGTGGTTATGCAGCAACTCGTTGGCAATCGCCGCCGCTAAATGCGTCTTGCCGCAACCATAATTGCCAAACAGGACGAGCCAACCTTGTGGGCGCTCGGCGTACTGGTGTGCTCGCATGTATGCCCTTTGCACACCGAAAACAGTCGAGTCAAAATTCTTAAAAGTCTTTTCGCTGAACGGCCCCAGGTTGCTGATCTCATACAGCTTCTCGGCCGCGCGCTGACTCAGCTCTTGGTGCTTGCACACACAGGGTATCAGCTTGCCGAAGTTCGGGTGGCCGTACGGCACCGCCTCCTTGTAGTATCCCGCGCCGTCGCAGTGCGGGCAAAGCCGCTCAGAGGTCGGACGTGTCGCTGCCGCGTCGGAATAGGTCACCGTACGATCCGTCGAAGTACTTCTCAACGTCAATAGGTCGCTCGGCGCGACCCGGCGCATCTTGTCGTCCATGGGCAGCCCACCTCTCCAGCACCTTGCTGATATAGCGCCACGATCGGGCGTTGGCGCGCACGGCCTCGCGGATCGCGTCTTCGATCCAGTGTAGCGGGTAGCGGTCCTCGGCCTCGCGCAGTTCGTCCAGGATCATCGGCGTGACCAGGCCGATGTTCTGCTCGTACATCGTGATCAGCGGCGGCCGCTCCTCGGGCGCCGTCCCGTTCGGCGCCAGCGCCGCGCCGGCAAGCCCGATCCGCTCGGCCCACAGGCGGTTGGCCGCCGTGTTGACCACATACCAGTTCACGGCCCGGCCGTCGTCGGGCAGGACCACGTGCAGCAGCGTCGAGCGCCGGACCGCCGCCTCGAGCCCCTCGGCCAGCAGCTCCTCGGGCGCGCGCAGCTTCGAGATCGCCCGCAGCCCGCGCCGCAGCGTCTTGTCGCCGGCCAGCTCATCCCAGCTCACGCGCCGGGGCGCCGCGCCGCGCTGCCGGCTCATGCGGTAGAACACGTGCAGCGTGACCTTCAGCTCGCTCGGCAGCGTGATCTGCGGCAGCACCTCGGCGAACAGCTCCGGCGGCAGGCCGACCAGCTTATCGGTTGTGAAGCCGGTAAAAGGCATCGTTAGCACGTTAGCAAGTTAGAAGGTTGGAAGGTTATAACGTGCCAACGTGCTAACCTTCTAACCTTCTAACAGTCTTCATCCCCGCTCGTCCACCTGCCCGCTCACGGCTGAAAGATGGGCGCTGTAGCGCTCGGCCTTGCGCAGCCGCCGGTTGAGCAGGCGGTTGAACAGCCTGCGCGAGCGCCAGATCATCAGCCCGAGGATCAGCAGGCCGCCGGCGAAGGTCGCCACCCAGGCCAGGATCGCCCAGCCGTTCTGGTTCGGGTCGCTGAGCCGGTCGACCACGTTGAACGTGTCGGCCAGGAACGACGAGATCGCCATGAACAGCACGATCGCACCCAGCCCGAGCGCCAGGGTGTTGGTGCGCTGGCCCTGCCACTGCAGCCGCATGTCGTTGTAGTAGGACAGAAAGAAGTTCAGCTGCTCGACGTTGGTGTTCACCAGCTCGAGCGTGTCGTGGATCGCCAGCTCGCGCAGCAGCGCGTCGAACTTGTGCCGCGCGAAGTCGGCCCGAAAGGCGGTGGTCGAGACGGCCATGCTGCGCAGCTCCGGCAGGCTGTCGAAGATGTCCGACAGGCCGGTGGCCAGGTGGTCGAGCAGGGAAAGATCCTCGGCGCTCAGGTGCCCGTCGTTGACCTTGCGGGTCAGGCCGGGGATCTGGTTCAGCAGGCTGGTGGTGCGGCGCTCGGCCTGCTGCGCCTCGGCGCGAAACGCGACCAGGTGCTCGACGCCGCGCACGATGCCGGCCCAGTAGCTGCTGTAGGCGTGCGCGTTCAGCCCGAGCGGCCCGCCGACGTAGGCCAGCCCGCGGCCGATCAGCGGGTAGTAGATCAGCGCGCTCTCGCCGCTGAACAGGCATAGCTCCTCGGCCCACGAGGCGACGTCGCACTCGACCAGCGCGCGCGCTGATCCTTCGGCGTGCTGCGCGAAGCGGCGCACGCCGTCGCACTCGACCAGCGTGCTCTCCATGAACGACGCCAGGGTCTGCGCGTAGTCGCGCTTCAGCTCGCTGGGGGCCAGCAGCCGCCCGTCGAGCGCGATCTTGCGGAACGTGTAGATCACATAGCGGTCTAGCCGCAGCGTATGCTTCACCTGCGCCGGAGTCGTGAAGCGGATGGCGCGCTCTTCGTCGTCGATGCTCAGAGTGATCTGGCGGCCCAGCGCGTCGAGGAAGGCCTCCAGGACGCTCATCGCGATCGACCACTGGTCGTGCGCGGCCGGCTGCTCGCCGTGGGCCGGCAGCTCCAGGATCTGCTCGGTGCAGCTGATCAGCGAGAGGTCCTCAAAGGGCTGATCCAGCGTGATCAACGCCAGGCCGTTGCGCGTCAGCCTGATCCGGCCGGTCCAGCGCTGCCAGTGGTCGATATCATGGCAGCCCAGCCGCTGCATGCGCTCGCGCATCGTGCTGTCCCAGGCGACGCGGTAGGTCGGGAAGAAGTGGTTGTAGAGCAGCCGCGAGCGAAAGATCCGCAGCGTGTAGGCGTCCTGCTCGATCGCCCGCGTGGCCTCGTCGACGCCGAACGGCGCGGTGGGGCGCAGTGCGCGCAGCGCCGCCGCGAACGCCTCGGAGCCGCGCAGGTGGCGAAAGGCGTCGGCGTCGGCGTCGGCGACGAAGCTGCCGAGGTTGATCACCAGCACCAGCCGCGCCGCGCCGGTGACGCGCAGCGCCTGCTCGGGCAGGGCCGCCGTGGAAGATTGGTAGGCTGTCGAAGTGCCGGTCGCCATTGGTCGTCAGCTTTCGCTCGTCTGTTCGTAGATTATTATTATACGCCTGATCGATTGCAGATTGTAGATCGTGTCTGACGTCGTTCGGTGGTGGGGGTGGGGGTGT
>WNGB01036088.1_pt1 | contig 10673 bp, 10 predicted proteins | sample 5400681 | NCBI WGS metagenome assembly WNGB01 (sample SAMN13153367, study PRJNA577476) | soil metagenome | isolation source: 115 cm soil or saprolite under grassland replicate 2 | place: USA:California | collected 2016-06-15 | reverse complement strand
AAGCGCGGACAGGTTCGCGCCCTCGAACGTCACGCCGCCCGATGCGATCGGCAGCAGCCCCATGATGCACTTCAGGAGCGTCGTCTTGCCCATCCCATTGCGACCCATCAGGCACGTGCGGGAGCCCGGGGCGACGTCGAGGTCGACGTCCCAGAGCGTGTGGCTTCCGCCGTACGACTGATTGAGTGCGTTGACCACCAGCAGGTTCATGCGCCGAGATACACCTCGATGACACGCGGGTCGTTCTGCACCGCATCCATGTTGCCTTCCGCGAGCACCCGGCCCTCGTGCAGCACGGTCACCATGCTGGCGATGGATCGCACGAAATCCATGTCGTGCTCGACGACGACGACGGAATGCTGCCCTGCGAGCGACAGCAGCAGCTCCGCCGTACGCTCGGTCTCCTGCGGCGTCATGCCGGCGACAGGCTCGTCGACGAGCAGCAGCTCTGGACTCTGCATCAGCAGCATGCCGATCTCCAGCCACTGCTTCTGGCCGTGCGACAGCGTGCCCGCCACCAGCTGACGCTGCTCCATCAATCCAATCGTCAGGAGCACTTCGTCGATGCGCTGACGCTGCGCGGGCGTCAGACGCGCGACGAGCGAGGTCCAGAACGTCTTCTTGCCCGGAAGCGCCAGCTCGAGGTTCTCGAACACCGAGAGAAATTCGAAGACGGTCGGCTTCTGAAACTTGCGTCCGATGCCGGCCTGCGCGATTTCGGGTTCGGAGAGCGACAGGAGGTCGACCTTCTGTCCGAACCACGCGGATCCTTCATCCGGACGCGTCTTCCCCGTGATGACGTCCATCATCGTGGTCTTGCCGGCGCCGTTGGGCCCGATGATGCACCGCAACTCGCCCGGATCGACGTACAGCGTGAGTCCGTCGAGCGCTTTGAATCCGTCGAAGCTGACCGTCAGCCGCTCGAGATACAGGATCTTACCGAGCAGCGGCGGCGGCGCACGGCGCGCGGCAGCATCGCGCCGCTCCTGCCACGCGGTGCGCAACGCCGACGTGGCGGACTCGCGCGGCACCGCGACACCGGCGGGAGACGCGGAGAGGGCTAGTCTCATCGTCCCCTTCGGAGCGCCGGAAAGGCGCCAACCAGCCCGCGAGGCAGGAAGATGGTCACGCCGACGAAGATCGCGCCGAGCGCATACAGCCAGACGTCCGGCAAGGCGGCGGTCAAATAGGTTTTTCCGTAGTTGACGAGCACCGCGCCCGCCAGCGCCCCGTACAGGGTGCCGCGGCCGCCGACCGCCACCCAGATGACCGCCTCGATCGAATTGATCGGTTGGAACTCACTGGGATTGATGATGCCGATCTGCGGCACGTAGAGCGCCCCTCCGACCCCGGCGAGCACCGCGGAGAAGACGAAGACCCATAGCTTGTACGACTCGACGCGGTATCCCAGGAAGCGCATGCGGCTCTCCGCGTCGCGGATGGCGCGAATCACCCGGCCTGCCCGCGACCGCACGATCGCACGGCAGAGGATGTAGCTGACGGCAAGCGCGACCGCCGTGAGCATCACGAGGACCACGCGCGTCTGGGGCTCCTGCAGATTGAATCCGAGGATCTCCTTGAAGTCGGTGAATCCGTTGTTGCCGCCGAATCCCATGTCGTTACGGAAGAAGGCCAGCATCAGGGCATAGCTCAGCGCCTGGGTCATGATCGACAGGTACACGCCGGTGACCCTCGACCGGAAGGCGAGCCATCCGAAGATGAACGCCAGCGCGCCGGGCACCGCCACCACCATGAGCATCGCGAACCAGAACCGATCGAATCCGAGCCAGAACCATGGCAGGCGATCCCAGTTGAGGAACACCATGAAATCCGGCAGCAACGGGTTGCCGTAGACGCCGCGCGTGCCGATCTGGCGCATCAGGTACATCCCCATGGCGTACCCGCCGAGCGCGAAAAAGACCGCGTGACCCAGACTGAGGATGCCCAGGTATCCCCAGACCAGATCGACCGCCAACGCCAGGATGGCGAAGCACATGTACTTCCCGATCAACATCAGGACGTAGGTCGACAGGTGCAACGGCGACGATTCCGGTACGACAAGGTTGAGCACCGGCGCCAACACGACCGTCGCGGCCATGACGGCCACCACCATCGTGCCGCCGCGGTCGCCAGCGATCGCCTCCCGCACCGCGTGGAGTCGTGACATCACGTGCCCTCGGCGGCGCGTCCCGTCTGCGGGAACAACCCTCGGGGCCGGCGTTGAATGAAGAGGATCACCGCGACCAGCACCGCGATCTTGCCGAGCACAGCCCCCGCGTACGGCTCGAGCAGCTTGTTGACGATGCCGATCGACATGCCGCCGATGAGCGTGCCCCAGAGATTGCCGACGCCGCCGAAGACAACCACCATGAACGAGTCGATGATGTACGACTGCCCGAGGTTCGGGCCGACGTTGGTGAGCTGGCTGAGCGCGACGCCGGCGATGCCCGCGATACCGGAACCGAGGCCGAATGTCATCGCGTCGACCCAGTCGCTGCGGATGCCGACCGCGCGCGCCATCGCGCGGTTCTGCGCCACCGCCCTGATGTCGAGGCCGAGCCGCGTCCGCTTCAGCACGACCTGCAGGGCGGCGAAGACGAACAGGGTGAAGGCGACGATGTAGAGGCGGTTGAACGTGAGCGAGAGCGCCTCGTTGATCTGCAGCGTGCCACTCAACCATGCGGGCGACGCGACCGCGCGGTTGTTGGCGGAGAAGATCGATCGCACGAGTTGCTGGAGGATGAGACTGACGCCGAACGTCGCCAGCAGCGTTTCGAGCGCCCGGCCGTACAGGAAACGAATGATCGTTCGTTCGAGGATCACCCCCGCGAGGCCCGCGATGATGAACGCGGCGGGAATGGCGAGCAGGATCGATACGCCCAGGTAGCCGGGCGTCGCGGTCTGGACGACGTAGGTCGTATAGGCGCCGAGCATCATCAACTCGCCATGCGCCATGTTGATGACGCCCATGACGCCGAACGTGATGGCGAGGCCGATGGCCGACAACACGAGAATCGATCCGAGGCTCAGGCCGAAGAACAGCGTTTCGACACCAGAATACAGGGTTTGCCACGTGTCGATGCTCGACACGGCCGCGGCCGCGGCTTTCCGGACGCCTTCATCGGCTTCGACAAAGGTGCCATCGGGGGCCCGTTGGGCGAGCGCCTCGAGCCGGTTGCGCACCTCGGGCCGAAGGCGCGATGTCAGCGTCGAGATCGCCTCGAGGCGCGCGCGCCGGTCCTGGCCGTCGAGCGCCGCCAGCGCCAGGCCAGTGTCGATTTCGTACTTCACCTTGGCGTCTGTTTCCGTGGCCGCTGCGGCCCGCAGCGCGTTGATCGTGGCCTCGTCGAGCGAGCGCACCATGAGACTGACGGCCGCCAGCCGAAGCGAGGGATCGGCATTCGACAAGCCGAATCTGGCCAGCGCCGTTCGAAGAAACCGCCGGAGGCGGTTGTTGGTCCCGATTTTCGCGAGTTCACCCGGCGGGCTCGAGCCGGCCGGGCGCTGCGACACGGGATCGGTCAGGGCCATCGACGGCAGGCTCTCGTCGGCCGTCGCGACAATTACGATCCGCTGATCCTGCTGGCGGTAGTACAGCCGGTCTTCGAGCAGCGCCGTCAGTACCGGCAGCACGCCTCGATGATTGGTGGCAATGATCCGGTCGACGATGGCTTCCTTGTCGTTGAAGCTGGCCTCACGTAGCTCCGCCAGCGCGGTGGTGAAGGGCGCGTCCGCGCTTTGCGCCGCGGCGGGCGTGCCCGCCAGTGAGACGGCGAGCAGCAGCCACGAGAGCTGCCGCCCGCCTTTAGCGATGACCGACCTCACACATCGGGCTGTTACTTGTAGTTCTGCCCCGAGCACGACTTCGTCTTCGTGTTGTAGTTGCCGCACTTCAGGTTCACCCAGTCTGCTTCCGTGTCCTTGCTTCCGGGGAGATAGTCAGACCAGGCGTCACCGGGTACGGTGCCCGTCGTTTTCCAGACGACGTCGAATTGACCGTCGGCGCGCACTTCGCCGATGTACACCGGCTTCGTGATGTGGTGGTTCGGCAGCATCTTGGCGATGCCGCCCGTCAGGTTCGGCGTCTCGAGGCCCGGCAGCGCGGCCAGCACCTTGTCCACGTCGACCGACTTGGCCTTCTCCACCGCCTTCACCCACAGGTTGAAGCCGATGTAGTGCGCCTCCATCGGGTCGTTCGTCGTCCGGTTGGGCTTCTTGATATAGGTCTTCCACTGCTTGATGAACGCCGTGTTGGCCGGGGAGCTGATGCTCTCGAAGTAGTTCCACGCGGCCAGGTGACCGACGAGGGGCTTGGTATCGAGACCCGAGAGCTCTTCCTCGCCAACGGAGAAGGCGACGACGGGGATGTCCTCGGCGGACACCTTCTGGTTGCCGAGCTCCTTGTAGAACGGCACGTTCGCGTCGCCGTTGATCGTCGAGACGACCGCCGTCTTCTTGCCGGCCGAGCCGAACTTCTTAATCGCCGCGACACGCGTCTGCCAGTCGGAGTGGCCGAACGGCGTGTAGTTGATCGAAATGTCGGCCGCCGCGACACCCTTCGCCTTCAGATAGGCTTCGAGGATCTTGTTCGTCGTCCGCGGATAGACGTAGTCGGTGCCCTCGAGCACCCATCGTTTCACGGCGAGGTCTTTCATCAGGTAGTCGACAGCCGGAATCGCCTGCTGGTTGGGTGCGGCGCCGGTGTAGATGACGTTCTTGGATGACTCTTCACCCTCGTACTGAACGGGATAGAAGAGCAGGCCGTTGTCCTTCTCGAATACCGGCAGCACGGACTTCCGCGAGACCGAGGTCCAGCATCCGAACACCGCCGCGACCTTGTCTTTCTCGAGCAACTCGCGCGCCTTCTCGGCAAACAGCGGCCAGTCGGACGCCGGGTCGACGACGACCGCTTCGAGCTTACGCCCCAGCACGCCGCCTTTCTTGTTCTGCTCGTCGATGAGCATCAGCATCGTGTCTTTGAGCGTCGTTTCGCTGATGGCCATGGTGCCCGACAGCGAGTGCAGGATGCCGATCTTGATCGTGGGCGGCGGCGCCTGCGCGCTCAGCGCCGACGGAGCCCACAGCGCAGCGGCCGTCAGGCCGAGAGCGAGGGAAAGAGATTTGAGCGTCTTCATCGGTTCACTCCTCAATGGAAACAGGTAGAGCGGCATCACATCTGGATCTGCAGGCCGACGCCGACCTGCTTGGAATCAGGCAGCACGGCATCGAAGCGCGTGTCTTTGAAGAACCCCATGACGCGCGCATTGAACTGCCGGATGATGTAGTTGAGATTCACCTCGGTGGTCTTCTGGTCGTAGTTGAGATCCCGCGCCGTGAGGCCTTCCCTGAAGCGAGCCTTGGCAAACTTTGCGAGGACCTGGAAACGCCCCGGCCCGGACAGCTTAGGAAACAGGTACGCGCCGAGCACGTATCCGCCGTCATCGACGCCGTAGCGCCCGCTGTACCCCCCGAGGTGGTCGTACTTCGCCCACTCTGCTTCCACCGACACCGCGCCGCCGGCCGGCACCTTTCGCTCCAGGAGAAAGTCAGCGCTGTAGGCCGACTTGTTTGAACCCTGTGCCTGCGCCGCTGCGCCGATCGCCAGGAGATTCTTGTCGCCGTAGTACGTGCCGTTCAGGTAGTAGCCGCCTTCCGGATCCCAGAAGTCGACTTGCACCCGTCCGGAGCTGAGCACCGAAGATGAAGGGATATCCGTCCTGCACGCCGTCAGTGTAGACAGCCCAGTGATTCGCGTAGTACGGGCCGTACAGATTCGCGCGGTCGCTCGGCGGCAGGAACCGGCCGGCCCAGATGTTGAACTTGTCGGAAAACTCGAACCGTGCCACAGCGTCGAGGACGCCGACGGCGTTGTCGGCGCCGTTGTACTCCGTGTTGAACATGAACTTGATCTTGGGAGCCGCCGAACCGTTGATGTACAGGCGCGCGCTGTCGAGCGCGAACGCGTCGGTCGAAGCCCCGACGGCTGGCTCCGTGTGAGTGAAGCTGGTTCGCACGCCGCCACCCACCGTGACGGGCGGCAGCGGCGCGTCCTGCGCAAGAACGGGACTGATATTGATGACCAGCAGGAACGCGGCCGCGAGCGCGGGGATCCAGCCCCGGCCGGTAAGAGCAGAGTCGAAAGGCACACTTCGATTGAGCACGGACAGTCCTTTCCGCAGAGTGACGACGCCATGAATTTCGGTTGTGATGTCGGCCGCGATCAAGCCACGTGGCCGGTTGAGAACGTGCAGCGCACAGATGAGCAAGGCTGACGCCAGCGCGGCCACTGGACGTAACGGCGTCACAAAGATAGACGCGTCAGCAAGTTAGGACGCCCCTGTGACGTCTTGCCGCTCTGGCACAAGACGACATCGATGTAAGGCCGCGAACTTGTTCCTACGATGTCGTCTGGATCGAGGCGCGCGGGCAGAGGCACGAGCGCCTGCGGGGCGCTCCCATCGATGACCATGAGACAAAAATGGTTCAGCCGCACTCGAAAGCAACAAAAATGACGTGGTCGTCTTTTTTGTGCCAAGCGCTTTTGGACGATTGGCACCTTTCGACAACACAGCGGTCCGCGACGCCCTTCCTTACGAGGTCGCGGTTGCACGTACCGCGTCGTCCACGCGCCCAGCTCGCGTAAATCCTCGAACTTCTTGAACGCTCCGTTCTTCTGGCGTGATTTCCTGCGCTGAGACTCGATACTCAGCTGCCATCTCTGAAACTCAGCTGCATCTATGAATCCCCAGGGTTCTTGACCACGGTTCTCCCCGACCGGGGACCAGGATCCCAGACCCATCGCGCCTCTTCGGGCCAGCTTGGAAGGCAACACGCGAAGGGCGATCGACATCCACGAAGGGGAGAAGGTCGACGCGGCGCGTTCAAGACGCTCGTGAAGGCCGCGGTGGCCCAGAATGGCCCGCCGGCGAAGAAACGGTAGACCCTGAGGGGTGCAATTCCGAGCTGCGGCGCGATCGGCCGCCCGTAGCTCAGTTGGATAGAGCAAGAGACTGTAAGCCGCGGTCGAAGGTTCGAATGCTTCCGCGCGCGCTTACGGTACAGCTCGGCGCCGCTCGAGGTGCGGGTCTTGCAATTCTCGTGAGCCGCATGAGGGTTTGCCCAGGAGTCGTGGTATTTCTCGTCACCATCACGGCAATGGTGGGCAATGCAGAGGCGCAATGGCGCTCGGCGAGCTATTACGGCGGTTCCGACTACGAGTTCTCCTCACATCTGGTCATCGACGCCCAGGGCAACGCCTACTTCCTGGGTCAGACGTACTCCTCAGATATGGATCCGTCGATCGTTCCCGCGTCACAGGGCGCACCGGCGATGGCAACCTTCGTCTACAAGCTCAGCCCCCAGGGCACCCGGGTCTACGCCACAACGGTCGGAACGGGATTCTTCCTGATGCGGCCGCTCGATCTTGCTGTGGGGGCTGACGGATCCGCGCACGTGCTGCTCATCGACGGCCAAAACGTGCGGTACGTCATCCAGCTCGACGCGGCGGGGCGCGAGACGGCTCGCGTGACAATCAGCCCGTATGCGACCGGCCGATATGCGCAAGCCATTGCCGTCGACAGTGACGGCAACAGCGTTGTCGCAGGAGGGACGTCAGGCGAGGGACCCTTCGTCGTACGCGTCGACCGCCGCGGCGTCATGTTCGACGTCTACCGTCTCAAGGCGTCCGCCACCGTGAATGATGTGGCGATCGATGCGGCCGGCAACATCTACCTGCTCGGCGTCGCCTCGGCTGGCGATCTTCCCATCACCGCGGGCTCGTTCCAGCAACAATTCAAGGCAGGGGCGTGCCCGCACCCGGAGAAACCCACGCTCACCGTCCCGTGCACGGACGCCTTCGTCCTGAAGGTCACCCGCACGGGCACCGTCGTCTACGCCACGTATTTTGGCGGCGCCGGACGGGAAGACGGTGGGACGATCATCGTCGACCGCACAGGCTCGGCGATCATCAGCGGGGACACGCAATCGGCGGACCTGCCGCTCGTTGCGCCGGTAAAGGCGCAGTGCAGCAATCGCCTCCTCTTATTGCCGTGTGGAGAGGGATACATCGCGAAGCTCGACCCGCGCGGCGGCACACTGGTGTTTTCGACCTACTCGGGCGCGAGGGCGACGACGCTGGCTGTTGACGCGGCGGGTACGGTGTACGCAGGCGGCGCGACCTGGCGCTCGTCGGGACTGCCGATTTACCGGGCGCCGCAACCGGATTTCGGCGGCGGCGATTCCGACGGGTATGTGATCGCGTATTCGCCCCGCGGACAGCTTCTATGGTCCACTCATGTAGGCGGCTCTCGCGAAGAATCCGTGACGGGCATCGGTGTAGTTGGCGGATTTGTCTACTTCGGTGGCCAGACGACGTCGGCGGAGTTCGCGACAGGCGGACCGCCGTTTCATGGCGGGCGCGATTTGTTCCTTGCGCGCGTGTTCGATCCGCTCGCGCCCTAGCGAGCCCGGCGTCTAAATTTAGCGCCCGCAAGTTGAACGGTTTACCCGTCGTCTGGGCGGAGCGGTTTTGGGAAGAGCCGCAGGCCTGTGTGCACACGCGGTGTTGTCAGCCGGCGGAGGATTACTAAGGCAGATTTCACAAACCCATAGCCGGGAAACCGGGCTGTTCGCGCCGGGCCTCAAACCGCACGAGGTTCGGTCTCTCGATCTGCAGTTCCGCCGTATCCTCGATGAGCACGACCCGATCGCTCGCCGGGAGGTACGCAGACAGCGCGTTGCGCAAGGTCGTCTTGCCGGTACTGGTCCCACCGCTGATCAAAATGTTCTCGTTCTTCTGGATCGCATCGCGTACGTGCGCGAGCACGTCGAGCGTCATGGTGCCGATCCGTACCAGCTCCTCGGCCGCGGTGAAGAATCGCATTTGGAACTTGCGAATCGTGAGAGCCCTGCCGCCGACGCTGCACGGTGGAAAGATCGCCGCCAGGCGCGAGCCATCCGGCAAGCGCGAGTCGAGGATCGGCTTTTCCTCCGACACGTCATCGCCGAGACCGGTGCCTTCAGTTCCTCCTACGTGAATCGAGCAGTCATTCCATGGACAGAAAGACTGCCACGTTGTCTGCGCCTTGCTGAGGTCACGGCCAAGAAGCAATAAAAAGGGCCATCAACCCACGATGTCGATGCGTCGCCCCGCTGGCTATCGAGGACAGCTCAACCTTAGATATGGATGGATATGGCTGGACTTATGGCTGACTCCCTCAACACAAAAACCCTGGTCATGGAGCCCGAGATACTCGACATCATCGCTGAACTCGACAGTTTAAAAACGCCTGGCGCGCGCTGAGCACGCTGGCGCCGGAGCGCCTGTCCGCTTGCGGCGCGTGGCGACGATCGAGAGGATCGGGTCGTCGACGCGCCTCGAGGGCAGCAAGCTGTCGGATCAGGACGTCGAGAAGATGCTCTCCAATGTCGAAATCCGCTCGTTTGAAACGCGGGACGAGCAGGAGGTCGCGGGCTACGCCCGTGTCATGGAGACCATTTTCGCGTCATGGTCCGTCCTGCCGCTCACGGAGAACCACGTCCGGCAACTTCACCGCGACTTGCTGCGGTACTCGACGAAAGACGAGCGCCACGGCGGCGAGTACAAAAAGGTAGACAACGACGTCGAGGCCTTCGACGCCAACGGCAAGAGCGCTGGCGTTGTGTTTCAGACGGCAAGCCCATTTGATACGCCGCGCCTGACCAAGGTTGAGCGCGAAAAGAAAATTCTGGGACAGCTTCCCGAACTTTCGCTGCGCATCTACGAGCTGTCGAAGGAACGCGGACAGGTCAAGGTCGAAGACATCATCCGTGCCACGGGCGCGGCGCGCGGAACGGTCAAGGACCATCTGAACCATCTGATCAGGGATGGCTATCTCGTGCAGCATGGCAAGGGAAAGGGAACGTGGTATTCACTACCCTGACTTCGCTCCCGCAGACGCGGTCGAGGAAAACAATGCGGGCACCCTGGAGTGCCGAATGCGAAGGTCCTTGCTTGTCTTCGGAGCGGCGATACCACACTGGTGATCGATTCCGCTCGAGCCGAACGAACGGCGCGCATGTGCGAGGCGCTCGGCTACACTGGTGTGCGATGAGGATACCAAGCGGCGATGCCGCGATCGTTGATCGGCAAAAGCTGACTGGGTACTGCTTGAACCCGGAACACCCGCGTGGCAAGCACAAGGCGCGGGTCTTCGCAACGCTCGGCTTCACCGCTGAAAACGCCGACGACCTACGTGCTGCGCTGTTGAGGGCCGCCGCGAGCGGCGATGCGCAGCGCGCGGCGTCGGACTAATTCGGCGATCGCCATGTGCTAGAGTTTGAGATCGAAGGCCCTCAAAGCGCGGGGATCGTGAGGAGTATCTGGATCGTCCGGCGCGGCGAGAGTGCTCCCCGTTTGACGAGCTGTTTCGTGAAGTAGAGGCGACAGCAATGCACACTACACCACACCTGCTGGATGTTGTCGCGCTGCTCTCAGACGTGCCCGCGCACGGCCTTCTGCGCGGCCAGGTAGGCACCGTCGTGGAGCTCCTGGACGGCGCTTATGAAGTCGAGTTCTCTGATGACGAAGGCAAGACGTACGCCGAGCTCGCGCTGGCGCCAGACCAGCTCCTCGTCCTTCACCATCGACCGCAGCGGGCCGCGTAAGGCTGTACCGCAAGACCACTAGCGGCTAG
>WNGB01041977.1_pt1 | contig 10674 bp, 13 predicted proteins | sample 5400681 | NCBI WGS metagenome assembly WNGB01 (sample SAMN13153367, study PRJNA577476) | soil metagenome | isolation source: 115 cm soil or saprolite under grassland replicate 2 | place: USA:California | collected 2016-06-15 | reverse complement strand
TTTTGGGATTTGACGGGCCCCGGCTCCTACAGCAAGGTCGGCGACATGCTCGAAGCGGCCGGCCAGCGCGAGCAGGCGCTCGCCGCCTATCGCGAAAGTCTCGCGATCGGCGAAAAGCTCGCCGCCGATCCGGGCAATGCCGAGTGGCAGCGCGATCTATCGATTTCCTTGGAGCGGATCGGTGCGGTGGCCCTCAAGACGGGAAAGCGCGCCGAGGGCGGTCGAAGCGTTGCGCCGGGCGCTCGCGAGCGCAAGCTCAACGCCGACCAGCGCGGCTGGATCGCGTTGATTGGGCAGGAACTGGCCAAGCTGCCACGCTGACGCGGTACGCCTGATATGCGACGGGCGGGCCAACTCGACCCGCCCGTTTGCAATCGTGGTGACGCCAAGCCAGCGTCCTCAGACCGGCTAGCGCTCCGTCTGCGCCTTGAGCGCCGCGAGGTCGGCTTCGCTGCGGAAGCTCATCACCGCCATCTTGCTCACGCGATATTCGGGGATGATCACTTTGAGCTTGCCGTCGCGCTCATCGATCGAGATGTGGCGCACTTCGGTGCCGCGCGAGGGCAGGTCGAAGGTCGTCCATTTGTTGGACGCGGGCTCGTATTTGAGCACGACGTCCGACGTCCAGACGTTCATCCAGAGGTTATGGTTCTTGTCGACCGTGATCTGGTAGGGCGACATGCCCTGGTGCGGCAGCGGAACCACGGTCGATTCCATCGTCTTGGTGTTGATGCGCACGAGCGAGGCGCCCCACGAGGTGCCGACCCAGACCACGTCGGCGTTCTTGTCGGCGCCCATGCGACGCGGGCCCTGCGCCCAAGGCACCGGCGTGTTGAAGTCCGGCGGTGCAAAACCCTCATAGAACTTGACTAGTTCCGGATCGGTGATCCGGTCGAGCTCGGCCTTGATCGGAGGCAGCTTCAGGTCGGTGACCTTGCCGGTCGCGATGTCGCCCTTGTTGACGATGTCGAGCGTCATCTGCAGCCACCAGCCGTTGCCGTCGCGGTCGGCAGCGAGACCGTAGGTGGTGCCGGTCGCGCCGGTCGGGGCCTTGACCATGACCGACTTGAACTCGGTGAATTTCTCCGAGGCGGGATCGAAATGCAGCGCGCCGTCAGGCGAGGTGACCCAGACCTTGCCCTTGGTGTCGACGTCGATGGTGACCGCGCCGCCGGTCGGCGACATGGTCTGCGGCGGAACGTAGACGTCGATCTTCTCGGTCTTGGGATCGACGCGGCCGAGGCTGCCGCGGCCGGTATTGGCGTTGAACCACAGGATGCCGTTGTCGTCGCGCACGATGCCGTGGGCATTGGCGGCGAAGCCGCGCTGGGCCGCGACCTTGAACAGCTTGGTCTGGCCGGTCTTGGCGTCCACGCGGCCGACGGTGGCCTGATGGTTGGGCGTGTTCACCGTGAACCAGAGATTGCCGTCGAGGTCGGGGGAGGCGTCGTGCAGCAGTTCGCCGAACTTGGACGGCGAGCCTTGCGTCCAGTCGCTGCCGTCGGGCAACGGCCGCCGGCCGCCCGCGCTCTCCTCGAGCGGAACGTCGTATTCAGTGAACACGACGCGCGCCGCCTCGCCGGTGGGGCGCGGGCGCGGCTTGATCTTCATCGAGCTTTCGCCGGGTCCGCGCGCGCGCGCCAGATAGGCGGCGAGCTCCTTCTGATGCTTGTCGACGATACCGTTGACCTTGCGCTCGTGGCCGACATAGACGCCGGACACGTTCACGTTCTTCATGAGCTCGAGGACTTTGTGCCAACCGTCCTCGTCGAACCGGTGCTGCAGGATGTAGCTCAACGTGTGGCAGCCGGTGCAGTTGTTCTTCACCAGGTTCTTCATCCTGGCGTCCTGCGCAGTGTCCTCGGGCAGCGACGCGTAGATGACGTCGCCCGGCAGCTGCCGCACCTGCTTGTTGACGTCCTTGATCGGATTGAGCGTGAAGTTCTGTTTCCGCGCGGCGGCGAGATCGACCTCGCCCTTGGCGGTCTCGAAGCTGAGCGCCTGCGCCCAGACCTTGTATTTGCCCTCCGGCAGCGGCGGGAAGTAGTAGGCGCCGGCTTCGTCCGTGTAGACCGTGGTAGTGGTCAGCGAGCCGTCGGCCTTGGCCGATACGGTCACGCCGCCCATCTTCTCGCCCGTGCCCGATGCGACCGTCCCGCTGAGCAGGACATCGGCCGCGCTGGCGGTCTGCGGAACCAGGGCCGTCAATCCGGCTGCCAGCACGGCGGCAACGCCCGTGACACCGTGTGCGCATCTGCGTTGTTGCTTTTTCATAGCGTCGTCTCCTTGGGGATAATCGTCAGCGCGGCGCCGCGGGTGGCGGCGCCGGCACGGTTTTCAGGTACGCGATTACGGCATCGACTTGCGCCGGCTCGAAATTGAGCTTGAAGCCCGGCATGCGCGGCGTCCCATTCATGATCACTTCGCGCATCACGTCGTCGCGGCCGCCGGCGGAATCTTTCGACAGCGCCGGTCCGAAGAGGTTAGCGGTAATCTGCGGCTTGAGGTGGCAGACGGCGCACGACTGGGTGAACAGGAGCTGGCCGAGCCGCTGCTGCTCGTTGAGCGCGGTCGGCTGGGCGGACACGCCGGGGGTCAGGACAAGGAACGACAACACGATCCCGACGCGACGCATCATCTCGGTTTCCTCCTGTTTCGGGGCTTTGCTGGAGGTTACGCCTGCGGACCGCAGGGGGGAAGGGCAGTCATTTCAATCCGCGCATCAACTATGCGTAAAAAATGGAGCGGGCGGGCCGCGCTCCAGGAGCCTCGGCCCGCCCGTGTTTGCGTCATCGGCTCCGGTTGGAGCGCCGACCGATCATTGCGCCTTCGCCTTCAGCGCCGCGACGTCGGCCTCACTGCGCATTGTCATCACGCCCATCTGGTTGGTGCGGTAGACCGGCAGGATCACCTTGGTCACGCCGCTGCGCTCATCGATCGCGATGTGGCGGATTTCGGTGCCGCGCACCGGCAGTTCGAAGCTGGTCCACTTCGACGTGGCCGGGTCGTATTTGACGATCTGGTCATTGGTCCAGAGATTGCCCCACACATTGTGCTTGCTGTCCACGTGGATGTGGTAGGGCTGCATCGCCTTGTCGGGGAACGGGACGATCTTGGTCTCGTTCGTCTTGGTGTCGATGCGGGCGAGACTGGCGCCCCAGGAATTGCCGACCCACAGCACGTCGGCGTTCTTGTCGGTGCCCATGCGGCGCGGGCCCTGACCCCACGGCAGCGGATTGCCGTTGGCGAGGTCGGTGACCTTCTCGTAGGCCGCGAGCTGTTCCGGCGTGAGGCGGTCCATCTCGGCCTTGTTTTCGGGCAACTTGATCTCGACCGTCTGGCCGGTGGTGATGTCGGCCTTGCCGATGGTGTCCCAGCCCATCTGCGCCCACCAGCCATTGCCGTCGCGGTCGCCGGCGGCGCCGTAGGTGTTGGCCTGGCCGTTCGCCCGCTTGAAGTTCTTGGACTTGAACTCGGTGAACTTCTCGGTCTCCGGATCGAACTGCAGCACGCCATCCGGCGCCGAGGCCCAAACCTTGCCCTTGCCGTCGACGTCGAGAGTCACGGCGCCGCCGAGCGGCGACATGTTATTGGGCGTCTGGTAGACGGTGATCGTCTCCGTCTTCGGATCGAGCTTGCCGAGGCTGCGGCGGCCCGGATCGACGTCGAACCACAGGTTGCCCTGCGCGTCGCGCGTCAGGCCGTGCGCGTTGGCGGCGCGGCCGTCGTTGCGGTTCACCTTCAGGAACTTCACCGCGCCGGTCTTGCCGTCGACCCGGCCGACGGTGACGAGCTTGTTGGGATTGTTCGAGGTGAACCAGATGTTGCCGTCGAAATCCATGCCGCCGTCATGGGTGATGAGGCCGAGCTTGGAGGTCGTGCCGAGCGACCAGTCGGAGCCATCGTTCACCGGCCGGCTGGTGCCGATCCCGACCTCGGGAATGAGGGGCACATCGTAGAGCGTCCAGGTCACACGTGCCGCTTCCCCGGACGGGCGCGGACGATCCTTGACCTTGAGCGGGCTCTCGCCCGGTCCGCGCACCTTGGCGAGGTAGGCCGCCAATTCCTTCTGGTTGAGGTCGATGATCTGGTTCGGCTTGCGGTCCTGATAGACGCCGGTGTTGGCCACCATCTTCATCAGGGTGATGACCTTGTTCCAGCCGGCCTCGTCGAAGCGGAACTGCAGCACGTAGTTCGGTGCATGGCAGCCGACGCACTGGTTGGTGAAGATCTTCTTGATGCGCGCGTCCGCGTCGGTCTCTTCAGGCAGCGCCGCGACCATCATTTCGCCGGGGAGCTGGCGCCAGCGCCGCTCGGGGTCGGTCATCGCCGCGAGCGTCAGGTTCTGCTGCTTCGCCGCCGAAAGATCGACCTCGCCCTTGGCGGTCTCGAAGCCGAGCGCCTGCGCCCAGACCTTGTACTTGCCGGCCGCCAGCGGCGGGAAATAGTAGTTGCCGGTCTCGTCGGTGTAGACCGAGGTGGTGATGGTCGAGCCTTCGAGCTTGGCCGAGACCGTCACGCCGCCGAGTTTCTCGCCCGATGCCGAGGCGATGGTGCCGCGCAACAGCTGATCGGCGGCCTGTGCATAGGTCGTTGCCGCCAACCCGCTGATCACCGCAGCCGCGCTCGCCAATAGAATGCTTCGCACGTTGGTCATGGTGTTTCTCCGTCGAAGGGTCTGATCCGCTCAGCGAGGAGCGGCTGGTGTGGGCACTGTTCTTACATACGCAATGATCGCGTCGATTTCCGAGTCGTTCAGGTAGTGTTTGAAGCCCGGCATGCGCGGCGTACCGCCGAGGATGTACTCGCGCATGATGCTGTCATCGCCGTTGGCCGCCGCCTTGTTCAGCGGCGGACCGTAGGTCCTGGCATTGAGAGCAGGGGGCAGGTGACACACCCCGCATGACTGCGCCAACAGCTGGCGGCCGCGTCTCTGCTGGTCGTTGAGATTGTCGCCCGCTTGCTGGGCGGAAGCGCCGCTCGGCCACAATGCAACGAGAACGGCGAAAAGCACCGAGGTGCGGATCATCTGGCGTCCTCCCGACTTGGGCTTGTTTTCAGCAAGGTTACGCCCTGGAACGATTCAAGGGAAGTGCTTCCACGCATGGCCGGCTTGCGCCCGGCCGGCTGTGGGTTGCCCGTGGCCGGCCTACGACGTGGTGACCATCGGCGGCGGGTTCTCCGGCCTGGTCACGGCCTGCCGCGCGGCCGAGCTCGGCCTCAAGGTCGCGGTGCTGGAAGCGCGTACGGAAGACCGCTACCCATGCAGCTCGCGCTTCTCAACCGGCGTCAGCAACGTGATGGGGCTCGCGATCCTGGCCGAGCCGGACGTGCTCTACAAAGCCATCATTGACGGCAGCGGCGGCACCGCGAGGCCCGAGCTCGCGCGCGCGGTTGCCGACAACGGCAAGCGCGCGATCGACTGGCTCGCGGGCGAGGGCGCCCGTTTCATCACGCGCGCGCTGCAGAAGGACCAGCCCGGCCAGAAGGTGCTGGCGCCGCCGCGCAGGCTGATCGCCGGGCTCGATTGGGAAGGGCGTGGCAGTGACGTGCTGATGCGGCAGTTCGAGCAGAACGTCGGCAAGCGCGGCGGTGCGCTGCTGCGTGGCACCAAGGTGGTCGAGATCGTGATCGAGAACGGCGCCTGCGTGGGTGTCATGGCGGAGCAGAACGGCAAGCGCGTGCGGATCGATGCCAAGGCGGTGGTGGTCGCCGACGGCGGCTTCGCGGCCAACCCGCAAATGATTGCGCGATACATCACGCCGCGCGCCGACCGCGTGCTCGCCCGCGTCGGGCCCGGCGCCAACGGCGATGGCATCCGCATGGCGGAAACGGCCGGCGCTGCGATCGGCGGCTTCGGCGCGTTCTACGGCCACGTCCATCACCGCAACGCGATGATCAATCCGAAGCTGTGGCCGTACCCGCATCTCGACGCGGTCGCCGAAGTGGCCGTGCTGATCGGCCCGGACGGCAAACGATTCACCGACGAAGGTCTCGGCGGCGTGTGCCAGGCGAACGCGATCGCGCGGCTCACCGATCCGCTGAGCGCCTTCCTGGTCATGGACGAGGCGATGTGGCAGGCCGAGCCGAGGCTCACCACCACGGTCGCCGCCAATTCGGCGATGGTGACGGCCGGCGGTGCGCTCGTCAGCGCGGGCGATCTCGACACGCTCGCGGCCCGCATCGGCGTGCCGGCGCAGGCCTTGGCGCAGACTGTGCGCGAGCACGGCGACGCGGTGGCGAGCGGCGCCTTCGCGCGGATTGCGGTGCCGCGCAGTGTCAAGAAGCACAAGCCGATGGTGTTTGCCGTGCCGCCATTCCACGCGGTGCCGCTGTGCGCGGGCGTCACCGGCACCATGGGCGGCATCGTTATCGACGAGCATGGCTGCGCGCAGCGGCGCGACGGCGGCGTCTTTCCGGGACTCTACGCCGTCGGCACGCCGGTCGCCGGCCTCGAAGGCGGCCCGCGCGCAGGTTACGTCGGCGGGCTCTCGAAAGCCTTCATCCTCGGGCTGCTGGCGGCGGAGCACATGGCGCATGTCGCGAAGCGTTGAGCCGGGCCGAGCCCTAAGGAGTGTTTGCGGATGTGACAGACCGTTCGTCTCCGCCAATATTCATCAGAACACTTAGCTCTGGAAATTTTCTATCTTGGCGGCTATAGGCATCGCATGTTCAAGAGGTTGGGGCATCCGTCCATACCCTTCCTGACCGCCGCTGCCGCGGCGCTGGTCTCCTATCGACTCCTCGAAAGCGGATTGGGCTTGAGCGCAAAGCAGATCTTCGTGGCCGGGTTCGGCGGCGCGCTGGTGCTGGCCGTCGCCTTGGGCCTCGCCAGCCTCCTTGCCAGGGTCAGCCAGGAATAGGCCCCGCGTCAATGATCCCTTAGGCGTCGCCGGCAGGCCGCCAGACTACCGCACACCCAGTCCGACAGTTCCGCCGTCTTTCGGCAGCTTGCGCGCGTCGCGCTTCATCTCGAGGCAGGTGAGCAGTTCGGTATAGGTGCCGCCGGTGCCACCCATGGTGGTCAGGTTCGTGCAACTCGCCCGGTCGGAAGGCGGGAACTGGTTCCATTGCTGCGCAACCTGGTTGCGTGCTTCGTTCTCGCTGCGCACGCAGGTGTCGATATCTTCCTTCACGCCGAGAATTCCGTCGGCCGACGCGCGACAGCTCGGGGTGACGTTGAGGGTGGGGACGTTGTCGGCGACCAGCACGGCTGCGCCGAGCGCGATAGCGGGCAGAACTGGGATCATGGCAGTGCTCCCGGTGGGGTTTGACCGGGAACAACGCTGGGCGAGCGCGCCGAGTTGCATGCCGCTTGCGCGGGTCAGCGACCAGTGTTCAGCGCGCCGGGGCGCTCGCACTGCGGCGCGGTTCGGTGATCTTCACCGCCGCCACCCAGGCGAGCCACAGGAGCACGAAATAGAGCGCAAGGAACACGACGAGGCTCGCCTGCGACCCCCACATCCGCTCCACGGCGAGGCCGATCAGGTAATCCGCGACGTCCCCCACAAGGACCAGCCCGACATAGATGATGAGAAGCCACACGGCGTTGTCTCTCCCCGTTCGAGGCCCGCTGGTCGTACCATAGCGGCCGGGGCTGCGACAGCCAGCCGCACCAGATATTTCCTAGGTAAATATTCGCTATGCCGATGCGGCCGCGGGCGCGTCACCGGCTGCGAGTCGTGAGGCATAAGGCGGCTTGCCGTCACAGTGCGATCTTGAGTCCCATCCGCTTCATCTCAAGCATCGCCTCGGCATTGCCGCGGGCGTCGTCGACCGGATGATGGGTGTGCTCGGTTTTGCGCAGGTGTTTGAAATTCTGGAACGTGTCCTGAACCAGCCCCTTGTAGAGCGAGCCGAGGTTCGTGCTGGAATGGCCGAACGGGTTGGCGCCGGTGAAGTGCCAGAAGTACCAGCTCACGAAGGCAAAATCGAAACCGTTGTTGTCGCTGACGAAGAGCGCGCGGCCCTTGGTATTGTCCCGCACCCAGCGCCCGAAATCCTCCATCACGGGCTTTGGATCGTCGAAGGCAAGCGTGTCCTCACGCGAGAAGCCGGAGACCGCGAGCGCCTCCGGAATCCATTTGTCGGAGATCGGCTTGAGCCGGCCATAGAAGGTCTGCTGCAAGCCTTCCTTTACCAAGACCGCGCCGAAACAGATCATGCTGTAGTCGCCGGGAATCGGCCCATCCGATTCCACGTCCACCATCACGTAAGCCATCGTGTGCTCTTAATCTCGCGCATCGTCACCGGCGCCTATGCGCCCGATGTAGGCGTCGATTGCGGCGGCCTTTTGTGGGCCGAGCGGATGGAACGCCGCCATCGGTGGCGCGTTGGGAGCATCGCTGGCGCGCGTGCGCCGGGCGCAGATGGCAAACAAAAGGTTTCTTTCAACGCGCGCGATTTAGAAGTTATTTTACCAAGTGTCCAAACGAGATCGTAGGACTTGTGGGCTAGGGTGCAGGCCTCACGTCGTCAAACGGAGTCCTGGACATGAAACTGCTTGCGCGCTTTGCGAAAGACGAATCGGGTGCAACCGCCATCGAGTATGGTCTCATCGCCGCCGGCATCTCGGTCGCGATCATCACCGTGGTCGGCACCCTGGGCACCAAGTTGAACGCGACCTTCACGTCGGTTTCGACCGCCCTCAAGTAAGCTTGCCCCTTCGGGCAGCCACGTGGCTTTGCAATCGCCCCGGCTTGGCCGGGGCGCTTCTTTTTGAGCGGCAGTGGCGCGGGCTCAGTAGAGCCGGCCGAATTCGCAGCCCGGCGCGGCGTAGGAGTAGCGCGGCACGCCGTAACTATCCTGGTGGATGACCGGCCGGCAGCGCTCCGTCCAGATCCGTTCGCGTTCGCGAGCCTCCGCGAGTTCCTGCTCGGTCGGCGGCGGCGGTTCCTTCGGCTCCCAGCGCTGCCACTTGGTGGTGCACGACAGCATGCCGCGGATGGCAACGCAGTTCGTGCTGCGCACGCCGTCCGCCCACGCGGGCGACAACGCGGTCGCCAGCATCAGCGCCGCGGCGAGACCGGCGAGTGTGGTTAACCCTTTCATCGTTTCTCTCCTCGCGACGCGAGCGCCGGGCGGGCGTGTCGGAACGATGCGCCGATCGCAGGCGGGCTCGCGGTCGTGAGCAAAGTTGCAAAGGGGGTGCCGCTCGCGCTGTCCCGTCCCGGGACGCGAAAGCGTTAAGCATATCGAGTGCGGTCACGGTCCGATCGGGCTGCCGAGCTTGCCCGCGGTCTCGGTGATCCATGGGCGAAAGAGCGAGAGCGGGGTGGCGCCGGTGAAGCCGCCGCAGCCGCCGCCGCGGCGCGCATCGGTCCCCCAGCTCACCACGCCGACGAGCGCGAGCCGGCCAGTGGTATCTTCGAATACCGGTCCGCCGGAATCGCCGCTGCAGGCGCCGAGACCGGCGATGTCGCCGCGGGTCGCCGGATCGGCGAGGCGCAGGAACCCGCTTCCCGCATGCCGGACCACCATCAGCGTCGCCGAACGCAGCGTGCCAAAGCCGCCGGCACCCGTGATGCCGTAGCCGGCGACGATGAAGCGATCGCCGATCGGGAAGTGTTCGCGGGTGCCGAGCGGCACCGGCACCACCCGCGCGCTCAGCGGCTCGGACAGCTTGACGAGAGCGACGTCCACGGTCCCGCGGCCGCTGAGCGCGGTGTCGGGATCGAACCGGGGATGGCGTTCGACGTTTGCCGCGCGGTTCGCCTTCGCGCTGCGCGGCGCGCCTGGTTCGATCACTCGTCCGCCGGCTGAGCGCCGCCGACCATGCCGGCGGCTGGCGCAGCGAGCGCAAGCGATGCAACGAGGATGGCGAGGCGGCGGGTCACGGCGATAACGGCGAGCCGAGCTTGCCCGCCGCCTGCACGATCCAGTCGCGATAGCGCACGAGCGGCGTCACGCCGGTCAAGCCGCCGCAGCCGTCGCTGAGCTTGGGACCGGTCGACCAGCTCACCACGCCGATCACCATCAAGCGGCCGTTGATGTCGCGAAACACCGGCCCGCCGGAATCCCCGGTGCAGGCGCCGAGCCCGGGGCGCTCGCCTTTGGTCAATGGATCGAACAGCCTGATCTGCAGCGTGCCGGGCTGGCCGGTCGCGATCAGCGCCGCGGTGCGTGCCACGCCGATCCCGGCCTCGCTGCCCCTTGCGGTGGCGCCGAAGCCCGCGACGACGAAACGGTCGCCGACGGCGACTGCTGCGTCGGTGCGGCTGAGCGCCACCGGCGCGATCGTGTCGGGCAGGGCGGCCGCGAGCTTGACCAGCGCGACGTCGGCGGTGGCGCGGTTGAGCGCGAAGCTCTGCGGGTCGAAGCGCGGATGCACCGAAACGGTGCGGATCTCCATCAGCGCCGCGCCCTTCTCGGGCAGGATGCGGTGGTTCGGTGCCGCCGCGACGCAATGCGCGGCGGTGAGCACGAGATCGCGCGCGAGCGCCGCGCCGGTGCACAGATTGCCGCGCGAGCCCAGCACCATCACGACCGAGCGGACGACCCCGTCGCCGGCCGGGGTCGCGCCGCCGACCATCGCGGCGGCAGGCAGACACAAGAATAGAGAGCAGGCGAGGGCGCTGGCGGCACGCGGCATGCCCGCGATCAAGCCACACCGTGTTGATCTGTCAACATGGCGGACCCGATATCGCGCCGCGCCAGCGGAGCCAGCGCGTACAG
>WNGB01023750.1_pt1 | contig 10674 bp, 5 predicted proteins | sample 5400681 | NCBI WGS metagenome assembly WNGB01 (sample SAMN13153367, study PRJNA577476) | soil metagenome | isolation source: 115 cm soil or saprolite under grassland replicate 2 | place: USA:California | collected 2016-06-15 | reverse complement strand
CGATCTGCTCCCACAGTGCACCGTGCTGGTCGAGCACGGTCGGGTTATCCAGCGCGGCGACCAGGTCGTAGACCTCCATGGTCCCGACCGGATGCCACAGCCAGCCCGCCGACAACAGGTAGCGGCCGTTGGGGCTGATGGCCAGGCGCGAGTGGAACACGTCGACGGCGCGGCGCTCACCCGTGGTCAGCCGCCGCCCGGTTTCCAACTCCTCGATCTCCAGCACGTTGTAGGCGTCGGGGCAGTGCGCCAGGATCTCGCGTCCGTCGGGCAGCCGGCCCAGCGCAGCCGGATAATCATAGGCGTTGGCGCAGTAGAAGCTGCGGTCGATCTCACGCAGGATCTTGCCGTATTCCAGGACCAGTCCTTTGGTGCCGCGCTCGGCATACAGCACCTGGAAGCCCCCCGACGGGGACACCAGGGCACGGTCGAACGGGAAGGCGTAGTTGACCCGGCCGTGCTCCTCACTGCCGTCTGCGCGCCAGCGGCGCCATCCCGCGGCGATGTCGATGAGATCATCGCTTTCCCAGACAAGCGACCGGACCGGTCGCGACACCGGAAACGACCTGATCATGCGATGGACCCTAGCATGCGCCGACCGTCGACAATCCGGCGCTGGGCGCATGGCTTGCTGGCCCCAGGCAAAACGCACACCAGGGTCACCATGACGGCTGTTGGAGCGCGTTGAAGCAGATCACTGAGCATGCCCCAGCAGCGCGAATGCAAAGAACCCTAAAAGCCGTCGTGCGGTCGCATCGCGAGCGACGAGCCCGTGTCCGAAAGCCTCGGACACGGCCCCGAGTCTGCTAAAGGTCGCGATCTGGCCATGTACTAGCCCGACGGCTTGAGCCGGGCTTCAGTTGGGCAGTCGGGCGCTCCACTCGTCGTCTCCTTCGGGGGTGCAGCGCGTTCAAGAGGCCGTAGGATAGCGCGGCCAGGCTTCCAACTCGCCGGCCGCGAAACGAACGGTGCCTCGGGGAGAGCGGCATGGATCGTTCCCAGATCGACCGGGTTCGCCGCATGCTGCAGCGGCGATCCAAGCCACCCTGGAGTGTGCTGTGGCGGGTTGGATCACCCGAGCTGTGGGCCGCCGCCCATACCACGTGGCCACGGTGGCGGGTGCGGCTGACGCAGCTGCAGGCGGGTTGGCAGCTGCTGTGGGCGCAGCGGCTACGCCGCGACCTTGACCCGATCTACCGGCTCGTCGCCTGCTGGCGCGGCCGCCACCGCGACGCCCATGTGCTTGCCGACGACCTCGTCGGCAGTCCGCTGGCCGATGACTACCCGGAGCTGGCCATCTGCGAAGTCTGCGGCCGGGTTGTCGAGTGGCCTAACGGCAAGCCCAACATCGAGACCCGGTAGGTGCCAGTCGTGAGGGGACCGCGGCTTGAGGGTGCTGCACTCGCCGCGGTTCGGCACCGCGGCAGTCACCTGCAGATCATCGCGTCGGCCGGATAGCTCGGCGGGCTGTTTGTCGGCACCATCCACGCCTACTGCTTCCGGCTTCTCGAGACCCACGTCCCCCGCTACGAGACCTACGACGTCCTCGACGATCACCAGCTGACGGCCTTCCTGGCTCGGGAGGCCACGCGCCTGGACCTGAAGCGGCTGGACCCGCGGGGCCGCCTGTTCGGATCGATCGATCGCTTTCTGCGCGGCGTCGACGTCGTCGAAAACGAACTCCTCGACCCCGACGCGATGCCGGAGCCTTTCCGCGGGGTGCTCCTGGACTATCTGGACACACTGGAGCGATACCGCCTGCTCACCTACGGCCAGCAGGTCGTCCGAGCCGTCCGCGAACTGGAGCGCGAGCCCATCCTGGCTTCGGTGCGGGCCGAGCTGCGCCATCTGGTTGTCGACGAGTACCAGGACGTGAACCCCGCGCAGGAGCGGCTCATCGAGCTGCTGACCGGCCCCGCCGTTGAGCTCTGCGTCGTCGGCGACGACGACCAGGCCATTTACCAGTGGCGTGGGTCCGACGTTGGCAACATCGTGACCTTCGCCGGCCGGTACCCGAACGTCGCCACGTTCGAGATCACGACCAACCGACGCAGCCGTCCTGGGATTGTCGACGCCGCGAACGCCTTCGCCACCACGATTCCTGGGCGGATCGCCAAGACTATGGGAACCCACCGCCCGCCGAGTGGCGGCACCGAGGTGGCGGTCTGGCACGCGGGTGACGAGCAGCGCGAGGCGGGATGGATTGCGCAGCTGGTTCTCGACCTCAACGACGAGGGCGTGCCCTATCGGGACATCGCCGTCCTCGTGCGTGGGCGCGCTGCCTACCGGTGCCTGGTCGACACGTTCGCCACCTTCGACATTCCCGTGCAGCCGGGAGGACGGACTGGGCTGTTCGACCAGCGGGACGCCCAGGTCCTCGGGCGCACCTTTGCATGGATGACCGGCGTCGACTGGCGGCCCGTGCGGGGACCTGGCGCGGCTGTCGACGAGAATGATCTCCTGGACGAGTACCAGGCTGTCTTCGACCTCGACGGTCCGGGCCGTAACCGGCTGCGCCGCTTCCTTCACCAGTGGCGCGACGCTGTTCCCCGTAAGGACCGGACCGCCGACCTGGTCGGGGAGCTCTACGAGCTGTTCGCGGAGCTCAATGTTCGCTCTTGGGATCTCAGCGACCCGCTGGCCGTGAACCGGCTTGGCACGCTCGCCCGGTTCACTGCGCTGCTTGCTGACTACGAGTCGGTTCGGCGCCGGGCCCGCCCGGACGCCGCCACGCCCGGTGAGCAGGTCGGCGGGCAGGACCGCGGCGACTGGTACTACCGCAACCTCGCGATCCACATCGTCAACTACGCGCAGGGCACCTATGAGGGCTTCGACGGTGAGGTTGATTACGAGCTTGACGCCGTTGACCTCACGACGGTCCACCGAGCCAAGGGTCTGGAGTGGCCGGTCGTCTATGTCCCGTCGATGACCGCCAACCGGTTCCCCACGACCCGTACTGGTGCGGTCCAGGACTGGCTGGTCCCTCGCACGATGTTTGCCGCCGATCGGTACGAGGGCGACGATGCCGACGAGCGCCGGCTCTTCTACGTCGCGCTCAGTGTCGATCTCGCGGCACGAACGAGTGACCACGAGGGCAGTGGGCGCCAGCCCCTACTACCGAGCGCTGCAGCAGCACGAGCTCGACCCGGCTGCCATCGTGCCCCCGCCGATCGACACTGCGGGCGACGCCGACCAAACGATCGAGCTCACCTACAGCGAGCTCGCCGCCTACCTCGACTGCGCGTTGGCCTACCGGCTCCGGAACCTGGTCGGCTTCCAGCCACGGCTCGCTCCCGAACTGGGCTACGGCAAGGCCGTGCACCATGTCTTGCGTACCGTCGCCGACCAAACCCAGGCCACGGGCAAGATCCCGACCGACGCTGAGATCGACGCGATCCTCGACGCCAGCTTCTTCCTTCCTACTGCCAACAAGCCCGCACACCGTCAGCTGAAGGACGCCGCCCGGCGGCTCATCGTCGAGTACGCCACCGCCCATGCTGATGACCTGCATCGGATCTGGGAGACAGAGCGGCCCTTCGAGCTGCACCTGGACGGCATCACCATCGTTGGCCGAGCAGACGTGATCCTCGACCGGGAGGGCGGTGTGCCGACCGCGCTTGCCATCTTGGACTACAAGACGTCTACGGTGGTCGGCGCGGAGCACGGTCTCCAGCTCCAGGTCTATGCGGACGCCGGTCGACGTGAGGGGCTCGACGTCAGGGGCGCCTACATCCACGATCTCAAGGCCGGCGCGCGCTTGACGGTGGACGTGGATGAGGCCGCCATCGAGTCGGCGGAGGCCAAGGTACAGGGGGCTGCCGATCGACTTCGCGTCCGCGACTACACCCCATCGCCCGGTCCGCAGTGTCGCAGCTGCGAGGTTAGAACCGTGTGTCGTTTCCGCAAGCTGTGAGGCCGTCGTGTGCCGACGGTTGGCGGCAACGTGCGCCGACAAGCAACCGGCCGCCTCGAGCTGTCCAGCCGACGCCTGCCCAGAATGCGGCGCTGACCGCGATCGCCTTCAGACGTGAAAGATCTTCACGACCTCGTCGCCGTAGTCGTTGATGACCTTGACCGCCACCTTCCCGGTGCTTGGCCGCGGGAACGGGCGCGACTCGGTGCGATTCAGCGTTGCCCACGCCTCCTCGTCGATGTCTGCCTTCAGCGCCTGCTTCAGACGCTTGTAGGGGTCTTGACCGCCGGTGAAGTAGCAGTGGCGCACGAAGAACGACTCCTCGTCGTAGTCGGTGTCGATCATCCACAGCGCGACCTGGTCGACACCTCCGCTGCGGACCTCACCGGTGGTCGGGTCGTACACGTCGACGCCTTTCACCTTGACGATCAGCTCGCCATCGCCGGCTTCGCCCACCTCGATGTCGGGCTCGCCGAAGACGGTGAACAGGTTGCCGGCGCCGGTCTTCTTCAGCTCCTCGCCCATCAGCAGGTCAGCGTTCATCCGCACCAGCAGGACCGGGATACGCCCGAGGGCCCGCTCGGCGGCCACGTTGAAGCTCTCGTCGCTGGCGAGGAACTCCTCACTGGCGCCGAGGACCTGTGGGTCGAAGGCGAAGCCGAGCACGCACAGCAGGTCCAGGTCGGTGGCCTTGCTGGCCTCGCGCGCGGCGCCCTTGACGAAGCTGGGCGACACCGTGCCGTACTGCGGTCCGATCGCGATGCCGACCCCGGCGGGGGTGCCCGCCTCGGCCTCGGCGCGCACGCCGACGGCTTGGACATAGCTGCCGGCGTAGGATTCGACGTCGTCGAAGGTGAGCCGTTCGGCTCGTCGGCCGTTCTGCACGCCCGCGGCACGCAGGTTCTCGAGGATGGTCTGTTCGAAGGTGGGAGCGTCGGGATCGACCGCCGCCTCCCGCTCCGACGCCGGCTCGGCAGCAGGCGCAAAGGCCAGCGAGCGGTGGGGGGAGAGACTCTCGACCGTGAACGGCCCGGTCACCCGGACCTTGTGCGGGTCCTCGTAGGGCTTGTCGAGTAGCTCCTCGAACTCGGCATGCCGGCGGATCGCAGCGTCGATCTCCTCCCGGCTCATGCCCTCCTCGAGGTCTGGGTTGTTGGCGATCGACTTGAGCATGATGTGCTGGACCCGCTCGTACACAAACCCTTGACGGATATCGTTACTGACCTCCGCGGGGGCCAGCGGCATCGCCGCCAGCTCCGTTTCCTTCGCCCGCCCTGGGACCGAGTCACGCAGCAAGTAGTACGGGAAGCGAGCCCCCATCAGGCGCTGCCGGGCCAGGGCGAGCGCCACCCGCGAGGTATCGATGGTGATCCAACGCCGACCCCACTGCTCTGCGACGTAGGCCGTGGTGCCCGAGCCACATGTGGGGTCGAGCACAAGATCACCTGGGTCGGTGGTCATGAGCATGCAGCGCTGCACGATCTTCGTATTGGTTTGGACCACGTAGACCTTCGGATCTGTGAATGAACCCGTGCCGGTATCCGTCCATACGTTGCTCAGCGCGTACGCGGGAAAATCGTCTAGGTACCGCTCGTACTGCAGAGTGCCGCTCCGCGTGGGGTATAGGCGCCTTGCGATCGCCAACTTCTCCAGGCCGTCGCGATCGGTCTTGAACTTCCCCTTGCCGGGCGTATACCGACGGCCCCCGTACTCGAATGAGGCAAGATCACCGGCGCCGAGTGGACGCTGGTTCGTGAGGTCGCCCGGCCGGAATAGGCGCGCCCCGACGGGAAGTCGACTCGGGTCAGCCATTTCGTCAGGGCTCGCTGGGCGCTCCCCTCCGTCGGGCAGCCGAACCCGCCGGTAGAGCGCTGCCACGCTGGAGCCCGGCTCCTTTTCGAGGTACAGCTGTCGATACTTGACGGCGTCAAGCGACCTCGCATACCAGAGCACATAGTCGGCCACGTTGCCCAGTGTCTCCGCGGCCATCGTCGTCGTCGTCCGACAGACGATCTGACTTACGAAGTTCTCGGCGCCGAACACTTCGTCTAGCAAGCTCCGGACCAGGTGGACGTTCTCGTCGCCGATCTGGACAAAGATGCTGCCGCTGTCGGTCAGCAGGTCCCTCGCCACCAGCAGGCGGTCGCGGAGGTAGGTCAGGTGCGAGGCGATGCCGTTCTCCCACGTGTCGCGGAACGCCTTGATCTGCTCGACCTCGCGGGCGATGTCCTCGACCTTGCCGTCCTTCACGTCGCGCTTGCGGGCCGAGACCTGCCAGTTGGACCCGAACTTGATGCCGTAGGGCGGATCCACATAGATCATCTGGACCTTGCCCCGCAGCCGTTCGCGGCTGTCCAGACTGGCCATCACCTGGAGCGAGTCCCCAAGGATGATGCGGTTCGACCAGTTGGCCTCATGCCGGTAGAACTCGACGAGGTCGACCTCGCCGAGCCCGTCGAACGTGTCGAAGAGCGTGAGCTCCGGCTCCTGCTCCCCCGCCTTGGCGGTCTGGCGCAGGTGCTCGATCAGGACGCGGGGGTCGACCTTCTCCTGGATGTAGATGGGCGGGGCGTCAGCCTCGAGGTCCTGGTCGTCGAGGAGCTCCTTGCCCTGCCACACCAGCATCGGCGAGTAGATGTCTCGCGGGTAGGTGACCGTGACCGGCAATTCGATCTCGGGGGTCACGAGATCGTAGGCGTCGGCGGTCGGCAGGTTCCTCCGCTTGTCGGTGTGGACGATGGCGTCGACCGGTGTCGGGCCGGCCGGCGCGTTCCTGCGGGCCGGCATCAGCGGCTCCTCATCGGACGGGCATCGATCGGTCGGTATCCCCCGATTGGGGCGTCGTTGCGGAGCAGGTCGATGGCGGCGCGGAGTACCCGTTCGGCATCGAACATCGTTCTGATCTCCAGGTAGCCCCACCGGCCGAAACCACCATGATTGTTGACCGCAGCGCACCACTGGTCGCGAGCCGTCGTGGCCTTGACCGCAGTCGGGCCTGGGCTCTTGCGGCCGCCCGACACCTCCACGATCAGCGTGCGGGTCACGTCGCCCGGCTCGTTGACGAGGCGGACCAGGAAGTCGGGAACGTACTGGTGAGTGTTGCCCTCCCATACGTAGGGGATGGTGAAGCCCAGGTGGTCGTTCTTCGCGTAGGCAGCCACCCAATCGTCGGCCTCCAGCAGACCGGCGACGGTCTCCTCCCAGGTGTTGCCCTTCGGGCCGTCGAGCACGACGTGGCTTATGTGGGACTTGGTGGCCTCGATGACGACCTTGCGGGTGAGAAAGGCGACGTCGTCGGTCGAGCCTTCACCGTCGAAGCGGCGGATGATCGGCAGCAGAATCTCTTGGCGGGCGTCAGGCGAGCGGGCGACGGCGTTGAACACGGCCTCGGCGGCTTGAGCGCGCGGCTCGGCCAGCAGCAGCGAGCCGACCGGGGTGTCCGGGGCGAACGTCACAAGCTCCGACCCGGGGTCCAGCCAGCGTTTGGTGACGTCGACCAGCGCCGGGAACAGCCACGGCTTGGTGGCCCCGTCATGGCCCGGGAACTTACGGCGCAGCAGGTCGGCGGCCACCGCGTAGGCGACCTGCTGGAAGCGAGCGCCGCGCACCTCGGCGAGCTCCTGCTCATCGACGTCGCCGAGCACACCCCCGGTCTGAGTCCAGGTGGCGAGCAGGTCCCGGTCGACGTGAAGGCGCTCGGCGCGCTCGTGGTCGAAAACGATCGGCCCCTCGGGTACCTCGACCCGGTAGCCGTCCAGCTTGGGGAAGGTGATCCGTAACAGCAAACGCTCGTCGAGCGCGCGGACCTCCACTGCGGGCCGCGTCGGCGGTGCCGGCTTGATCGCCCGGTCGCTTGGGAGGAAAGCGAACGGGACGCCGTAGACCTCCGCGTACTCGGGCTCGAAGCGGCCGTCGGCGTTGGGGGCGTAGCTGCGCCGCCGCAGCCCGCGACCGACCACCTGCTCGCACAGGAGCTGGCTGCCGAACCGGCGAATGCCCAGGATGTGGGTCACCGTGTTGGTGTCCCACCCCTCGGTGAGCATCGACACCGACACCACGCAGCGGACCTGCTCGCCCAGCTTGCCCTTCTTCCCGACGGTGTTCATGACCTCGCGCAGCAGGTCCTCGTCGGTCAGATTGTCGATGTCGGCGCCCGGGTTGCGGCGCCGGTACTCGGCCTTGAAGACCTCGATCTCGCGCCCGGCGGCGGCCTTGAAGTCGTCCTTCATGGCATCGCCAGATTCGAGCTGCGCGGAGTCGATCAGGATCGTCCGGGCCCGGTCGACCCAACGGCCGTCCTCGACGTTGGAGAGCAGATCGAGTTGCCCCCGGCGCAGCGCGACCTCGCCGTCGGCGTGCTCCACCTGTTGGCCGGCGATCCAGTCGTAGACCAGCTTCGACACGATCGTGTTGGGGCACACGACGATGAACACCGGCGGGGGCTCGCCGAGAGCGGCCAAGCCGCCGCGCCACTGGGTGAACCGCCGGGCGTAGCTGCGGTAGAGGCTGCGCATCGCCCCTTCCAGCTCAACCGGCGGCACCCACCCCGCGTCGGAGGCCGCCTTGCGCCCAGCCCGCTTCGGCAGGTCGCCGCCGACATGCTCCCAAAGCGCGAGGTAGGTGGGCAGCTTGCCAGTGGCGTCGTCGTCGACTGGGACGCGAGGCACCTTGACGATCCCCGACTCGATCGCGTCCATCAACGAGAAGTCGCTGACGACCCACGGGAAGATGTAGCCCTCCTGGTAGCCCGAGCCACCAAGGTAGAAGGGCGTGGCCGAGAGGTCGTAGATCAACTTGATGCCGACCTTGCGGGAGATGGCCCGCAAACCGCGGAACCAGACCCGCGCACCCTCGTTGCGTTCCTTGGCCTCCGCGTCCAGCGGGCCGGCGTCCAACGGCTTGTCCTGGTAGCAGTGGTGGGCTTCGTCGTTAAAGACGACAATCTCGCCCTTGCCCCGCCCAGCCAGGTCACGGAGGACGCGCTCGACCATCTGCTCGGCGCTCTCCTTGAACGGATCGGCGGCTTTACCGATAGTGAGGAGTTTGCGAGTATTGGCGGCGACGCCTCGGATCTCCTTGGCGTCACGAAGCAGGAACGTGTGGAAGTTCGTGATGGAGAGGGACGCGTCGGCCAGGATGGGCCACAGGTCAGGCGGGACCAGGTCACGCTGGCGGTAGTAGTTGCTGTCATCGGCAGGCAGAAGCACCCGCAGCCGGTCACGGATCGTGATCCCAGGGGTGACGATCAGGAAGCGGTTGGTGAACCGCGCGTCCCTGGGGCTGAAGGCCTTATTAGCCGTCTGCCAGGCGATCAGCATCGCCATCACAATCGTCTTGCCGGTGCCGGTCGCCATCTTGAGCCCGACCCGCGGCAGTCCGTCATTGTGCGTGCGGTTCTCCTGGTCAACCCGGATACGAAAGTCCGGCTCGCCCCGCCGGCCGGCAACCTCAGCGAGGTAGATCGCCGTCTCCGCCGCCTCCCGCTGGCAAAACAGCACACGATCCTCCCGCGTCGGATCTGCCCAATGCTGAAGGAGTTTGCGGGTCACCGGCGTCACGCCGGGATAATCGAAGCTGCGCCATCGGTCAACCCGGGTCCGGATGTCGTTGATCAGGGAGTTGACCTCCCGCCGCTCACCAGTGATATCGAAGTCGAACCCTTGCTGTTCGAACTCCAGCGTCACCGCCGCGCCGCGGCGCCGCCGACCCACCGGCACCGGAATGAACGACTCGCTGGGCCGACGACCGACCTTCACCTCGCCGGTCGGCCCGTGCGGCCCGAGCACGAAGTGCTGCACTGGCGGGTCATACGGCGAGTTCAGGATCGGGTTCTCGAGACGCTCCACTCCAGCATCATCCCAACTGACGGCGATCCAGCACACCACTCGGGTCCGGGCAGCATACGATGAACAAGCTCAGGCGCCTGCCTCTCGGCGTGACCGCCTCACCGAGATGCTGCGCCTGCGCGTGGAGCACGCGCGCCGGTTGTTGCCGCCAGCGGGTTGGTGCTTTAGATTCCTCGACGAGGTCTTAACCTGTGGTAGGAGCAGGAGCGGTCCTCCCCTCAGATGCCCGCTTCGGCGGGCATTCTGTTCCTCAGGGGCTTGCGCTGCAGCTTGCGCTGCACTTCGCCTACGTCCACGAGTCCGGCGACGAAGTGACCTCAGCGTCGTGGGTGTTGCGCCTCATGAAGCGCCGTATACTCTGTCGCGCCGATCGAAGCGATGGCTCGACAACCGGGGGGGCTGGTGGCGAGCAAGCAGGCACGCAAGCGTGGAGCACCACGGCGACAGCCATGGCGGGACCTACCCGAACCGGGCGACCTCCTGGTAGCGGTCGGGCGAAACGACCTTCCGGGGGCAACCCCGGCCGAGCGGGGCGCCGTGCGGCGGCTGGCGGCCGCCTACCTGCTGTGGTACGCGGAGCGCTACGGGCAATTTCCGCCCGGTGCGGCCGGCACCATCGACGAGCAGATCGAGCGGGCCGAGGACTATGTCAGGCAGAACCCTGGTGGGCCGCCAAGCCGCGAGGTCCGGCAGGTGGCGGAGCAACACTTGGAGGAGCTGCTTGCGGCGTTACGACTTCCGAACATCTGGGCACTATTCGAAGCGATCGGCCGGGACGAGCTGCCCGGCTCGACCGCCGACGAACGGACGGAGATCCGCCACCTTGCCGCATGCGTCGTGTTGGACGCTCTGCAAGTAGGTGGGGTGCCTCTGCCGGTTGCCATGCCCACGCCCGAGACGCTGATCCGGGCCGCC
>WNGB01042635.1_pt1 | contig 10675 bp, 10 predicted proteins | sample 5400681 | NCBI WGS metagenome assembly WNGB01 (sample SAMN13153367, study PRJNA577476) | soil metagenome | isolation source: 115 cm soil or saprolite under grassland replicate 2 | place: USA:California | collected 2016-06-15 | reverse complement strand
CGGATGGCTGCGGGTATGGAGCCTCGACCGGCAGGTGCAGGAGCAGAAGGAAGCGAACGCCGGGTTGCGCCAGCGCAACGGCGCGCTCGATGCCGAAGTGCGCGACCTGAAGCAGGGCTTCGATGCGATCGAGGAGCGTGCCCGCTACGAACTCGGCCTGATCAAGCAGGACGAGGTTTTCTTCCAAGTTGTTCCCGCAGCGCGGCAGGACGAGGCGCCGAAGCGATAGTGGCAGGCCACGGCCCGCATCGCGAATTGTTCGGCGCCGCGAGGTTATCGCGTCGCCAAACGCGCTTCAAAGCGCGCCGCAAAGCGATCCAGATCGGCTTCGGGCAGGTAATTGATTCCGCCAGCGGATTTTCTGCCGCCGCCGGTTTCGAATCCGCCGCAAAACTCCGCGGCACTCACCGCGCTGTCGGCGGGCACGCGCACACTCACGGTAAATCCGCCCGAAACCTTTGGAGACAGGATTGCAAGGGCGGTGTCGGGGCGGCTTTGCGCGAGTTCGTTGATCAAGACACCCATGGCGCGTCTAGCCCAGGGCTCGTTCGGCAACACCACGATTCCCGACCCGTAACCGCGGCGAGTTGCCACGCGGCGCGCCTTCGCCATGTCCTCTTCGTAGCCGGCGTGAAGCCGCGCACAAATCTCGCTCTGCTCGATGAAGCTCGCCGGGTCGCGGAAAGGCATCATCAGCTCGGCCAACTCGGCGGGATTAAAGTGCAGATCCTCGATCGACTCCCCGTAGGCGTTGTAGTTGAGGCAGATCCCCAGTTTCTCCAGCATTGCCGTGGCCCGCGCGTTCAGGCCGGCTTCAAGCGCCATTGCTCGTGCCGGTTCGGCAAGATTGTCTCCGAATGCCGCTACTATCGCCCAAGGCCGGTATCGACCGCCGATGCGGCGGTCCACCAGGATGCTGGTGCACACGTCGGCCGCCTCGTCTATATGAGTTTCTAGGAGCGGATGCCGAGGCAGCGCACCGGCTTGGTGATGGTCGAAATAGCGCACGGATACCCCGGATTCGAGCAATCGGATCAGATCCTCGCGGTTCTGATGGAGCGAAACGTCGAGCACCGTAACGTGGTCGCCGGCCTGCCCCTGGATGCGACGCAGCAATGTAATGCGTAGTAGGGAGTCATAATCGGCTCGCTCAGACGAATACGGCGATGCGAACGCCTACCACGAGCAGCACCGTGGCCAGCAGCCTCCGGACGATGTGGTCGGGAAATCGTCCCGACATATAGCTTCCCAGCACGATGCCAGGCACGGAGCCCATCAGAAGACTGGCGAGCAGCAATATATCGACGTTACCGAGCGCAAAGTGCCCCAAGCCCGCGATCGTAGTGAGGGGAACGGCGTGCGCGATGTCCGTTCCGGCGATGCGCGTGGCGGAAAGCCGCGGATACAGGAGCACCAGGAACGTTGCGCCGAGCGCTCCGGCGCCAATCGAGGAAAGCGTCACAAGAACGCCCAAGAGGACTCCGGCCGCGATCGTCAGCGGCGCGCGATGAGCGGCAATATACTCCTCGTAGCGCATGGCGATTCTTGTGACTCTGTCGCGACCCACCAGCAACACGATCGCCGTCAGAACCACGGCCACAGCCAATACCACGTTGATGAACCCGCCTTTGACATGCGAGCCAGTCGCGCCGAGCACTCCGATCGTGATCACCGCCGCGGGGCAGCTTCCGAGGGCAAGCAAGCGTGCGATTCGCCACTCAACCGTATTCTGGGAACGATGGACAATCGTGCCGAAGGTCTTCGTAAGGCCCGCAAACGCAAGGTCGGTGCCGACTGCGACTGCGGGGTGGATGCCAAACAGGGTCAGCGCCGGAGTGACGAGGGAGCCGCCGCCCACCCCGGTGATTCCCACCAGGATGCCGACCACGATTCCGAGCAGTGTGTAGGATAGGTCCATAGTTAGAAATACCCCTCGCGCTTCTTCTTTTCCATTGCGCCGGCTTGGTCCTTGTCAATGAGTCTGCCCTGACGCTCCGACGCCGGCGAATCCTCTATCTCGGTGATGACTTCCTCCAGCGTTGATGCCTGGGATTGGACAGCGCCGCTCAGCGGGTAACAGCCCAAGGTGCGAAAGCGGATCATTTGTTCCTGGGGCTTTTCGCCCGGCGCCAATGGCAGGCGATCGTCGTCCACCATGATCAGCATTCCATCCCTGATCACCGTCGGGCGCGGCTTGGCAAAGTACAGGCCCACCAAGGGAATCTGCTCACGGCGCACATACCTCCATACGTCGAGCTCCGTCCAGTTGCTCAACGGGAACACCCGCATGCTGTCGCCTTTGGACACTCGGCTGTTGTAGAGCTTCCATAGCTCCGGACGTTGGTAACGAGGCTCCCACTGATGGTGCGCGTTGCGGTACGAAAAAATACGCTCCTTCGCCCGGCTGGATTCCTCGTCGCGGCGTGCACCCCCGAAAACGCAATCGTAGCCTCCCGCATCCAGTGCTTGGCGCAAGGCCAGCGTCTTCATGATCTCCGTGTGAACTCTGCTGCCGTCCTTGATCGGGTTGATGCCCTGCTTGAGGCCTTCCGGATTGGTGTGGACGATGAGGTGGAATCCCAGGCGCGTCGCTTCGGAATCGCGAAACTCGATCATTTCCCTGAATTTCCATTTCGTATCCACGTGCAGCACCGGGAAGGGAAGCGGTCCTGGATGGAACGCCTTGCGAGCCAAATGCAGCATGGCGCAGGAATCTTTGCCAATCGAAAAAAGCATCAACGGCCGCGTTGCCTGCGCCACCGCATCTCGCAGGATGTAAATGGCTTCCGCCTCGAGTTCGTCCAGGTACTGGTAGCCTCGGTCAGACACGGAATCCTTTCGCCTTCAATGAGGTCAAGATCGCCTGTACGCTCTCGGCGACGGAAGCCAGCGACGTATCGATTCGAAGCTCCGGCTTCAGCGGCGGCTCGTAGGGATGTGAAACGCCGGTAAAATCGGGAATCTGACCGGCCCGCGCACGCTTGTAGAGGCCTTTGGGGTCGCGCGCCTCGCAGACGGCCAGCGGCGCATCCACGAACACCTCCAGGAATTCCCCCTCGCGCACCAGTCCGCGAACGAGCTGCCGGTCGTCACGGAATGGCGAAATAAACGCGGTGATCACCACGAGCCCCGCGTTCAGCATCAGGTTCGCCATTTCGCCGATGCGACGAATATTCTCTATCCGGTCGGCTTGCGTGAATCCCAGGTCCCGGTTGAGACCATGCCGGACGTTATCGCCATCCAGCAGCATCGTATGCACGCCCACAGCGTTCAGGCGCGCCTCCAGGGCATTGGCAATCGTCGACTTTCCCACCCCGCTGAGGCCGGTCAGCCAAAGCACTTGAGGCGGGTGACCCTTGATCGCGGTGCGCGCATTGCGGTCCACGGTCGTTTCGTGCCAGACCACTTCCCGCCGAGCAGCGGGTGTTGCCATGCCGGCGCCTTCGGTACGGAACGTTTTGCGATCGACAAAAATCAGACCACCGGTTTCGATGGAGTCGGCGTACGAATCTATCGGGATCGGCCGCTCGAGGACGATTTCGCAGCGCCCCACGTCGTTGCAGTGCAGGCGCGCGGCTTCGTGCGTCTTGAGCGAACTCACGTCCAGATGCTGGATCAGCCGTACGGATCCCGGCACCGTGGTGCAGCCGATCTGCAGGTCGTATCGGTGCCCGGGGATCAAGGGCGTATCCGACATCCAAACTACGTTGGCTTCCAAGAGGTTGGTGACTGCCGGAGCGGCATCGACGGTCTTCACCAGCCAGTCGCCCCGGGCCACGTCGAGCTCACTATCGAGGACCACGGTCACCGCCTGGCCCGGATGCGCGTGCTGCAAGTCGCCGTCGAAGGTGCAGATCCGCTGGACTCGGGCCTGGGCATTGGACGGCAGCACCTGGATGCTATCGCCCACGTTCAGGGGCGCGCCGATAACCTGTCCGGAAATACCGCGGAAGTCCTGGTCGGGACGGTTGATCCACTGCGCTACCAGCCGAAAGGGCACGCCTTGGTGGCGACGCCCGGGCAGGGTCTCCAGCGCTTGCAAAACGGTGTACCCCTTGTACCACAGGGCGTCGGGTGCCTCGTGCACCACGTTTCCGCCGTCAACGGCGCTGACCGGGATCACGGTGACTTCGGCCAAGCCCAATTGTGAAGCACATTCAATTACGTCGCCTCGAATTGCGTTGAAACGGCCGCGGTCCCATTGCACCAGGTCCATCTTATTGACCACTACGAGCACCGAGCGCACCCGCATCATGGCCACCACGGCCAAGTGGCGTCGCGTCTGCGGCAAAAGGCCTTTTCGTGCATCCACCAGAACAAGCGCTGCGTCGCAATTCGAGGCGCCGGTGACCATATTGCGGGTGTAATGCTCATGGCCTGGACAGTCGGCAACGATGAACTTGCGTTTTGAGGTGGTGAAATAGCGCCAGGCGACGTCCACGGTGATGCCTTGCTCACGCTCGATGAGCAGTCCGTCGAGTAACAGCGAGTAGTCAGGCTTATCCCGTGTGAAACTGCGACGCTCGCTCTCGGCCAGCACGTTCTCCCACGTGTCCTCCGGCACCAGGCCCAAGTCTTTCAGCATGCGGCCGATGAGCGTGCTCTTGCCGTCATCGACACTGCCACACGTAATGAATCGAAGAATTTGCGAAGACTGCGCTCGTTCGGGTTGCACGAGCTGCAATTGACGGCGGACAGATCCGCCTGCAGGCTCGCCCGAGTGCGGGTGTGTCCTCAAGAGTTCATGGGATTCATAGAACACGAGCAGGTCTCCCCGAAAATATAGTTTTTATAGAGCACATACCGAAACTCATCTCTAATTTCCGCTTATCCTGGAGGCGCAGTCCTCAACGCGCCGCGATTTCCTTGATGACGCTCTCTTGGCGGCTACGCCGTTCCAAGTCGGCGGGGTCGACGTGCTTACGGATTTCATCCTTCATTCTCTTGTTTTCCATGTCGAACCGGCGGATATCGTCCGGACCGAATTTCAGTTCCTCGCCTTTCTTGGCGAACAGGCGTTCGTAGCCCAGGCTGTCCATTGAGCTGCCGGCGACCGATTCAAAGATGCGAACGTCCTCCTCACGCGTCTCTTTAAGAAATTTGCGGCTGTTTTGTTTCATGACCGGATGGGTGACGTTTTCCCACAGGTTGCTTGCGGAAGCGGCGCGCTTCGCTTCACCGGATTTGTAGAATTCGAGCATGGAGGGTTTGTAGCCCACACCGAGAAACTCGCATAAAGCCCGCACCGCCTTTCCCGTTTCACTCGTCAAATCTTCATAGCTAAGGTTGAAGAAACGCTTTGCGGGGATCTTGTTGCGAAAGGTCAAGGCTAGTTGTTGCGCCTCATTCCATTCCTTGGCAATGTGGTAGAAATGTTTTTCACCCACCACCGCTTTGCTGAATGATGTGGCAACGTCACGGCCATCCCGGTAGAGGTAAATATATTTTGCGTCGGTAAAATAGTTTTCAATCTCCGGGAGGTAATGGATATTGGCGAGACTTTTACAACACCAAGTTTTCGCGCCCCACGCGTCGGCCATCACGTCATACACCGCCCCAGACACCGCGACCAGGCTTCGCTTTCTGCAGCGCGCGGCGACATTTTTCCGGTTGAGAACCACTCCTTCCCACGGCACCGGATTGGATTCCACCAAACGGCAGACATCGTCCACCAACAGGGAAAACGCCTTCTTCCGGTCAAGGTCACCGTAACGCGGCACAAGCGGCATCATGCGTTGCAGGATATGTGGCGGATGCGGGGCTGCGATCTCCGGCAATTCATTGAGCATCAGGCGCAATAAATTGGACCCGGAGCGCTGAATCCCAATCATGAATATCGGCATAAGCGAGCTCGAATGTTAAAAAGTGGTAAGGCTCGATGTCTGGTCCCAGACACCTTGAGTGCAGCTAGATACTAGGCTGCTTAAGAGCGTGAGGGGAAGGGCAATTTCCCAGATCCGCCCCTCGAAATACCCTGGGTTACTAGGGGAACGCCTGAAAGGTTTACCCGATCGGGTTTACCCGACTTATTTCCCTGAGAGAATCTTGCCGGTTGCCCGGCGGTGACCCGGGTCCCGACCCGGCAGAAGGCGTTTTATGTTGGAATAATCCAAGCGACATCGACGCGAAAACGCAATAAGGCGGTCAGCGCCGCCAGAAAGATGACCGCGGATAGCCAGTTCGGAACAGCGGTGATTCCGATACTCCAGGCGGCGGCGACAATCATGCCGATGACAGCCGGGCGTATGCCGCGCAAAACAGCTTTCACGGCGGTTGATTCTCGCACTCGCATTAGGAAATGAGCGCTGACCAGCATCAGTAACGCGGGAGGGAGGAAGATGGCGACGGTAGCTATCGCCGCCCCGAGCAATCCCATGACTTTGTATCCGATGAATGCGGCGCTGATCAGGATCGGGCCTGGAGTAATCTGGCCCAAAGCGATGGCGTCGATAAACTCCTGGTGCGTGAGCCAAGCCTGTTCCTGTACCACGATTTGCTCGATCAAAGGAATGAAAACGAAGCCTCCTCCAAACAGCAGCACGCTCATTCCGGAAAAAGTCAGGAACAACTTCACTGCCAAACCGGCATCCAAGGCCAGAAAAGGAGCAACGGCGAGAGGGGCATTGAGGGCAAACAGTTCTACTCCGTCTCTTTTTTGCGCCGGCTTGGTTTCAGCGTTTCCCGACGATGGGTTGGATAATCGGGCGAATAGCAGCCAGCCTTCCCGACGATGGGTTGGATAATCGGGCGAATAGCAGCCAGCCGATCAGACCGGCGCTGACGATGATAGCCAAGGTGATGTAGAACCCACCTTTGTACAGCAGCAGCAGGCAGGCGACGAAGGCGATAGCGAATTCCGGCAGGCCGACGATGGCTTTGCGAGCCATCCCCCAGGCGGCATGGACAATGATGGCAGTCACCGCAGGAATGAATCCGAGGAACAGTTTATTGACCGTCGAAATTTGTCCCCAGCGAAAATAGACGGCGCTTAGCGCCACTATCAGTACGAAAGCGGGAAGAATAACGCCGACGGCACTGACCAAGGCCCCCAGGCCCCCACGCAGTTTATAGCCGACATACGCGACGACGTTTACCGCCACCGGTCCGGGGAGTATGGTGGCAAGCGAGATTCCATCGACCATGTCGCTGTGCGTCAGGAGTTTCTTGCGCTCGACTATTTCGTTTTGCACCACCGAAATAAGAGCCATGAATCCGCCGAACGCGGTGCTGCCAATCTTAAGGAAACTCAAAAACAGAGACCACAGAGAAGGGCGGCTCATGAAAGAGGAATTCCTTTTCTGGGTATTACGGTTGCCCTAGCCCTTGCCCGCCTCGAGGTCGCCGAGCCACTTGAGCAGATCGAGAAACGTCTGCGACGACGCTTCTCTGAAACCGTTGACGCCCATTTTTTTCAGGAGAGCTGCACCGCTTTCGGTCGATTCGAGAGCCACTAGCGTGACGCGAAGCTTCTGAACCTGGGCTGCCGAAATCTTTGGCGACGCAATGATCGGTGTGTTGGGCACTTCCCGGCTGCGCGCAAGCACACGGCCTCCTTTCTTTTCCCATGTACGCCCGACACCCGAAGTAGAGGATACGACACCCACATCGAAGAAGCGCTCTTCCATCGACCAGCCGATGGCGGCTTGATCACCCATGTTGCGTACCTGCTCTTCTTCCAGAGAAAGTCTGTTGTCGCGCATCATTGCATTTGCGATCCGCCACATATATGCATGGCGATCAGGCGTGACGATCTTCTTTCCCTTGATGTCGGCGATAGTCTTGAGAGGAGAATTCTTGGTCACAATGAAAAGCGCATAGGCAGGTTCCTTCGCAGTTACGACGGCCTGATAGCCGTGGTCCCGTATCGCTTCGGCCAAGACATCCGCTGGCCGGGACATCACCAGAGTGTAAGCGCCTGTTGCCACCCCGTTGCGAAGTTCCTTCGCGTTACGCACCGCAACCAGAGTGACGGGTGCACCGAGCGTCTTTTCCAGTACCGGCTTGAATTCCTCATAGCGAAAGAGAATATCCGTAGCAGTAAGATTGCCGGAAGCGCCCTCGTTGATCGCAAGCACGACCCGGCCCTGCCGCTCCACCGCTTTTGTCGCCTGCTTTTTTTGGGCGAAGGCGCTTGCATTGACGGCTAGCACCAGGGAGAAAATCGCCAAACGGAAACATTCGAACATCGTGCTGAAGATCACCTTTTTCATCTTTCCTCCCGCCGTACGCTTCCTCGGCGAAGCGTGTTCCGAATTCATGCGGTTATACAGCCACTGCGTAGAGTATGCGCGCGCAAATGTCCGCGCTAAACCCCGTCTCAGAATTTAACCACGCAAAGGATCGAGTCCTGTCGGGCATAGCCGACAGTTCGTGTCAGGTATTCCCTACAAATGCGGCGAGACCGTGAATTTGGCGTTCATGCTGAAAGACAAGCGCTAGCGCCTGTCGACTTCGAGATCCCCGAGCCATTTGAGGAAATCGAGGAATTCCTTGGAGGACGCTTCCCTGAAGCCGGCAATTCCGATCTTTTTCAGCACCGCTTGTCCATTTTCGTTCGAGTTGAGTGCGAGGAGCGCCGCGCGGAGCCTTGCGATCTGGCCGGCAGAGAGCCCAGGCGAGGCGATCAGCGGCATGTTAGGGAATTCCGGACTTCTTGCGATCACCCGCCCGCCGTTCTTCTCCCAGGTGCGTCCCACACTGGAGATGGAATTAATCACACCCACATCGAAAAACCCGCTCTCCATAGACCAACCGATTGCAGCGTCGTCGTGCATGGCGCGGACTTTTTCGTTGGCCATGGAAATCCTGTTGTCACGCAGCATGGCATTGGCTACTCGCCACATATTTGAATATCGGTCGGGCGTCAAGATGCTCTTGCCTTTGACATCGGCGATCGATTTGAGCGGCGAATCCTTCTTTACGATGAAAAGCGCCCGCGCAGGTTCCTTTTCCGTTACCACCGGCTGGTAGCCGTAGTCGCGAATGGCCTGGGCCGGAACGTCGTTCGGGCGTGCAAGCAGCAGCGCATAGGACTGCCTTCTTAGGGAGGCCAGCAACAAATTGCGATCGCGCACTGCGACGGTGGTCAACGGCAAACCGAGCGCTTTGCCGACCACTTGACTGAACTCCTCGTACCGCCGAATGGTCTCGGAGGCATCCGCGTTGGCCGCGCCGCCTTCATCGACCGCCAGCAGGAGGCGGGGCTGCGGGTTGGCCGCTCTTGCAGTTGCGTTCTGACAAAAAGCGTTCGTACCGTGCGCCAGCGCCAGGGTGAAAATTGCGAAACGCGCGGAGGTCAGACTCTGGGATAAGAGGGAAAACAAGTAGGTACAAGTCCGCCTAACAGGGAGGAGAAATGCACTCATTTCAAATCATCCCCCGCTGCTTCAAGGCGATCTGTGTGTTCGCGTACGTAAGCACAAGTTCTCATAGGTGTGGAGCGGCGTGAACCCGGAACCAGCAATCTATCTGAGTGGAGCGTTAGGTCCGGCCAGGCATTCCGGACAATTGATGTAAGGTATTCCCGTTAAAGCTCATCGTGCAGGCAGGATTTGGGAATCGCGCGTTGCGCGCGCGGCACCCCTCGACGGCGCGAACTCAGCTAACGCCGATGCGGAAGGAGCAAGTCGCTGGCTCGGACGCTAAGGTGCAAGCGTCTGAGACGCAGCGGGTGAGCGTATTGCGGGTGAGGAAACGGAACTCGGGTGAGAATCAGCCCTCAGTAGCGCGCGGTTTCGAGCCCGGCAGACAATTCAGGCCGCATGTTCGCGCACCCGAATTTGGAGCTCACTTCGGCCAGCCCTTCGTCGTTGCTGCTGACACTCATCGCCTCGTCAAACGGGGCGCCCGTGGCTTTTGCGAGCGCCTTGCGATAATAGGCGAGGGACTGAAGCAGCGCGGTACAAGCTGCCGCGGTTTCCTTCAGGCGCTTGCGTGCCGCCGCGAGTTGAAAGGACAATTTGCTCGCCGACCAGTAGTCTTGGGACGATACGAGCGACGGCATGGCTTGTTCAAGCGCATCCGAGAGCTGCTGGTCCGCATCAAGCCCTGAGGCTGACGCGGTAGTTGCGTAACCGAGGAGAAGGGCGGTCATCCCAATGACGAGGTACCGCTGGGCAAGAGTTAGCATGGTTACTCCCGAATGGTGTCCAATTCCTTGTGCATCCGGCTCCGAAATCCCGTGACTCCAAAGAGCCTCAGAGGAGTTAAGCAATATGGATGCCAGGGTCTTCCTCTGCTGAATGTAAGGTTTACCCGCGGCTGGGGATGATTTCGGAGCCCTTAATGTGCAGAATAGTCGGCATCAGCGTCGAAGAATACCCGTCCAATAGGAAAACAGCATGAAACTCAGCCAGGAACAGATCCAGCGGTTCGAGAGCGACGGTTTCCTCTTTTTTCCCAGCCTGTTCACGCGGGACGAGATCAAGGTTCTTACCGACGAGGTGCCGCGGCTCTACGCCCAGCGCCGCCCGGAGAACGTGCGCGAGAAGGGCAGCGACGCGGTGCGCACGAACTTCGCCGCGCACATGTACAGCCCTCCTTTCGCGAAGCTCGCGCGCCATCCGCGCATGGTCGGGCCGATCATGCAGCTTTTCGGCGAAGAGCTGTACATGCACCAGTTCAAAATCAACGGCAAGATGGCTTTCGACGGCGACCTCTGGCAATGGCACCAGGA
>WNGB01014173.1_pt1 | contig 10677 bp, 10 predicted proteins | sample 5400681 | NCBI WGS metagenome assembly WNGB01 (sample SAMN13153367, study PRJNA577476) | soil metagenome | isolation source: 115 cm soil or saprolite under grassland replicate 2 | place: USA:California | collected 2016-06-15 | reverse complement strand
CGGAGGGGTCAGACCCCGGTGTCTCGAAAGGTCAAGCATCAGGCCTCCCGGTCGTAGTCGATCGAGCCGTCGGCCGAGATGTGCGCCGTCGCGCGGCGAGCGGCCCAGCACTGGTAGTTGACCGCGACGGGGTTGAGCGTCATGTGCGTGTCCGCATGCTCCACATGCGCCGACAGCACGGTGACATCGCCGCCGAGCCCCATCGGGCCGATTCCGGTCTGGTTCAAGAGGTCGAACAGCTCCTCCTCGAGCTTCGCGACCTCGGGATCGGGATTGCGGGTCCCGACGGGCCGCGCGATCGCCTCCTTGGCCAGGTGCATCGCATAGTCGGCCGAACCGCCGATGCCGACGCCGACGATCCCGGGCGGACATGGCTTCCCGCCCGCGCCCACGATCGAGTCGAGGACGAAGCGCTTGATGCCCGCCACCCCGTCGGCCGGAGTGCACATCTTCAGGAAGCTCATATTCTCCGAGCCCGAGCCCTTGGGGACGCACTTGACGTCGAGGCCGTCCCACTCGGGGATGAAGTCCCAGTGGACGATCGGCACGCGGTAGCCCACGTTGGGGCCCGTATTCTCGCGCGTGAGCGTGTGCACCGTGTTGGAGCGCAGCGGATGCTCAACCGTGGCTCGCGCCGTCCCGCCGTAGAGAGCCGCGTAGATCCGCGCGGGGTGGAGCGGGAAGTGCTCGCCGACGCGGCAGTAGTAGACGGCGATACCTGTGTCCTGGCAGACGAGCGTCTCCTGGTCGTCCGCAATGCGGACGTTCTTGATGATCGTGTCGAGGACGCGCTGCCCAGGCGTCGAGGTCTCGCGCTCGCGCGCGTCCTGGATCGCGTCGCGAAGATCCTGCGGAATGTCCTTGAGTGCCCAGACATAGAGGTACGCGGCAGCGTCTTCCACCGCCCGCTGGACGTCGGTGGCGACGACGCTCACGCTGCGGCCCTCTCCGCGGCGGCGCGCCCGGCGCGGCGGCCGAAGACGCAGCACTCGAGCAGCGAGTTCCCCATCATCCGGTTGCGGCCGTGCGTGCCTCCGGCGATTTCCCCGCACGCAAAGAGGCCATCGACCGTCGTCTCGCCGCGCTCGTCGATCCGCAGGCCTCCGTTCTGGTAGTGGAGCACCGGGTAGGTGAGGATCGGCTCGGCGAGCGGGTCGATCCCTGCGGAGCGGTAGCGGCGCAGCATGTAGGGGAGGGAGATCTCGGCGTCTCGCTCGGAGATCCGCGTGGTGTCGAGGAGGACGGCGGGTCTGCCGTCAGGTGTGTCCATGCCCTTTCCCTTCTCGACCTCGTCGAAGATCGCCTGGGAGACCTGATCGCGCGGGCCCAACGAGTCGGTGAACTGCTCGCCGTCCGCGTTGATTAGAACGGCGCCGTAGGCGCGCGTCGTCTCGGGAATCGAGTAGCCCTGCATGTTCTGCGGCCAGGCGCCGCCGTTCGGGTGGTACTGGAGTGCGTCGAGGTCGCGGGCTTCGGCGCCGAGGTCGACAGCGATGCGGGTCGTCTCGCCGGTCGCGCCTGGGTGGTTGGTGGAGAACTCTCCTCGCTCCTTCGCCTCCCGGTAGCAGCGGCCCCCGGCTGCGAGGACGACTGCGCCGGCCTCGATGACGTGCTCGCCGCAGTGCGCCCGCCACCCGCTCTCGATCGACTCGAGCGAGGTCAGCGGCGACTTCGGGAAGGTCCGCGCGCTCGAGGCCTCGAGGGTCTCGCGCAGCGCCTTCGTGATTGCGAGACCAGTCTGATCTCCCACCTGGAGCAGACGCTTGCGGCTCGCGCCGCCGCAGCGGGCCAGCCGGTAGCCGCCGTTCTCCCTGGTGAACTCGACGCCGTTTTCCTCGAGCCAGTGGATCGTGTGGGGAGCCTCCGAGGTGAGAATTCCAACGAGCCGCATGTCGGCAGTCTCGTGCGAGCTCTCCCAGACGTCCTCGGCGTGCAGCTCGGGCGAGTCGTCCTCGCCGAACGCGGCCTGGATCCCGCCCTGGGCCTTCGCGGAGTTGCAGGACTGGAGCGCGCCTTTCGTCGCGAGGGCGACTCGCGCCCCGGCGCGTTCGGCGGAAACGGCGGCGGCCAGGCCCGAAGCGCCACTGCCGACCACGAGCACGTCGAAATGAGCCGTTTCCGCCACGGGCGGATCTTACCCCATTTCGCTAATTCAAGCCATTAGAACGACTTATGCCGTTATCAAGAGATTCTCTGACTGGGCCGATAGGAGCGCCATGCGCAGCCTCAGCCTCGTGTCCCTCCTCATCGCGCTGGTCGTGGTTGCGTTCTTGTGGACGCGGTCTGCCCAGGAAACGGGACTCACGCCCTCGGACGCCCCGAGCGACGCCGCCAAGGTTGCGGCGGCGTTCAGCCTCCAGCAGGCCGCGCCCGCACTCGAAGCTTGGCGCTCGACGACCGGAACCTACGCCGGTGCGACCCTCCCCGCGTCGAGCGGGGTCACCGTCGCCCGCGCGGATGCAGCGTCCTTCTGCCTGCAGGCGGGCGCGGGCCCGAACGTCCAGCACCTCGCCGGGCCGGAAGGCAACGCGCCGGTCGACGGCCCCTGCTAGCTCCGCGCTCCCGCTAGACGCCCAGTCCGCCGAAGACGGCGAAGGGGTTGCTCGGAGCGACCTCCCAGACGAGCCCGCCACCCGGTTCGACCGCGATCCTCGCGCCCTCCGGCGCCTCTCGCTCGAGGCGCTCGGCGAGGGCGCGGGCATCGTCCTCGTTGACCGCTCCCGCGAGCAGGAACGTGTATCGCCGCACGAGCGGAATCCCTTCGGATTCCAGGCGCTCGGCCAAGGCCACGGTGTCCTCGTGAGAAGCGAGTTCGATCCGGACCTCCCACTGCGCGCGACCTTTTTCGAGCGACTCGGCGGCTTCACGCTCCTGCAGGTGCTCGTGCTCGGCCTCCAGCTGCTCCTCGGTCTGAGGCATCGGTACTGCAGCGTCCTTCCACGCCTCCTCGACCGGATGCCAGCGCTCGAACGCGGTGAGCGCGGAAAGGCCCTCGCTCTCGATTCGCGCGGAAACCGTCTCGTGCACCGCGCGCGCCCGCTCCTCGGCGTCCGCGTAGAGAAACACGCGAGGCCCGTCGCGACTGACGATCACGCGGTCGCCGAGCCGCTCGCGCTCCTCGGCTTCGAGCTCGAGCGCCGCCAGCCTCTCGGCGAACTGCGTCCCATCGCCCTCGTCGTCGAAGTCGAGCGTCACGCGCCAGTCGTCGCCCATCCCGCCGGAAAGCCTAGCGCTCCGCTACCAGACGCTTCGATAGAGCTCGGCGATCTCTTCGGGAGTCGCGGGGCGCGGGTTGGCCTTCGCACCGCGCCGCTCGGCCGCCTCGGCGGCGACCTCGTCCAGCTCGTTGGCGGGCACGCCCAGGTGGCGAAGGAGCGTGAAGCCCCCGAGCCTCGCCAGCTCCTCGACCCGGCCGACCGGGTCGTGCGTGGCCATCGCCTCGCCGAAGCGCTCGATCTCGGCGCCTGCGACGGGTTGGTTGAAGCGAAGAGCCGGAGGTAGCGAGATCGCGTTCAGCGCCCCGTGGGGAAGGCCGTAGCGGCCGCCGAGCGCCTGCGCCATCGCGTGCGCGAGGCCTAGCCCTGCGCCGGCGAGCGCGGCTCCCGCGTGCATGGCGCCTTCGAGCAACCGCCGGCGCCCTTCGATGTAGTCGCCGTCAGCGAGGACGAGCGGGAGCGACGCTGAGATGAGTTTCGCTCCTTCGAGCGCGTGCTCGTCCGCCTCGTCGTTTCGACCCTCGACGTAGAGCGCCTCGGCGGAATGCGCGAGAGCGTTGAGGGCGGTGCCGCCCGTCTCCCCAGCGGGAAGCCCGAGCGTCAACTCCGGTTCGTAGACGATCCCCGCTAGCCGGGCGCCGCCACCGCCCGCCTTGACGCGGCGCTCCTCGTCGCGAATCCCGAAGCCGGGAGCCCACTCGGCTCCCGAGTACGTTGTGGGAACGGAGACGACCTGGAGGTCGGTCCGCGCGGAGACGGCCTTGGCCGTGTCGATCGCGCTGCCGCCGCCGACGCCGAGGATCCCGTCGACGCCCTGGGCAGCTCCAATGGCCTCCTCGACGACCTCGACCGGCGTGTGGGGCTTGACGCCGTAGAAGGCCTCGGCGGCGGGCAGTTGGAGCTCGCGCCAGCGCTCGCTCGTGACGAGCAAAGGCCGCTCGATGCCAAGCTCCTCGAGCAGCGGCCCGAGCTCGGCGAGACCCCAGCGGACGACTACGAGAGCCTCTCCTTGGCGAAGGAGAGAAAGGCTTCCGCGGCCCGAGTCGCAGACCGGCCGCGAGCCCGGACGATGTAGATCTGCCGCGCGGGCTCCACCCCTTCCACCTGCGCCGCCGCGAGCCTCCCGGCCGCCAGCTCGCCCTCGATCGCGGTGCGGGAGATGAAGGCGACTCCGTAGCCGGCGGCCACGGCACTCTTGACGGACTCCTGGAGACCGAGCTCGAGCTTGGGCTCGACACCCCGCAGGCGAAGCCCGGCGCGGCGGAGCTCCTCCTCGACGACCTGCCGTACCCCCGCTCCTTCCTGCATGACGATCAAGGTCTCCTCTTTGAGCTCGTCGAGGGAGATCGTCCCCCCGGCGGCATCGTGACCCGGCGTGACAGCGAGCACGATCTCGTCCCGGACCAGCGGCTCGAACTCGAGCGAGCGGTGGCGACGGAGCGCGCCGACGACGCCGAGCTCGAGCTGGCGGTCGACCACGCGGTCGATGACGGTCTGCGTGTCCCAGATCGAAAGCGCGATGTGGAGATCCGGATGCTCGCGCTGGAACTCGCAGAGCAGGAGCGGGACAAGGTGTGCGCCAGGGCCCGTGGAAGCCCCGATGGCGAGCGTCCCTGTCAGCCGCCCGTCGTCCGCGCTGACCTCGTCGAGGAGCTGCTCTTCGAGCGCGAGCATGCGCTGGGCGCTCCGGTACAGACGCCGGCCGGCCTCGGTGGGCTCGACCCGCCGACCCGACCGGTCGAGCAGCGACTGGCCCAGGCGCTGCTCCAGCGCGCGGACCTGAAGGCTCACCGCAGGCTGCGTAACGCCGAGTTGCTCCGCCGCCTGTGAGAAGCTCTTCTTCTCGACGACCGTGCAGAAAGCCTGGAGCTGCCGGGTGTCCATAAGAATTCATTATGCAGTGGGCTGAGCAAATGAGGTCCGACATGACGACGGAATCGCTCGCCGAGCAGTACGAGCGGCTCTCGCGCGAGGGGCTGGAGCGGCGCCGGGTCGACATCGCCCTGCGAGGTCTCGACTTCATGATCGCCGGGTTCTGGCTCGTCCTGCTCTCGCCTGCGCTCGTGCTCGTCGCCGCCGCCATCCTGCTCACGTCGGGCTCCCCGCTTCTCTACCGAGGCCGGCGCGTCGGTCGCCACGGCCGCATCTTCGACATGTACAAGTTCCGCACACTCGCGCCGGACGCCGAAAGCCGCCTCGGCCCGTACTACGGCGAGGAGCTCTCGCGCCGGACGGAAGAGGAGGTCACCGGCCTGGGTCGCGTGCTGCGCGCGGCGCAGCTCGACGAGATCCCCCAGCTCTGGAACGTCCTTCGCGGCGACATGTCGCTGGTCGGCCCGCGGCCGATCCGGCCCACCTTCTTCGAGCAGCTCGCCCACGACATCCCCCAGTACTGGCAGCGCCTCGTCGTCCGCCCGGGCCTGAGCGGCTTCGCGCAGACGCGGATGGGCCGCGAGGAGGCCTGGGCCGAGAAGCTCGCCCACGATCTCGAGTACATCGCCGACCGCTCAGTCGGGCTCTACCTCCGCGTCGTCGCCGCGACGGCCTGGCGCGTGCTGCGGCTCTCATTCAAGGCCCTGTGGGGCCTCGCCTTTCGGCGCTGAAGATTCCCCGAGCTCGCTCAACCGTCGCGCGTCGAACAGCATTTGTGTTCCACGCGCACAACCTCTCGACCGTCCAAAACGGACCTCCCAAAAGGCGCTAAATTGGGAGCCTGAGCCGGTCGAAAGGGTTTGTGCCCGTGAAACACAAGCTTGTATTCGTGGCCGGGGCAACCGAGCGGCGCCACTAGACTCCGCGGCCATGTGCGGGATCTGCGGGCTCGTCGCGCTCGACGGCAGCGAGGTCGACGCGACTCCGCTCGCGGCGATGAGCGAGAGCCTGCGTCACCGCGGCCCCGACAGCGAGGGGAGCCTCGTCGACGGGCCCGTCGCGCTCGCGGCGCGGCGCCTTTCCATCATCGACCTCGAGGGCGGCGACCAGCCTGTCGGGAACGAGGACGGCTCGGTCAAGGTCGTTCAGAACGGAGAGATCTACAACTACCGCGAGCTCCGGGCCGGGCTGGAACGACGCGGCCATCGTCTCTCGACGAAGAGCGACACCGAGGTGCTCGTCCACCTCTACGAGGAGCACGGCCCCGCATTCGTGCGTGAGCTGCGCGGCATGTTCGCGCTCGCGCTCTGGGACTCTCGACAGCGCCGAATCGTGCTCGCCCGCGACCGTTTCGGGATCAAGCCGCTCTATTACCGCAGCGAGCGCGGCTTGGTCTCCTTCGCCTCCGAATTGAAGGCGCTGCCGCGGGGCGAGGTCGACCTCGACGCGCTCGAAGCGTTCCTGACCTTCAACTCGATCCCGGCGCCTCTCTCCATCTGGCGCGGGACGTTGAAGCTCCCGGCCGGCCATCTACTGGTGTGGGAGGGCAAGGGTGAGCCGCGCCTCGAGCGCTTCGCCCGACCCGCACCCGTACCGGCCGACGAGGTGCGGGACGGGAAAGAGTCCGAGCTGGCCGAGGAGCTGCGGGCGCGGCTCCGCGACTCCGTCCGGGCCCATCTCGTCGCTGACGTGCCGGTCGGCATCCTCCTCTCCGGGGGCGTGGACTCCGGAGCCCTAGCCGCCCTCGCCGCGCTCGAGTCGGGCGAGCGCGTGCAAACCTTCTCCATCGGTTTCGAGGAGGGCTCCTTCGACGAGCTCTCCGAAGCGCGCAAAGTGGCCGAGCGCTACGACACCGACCACCATGAGCTCGTCCTCAAGCCCGATGCCGCCGAGCTTCTGCCGAAGCTGGCGGCGGCCTTCGACGAGCCGTTTGCGGATTCGTCCGCGCTACCGACCTACCTGGTCTCCGAGCTGGCCTCGCGCCACGTGAAGGTCGCGCTCTCCGGGGAGGGAGGCGACGAGCTCTTCGGCGGCTACTACACGTACGTCGCAGACCTGCTGGCCCCGCGCGTCGGCCCGCTGGCCGGAGTCATTCGGCCGCTCGTCGAGGCGCTGCCCAGCTCCTCAGGGAGGACAAGCTTCGACTACAAGGCTAAGCGGTTCGTTCGCGCCGCCCACCTGCCGCCGCTCGAGCGCCACCATGCCTGGAAGGAGATCCTCTCGCCGGAGGCGCGCGCAGAGCTTCTCGCTCCGGGCCGCCGCGGTTCCGCCGATCCACTGGACGTTTATCGCACTCGTTACGAGGAGACGGAAGGCGCCGAGCCCCTCGCCCGCCTGCAGGACGTCGACCTGGGCGTCTATCTCGTCGACGACCTGCTGGTGAAGACGGACCGCGCGAGCATGGCGCACTCACTCGAGGCCCGCGTGCCCTACCTCGACGAAGTGGTCGCCGGGTTCGCGCTGGCGCTGCCTACGCGGCTCAAAGTGCGCGGCCTGGCCAAGAAGCGTCTCCTGCGCAAGGCGGTCGCGCCGCTCCTGCCCCATTCGGTGGTCTACGGCAAGAAGCGCGGCTTCTCCATCCCGGCGGCTGCCTGGCTCCGCGGGCCGCTGGTGCCCTTCGCCCGCGAGGTGCTCTCGGCCGAGACCGTCCGTCGGCAGGGCTATTTCACACCCGAGACCGTCACGCGTCTCCTCGAGGACCACGTCGCGGGGCGCGAGGACCGCTCCCGGCAGCTCTGGGGACTGCTCACCTTCACGCTCTGGTGCCAGCAGGCCGAGCGCGCTACCGCCCTGGCCGCTTGAAAGTCTGGATCGATATTACGGCGCCGGCGCATGTGCTGGTGTTCAGGCCGCTGATCCAGCTCCTGCGCGAGCGCGGAGACGAGATCGAAGTGACGGCGCGGGAGTACGCGCAGACGGTGCAGCTGCTTGAGCTCCACGGCATCGAGGCGACGCTGATCGGCCGCCACGGCGGCCGCTCGCGTCTCGGGAAGCTCGGCACGATGGCGACTCGGATGGCGGGCCTACACCGCTGGGCGCGCGGCAGGCATTTCGATGCGGCGCTGGCTCACGGCTCACATCACCTCACGCTCACGGCGCGCTCGCTGGGCATCCCCAGCTCGACGACGTTCGACTACGAGTTCGCCACCCTGCAGCACCAGCTCGGCTGCCGGGCAGCGACGTTCGTCGTCGTCCCCGAGGCGATCCCGCCGGAGCGACTCGAGCGCTATGGGGTCCGCCCGCCGAAGCTTCGCCGCTACCCGGGATTGAAGGAGGAGTACTACCTGGCCGATTTCGAGCCGGACCGCAGCGTGCTCGACGCGGTGGCGCTCGACCCGGAGCGCATCCTCGTGACCGTCCGCACGCCGCCTGACGTCTCGCTCTACCACCGAAAGTCGAACCGGCTCTTCCCGCAGGTCCTCAACCATCTGGGGCGACAGGAGAACGTGCAGGCGGTCGTGCTCCCGAGAACCGAGGAGCAACGGGATTTCGTCCGCGCGCTCGAGCTCCCCTCGGTGATCGTCCCGGAGCAGGCCGTGGACGCCCAGAGCCTCATTGCCTTCTCGGACCTGGTGGTCTCCGCCGGCGGGACGATGAACCGCGAGGCCGCGGCCCTCGGAGTCCCGGTCTACACGACGTACGGTGGGCGGCTCGGCGGGGTCGACGAGGCGCTGATCCGCGAGGGGCGACTGCGGCCGCTGACCGATCCGCGGGCGCTCGAGCTCGTCAAGCGCGAGGGTGAAGGAAGCCGGGTCCGCCGCGATCCCGCTGATCTGCTCAAGCTGCTCCTTCCCGTCTAAAATCACGTCGCCCACTGGCCGTTCGACTTAGGGGGAGTGCGAATGAGACGTGCGATCATCGTGGCTGCGGCTGCCCTCGTGGCCCTCGCTGCCACAGCCTCGTCAATTGCGGATGCACCGGGTCCGCCGGTCACCGACCCGAACGAGGTCATCAACCTTCCGGCGGGATACAGCTACACGGTCCTTTCGACCGCGTGCGACGACGAGGTGACCTCGACCGAGTCCGGCGCGACGTTCGACATGCCGGAGGACTTCGACGCCAACATCCTCTTCAACGCAGGCAGCGAGGACTGGCTCCTCAGCCACCACGAGCTCACCCAGCCGAGGACGGGTGACTTCCAGGGCGACGCGGGCAAGTGCTTCGTCCCAGAACAGTCGACCGTGGACGACGGGGACTCGGACGGTTACGGCTCGATCTCGAGGCTCGTGCTGGCCAAGGACGGGACGACCGTCCTCAGGCGCGAGCTGATCACGACAGGACTGCACAACCTCTGCGCCGCAGCCGTGACGCCGTGGCAGACCTTCCTCGCGAACGAGGAGTTCCCCTTCATCAACGATCCCGAGCTCCGATCGGGCTGGGTGTGGGAAATCGACCCGGCGACAGGAGCCGAGAAGCGTCTGACGGGCATGGGTCGGTTCAGCCACGAGCAGGAGGCGCACGCGGCCGACGGCAGCTGGTACTTGACCGACGACCGCGGTGACGCGCGCTTCCTCTACAAGTTCGTGCCCGATCGCGGAAGGGACCTGACGACCGGAAAGCTGTACGGACTTGCCTTCAACAAGGCCACGATGACGGGCACCTGGATCGGACCGCTCAACCCGCTCGACCCCGACACCGACATGCGGGACCGCGGCTTCCAGCCGAGCGTCTGGGGCTTCACGAAGGCCGAGGGAATCGTCGGCGCGGCCGGCTCCGATGGCGTTGGCGGAGGCTCGATCACGATGAACGAGTCGGGCGCCGGGGCCGATCCGGGCCGGGTGTGGCGCTTCACGCAGCTCGGCGGCGACACTATCCGCGGCGAGGTGCTGGTCGAAGGCGATTTCGCCCAGCTCAGCAGACCCGACAACCTGCGCTACAGCGACGCCGGCGACCTCTTCATCATGGAGGACCACAGCGGCGGCGATTTCGCGGGCCACACGGAGACCGGTGGCAAGAACGACATCTGGGTGCTGCCGCGAGGCTCAGAGGGTGCTGCCAACCTGATCCTCTTCGCCACGCTCCCACACCGGTTCGAGCCGACGGGGCCCTGGTTCTCGAACGACAGCCGGATCCTGTACCTCTCGATCCAGGCCGACCCGCCGTTCCACAGCCGCGTCATCGCCATCACGCGCGAAGGCGGCAACTTCAACCAGCCCTTCGACCGCTAGCAAAACGGACGCGGGGGCCGGCAGGCGCCGGTCCCCGCATCCCTAAACAGTCTCGGGCTCCCGCTCGCCTTCGCGGATGCGACGAGGGGAACGGACCATCGCGCCGAGGCGATTGACGACCTCGACCGGCTCACCGGCTTCGACGAGGCGCTCGAGTTCGGCGAGTTCCTCTTCCAGCCAGTGAGGATCGACGGGCTGCGTGGCGCATCGCAGGATCTTCGGATGTGAGGTCGGCACGGCGTTCTCGCCGTCCCCCCAGAGCTCCTCGTGCAGCTTCTCGCCTGGCCGGACGCCGATGAACTCGATCGCGATGTCGCGCTCCGGCTCCTTCCCGGACAGGCGGATCATGTTGCGGGCAAGCTCGATGATCTTCACGGGCGTCCCCATGTCCAGGACGTAGACATCGCCGCTCTCGCCGATCG
>WNGB01014171.1_pt1 | contig 10678 bp, 5 predicted proteins | sample 5400681 | NCBI WGS metagenome assembly WNGB01 (sample SAMN13153367, study PRJNA577476) | soil metagenome | isolation source: 115 cm soil or saprolite under grassland replicate 2 | place: USA:California | collected 2016-06-15 | reverse complement strand
AGCCGAAGGACCGGCCGCCCGTCGAGATCCTCAAGGAATGGATCCTGGAAAGCTATCGCGCAGTCGCACCGAAAAAGCTGGTCGCCGAGCTCGAAATCTCGGGCTTGAATTCTCTCGGCCGCCGGTCGCGAAGCGACCGCCGCGGCTGAAGTTACGGCCTCTGCCGTTCCGCGTGCGGCCCGGCGCCGGAGGCGGCACCGTGCGCCGAGAGAATCTCGAAGCCGTTCGGCAGATCCGACGCGCTCCAGCCTCCGCCGAGCGCCTCGACCAGGTTCACGCTCGCCGTCATCCGCCGCGTCAGGATGTCGACCGCCGCGCGCTCGTTGGCGAGCGCTGCGCTCTGGGCGGTGATGACCTCGAGATACGTCGTCACGCCGCCGTTGTATCGGTTCCGGGCGATGGCGAGGGATCGCTCGGCCGCCGCGACCGCGTCGGCCAGTTGAGTGGCTTCGAGTTCCAGGATCCTCAAAGCAGCCAGGCTGTCTTCGACGTCCTGGCACGCAGTCAGCACGCTCTCGCGATACGTCGCGACGGCGGCGTCGTAGGACGCCTCCGCCTGCGCCTTTGCGGACGTTCTTTTTCCGCCATCGAGAAGCGTCTCTGCGAGCGATGCGCCGAGCGACCAGAATCGATGCGGCAGCGAAAAGAACTTCGTGAGCGTCGAGCTCCCGTAGCCGCCCGATGCAGCGAGAAGCAGCCTCGGGAAGAAACCGGCCACCGCGACGCCGATCTGGGCGTTGGCGGCGGCGACGCGGCGCTCCGAGGCGGCGATGTCCGGGCGTCTCTCGAGCAGCTCAGCCGGCAAGGCCACGGGGATCGAGGGCGGGGTGACCGTGATCGGGGCCGACGCGATGGTCACCTCCGCCGGCGCCTTCCCGACCAGGATCGCGATCGCGTGCTCGAGCTGCGACCTCGTGATCGAGAGATCGGTGGCCTGGGCGCGCGTCGTCTCCAGCTGCGTCTGCGCCTGCGCGACGTCCACGCCGGAGACGACTCCCTGGTTGAATCGGTTGACCGTCAGCTGGAGAGCGGTCTGGTAGGCCGCGACGTTGGAATCGAGAAGCTGCTTCTGCGCGTCGAGGCCGTGGAGCAGGAAGTAGTCGACGGCGAGCTCCGCGTGTAGCGCGAGCCGCACGGCCTCGAGGTCGGCCGCGCTCCCCTGCGCCGCCTCGACGTTCGATTCGACGTTGCGGCGGACGCGGCCGAAGACGTCCAGCTCCCAGGAGAGATCGGCGGAAAGCTCGTATCGGGTCGCGGTTCCCGGCGGGGCGCCGGAACGCTCCGGCGCGTTCGAGCGCGTGGCGGACGCTCCCGCGCCGATCGTGGGGAAGAGATCGGCGCGCGCTCCGCGAGCCGCCGCACGCGCTCCCCGAAACAGAGCCTCGGCCCGGGCGACGTTCTGGTTGGAGACGTTCACCTGCTCTTCGAGGGCGTTCAGCTCGGGATCACCGAAGACTTCCCACCAATTCCCGCGAAGACCGGTGTCCCGCGGTTGTGCCGGTTTCCACTCGCCCTCCCCGGCGGTCGGTGTCGGCGACGGGACGAGCTCCTTGAACGCCGATGGAACGGGAGCCGAGGGCCGCTTGTAATTCGGACCGACCGCGCAGCCCATCGCGAAAAGCGCGACGCCCGCTCCGAGGACCACGTGTCTCATGCCTTCTCCGTGACGGCCACCGGCCGGATGCGCCCGCGCCGGAGGCGAGCCCAGCGAAGCCGCAGCCGGTCGAGGTACAGGTAGACGACCGGCGTCGTGTACAACGTGAGCATCTGTGAAAAGAGCAGCCCGCCGACGATCGCGATGCCGAGCGGCCGGCGCAGCTCCGAACCGGTTCCGATTCCGATCGCGAGCGGAAGCCCTCCCAGGAGCGCCGCCATCGTCGTCATCGTGATCGGTCGGAACCGCAGGAGGCAGGCCTGGAAGATGGCGTCCTCGGGGCTCTTCTCGTCGCGTCGCTCCGCCTCGATCGCGAAATCGATCATCAGGATCGCGTTTTTCTTCACGATGCCGATCAACAGGATGATCCCGATCAAGGCGATCACTGAGAGATCCTTCTTCGTGATCAGGAGCGCGAGGAGCGCGCCGACGCCCGCCGACGGCAGCGTGGAGAGAATCGTGATCGGGTGGATCAGGCTCTCGTACAGCACGCCGAGCACGATGTAGACGGCGAGGAGCGCCGCCGCGATCAAGATCGGCTCGTTGGCGAGCGAATCCTTGAACGCCTGCGCCGTCCCCTGGAACCTCCCGCGAATGGTCGACGGCATCCGGATCTCCTTTTCGGCGCGATCGATCGCATCGACCGCCGTTCCCAGGGCCACGCCGGCCGGCAGGTTGAAGGAGATCGTCACGGAAGGGAATTGGCCCGAGTGGTTCACCGCCAGCGGAGCCGTCGAGGGCGCGTACTGCGTGAACGCCGAGAGCGGCACGAGCTCGCCGGTCTTCGCGCGAACGTAGACGTACTTCAGACCTTCGGGGCTCTGCCAGAACTGCGGTTCCACCTCCAGGACGACGTGGTACTGGTTGAGCGGCGTATACATCGTCGAGACCGGCCGCTGGCCGAAAGCGTCGTAGAGCGTGTCGTCGATCATCTGGGGCGTCACGCCGAGACGCGCTGCGGTCGCCCGGTCGATCACGAGTGACGCCTGGAGTCCCTTGTTCTGCTGATCGCTGTTGACGTCGGTCAGCTCGGGAACCTTGCGCAGCCGCTGGAAGACGAGGGGAGCCCACTGGAAGAGCTCCCGGGAGTCGTCTCCCCGGAGCGTGTACTGGTACTGCGCGGCGCTCGAGCGTCCGCCGACCCGAACGTCCTGGACTGGCTGAAGGACCAGAGTCGCCCCCGGCACGTGAGAGAGCTTTCCGCGCAGCCTCGCGATGACCTGATCGGCGGTTGCCTTTCTTTTCTCGCGCGCCTTCAACGCCACGAACATCCGGCCGGAGTTGGACGTCCCGCCGAGAAACCCGTTCGCGCTCTCGACGTCCGGGTCCCGCATCACGGTCGTCACGAACTCGCCGAGCTTCTTCTGCATCGCCTGGAAGGAGGTGTCCTGGTCGGCCTGGATCGAGCCGGTCAAGCGTCCGCTGTCCTGCTGCGGGAAAAAGCCCTTCGGGACCTTCGCGTAGAGAAAGATCGTGGCGGCCATCGTCGCGAGCGTCACCGCCAGGGTCAGCGGCTGATGCTTCAAGACCCAGCCGAGCGACCTCTCGTAGGCGCCGATGATCCCCTGGAAGGCTCGCTTGCTGGTCCGGTAGAACTCGCCGTGCGAGGCTTCGCCTTTCGGGCGCAGGAGGCGGGCGCACATCATCGGCGTCGTCGTCAGCGACATCAGGAGCGACACGGCGATCGCGATGGAGAGCGTGACGGAGAACTCCCGGAAGAGACGCCCGACGATCCCGCCCATCAGGAGAATGGGGATGAAGACCGCGACGAGAGACAGGCTGATCGAGATGACGGTGAATCCGATTTCCTTCGCGCCTTTGAGCGCAGCCTCGAGCGGCTGCATCCCTTCTTCGAGATGCCGTGTGATGTTCTCGATGACAACGATCGCGTCGTCGACGACGAAACCCGTGGCCACGGTCAGCGCCATCAAGGAGAGGTTGTCGATGCTGTAGTCGAGCAGGTACATGACGCCGAGCGTTCCGATGAGAGAGACCGGGACGGCGACGCTCGGAATCAGCGTGGACCGCACGTTCCGGAGGAAGGCGAAAACCACCAGGATGACGAGCGCGATCGAGACCGCGAGAGTGATCTCGATGTCTCGCACGGAGGCCCGGATCGTGCGGGTCGCGTCGATCGCGACCGCGAGGTGGATCGCCGGCGGGATGGAAGCCTGCAGCTGCGGCAGGAGGGCGCGGACGCGGTCCACAGTCGCGATGATGTTCGCGCCCGGCTGGCGGAAGACGATGATGAGGATGGCCGGTTTGCCGTTGGAGAGCCCGCCCGTGCGGATGTCCTCGACCGAGTCGGTCACCCGCGCCACGTCGGACAGGCGTACGGCGGCGCCTTCCCGGTAACGGATGATCAGGGACTGATACTCCGCAGCGTGGAGCAGCTGGTCGGTGGTCGAGAGCGACCACGTCCGGTCGCCGTGGGCGAGCTCACCCTTCGGCCGGTTGGCGTTGGCGGACGCGAGCGCGGCGCGGACGTCTTCCAGACCGAGTCCGGTGTTGTTCAGCGCGGTGGGGTTGACGTCCACCCGCACGGCCGGAAGAGCTCCCCCGCCGACGACCACCTGCCCGACTCCCTCGACCTGCGCCAGCTTCTGCTGGAGGATCGACGAGCCGACGTCGTACATCCGCGCCCGTTCGATGACGTCCGAGGTCAGCGTGAGGATCATGATCGGAGCGTCCGCCGGGTTGACCTTTCGATACGAAGGGTTGTTCGGCAGGTTGGCCGGGAGCTGCCCTCGGGCCGCGTTGATCGCCGCCTGCACGTCGCGCGCGGCGGCGTCGATGTTGCGGGAGAGGTCGAACTGGATCGTGATGTTCGTCGACCCCAGGGAGCTCGTCGAGGTCATCTCGTTGACGCCGGCGATTCGACCGAACTGTCGTTCGAGCGGCGTCGCGACGGAAGACGCCATCGTGTCCGGGCTGGCGCCGGGCAGACCGGCCGAGACGCTGATCGTCGGAAACTCGACCTGCGGCAGCGGCGAGACCGGAAGGAACTTGTAGGCGACGGCCCCCGAGAGCGCGATCGCGACCGTCAGGAGCGTGGTGGCGATCGGCCGGTGGATGAAGGGGGCCGAGATGCTCATCCGCCCCCGGCTGGGACGAGCTCGGCCGCCGGCTGTCTGCCGCGGCGCCGGGCGACGCGCCGCGCGAGGCGATCGAACGCGAGGTAGATCACGGGGGTCGTGTAGAGGGTCAGGAGCTGGCTGAAGATGAGTCCGCCCACGATGGCGATGCCGAGCGGCCGCCGCAGCTCCGAACCGATCCCCGAGCCCAGTGCGAGCGGGACGCCCGCCAGCATCGCGGCCATCGTCGTCATCAGAATCGGCCGGAAGCGCAGCAGCGCCGCCTGGTAGATCGCGTCGGTCGGAGCCTTCTTCTCCTTGCGCTCGAGGTCGAGCGCGAAGTCGATCATCATGATCGCGTTCTTCTCGACGATTCCGATCAGCAGGATGATCCCGATCAGAGCGATCACCGAGAAATCGGTTCCGGTCACCATGAGAGAAAGAAGCGCGCCGACGGCGGCAGACGGCAGCGTGGACAGGATCGTGATCGGGTGGATGTAGCTTTCGTACAGCACGCCGAGAAGGATGTACACGGTGATCACCGCGGCGAGGATCAGAAAGACCTCGTTGGCGAGCGACGCCCGGAATGCCTTGGCCGTGCCCTGGAACCCCGCCTGGATGCTCGCGGGCATTCCGAGCTCTTGCCGGGCCCGCTCCACCGCGCGCACCGCCTGACCGAGCGAAGCTTTCGGCGCCAGGTTGAAGGAGACGGTGACGACCGGGAACTGCCCCTGATGGTTCACGGAGAGGGGCGCGTTGCGAGTCTGGACGTCCGCGAAAGCCCCGAGCGGAACGGCCCCGCCCTCGGTGGACTGCAGGTAGACGCTCTTCAAATCGTCCGGCCCACGCCGGAAGCCCGGTTGGGACTCGAGCACGACCCGATACTGGTTGAGCTGCGTGAACATCGTCGAGATCTGCCGCTGGCCGAAGGAGTCGTACAGCGCATCGTCCAGCGTCTGCGGCGTGATTCCCAGGCGCGACGCCGTCGATCGGTCGAGGACCACGTGCGCCTCGAGCCCGGCGTTCTGCTGGTCGCTCGCGACGTCCCGGAGCTCCGGGAGCGCCTGTAGCTTGCCAACGAAGCGGGGCACCCAAAGGGCGAGCTCCCGCGCGTCGGGATCCTCGAGGCTGTACTGATATTGCGTGCGGCTGATTCGATCCTCGACGGTGAGGTCCTGGACCGGCTGGAGGTAGAGCGTCGCGCCCTCGACCTTGGCGAGCTCCGGTTGGAGGCGGCGGATGACGTCGCCCGCCCGAACCTTTCGCTCCTTCAGAGGTTTCAGGTTGATCTGGATGCGCCCGCTGTTGATCGTCGTGTTGGTCCCGTCGATGCCGATGAACGAGGAGAGGCTCTCGACCGCCGGGTCGCTCCGGATCACGCGCGCGAGCGCCCGCTGCCGGTCCGCCATCGCGGCGAACGAAACGGTCTGCGGTGCTTCGGAGATGCCGAGGATCACGCCCGTGTCCTGGACCGGGAAGAATCCTTTCGGGATCACGACGTAGAGCGCGATCGTCGCCAGGAGGGTCAGCACCGCGATGACGAGCACGGCCGGCTGATGACGCAGCACCCACGTCAGCGTCCGGCCGTAGAAGTCGATGATCTTCTGGAAGGCCTCGCCCGAGACCCGGTAGAACCGCCCCTGCTCTTTTTCCGATTTGTGGCGCAGGAGCTTCGCGCACATCATCGGGGTCAGCGTCAGGGACACCGCCGCCGAAACCAGGATCGTGACGGAGAGCGTCACGGCGAACTCGCGGAAGAGCCGGCCGACGACGTCACCCATGAACAGCAGCGGGATGAGCACGGCAATCAGCGACACCGTCAGCGAAAGGATCGTGAAACCGATCTGCTCGGCGCCCTTGAGCGCCGCCTCCAAAGGTTTCTCGCCCTGTTCGATGTAGCGGGAGATGTTCTCGATCATCACGATCGCGTCATCCACGACGAAGCCGGTCGAGATCGTCAGCGCCATCAGGGTGAGGTTGTTCAGGCTGTAGCCGAGCAGGTACATCGCTCCGAAGGTCCCGACGATCGACAGCGGCACGGCGACGCTCGGAATGAACGTTGCGGCGAGAGTTCGCAGGAACAGGAAGATGACCATCACGACGAGCGCGATCGTGAGCATCAGCTCGAATTCGACGTCCCGCACGGACGCCCGGATCGTGGTCGTGCGGTCGGTCAGGATGGCGACCCTCACGGCCGAAGGCAACGATGCCTTGAGCTGCGGGAGAAGCGCTTTGACGCGATCGACCACGGCGATGATGTTCGCGCCGGGCTGTCGCTGAATGTTCAGGATGACGGCCGGGACGTCGTTCATCCAGGCCGCCTGTTTCACGTTCTCCGTGTCGTCGCTGACGGTCGCGACGTCGGACAGATGCACCGGCGCGCCCTTCTTGTAAGCGATCACCAGGGGCCGGTACTGGTCGCTCGAAAGGAGCTGGTCGTTGGCGCCGATCGAGTACGACTGCCGGCTTCCGTCGAAGGTGCCCTTGGCCTGGTTGACGTTGGACTGCGCGACAGCGGTCCGCACGTCCTCCATCGCGAGGCCGTAGGAGGAGAGCGCCGTCGGATTGACCTGGATGCGCACCGCCGGCTTCTGTCCACCGCTGATGCTGACGAGGCCCACGCCCGGGAGCTGCGAGATCTTCTGCGCGAAACGGGTGTCGGCGAAGTCTTCGACTTTCGAGAGCGGAAGCGTGGTGGACGTGAGGGCGAGAGTGAGGATGGGGGCATCCGCGGGATTGATCTTGCTGTAGATCGGCGGATTGGGCAGGTCGCGAGGAAGGTACGTGCCGGAAGCGTTGATCGACGCCTGCACCTCCTGCTCCGCGACGTCGATGTTCAGGTCCAGCACGAATTGCAGCGTGATGACGGAGCTGCCCTCGGAGCTGTTCGAGGTCATCTGATTCAAACCCGGAAGCTGACCGAACTGGCGTTCGAGCGGGGCGGTGACCGCGGAGGCCATGACGTCGGGGCTCGCTCCCGGGTAGAAGGTCACGATCTGAATCGTGGGGTAATCGACCTGAGGAAGCGCCGAGACGGGCAGCTGTTTGAAACCGATCGCGCCCGCAATCAGAAGCCCCGCCATCAGGAGTGAGGTTGCGATCGGGCGGAGGATGAAGGGGCGGGAAGGGCTCATGACTCCGGCTTGCGCGAACCTTTCGACCTCGCCGGAGTCCTCGGGTTCGCCGACGCCCTCGAGTTCGCCGACGCGAGCGCGACCTTCATGCCTGGTTGGAGCTTGTCGACCCCGTCGACCACGACGGTCTCACCTGCGGCGACCCCGCTCCGGATCGCCGTGTCGTCTCCCTCGGTGAGCTGCACGTCGACGTTTCTCATGTCGACGCTGTCGTCCTTCTTGACGACGTAGACGTAAGTCGTCTGCGGGCCGCGCTGGATCGCCGCGGCTGGGATCAACACGGTCCCGCGGAGTGTGTCGACGAGCAGGCGCGCGTTGACGAACTGATTCGAATAGAGGGCGTTGTTCTCGTTGCCGAAGACCGCCTTCAGCCGCACCGTGCCGGTCGTCGGATCGATCTGGTTGTCCACGGCGAGCAGAGACCCGGTCGCCAGCCGGTTCTTCATGTCCCGGTCGTAGGCTTCGACGGTCAAGGAGCGACCGGCGCGCATTTGCTGCAGAACTTGAGGCAGGCGGTCGGCCGGAATCGTGAAGAGCACGGCGATCGGCTGGACCTGCGTGATGACGACGATGCCGTTGGAATCGCCGGCGTGCACGATGTTGCCGGGATCGACCAGCCGCAGGCCGACCCTGCCCGAGATCGGGGCGATAACGCGGCTGTAGGTCAGGTTCAGCTTCGCGCTCTCGATCTGACCCTGGTCGGTCTTCAAAGCGGCTTCCAGCTGGTTGACCGTCGCCGCCTGGGTGTCCAGCTGCTGCCTCGGGATGGAGTCCTGCTGGACGAGGATCTCGTAGCGCGCGAGATCGAGTCTCGCGTTCTTCAGGGCCGCTTCGTCTTTCGCACGCTGGCCCTCCGCCTGAATGAGCTGCACCTGAAACGGTCGGGGATCGATCTGGGCGAGCTGGTCGCCCTGGTGAACGAGTTGTCCCTCGCGGAAAGCGACCTTGATCAACTGCCCGTCGACGCGGGTGCGAACGGTGACGGTGTTGATGGCCGCCACGGATCCGAGCCCGTTCAGGTAGACCGGAAGATCGCCGGTCTTCGCTGCGCTCCCGGCGACGGGGACCGTCCGCGCGGCGGCCTTCGCCTTCGCGGCCTGAGCCTGGCTCTTCTGGCGATGAGCGGAGCGCGACAGGAAGAGCGCGGCCAGGAGGGCGACGAGACCGACCCCCGCGATCCAGGGCCAGCGGCGGCCCCGGACGGCTTCGCGCGGAAGCGCGGGAGGAGTTGTTTCCGGTTCACGTGCCTCGAGGTGCGGTTTCGTGTCTCGCATTTCCAGCCCTGGCGTTGGACAGCCTATCGCTCGACGAATGCAATTCTCCGGCCTCGCGCGGCTCGCTTGCTCGGTTTACATCGTTATTACAAAACGATGCGAAGCCTGGCCGCTTTTCGGAGTCGTTCGAGCGGCCCGGAAACTCATGATTCGTTCCCGAATCTTCAATTCAATGGCCCACCTCCGCGACGGCAACCTTGTTCACACCGCTGCAAGCGAGGAAGAGCCGACCGTCCGGTGTGGCCACCATGTTGCGGACGACGCCGCCGCCCGAAGGGATCGGCCACTTCTGAAAACTCTTCGTCTTCGGATCGAAGGCGACGAGCGTGTTCGGCTGGACTCCGGCCTCGCTGTACCACACGGTGCCATCACTCGTCGAAGCGATGCCGTAGGGCTGTGAGCGCGGCCCGCCGGGCGAAGACCACTCCTCCACCTTGCCGCTCGCGGGATCCAGCCGCCCGAGAAAGCCGCGCGCAAAATCGCTGTAGTAAATGAAGTGATCCGGATTGTTCGCGATCCGGCGGGGTCGCGCACCCTCGGAGAGCGTGAATTCCCGGATCGCGAGCGTCTTCGGGTCGATCCGACCGATCTTGCTCGCGCCGAATTCACAGAAATACGCCGCGCCGTCTGATCCGACAATGATCCCGTACGGAAGGGCGTGCGCTGTGGGTACTTCTTTGAGAGTGACCTTGCCCGTTTTCGGATCGAGCCTTCCGACGAAATTGCTGCCCTGGGCCGTGAAGAACAGGGTCCCCTCCCGGTCGAAGACGAGACTGTGGGGATCGCGGGCGCGCGGGTCGGGCATCGGATATTCGGTCAGTTGACCCGTGCGCGGATCGAGCTTGCCGATGTACGCCTTGAAATTAGCGGTGAACCAGATGTTGCCGTCCTTGTCGGCAGCGAGCCCGTGCGGCCCGGATTCGGCCGTCTTCAGCGGAAATTCTTTGATCGAACCGGTCTTCGGATCGAGGCGGCCCAGCTTGTTCGCGAGCTGCCCCGTGTACCAGAGGGATCCGTCCGGAGCGACTTCGGGATCGTGGGGACGCGAGTTCGGCGTCGGAACCTCCCATTCCCGGATCACGACCTCGTGTTGTGCACCGGCGACCGCGAAAGAGAAAAGAGCGAGAGCGAGAATGGCGAGAGGGATTTCTCTCCTCATGAAGGCCCCCGACAGCGGAGCATAGATCGCCGCATCCGAAATGTGATTCCGGCCGTGCGGGTGACGACCCCGAGCGGTGACTCGACGATCGAGCCGCGGCTCCGACTACTTCTTATTCGTCCAGCTCTGTTTGACGACCTTCCACTCGCCGCCCTCTTCGGCCAGCTCGATCGTGCCGTAATTGAGCTCGCCGTCGACCTTTCCCGTCGCGAGAAGGTTCGCCTTCTTGCCGTCGACCTTGAGTGACGTCAACTTCAGCTCCGCGGGACTCATCGCCTTCAAAAACGCCATCCCTTTCTTGGCATCCATTCCCGAGTCCTTCATCTGCTGGTCCATGCCCTTCGCCGATTCCGCGGCCATGGTCTTCTTGTAGGCCTCGTAAT
>WNGB01024992.1_pt1 | contig 10679 bp, 14 predicted proteins | sample 5400681 | NCBI WGS metagenome assembly WNGB01 (sample SAMN13153367, study PRJNA577476) | soil metagenome | isolation source: 115 cm soil or saprolite under grassland replicate 2 | place: USA:California | collected 2016-06-15 | reverse complement strand
TTTCGACGCGAACGGCGACGTGACGGGACCGTACGAGATCTGGGGCGTAAACTCGACGTTCCAACTGTACCGGGTCGCGTTCATCCCGGAGTCGATCATCGGCCAGCCGTCGCCTCCGAGTCCGCGGGCGGTCGAAGCTCCGCTGAACGGATTCCTGATAACGGTTCAGGCCATCGTCTACTCACGGTGGGACTGAACCTTTTTCTCTTTCCCTTCAGCAGGCGCCACGCGCGGGCTCAACCACCGAGGTACAGTCTCGCGACTTGGGGATCGTGGAGAAGCTTCTCTCCCGTTCCCTCAAACCGGTTGCGGCCGGGAGCGAGACCCGCTGATGGTTCGTCGATGAGGAGGACCGCGGGATCCAGCATCATCGACTTCGCCAGCGCGACCATCTGCTGTTCGCCGCCGCTTAGAGCCCCCGCGCGCTCGCGCAGCTTGGGTTGGAGATTCGGGAACATCTCTATGGTCTTGATCGCGCGTTCTCGAATCTCCGTGTCGTGCATCATTCCGGTCCGCGTTCGTGAATCCGAGCCGCGGTTCCACGGGAGCGGAATCGGAGAAATCCTCCGGGTGACCGCGCCCATCTCGAGGTTCTCGAGCACCGTAAGCGTCGGGAACGTGTTGTTCATCTGCGGAACGTAGGCCAAGCCGAGCAGGACAAGCTCGCGAGGGGCGAATCCCGTGATGTCGGCCTCTCGAAACAGTACTTGCCCACCGGTCGGACGGATGAGCCCGAAGATCGTCTTGACGAGGGTTGATTTTCCCGCCCCGTTGGGTCCGATGACCGCGACCATCTCGTCGTCGTCGAGGTCTATTGAAACCCCGTGAAGGATCTCCATCTCGCCATATCCGGATTTGATGTCGTGCGCTTGGAGGATCATCGCTACCCCCCGAGGTACGATTCGATTACGACCGGATCCGCCTTCACTGCCGCGGGAGTTCCCTCGGCAATTTTCCGTCCCTGGTGCATGACAATTACCCGATCGCATCGGTTCATTACGACGTTCATGTCGTGCTCGATGAGAAAGAAAGTCTTGCCATCGGCACGAAGCTTCGCGATTAGGTCCATGAGGCTGCCTGCCAATGTCGGGTTCACGCCCGCGACCGGCTCGTCCAGGAGCACGAGCGTCGGATCGGCCATGAGCGCCCTTGCGAGTTCGAGAAGTTTTTTCTGTCCTCCCGAAAGGCTCTTCGCATGTTCGTGTGCGAGCCCGTCAAGTTGGGTAAGCGCCAAGACTTCGCGTGCCCGCGCGCGCCAGCGCTTCTCGTCCTTCCGCACCAGGCGCGGGCGCACGAAGAGATTGATCAGGTGCTCTCCAGAATTCGCCTTCGCGGCAAGGACGAGGTTCTCGAGCACCGTGAGATTTTTCAGCTCATGGGGGATCTGCCACGTCTTGATGAGCCCGAGGCGGACGAGTTCGTACGGGGGCAGTCCGTCGACTCGCACATTGTTGAACCAGATCTCACCCCCGTCGGGTCGATAGAGCCCGGCGAGGATGTTGAAGAAGGTCGACTTGCCCGCCCCGTTGGGCCCGATGAGGGCCGTAATCGACCGAGGCGACACGGAGAGCGTGCAGCCGTCCACCGCGCGGATGCCGCCGAACGCCTTCTGGACATCCTTCGCCGCTAGGATCATCGGCTCTCCGGCCACGCTGCGACTCACCTCAAGGCTCGCTTCTTCTCCCGCAGGATCCCTTCCGGCCGGAAGAGCACAAGGAGGATTAGCAGGACGCCGATGATCATGAACCGGATGTAGAAAATCGTGTCTCTCAACGCGACGGGCACGAAATCTTTCAGCTGCACGGAGGCCCATTCCATCCCGTAGACGAGGAAAGCCCCAAGGATCGCGCCTCGGTTGTTTCCGGATCCGCCGACGATGACCATCACCCATACCGAGAAGGTGATGCCGGGGGCAAAGCTGCCTGTCGGTTCGATATAGGCGAGGGTCACCGCCGACAGCGCGCCCGCGAGGCCCATCAAGGCGCCGCCGAGGGCAAAAGCCTGGAGCTTGTAGCCGAACGTGTTCTTGCCGAGGGCCATCGTGGCCTCTTCATCCTCCCTCGTGGCACGGAGCACACGCCCCCAGGGCGATTCGGACATGAATTGGAGCACGACGAGGAGGACCAGGAGGATGGCGCCCCCGATGGCGACCAGCGACATGATGGTCAGGAACAAATCCGGAGGATTGAACACAATCGGCCGCGGGATGAAGGATATTCCGATGGCACCGCCCGTGAATGATTCTAGATTTATCGTCAAATTACGCAAGATCTCCGCGAACGCGATCGTCGCGATCGCTAGGTAGTCTGCCCGGAGGCGGAGTGCAGGGATCGCGATCAGGGCGGCGGTCGCCCCGGACGCGAGCATCGCGAGGATAGCTGCCACGACGAAAGGGAGTTGGAACCCGCCCCAGTGTCCCGGGACGATGACGACATCGCCGATCTTTATCGGTGCCTGTGGGGCCGTCAGGGCGATTGCGGCAACATACGCTCCGATGAGGTAGAAGCCAGCGATTCCGGCGTTGAACAGACCGGTATAGCCCCACTGAATGTTGAAACCAAGGGCTAGGATTGCAAAGATGATTGCTATTGCGGCGTAGAATCCAAAGTTAGTGAGCAGTCCCGTGTCGATTGCCATCCGTCATCCACCCCGCCCATTCACTCCGACTTTCTGTACGGAGGGTTCGCGCGCCAATGCGCGGGAGAGTTTCTCGACGAAGAAGACCCGGGGTGCAAACGCGGGCTGTCGACCGGCGATCCCCCAGGGACGCACGAGGAGCACAGCGATCATGATCAGAAAGGGGACTGCAACCTTGTAAGCAGTCGCGTGCTCGAGGCCAAGCACGCTTGGCCGGCCGAGCCAATCCAAGAGAGGCACGGACATTTCTTGGGACAGCCCAACGACCAAACCCCCGACCATTGCTCCATAGGGGGAACCAATTCCACCGACGATTACGGCGGCGAAGATGAGGAGCAAGATTTCGAACCCCATAGTCGGGCTGATCACCGCGTTCAGGCCGAGGAGGACACCGGCAGTCGAGGCGAACGAGCAGCTCACCGCCCACGCGGCGTATCTGACTTGTTTCGTGTTGATGCCTGTCGCCTTAGCCAGCTCCAAGTTGTCCGCGGTTGCACGCATGGACTTTCCGAGGTTCGTATACTTCAACAGGACGTGGGTCGACACGACGAAGGCGATCCCAACGGATAGCGTCGCGATATGCCGAGTGGGATGGAGGCCGAGTCCGGGCACAATCGGGATGTCTTGAATCCCGGGTACGGCGAAGCTCCATTGCCGCGTTGTCGCGATTGCCCGGATTCCGTTCTGGATGATTAAGCCGACCCCCACCGAGGCGACGAGGGGCGCGACAGGACCTCGGCCTTCGAGGCGGGAGAAGATCAACACCTCCAGGAAGATGCCGACAAACGCCAGGGCGATGAACGAGGCGATCGCGCCCCAGACTAACGCAAGGCCACCGAGCACGTTTACGATCAGGGCGCTGTACGCGCCGAGCGTGATGAGATCACCATAGGCGAAATTCGCGAAGCCGCGGATGCCATAGACCAGTGTCAGTCCCATCGCGGCGACGATCACGATGCTGGCCACGGCGAAACCCGTTAACACGTACACAAGAATCCCGGCGCCGAAGGAGGCGGCTAGGGCTGCGCACAGCGAAACGAAGAGGACCGTGGCGACGAGAGCACGCAGTATCTGGCGCCGCACTCTTGGGGTTGGACGGAGCGCCTCCCAACGAAGTCTTGACCGCCGAGCAACGGTTGATTCCGTACCGGAAGCACCGGCCATGGCCCAATCCGGTGTTGAGGAACGTCACAGCGCACATTAACCTTAGCTTCGGGGACGGGCAAAGGCTTAGCTTGGGACCACTATTGTAATCCCGTGCGCGTCGACCGCGTCGTCCTGCTCGCGCCGTCTGGGGCGAAGCACCTCGTCGAATTGGATCGCGAGACACTCAACATCCCGTCGGTCGGAGTCGTGCGAGCCGAGACGCTGCGGGAGTCGATTGGTCGGCGTTGGACGATCGGCAGCCAGACGTTTCTCGTCTTGACGCCTTCCATTCTCGACCTCGTCGGCTCCGTGCGGCGGGAGGCGCAGATCGTGACGCCGAAGGATGCGCCGGCTCTCGTCTGGAACTGCGACCTGAAGGCCGGCGACGTCGTCCTCGAGGCCGGAGCCGGTTCCGGAGCGTTGACAATCGCCCTCGCCCGCGCGGTCGGTACGAGTGGTCGCGTCATAACCTACGACCTGCGGCCGGACTTCCTGGAGGTGGCTCGTTCCAATGTGGCCAAGGCGGGTCTCAGCGGTCAGGTCGAGTTCAAGCTCGGGGACGTCCGGGCGCCCATTGCGGAAGGTGACGCGGATGCATTCGTGCTCGATATCCCCGACCCGTGGGAGGCGCTGGAGACGGTGTCGAGCGCTTTGCGGCCGTGTGGTCACTTCGCGTCATACTCGCCCAACATGGAGCAGGTGAGTCGCACGTTGCACGCTCTCCGGAAGCGCCCGTTCGTCGAGCCCAGGACCATCGAAATCATCGAACGCGAAATTGTCGCGGGGGAGGCTGGGACCCACCCGTCCTTCGCACCGCTCGGACACACGGGCTATCTGTCGTTCGCGCGGAAAGTGCTCGACACCTTCTAATATCGGGGGTCGTGTGGCCGCCGGGCCATGGCCTACGATCTCACGACGTTCATCATCACGACGTTCGTCGCCATCTTCGCAATCGTCAATCCGATCGGGGCGATGACGTTCTTCGTCGTCCTAACGCGGGCCTATCCGAAGGCGATGAAGACGCGGGTGATCCAGAAGGCGGTCCTCGCGGCCACGATCGCGCTCCTCGTCTTCGCGCTCGTCGGGAACTACATCTTCCTCCTGTTCGGCACATCGATCCCGGCGTTCCGGGTCGCGGGCGGGATCCTCCTATTCTCGATCGCGTTCTCGATGATGCAGGGCGAGCGGTCGCGCACCCAACTAACGCCCCAGGACCGCCAGGAGGCGCTCGAGCGCGAGGCCGTCGGCGTGGTGCCCCTGGGCATCCCGATGCTCGCCGGTCCCGGCGCGATCACGACCGTCATGGTCCTCATGGCGGGCGCGTCGGCGCCAGAGTTGGACATGCTGCGGATCGGCATCATCCTGGCCACGATCATTGCGACGATGGCGGTGAGCTGGCTCATGCTCACGTACGCCGACCTTATCTTCCGGCGCATCGGCCGGATGGGGGCGTACGCGATCTCGCGGATCATGGGCCTCATCCTCGCCGCGATCGCGGTGCAGTTCATCATCCTCGGCGTGCAAGGCGCGTACCTCGAATACTTTAAGCCCATCCTCTGACCCGACGTCAGGGGAGTTCGGTCGGTCGCATCCGGTCCGGCTGGACGACGTGCCGGGCGATCTGCGTGAATCGCTCCGGATGTTCCGTGTGAACCGGCAGCACGATCTTCGGGTCGATCGCCCGGATCATCTCGCCGACCTCCCGCTCGCTGAGGTGGCCGGACGCGTGGAGCTGGTGACGCTCCAGGTGGAAGCGGTCGAGCCAGTGCTGCAGCACTGCGTCGTTCACGTCGTCTTCCTCGAACGGCTCGCTCTTCGAGTGGATGAACGGGGATCCGGCCGGCGGCCGGAGGTCCACGAGCTCCGGGAGGTGCCAGAAGTCGAGTTGGACCAGGAATTCGGACGGCCGCTTCGCCATCTCCTCCGCCGTTACCACGCGGCCCCCGAGCTTGTCCTGGAGCTCCCGTTCCCACGGATCGACCTTCCGCATCTGCCGATCGTACAGGAGGAAATCGCTCTCTCTCGCGACGTCGGGGACCTGGATGTGCGTGTCTCTCTTCAGCGTCATGAGGAGATGCGCGGTCTTCGCGTTCGCGACGAACTTCCGACCGACCGCCTGCGCAGTCTCGAAAAACGTCCGGATGCGGTCGACGTCCCGGCCTGGGAAGGTGACGAGGGCGAGCTTGTCCTTCGCCGACCCAAGCAGGCCGATCGCGCGTTCCTTGACATCAGCTTCCGTCAGGCTGGCGCGTGGGTCGTCGGGGGTGACGCGCGTGCCTTCCGTGATGAGGGCGATCGGCTTGGCGGCCCGCGCGGCCTCGATGAAGTCCTCCGTCAGCCGCTTCATCGGCCCGTGTTGGCGCAAGTCGCCGGTGTACGCGACCGTGCCGGCGCTCGTGTGCACGAGGTAGCCGTACGCGGCCGGGGCGCTGTGGTCCACGTGGACCGGCTCGATCTCGACCCCGTCGAGGGTCGTCGACTGGCCCGACCGGAACGTCGCGTACGCGTGGGAGCCGAGTCGCATCATCGGCGTTCGGGCCGTCGTGTCGAGCGACTCGAGGATCGTGCGGGCGCCCTCCCCCATGTGGACCGGGATTGTCGGATCGACGTAGCGGAGGTGCTGCGTGTGGTCGTAGTGGACATGCGTGATGAAGATGCCCGAGAACGCCGGCGGCTCGTACGCCATGTCCGTCGGGAGGAGCGCCTCGGCCGAATAGAGCCCGGGGATCCGCGGCATCAGGTCGAGCGCGAAGTAGTCGCGCAGCCCGAACCGGTCGCGGGGGCCGAGGAACTCGACGAAGTAGTCCTCTCCGAGGTCGAACGGAGCCCCCATGTCGAGGAAGATGCGGGCGTCCCGGTCCTCGAGGAGGATCTTGTTCCCGCCAATCTCCGCGACCCCGCCGTAGAACGTGAGCTTCGCCACGGCCCGCCTCATCACTCCGCGAGCGCGGTCACGATGACGTCCTGCACCGCTTTCATCGAGCGGAAGTTCAGGATCAGCCGGCCTTGTGCGTCGGTCTTGAAGAGCCGCTTCTCGACGCCGTCGGCCGCGGTCACGAGCAGCGCCTGGATGCGGCCCGTCTTCGTCTCGACCATCAGGTCAGCCAGGACCCCGAGGATTTGCCCGTCCTCCGTCATGACTGTCTTCCCCATGAGTTCCGTCGCGAACCGTTTCATCATCCGCGGGCCGCGCGCGTATCCGCGGGAGCTTATTTTTCCTTATGGGCGTCTCGGGCCTTGAAGGCTCAGCCTGACCGTCTCAGCCAAAGCCAAACGACTTCCGGCCAATCGGGACGTCACTTTCTTATAGACCCGGAGGCGTGAAGGGGTCCCCTTCTCCAGAGGTGGGTGCCCATGGACAACGTCGTCATCGAACGCGGCTGCTTCGTCGGCCTCGTCACGTCCGCCGTCGAGGCGTACAATCGCGAGACGAACGGGTTCCTCGTCGGGAACCGCGGGACCCGCGTCCTGCGGCGTCGGCCGAGGGAGGTCACGGTCCTGCGGGCCGCGTATCCGCTGCAAACGGAAGACCGCAAGCCGAACTGGGTGAGCCACGGGAACGAGAAGGCGTTCCGCCGCGCCCGCGGCGTGATGGAGAACTCCGACGTCGGGTATGCGGTCCTCGGCGGCTTCCACAGCCACACGGGGGCGGACGGGGCGGCCAGCCTCTCCACCACGGACCTCGAGTATGTGAGCGACGAGCTCAGGCGGCTGTCGCGGAGTCGTTCGATGGACCGCGCGGAGTGGCTCGAGGTCGTCGTCTCGCGCTCAAGCCGCGGGAATGGTCGCGCCGCCACGAGGCCGGCTGGACGACCCGGCGATACCGTCGGAAGCTCGGCTGCACGGTCGCGATTGACCCGACCCACGGGTACGACATGACGATCGGCGGGTACTGGATCGAGGGCGAGCCGGACGGGGTGCCGGGGGCGTGGGACCTGGTCGGCACGCACGAGGCCCAGTTGCTCCTGCCGTGGGCTGACTGAAGAATGCCACGGCGACGGCTAGCGGGTCGTCCCCGGCGGGGGTGCACTCCCCGGCGGCGGTCCGGTCCACCCGCGTCGGCCGATGCGGCTGCTGAGCAGCTCCTGGATGTGGGCCGGATGCGGCACCATGTCCATGTTCATCGTGTCCTCGCCCGTGTCCACGACGATCGTCCCGATCTTCAGGATCCGCTGGGAGAACGACTGCCGCATGTCCACCCGCTCGAGCTGCGTGTACGGGATCATGGCCGTGTTCTTGTTGAGGATCCCGTCTTCGCGGATGATCTTGTTGTCCGTGATGATGTAGCGCGTCGACTTTCGCTTCAGCTCCGCCACCAGGAACGCGAGCAAGGCGAAGAATCCCACGACTCCGGCGAGGATCGTGCTCAGGCGGATCGAGCCGATGTCAGGGTTCGGGAACGACGCGACGAACCGCGCGATGACTTGGAAGAACAGGACGCCCGCGAGGATCAGCAAGAGAACCGTGGCCACGTAGTACCGCAACGAGATCAACCGCGTCGGCCGCGTGACCAGCAACGTCTTCTCGCCCTCGTACATCGGGCCACCGCTCGCGTCGCCAATCGGGGGCCTCGATAAAATGGTTTCGACCCGATGCGGCCCTTGAGAATGCCGCCCGGTCGGCGGTTCGAACGAAGTTCATATCGTCGGAACGGTCTCTCGGCAGCCTGCGATGACCGTCCTGTTCGGCACCCTCGGATGGCGTCCTCAGAGCCTCATCCCTTCGATCCGCTCGACCGAGGGCCTCGAGCGCGTTGTCTTCTACCACAGCGACCACGCGAAGAGCCGCGAGGCGCGGGCCAAAGTCATGGAGTTCTGTCGCGCCCTCGGCGTGTCGGCAGCGGCCAACGAGGTCAGCGACGCGTTCGACCTGCTGCATGTCGCGTCGCAGATCCGCGCCGACATCCGGAAGGAGCGGGCGGCGGGCGCGGAGATTCGGTTCAACATCGCCGGTGGTACGCGGCTGATGAGCAGCGCCGCCCTCCTTGTGTGTGTCCTCGAAGGGATCCCCTCGACGTACGTGCACGACGACACCTACGAGGAGATCCCGCTCCCGCTCCTGCGGATCACGTACGGCGAAGGCCTCACACCGAAACAGCGGGACGTGCTGACGTTCCTCGTGAAGAATCGCGAGAAGGACTTCACGGAGACCGCCCTCGCCCGCGCGTTGGGGGTGCACAAGGCGACGATGAACCACCACCTGCGGGAGCTCGATGCGAAAGGCGCAATCGAACGCCTCCCGGACGCCAAGGACGCGAGGAAGCTGGTCATCAAGCCCGCGCCCGCGATGGACCTGCTCGTGGGGTGAGCGGACGGCTCACCGCACGCTTATCGCGACGATGGGCTTCGACGAACGCCACGTACTGCCCGCGTTGCGGCTCATGCCGTACGACCGGCTGGTCGTCGTCGCGGGCCGGGACACCTTCCGGTCGGCGGGGTTCCGCCGGCTGAAGGACCTCGAGCCGTCCCTCCGCTCCGTCGTCGTCCGTCCGTTCGATCTGCTCGAGTCGCTCGGGACCGTGCGGCGGACGATCGTCGATGCGGCCCGGGCGGGACCGGTCCGGCTCAGCGTGAGCGGGGGCACGAAGATCCTGGCGAGTGCGGCGATCCTCGCCGCGTTCCTCGAAGGGATCGAGACGTGGTACTGCGAGACGACGCCGATCCGGCTGCCGATCCTCGCCGGCGTCCGCCTCGGCGACCCGTTCCCGGCGTCGGAGCGGGCGATCATGCAGCTCGTCCGGCGTCCCGTGTCGGTGGAGCGACTCGTCGCTCGGGCCCAGGTTGGCGGGATGTCCCGACGCACGGCCCTCGCCGCGGTCCGCTCCCTTGCGTCGAAGGGACTCTTGACGACGGACATCCGCGAGGGTCGGTCCTTCGCCCGGCCGTCGGATCGGGCCGCGCTGTTCCGGTCGCATCTCGCGGCCGCTCCGGGAAAGGCCTAAGAAGGGGGAGCCCATGCCGAGCCCGGAGAACCGGGATGGTCCGCGTCCGAGTGGAGGTCCGCCTCCGCCAAGGCGTCACGGACCCGGAAGGGGACAACGTCCACAAGGCCCTCAAGCTCCTCGGGTTCGACCGCGTCCGGGCGGTCCATAGCTCGAAGCTATTCCGGATCGACCTCGCCACGAAGGACGCCAAGTCCGCCCGGAAGGAGGTCGAGGAGATGTGCCGCCGCCTCCTCGCGAACCCGGTCATCCACGAGTACGAGATCGCCGTCGAGAAGTGACCTCGTCGAGGCCGTCCGGCGAGCGCCTCGGTCCGGGACGTTTCTACCTCTGTTCAGAGGTAGGAGCCCGCCGGACGCCGAGGAGCCCACATGGCCGACGACGTGCCTCAGGCGTATCCGCGGATCCGCTCGCGGCGAGGCGGCTCCTGCAGGTGGTCCGTCGACATCAGCGAGGACTTCTTCGTCTCCCGCTCCGCCGCCCGGACGAAGTCGTCCATCGTGATCCGGTGGCGCTTCCCTCGACGAAGGGCGTTCCGCATCGCTTGGCGCACGACGTTCAGGATCGAACCCCCGCTCAACGGGAATCGGCGGGCGAGCCCCTCGAAGTCGATGCCCTTGGCCAGCGGCGCCTCCTTCGGGACGAGCCGCTCGTAGATCTGCCGTCGTAGGTCGGCGTCCGGCATCGGGAACTCCACCGCGATGTCGACGCGCCGGTCGAGCGCCTTGTCCATGACCCGCGCGAGGTTCGTCGCGAGGATCACGACGCCCGGATACGTTTCCATCTGGGACAGGAGCACGTTGACGTCCCGGTTCATCCAAGGGGTCGACATGATGCCGCGGCGCTGGAACACCGCGTCGGCCTCGTCGAAGAAGAGCACCGCGCCGCCATCGAGGGCCGTGTGGAACACGTGCTCGATGTTCTTCTCCGTCTCCCCGACCCACATGTTCTCGAG
>WNGB01014167.1_pt1 | contig 10679 bp, 6 predicted proteins | sample 5400681 | NCBI WGS metagenome assembly WNGB01 (sample SAMN13153367, study PRJNA577476) | soil metagenome | isolation source: 115 cm soil or saprolite under grassland replicate 2 | place: USA:California | collected 2016-06-15 | reverse complement strand
GCGGATACGGCGAAGTTGTGTCGGTGTCACGGGGTACCACCAGCGGCGGTGGCGCACTCCCTTTCAGCTCAGGGGATATCACTTCACAGGTACACCCAGCAGCAGCACTTTCGCAAGACCTAACGGAGTACTGCTAGTCGGCCTCGTCATCGGCGTCAGCTCCACTGGTGGAGACGCCTCTCCTGCTGAAGGGAATGAGCTAGTCGTCCCTCTTAGTCCAGTTAGCGGTCTCTGCGGAGAGAACTGACTTTCACCGTTGAGCGTGAGTGAGTGGTATCTCTCATACTACAGGATCCACCACGAGCTTGGAGCAAGGCGACTACGACGACATGGATGTATACAGCGCCGCGCCAAACAACCAGCCTGACCTGCTGCTTCAGCGTACGGCTACTCAAGGCCAAGCCGGGCAGCGAGGGGTCGCAGTTGAGGGGTGGAGCGTCGGTGCTCACGGCGAAGCAGTTCGCGGATCACGCCATGCACGATGCCGTTGAAACGAATGGCTTCCGGGGCGACCCCCTCAGCCTCCAGAAGGGTATTCACGGCAGCGGCATCCATACGACGTTGGACGTAGGCGCGCGCCAGCTCGACAAGGAGCTGAGAGCGGCGGCCGAGCAGCTCAGGCGGAAGTTGGGATAAGTCGAACGCCTCACCTCGGCGGACGGCCTCGCTTGGGTCGCCAAGCTCGACGGCGGCAGCTACGCGGTGGACGGCAACGTTGGCGGTACCGAAGGCGAGCCATAGATCATTGCGGCCGTCCTGGATCTGCTCAGCGAGAGCGGCTGCCCGTGTGAGGAGCTGATCTGTCTGGACGCGCTCGTTGCTGCGGGCAGCGGCGATCGCACCCGTGAGGTACAAACCGCCGATCGCGGAGAGGCGCGCGGGCATAGCGTCGCGGGTGTCCCGCTCCAGCATCTCGACGACACTCAGAGCTATCGAGAGACTGTCGTCGAGTCGACCTTCCCGGAGGAAGGCTTGGCCGAGGTGGTACGCGGTCGCAGTCATGAGCAACGGCGTCTCGGACTGCTCAGCGGCGGTGACGGCGCGATCGGCTACAAGCCAGGCGAGGCCAGCCTCGCCGACTCGGGAGAGCGTCTTGGCGGTGATGTGGTAGACCTCGGCGAGTACGCCGTGGGCCATCCGGCGTTCCGGGCCATCCAGCTCGCGGACGGCGCGCTGCGCCTGGACGATCAGGCCGGGGAGTAGCTCCCCCACTGCGATGTATCGGCTCGCCTGGTACAGGCGGTTGGCCTCCTCGACGCTGCGGTGGAGGCGGGCGAGATCCGGCGGCTTCTCGGCGGAGCGCTCAGCGCTCGGGGGGAGGAGCAGCGCGGGTATGGCGTCGTACTGGACGAGAGCCTTGCGGATCTGGTCGACGGCGGCGTAGTGGAGGCCGCTGTTGGGGGCGAGGGAGAAGCGGCGGCCGGTGAGTTCTACGACCTCGACCTTGAGGACCTTGGAGAGTTCCAGGATGGTCGAGAAGCGGTCGACGGAGCGGATGCCGCGCTCGACCTGGCTGAGCCAGCTCTCGGAGCGGCCCACGAGCTGGGCGAGGGTCGTCTGGGACAGGCCGCGGCGGCGCCGGTAGTACTTGATGCGCTCCCCGATGGACAGCTCACGCAGGGGCTCGTTCTGCTGCACGCACACCTCGGCCGGAGAGTCTCGTGGCGGTTCGATCCGCTGGAGACGGTATCAAGGCGTGGACTAAATGGGGCAGATCAGGCGATCTGGTTCAGCTCCTCGACCAGCGCGTCCCAAGATGGGAGCCGGACGCCCCTCGGGATCGCCGCTTGCTCCAGGACGAGGACGCCCCAGCGGCGCAGCTCCTGGAGGCTCTCCTCGAATGCAGGGTGGCTCGCCAGCACGTCCTTCACGTTGGACGCGATGACTATCGGGATGCCGAGGCCGCGGGCCTCGCAAAGGACTCCCACGGCGAACGTGTCGGCGATGCCGTAGCGGAATTTGTTGACCGTGTTGAGGGTGGCCGGGGCGACCAGGATCGCGTCCGCTGGCGGCAGCGAGTCGCCCTCCTCGCCGGGTAGGACGAACGTGCTACGCACGGGATGGCCGGTCAGCTCGGCGAGCGCGTCGGCGTCGAGCCAGCGACGGCCCTCCGGGGTCGGGATTACGCACACGTCCCAACCCGCGGCCTGGGCGAGCTTCACGAACACGTGGATGTCGGTGGCGGGTGGGGCGCCGCAGACGATCGCGTAGACGACCCTCCGGCGGCCCTCAGGCGCGCTGTGCGGGCCGGAGAGGGCGTCAGCCATCCAAGACCTTGCCCATGTGCTCGGCGGCGGCGCGGTCGGCCGCGCTGACGCGGTGGATGTAGAGGCTCGACACAGCGAGGCTGCCGTGGCCCATGCGGGCCCGGACGGTGGCGGCCTCGGCGACGGCGCCGAGTTGGGTGGCCATGAAATGGCGCAGGCCGTGCAGGGTGTACTCGTGGCCGAGTTCCTCGGCCAGCTCCTTGAAGCGGCGCGTCATCGCATCGGGGCGCATCGGGCGGGAGCCGTCGGGCTCCTTGGCGAAGAGATAGGCGGCCTCGCCGAGCGAGGCGCCGGCGGCCAGCGCCCGGGCCGCGCAGCGGACGCGGTGGGCCTTGAGCAGCTCCACCGTGCGCTCGTCCAGGGCGATCAGGCGCACGCCGCTCTCCGACTTCGGCTCCTTGCGCACGAAGCCGCCCTCCAGGCCGCGTAGGAACAGGACGTTGCCGGAGACAGCCAGCTCAGCCTCGTCCAGGTCCACGTCGCACCAGCGAAGGGCGCATGCCTCGCCGCGGCGCATGCCGGCGACGGCACCCAGGCGCACGAAGAGCTCGAACTCGGGGTCCTGGTCAGCGGCCGCCTTGAGCAGCTCCTTCGCCTGCTCCGGCGTGGGCAGCCTGCGGGCGGCGCTGCGCGCCGCCGGGGGCGAGGCGAGCACGGCCGGGTTGAATGGCAGGTAACCCCAGCGGGCGGCCAGGCCCAAGGCACCCGACATGATCGCGTGGACGTCGCGGACGCGGCTCGCGCTCAGGGCGCCGCCGCCGACCTGCTCGCGCTGGCCGGTCTCCGGGTCGACGCGGGTGGTGCGGGCGTTGCCGCCCTTGCGCAGGGCGGCGTAGAAGCGATCCAGGGTGCGGGGGTCGATCTTGTCGATGGCGACCTTGCCGAGGCCGGGCTTGATCTTGCGCTCGACCGTCAGCCGGTAGTTGTGCAGGGTGCTCGGCGAGATCGGTCGGCCGTTGCTCTCGCGCCACTCCAGCCACTCGTCTAGGAGCTGGCCGAGGGTCATCCTGGCGGTGCCCTTGCGCTTGCCGGCGGCGACCTCGGCCAAGAGGCGGCCTTCCGCCTCCCTGGCTTTGCGCCAGGAGGTGCGGGTCTGGCCGGCGACCTGCTTGCTGCGCCAGAGCTTGCGGCCGGTGAGCACGTCTCGGCCCGCGTAGACGATCACTTGGAGTCCGTCGCGTCGCTTTCTGATCAAGCCCGCCTCCGTGCGTCCCGCGGTCAGTCCCTCGACACCAGAAAGACTGACCGCGGACTGACCGCGACGCAAGCAAAGCAAGAAGCGCAGGCCGTCTGACCTGCGCTTCTGCGGAGCCCGAGGAGGGATTCGAACCCTCGACCTTTCGATTACGAGGCAGATGCTTCCAGTCGAGCCGAACGGGGCCAGTCGGGTTCTCCCTGCTCACGTTGGATGCCGCGTCGGTCTGGTCGGGTCCCGACGGAACCACTCGGGTCGACTGGATGACCATCGGGATGACCATGGCGCATTCGATCCTGCGTCGAGTGCGGCGACTCAGATCGCATGAGCCGAGCCACCAGAGCCTTCCATGAGGATTCTGCGGCGGATGCGACGCAGACGGGCGCTCGTGGTCGGGGTCGCGGTGGTCGCGAGCAGGACGAACGTGGTAGGAAGTCGAACGGCTTGACGGTGGCTTGCGGCTGCGCACGGCATGCCAGCGTCGTCCCGCACCGAGTCCGTGGCCGACGGGAAGGATCGGGGGAAGTGGCGCGTACCTACTGGCTGGACCTGTTCACGGGCACGACCTGGGAGGAGTTCCTCGCGGCAGGCGGTGACGTCTCTGGCTTCCGCGATCGGCGGCGGAAGACCGTGCAGCAAATGAAGCCGGGCGACTACCTGCTGTGCTACCTGACCGGCATCTCGCGCTGGATCGCGGTGCTTGAGGTCACCTCCCAACCGTTCACCGACACTGCCCCCATCTGGAAGGACGAAGACTTCCCCAGCCGGGTGCACGTCCGCTCGGTCGTCACCCTGACCCCCGAGACCGCCGTCCCCGTCCTCGAGCTGCGCGACCAGCTCAGCATCTTCCGGGAGCTGAAGAACCCAAACGCCTGGACCGGCTACTTCCGCGGCTCGCCAACGCGGTGGAAGGCCGCCGACGGCGAGGCGGTCCTCGCGGCCCTGATCGAGGCTGAGAAGAACCCGGTCGTGCGGCCGGTCGACCGCGCCAAGCTGGAACGCCGGCCCCGGGCGCTCAAGGCCTCGATCGGACCCGTCACGGTGCCCGACGTGGACGAGGCCGCCGAGGAGCCAGACCTCGGCACGGCCGAGGACGCCACCCTCGCGCGGGAGCCGACCGCGCACACCGAGGTCCAGTGGCGGCTGCTCAAGCTCGGCAACGACATGGGCCTGGACGTCTGGGTGGCCCGCAACGACCGCGGGCGGGAGTGGACGGGACACCGCTTCGCGGACCTGCCACGGCTGCGGGCGGAGCTGCCCCACCAGTTCGACGAGGCCACCAACCGCACCATCGAGCTGATCGATGTGCTGTGGCTGACCGGCAACGCCGTGGTCGCCGCCTTCGAGGTCGAGAGCACCACGTCGATCTACTCCGGGCTGCTGCGCATGTCCGACCTGGTGGCGATGCAGCCTAACCTCAACATCCCGCTGTACTTGGTCGCCCCGGACGAGCGCCGGCACAAGGTCTTCGCCGAGGTCAACCGGCCGACGTTCTCGCGGCTGTCGCCACCCCTAGTCGACATCTGCCGCTACATCTCCTTCTCGGCCCTACGGAGTTACCTTGAGCAGGCCAGCCCGTTCGTGCGCTACCTGAAGCCGGACTTCCTCGACGAGCTGTCCGAGTCCTGCGGCATCGAGGACGCGTGACCACCTGCTGTCTCGACGCTACGTGAGGTCATCGGATTGACGGATTCCTGACCGGCCGGTCCTCATCGCCAGATCTGTGGCCGAGGCTGCGGGAACCCACGATCGGCCCGTAGTGCAAGCAACCGCTAACCCTATCTACCCGGCTTATGGAGCTATTCCTTCCAGATCTAGAACGCAGGCAAGTCGTCAGGGATTCCCTCCTCTAAGCGATCATTGAGCTGCTCAAGCTCCATGACATAATCCTCTCGCTGCGGTCCTGGAACGAATGTATGGTCGAGAAGTCCTGCAATCGCATCCCGCCTGAGCGCAACGTGGACCAATTTACTCTTGTCCTCAAGTTCCTCCCAAATCGCTAAGGCTGCCTCATACTCGCCCTTCGCTATAGCGGCCCTACACCGCAGACCCTTTTGGATATCAGGAAAGCGCGATGGGTACAACTTACCCAGGCGGGACAGACTAACCTGAACTTCTTCATGCCGATTGGTGACAATTTGGCATCGAGCGAGATTGGCAAGAATCTCAAAGGGAGGCCGTTTCGAATCACCAACCGCTGCAAGGGCCTGCTCGAATGCCGCCTCAGGAAAACCGAAGGCATATTCGACGCGGGAACGGCGGTGGGCAGCAAAGGCCGGGTCATCAACGTCCTTGAGTACCTCAAGGAGTTGGCGTGCCGTATCTTCGTCCCGCTGTTTCGTCGCAATCTGTATCAGTAGGTCCACAATATAGGGGTTGTCAGGTTGTCGCTCCTGAGCCTCCTGAATGTGGGCGCGGGCGAGTTCAAGATTGTTCTCATTGAGATAACAGTTTGCAAGCTCTCTGCGAATCGCTACACCGGAGTAGCCAGCGGCAAGTGCTAATTCATAAGACCGAGCAGCCTCGGCGAAACGACCGCGATTCCTCAAGAGGAAACCTCTGAAATACAGTCCTTCTCTATGCAGCCCAAGGTGCTGCATTTGGTCAATCTGCGAATCGGCCTCTTCATACTCGCCTTGCTTGATCAATGCCTTGATAAGCCAAATCCGCGCGTCCGTGTTCCTCGGACGAGCCGTAACTGCTGCCCGCGCGGCCTCAGCAGACAGCACATAGTCACGTTGATGATAGTGAGATTCGGCGAGTCGGATCCAGTCGGCAATAAGCACCCCGGCCTGCTGGCTCGCAGATCGCTGTCCGGAGAGGACTAAAGCTCGATGTCGAACACGTGAGAGTTCGAGATAGCGCTCTTCAAGGTCGTTCTGTTCCTGGAAGTCGCCGAGGGCGCGAGCAACTAGGCCATATTGCTCAGCGGTGCATGACGAATACTCTCGTGCGATCGCCTCTGAAACTGGTCCCGCGATCTGGTACCATCCCCCATCATCAGGCATGACCAACGATGCATCAATGAGGAGCATTAGCTCTCGGCCTACCGTATCAGCGGGGCGTCCTGTGACTTCTACAAGAGCTGGTAGAGGAAGAGGGCTGTTGGATGCGAGTATCCGCAGTAGCTCCTTCTCTCCTTCTCCGGGCGCAACCGCGCGGAGATACCGTATGAAGGAGCGAGCTTTAAAGTCCTTGAGCCGCGTTAGATCGGCAAGGACAACCTCTGGCCCATAGCTGCGCGCGAGTTCGACAGCATAGGCGACGGAGGGCGGATATCCCCCAATTTCACTGGCGAGAACGTTGACCTGCGAGCGGCTAAGACTCACGTCAGCGATCCGAGCATGAAGTCTAAGTAGTTGGCGGACTTCTTGCTCGGTTAGGGGTTGTACGTAAATAATTGGAGTTCCAGCGCTTCTTGCGGTCTCGTCTGACTCCAGAGATGGCCGCCGATTTGTAATTAGAATGAGAAATAGATCGTCTTGAGCGATGACCTGCCGAACTAGTGGCTTAACGGCCGCTTCCAGGCCTCCGTTCCGATCAAGCATGCCCCCCTGGTCGTAGAGTATTGGTAATTCGCCAAGCTCGACAGCCTTCACTAGGTCGTTCCCAATCCGATCACAGGCAGCCGCGTCAGAGCTACGTTCAATCTCAGCAAATAGCCTGCTGAAGTGTTCAGGACTTGAGATAGGCTCGGTCAGGTCAGCAATCTTGACGGCGAGGTCCTGAATAGAATCGCCTGATTCGACATTAATCCGGAGAATGCGAGGAAAGGTAAGCAGATCACGTGCTACTCTTCTTACTAGAGTTTGACGGCCGATCCCCGTTAGACCGGTGACCGCCATTGTGCGAGCGCCGGGAGATCCATCAGAAGGAGCAAACGCCTCCTGAAGGTGCCCAGTCTCACGGGCGCGTCCGACAAAGAACGGGTGCTGCCGCTCTCGGACGACGTCATCGATCGCACCGCGTATAACACGAGCCAAGGGTCTTGCAGCATGAGACCAGGTAAAGTGATATCGTCTCATCCAAGATGGGAAGTCCGTTGGCCGTAGGGTGTCATCTATGACCATGACAAGAAATTTCTTTAGTCGGCCAAGAGCGTTCCGATAGCGCGCACTCTCTGTCTCAACGTTGACCCACAAGGACCCAAGGGCCGGACGGCTGGCAAATAATACGAACAGCGCGGATTCATCAATTGCATCCTCTATCGCTGTTAGGATCTCATCACCAGCCTGGAAGGTGACGTAATCGATACTCGTAAAAGGACGGCCCACTTCTCGACCGACAGCACGAACAAGCTGGGCATCGCGTGAAGAATGTGAGAAGAAAGCTTTGATCATCACCCAACTCCTCCGAGCGATCAGTTAGTCATGCCAGGTCGCGTAGGACACCCACGGGAAGCACACAATCTGGCCCCAAGAGCCGAGCAGTCGAGGTGTCAGGCGCGGCGCGATGGAGCCCCGACCCTGTCTCATGCTCAAGTCGCCGTACGACACCAGACGACCCCACCCGATGATCGTCCACAAGTCGAAGGCTTGTCCAGTCGACGGCGCACGGATGAGGGGATGCTGCCCGAGGGCGGCAAGCGGCTTGGAATGTACGACCTAGCTAGCTCACTCTAACTACGTGCCACCGCTCTACCTCGGTAAGACCGACGGGGGACATGGCAAGTAAGCGCATCCTTGAATCGAAACGTAGGAAGGGCGGCGCAGCCGCATAAATCGTGCCGCCACGATCCACCGCCGACTGGACCGGACTGCCCCAGTTTCTTAGGGCATTCCTCCATCCAGGGCCTGAGTCCGGTCTAGTCGGCAGGTGGGCGGCACTCCTACGTAGCGAAGCGGGGCCGGGTAGGCGTTGGTGCGCCTACGATTCTTGAGATCACCCGAGAAGGGATGGTCATGATGATCACGTAGACTCCCCACGCTGCCGGTACCGCTTTCCCCTGCTGACCTGGTACCGCCCGTAGCCAAGGAGACGAGTGCCATGCAGGTTGATTTGATGAAGTACGTTGACTGGGTTGAGCGCGTCCTTCAGGCAACCGGGGAGCTGACCCTCGCGGATGCTGATGCACGGCTGGTCGGTGTGCCCGAGGGCCAGGTGCTCGGCCGGCTTGGCTCGCCGTCCGACCCGTCCTCAGCGGCCTTCCGCGAGTCACCCGAGTTCGATGCGCTGGGTGATGCGGTCATGGATCTGCGCCGGCTCGGGCTGGTGGAGCCGGGAAGCGTGGGCTCGTCGTGGGTGCGCCTGACCCACAAGGGCAGGCGATTGGCTGCTCAGTCTCTGCGATCAGCCTGGCCGGAGATCTTCGCCGTCGACCTTGACGATGAGCAGTTGGCGTTCCTGCGGGAAGCCACGGCCCTGTCGGAGGACCGGCAGATCGGCTACGCCCGGGTCGAATGGGTGCCGTGGCGCAAGGTCTTTGAGGCGCTGGGGTGGCGTACCAGCAACAACGCGCCGGCGTACGACATCACGGCTCGGCTGGAGGAGGAGGGTTGCCTGGCGCGCAAAGCTGCCTTTGGGGGCTCGATCGATGTGTACCCGACCTACGTCGGGATCGTGCGGGCGACTGAGCAGGTGCAGACCGAGCTGCAGCAGCTCGTAGCTGGCCTGGTGCCCGAGTGGGAGACCACCAACGTGGAGTTCAAACGCCAGCTCAACCTCGCTACCAAGGCGCAGAAGGCGGAGTTCGTGCGCGACATCCTTGCCTTGGCGACAACCAAGTCAAGCGGGGAGCGGTTCCTCATCATCGGCTTCGACGACGCGACTCGGCAGTTCGCCCAAAGCGTCGACGCCACCATCACGCACAACCGCCTGGAACAGATCCTCAACGCATATGCCGCTCCCGCGCCGGAGATCCGCTACCACCGTGTTGCCTGGGGGCAGGGAGAGATCGGCGTGATCAAGGTCCTCCGCGATCCGACCAAGGTCCCCTACCGCGTAACGCAGACGGTGGCACACATCAGGAACGGTAGCGTCTACGTGCGTCACGGGAGCCAGGTGGAGCCGCCTACGCCGGCTGAACTGGCTGCCTTGGAAGCAGAAGCGCGGGCTGCCGCTTCAACCACGCCGTAATTACTTGCGACAAGTGACGCAACATCCTCCCCGGATGTGCTTGGGCCGGGCCTGGCCTCGAACGGGCCAGGGCCGCCGCAGGCGGCCCGCGCGAGGCGCGGACTCGCCCTTGCGACGGTCTCCGGAAACGGCGGACTGTCCTCGGGTCATCGCACCGGGCGGATACGGGTTAGTGGGTGAAATCTCCTCGTTGAAATGTGGGAATGGCGGCGTAGCCGCATCAAATCGTGCCGCCCACGATCTACCTGCCGACTGGGGCGGGCTACCCAGTTTCCACCTGGATTCCTCCGTCCAGCGTCCGAGTCCGCCCCAGTCGGCAGGTGGGCGGCACTCCTACGTAGCGAAGCGGGGCCGGGTCACGCGCGCTCTTTGCGCGTGACCCGGCCCCGCTGAGCCACCTGACCTGCGCTGATGGGCACTCCGGGCGGTCCCTCAGCTACCCAGGTGGCCCGGGTACCCATCAGGGTAGGGATCAGGGTACCCATCAGGGTAGGGATACGGGTACCTCTGCGGGTACCGGAACGGGTACCCGGCGAGGTGTCCAGAAATACCGCCCGATGGCCCCGCAGAAGTCGCGGCAATATGGCCGAGAATTGCGCACATCGGCGACGGTCCAAGGGCGGCAGGCCGGCGTGCCTGCCTGGCTGCCCGCAAGCGCGATCGAGGCATGCGGCCAAACTCGTCGGCTGCAAGGAGCCGCCTTCGGCGGCAATTCGACCCATCCAGCCAACGAGCCCGGCCGTCCCATCGCGCTTGCACGCGGGGCATCACGCCGCCCCGGCACCGCTGGCCCCCGGGCTTGCAGGATGGCCAGCATGCCGGGGGGAGGAGGCATCCTCCCCCCGGCGCCCCCCTCCTCGGCCCGTGCTGGGGCTCCCGGGCACGCCTGGCCCCGGGAACGCGAAAGGCCCCCGGCGGGTGCCGGGGGCCTGGCGGGTCGTGGGCCTCACGGGACCGCGACGTCGGCGTCGCTGGAGGCGGCATGGTGGCCGAGGGCCGGCGGGTGGCCGTTGCGGCCGGTCGTCTCGGCGCGCAGCTCGCGCAGGACGGCGTAGGCACGGGAGCGGGACAGCCCGGTCACGGCCTGCACAGCCGGGCCGGTCACGGGGGCCTCGGGGGTCTCGCGGGCGAGCAGGGCGCGG
>WNGB01015597.1_pt1 | contig 10681 bp, 8 predicted proteins | sample 5400681 | NCBI WGS metagenome assembly WNGB01 (sample SAMN13153367, study PRJNA577476) | soil metagenome | isolation source: 115 cm soil or saprolite under grassland replicate 2 | place: USA:California | collected 2016-06-15 | reverse complement strand
GTCGCTGAACGCGGCGGCCGAGGTGTAGCCGCCAGCCGTGGCGAACACGGCGGCCAGGATCGCGACGCCGAACGCGCCGCCCAGCTGGCGCATCATGCTGAAGCTGCCCGACGCCTTGCCGATATCGCCGCGCGGGACCGAGCCGACCACGGCCTTGGTGACCGCGGGCACGGCCAGGCCAAGCCCGGCGCCGGAGATCATCATCGGCGCGAGCATCGCCGGGTAGGCCAGCCCGGGGGAGGCGATGACGGCGATCCAGGCGAACCCGGCGGCCTGCAGCAGCAACCCGGAGACGACCAGCGGCCGCTCGCCGATCCGGTCGGCCAGCTTCCCGGCCCTCGGTGCGATCAGGAACGGCGCCACGCCCCAGGGCAGCAGCCGCAGCCCGGCGCCGAGCGGATCCTGGCCGAGGCCGACCTGCTGGAACTGGGCCATGAAGAAGACCGCCCCGGTGATCGACGCGTTCATGAGGAAGACCACGGCGTTGCCCGCGGAGAAGCCCCGGATGGCGAACAAGCGCATCGGCAGCATCGGCGCGCGGGCACGCAGTTCCCAGCCGGTGAACGCCACGGCCAGCACCGCACCCGCCGCGAGCGTCCCGGCGACCTCGGGGCTGGCCCAGCCGGCCGAGGTGCCGCGCACCAGGCCCCACACCAGCCCGAGCGCCGCGCCGGTGCCCAGCGCCACGCCGGGCAGGTCCAGTGCGGCGCGCGGCCCGTAACTCTCGTCCAGGCGGCGCAGCGCCAGCGGGATGGTGAGCAGGGCTACCGGCACGTTCAGCCAGAAGATCCACTGCCAGGCGATGCCCTGGGTGATCGCGCCGCCCAGCACCGGCCCCACCACGACCGCCAGGGCGGTCACCGAGCCGAAGATGCCCATCGCCCAGCCGCGGCGCTGCGGCGGGACGGCCGCGTTCAGCAGCGCCAGCGCCAGCGGCATGACCATCGCCGCGCCGACGCCCTGCACCGTCCGCGCCGCGATCAGCGTGCCAGCCCCGGGCGCGAGCGCGCACGCCGCCGAGCCTGCGGCGAACACGCCCAGGCCGGCGGCGAAGACCCGGCGCCTGCCGAACCGGTCGCCCACGGCGGCCGCGGTCATCAGCAGCACGGCGAAGGCCAGGGTGTAGGCGTTGACCGTCCACTCCAGCTGCCCGATCGAGGCGCCCAGGTCGCGGCGGATCGTGCTCAGCGCGGTCGCGACGACCAGCAGGTCCAGTACGACCATGAACGACGCCACCGACGCCAGCGCCAGGGCCCAGCCCTGGGCGCGGGTCACGGCGTCCTGCCTGCTCACGGTGTTCACGTGCCCTCCAGATTTGCGTGGTGATGCTTGCTGCTGGTTGAGACACCGCGGGCAGCCGCGAATTGGCCGGTGACTTTCCGGCCCGGCTGGTGTCGTTTCGTTAAGGACCCGGCGAATGATGAGGCGATGCGAGGATGTGATCGTGACCACGACAGCGCTGGCCCGCGCCCGGGCGGGCGATGGGGAGGCGTTCCGCGAGCTCACCGACCCCCACCGGCGCGAGCTGCAGCTGCACTGCTACCGGATCCTCGGCTCAGTCCAGGACGCCGAGGACACGCTGCAGGAAACGCTGCTGGCCGCCTGGCGCGGGCTCGGCCAGTTTGAGGAACGCGCCTCGATGCGCTCCTGGCTGTACAAGATTGCGACCAACCGGTGCCTGAACGCGCTGCGCGACACCGGCCGCCGCCCGGCGGCCGCGGCCAGGTACCAGTGGTCTGCCCCCCCGCCAGAGCCCACCCGCCGGACCGAGCCGCTGTGGCTGCAGCCCTACCCGGACGCGCTGCTCGATGACCTGCCCGACGCTGCGCCCGGCCCGGAAGCACGCTACGAGACCAAGGAAGCGGTGGCGCTGGCGTTCGTGGCCGGGCTGCAGCGCCTGCCGCCCCGGCAGCGCGCCGTCCTGGTGCTGCGCGACGTGCTCGGCTACCCCGCGGCGCAGGCCGCCGACATGCTCGGAGTCAGCCAGGTGTCGGTGAACAGCGCCTTGCAGCGGGCCCGCGCCACGCTCGCCGCCCAGCTTCCTGCCGCGGGCCGCGACAGCGCGCCCGCGCCCCGGTCGGCCCGGGAGCGCGAGCTCACCAGCCGGTTCGCGGACGCGTTCGAGGCCGCCGACGCTGACCGCCTGGTGGCCCTGCTCACCGAGGACGCGTGGCTGACGATGCCGCCCGAGCCGCTGGAATACCAGGGCCACGCCGCGATCGCCGAGTTCTTCCGGACCCGGCCCCAGTGGAAGACCCAGGTGGCACGGCTGGTGCCTACTTACGCCAACCACCAGCCCGCGTTCGCTACTACCGCGCCGATCCGCACGCGCCGGTCGCGCACGCCCATAGCCTCGTCGTGCTCACGCTGGCCGGCGACAAGATCTGCGCCATCACCCGGTTCGGCGACAGCAGCCTCTTCCCCGCCTTCGGGCTGCCCCGGACCCTGCCGCGCTAGCCGGATACGTGCCCGGGCTGTGGTGGCCGGGACCTGGAGCCGCTCAGCGGCCCGGCGTACCGGCCACCCGGCATCGACGACACAGCCCTGAACGGCAACTCGTCCCGCACCGTCGAGTTCCCGTCCGCCCTGCGGACTGGCGGCCCTGGCCTGCGCGGTAGGGGGCCGGCTACGTGATGACCAATCCGGCTGCGGCCGGACGGGCCTTGCGCCCCAGTTCTGCACGGGCTGCGCACGGAAAACCTCGTGACCGTCGACGGCAGCACGGCCAAATTGGCCGCGGGCGCGCGCCTGCCGCGCCGGCTCGTCGACGCGGTGGCCGGCCAGCTCGCAGGGCTGACCGTGCCTGCCAGGGACGCCGTGGAGATGGCTTCGGTGCTCGGGCACAGCTTCTCCCTGGATGAGCTGGCCGGGCTGCTCGGCCGGCCGCCGCTGGATCTGCGGAGCGAGATCACGGCTGTCCTATCGGCCCAGACCTGCTCGACGTCCTCGCGCCCGGGTACGTGCACGCCTGCAGCCCGGACGGCCATTGCGATACGGTCGAATTGGTGCGGCTGCTGCTGGCGGCAGGGCAGCGGCCGGACGCCGCCTCCGTCATCGCGCGGCTGGAGAACGGCGCGGACGCGAATCCGGGCTTTCCTGGGCTGCGCGCCGCCGCGCTACATGCGCGCGCGCTCCTGGACAATGATCCCGAACGGGCCCTGGCCGCTGTCCAGGCATACCGGGGCGACCCTCGGTCGCTGGTCCGCGCGGCGGCGTTTGAGGATGCCGGCCGGCTGCTCCCGGAACGGGCGAAGGACGAGGCGGTCGGCTACCTGGACGAGGCGCTTAGGCTGCAGTCCGCCGCGGGCGCCGAACGAGACGCGGCACGGGTCCGCCGCCTGCTCCGCGACTACGGCGCGCAGCGGGCAGGCGGGCGCCCGGACCCGGCCGCGGTGCACTGGCCGGAGCTGACCGCCTCTGAGCTCGCGGTCGTCCGGCTAGTTATCCGCGGCGCGACCGACCGTCAGGTCGCCCAGCGGCTCTACATCTCCGCGCACACGGTGAACTCACACCTGCGCCACGTTTTCGCCAAGCTCGGTATCCGGTCCCGGGTCGAGTTGGCGCGCCGAGCCGGCGAGCGCCAGGCGGCGGAGGTCAGGGATGTAGTTCGCGAACTTCATGGTTTCGTCTCCGTCATTGCGCGGTGAGTGCCAGTCTCGGCGCCCGCCGCGGTGCGGCGCATCACTCATCCCGGCCATCGCCGCCACAGCGAGTCCGGGCCGCGGTGAATCACTTGATCAAGTCATGCGCCGCGTGCCGGCCACGCTGCACGCTTGGCCGCATGCCCCATGTCACAGGGGCACGGTCTTTCGTCAGGGCTCGAAGCCCGGGAAACACATGTGCTCACCTGCCGGCGGCCACCACACCCCGAGTCTGCCGGATAGCAGGCTCGCTAACACTCATTAGGACACTCTCATGCGCACGTCACTGAAGTTCGGAACACGAAAGGCGCGATTCGCGCTGATCGGCCTTGCCCTCGCCGGCCTGGCCGGAATCCCCAGCGCGGTCGCTGCCGGCTCGACGAGCAACCACTCAGACGCGGCGGGCCACGACTCGCCGTCGGCGGTCAAGCCGACCATCGTGCTGGAGCACGGTGCCTGGGCTGACGGGTCAAGCTGGGACGGCGTCGTCACGCGGCTGCAGAACGACGGATACACCGTTGATGTCCCCCCGAACCCGCTGCGCGGAGTTGACAGCGATTCGGCCTACCTGGCCAGCTACCTCGCGACCGTGCCCGGGCCGATCGTGCTGGTCGGCCACTCCTACGGCGGCTTCGTCACCACCAACGCGGCTACCGGCGACAATAACGTCAAGGCCCTCGTCTACGTCGACGCCTACATACCCGCCCAGGGCGACACCGTGAACAGCCTCACCTCGCAGTTCCCGGGTAGCCAGATCACGTCGGCTGCCCTGAACTTCGTCCCGTCCCCCGGGGGCGTCACCGACGTTTACGTCAAGCCTTCGCTGTTCCGCAGCATCCTCGCCAACGACCTGCCGGCCGGGCAGGCGGCCGAGCTCGCCGCCACCCAGCGGCCGATCGCGGCCTCCACGCTGACCGATGTGTCGGGCAAGCCGGGATTGTCTCGTATCCGAGGTGATCGGCCGCGCTGGGCTGGACAGGATGCCTGGGGTGGCTCCGCGTGGACTTGGGGCCGGACGGCGCCACCCCTATTCAGCCGCAAGGTGACGGCCGCAAGGGAAGAAGGTTCCCAGAATGGGCGATGACAACAAGATCCACCACGAGTACGAGCGCGTCGTGGTCAGCGGTGAAGGCGCAACGGCCCGGGAGATCCGTATCTACGGCAGCGGGGGCCGGCTGATTCTTGAGGGCTGGCAGGTTGCCGACGACGGCGGCCAGACTGCCTGGATCAGCGACGCCGGAGCCATAGCCGTCTTCGGCCAGCCGCTGTATCCCGGCGAGACGACGGACGCCGGGCCGCTGTGGCTCTTCGACGAATTCGCCGCTGTCAAAGAGATGGGCTCCTGTTCACCACCGTTCATGGCTGAGGTCGCCAGGGCCCTCGGCGAGCGGTACGAGCCTGCTTAGGCCGAACTTTACCGCCGCACCCGCCTGCTGATCTTTGATGGCCACGATGTTGTGGTCACCGGGGCAGCGGAGCCGCGCCTTGCCCGGCTCGGGATCCTTGTCGCGGGTCCTCCGCCGGTCCGCTGGTGGGAGGTCATCTCCTCCCACCAATGGAGGATTTCCAGGGCCTGTCGTACGCGCGGCCACGCAGCGAGATGCTCGCTGACCTTGGCCGCGTGGATCAGCCGCAGGTCTGGGGCGAGGCCGCGGAGGATCTTGTTGATCGTCGGCAGGCGCTGATTGACCACTCTCATTACGGCCCGGCGCTCACCGGACAGCGGTGGCTGCTTCTCGGCCTTCTTCACCAGAGCCCATTAGTCGGTGATCTGGCGGAGGGCCTCCTCCCGGTTCATGGCGTCGAAGTGTACCGAGCGTCGGGGACAGCCAGACGTTTCCTAAGCTGGCCGGATCTTTTCGGGGTCGCTTTCGGTCGATGACATACGTGCCTCGCTGGGGCACTGTCCGCACCAAGCCCTCCTCGCGTAGCACGGCGACTGCTCGCCGTGCGGTTTCCCGGGCCACCTCGAACAGCTCGCCGAGTTCCTTCTCGCTGGGCAGCGGGTCAATCTCCGGCCGGAACTCGCCCGCCTCGATCCGTATGCGCAGCCAGCTCGCGATCTGCCGGTACGGCGGCTCAGCGGCGCGCGGGTTGATCTTCGGCGGCTCCCACGATGATCAACGTACCTGGACGTATGTGCAGTTCAACGTGGATAGACGTAGGTAGACGTATGGATGCAGTCTTCCGACTGCACAACGAAATCAGACCGCTGCATTCGCCGGAGAGGGAATCGTGGAGCCAGCACCCGACGCGCAGTCCGCCCCGTTAACCGCCGCCCTCGGCCCGACCATGGCGGAAATCCTGGAGAAGTACGGCGCCGGGCTGCCAGTTGTGGGACCGTGCCCAAGCCATATCTCAGCCGTGTGGTAGCGCCGGGGGCTTCGCTGGTCTAAGTAGGTATGAGACCGAGCGGAGCGGCGGTGACATGCACGCAGCAGGCGGCGCGAGACCGGCCGTGACGCCAGTGCCGGGCAAAGCCAGCGATGACCAGGCGGTATTCGAGCGCTTCGTGGAAGATGTCGGGCCGCGCCTGGGCCGCGCGCTGGCTGCGCTGTACGGCTTTGAGGATGGCCGTGACGCGACCGCGGAGGCACTGGCCTACGCCTGGGAGAACTGGGAACGGCTGCAGCACATCGCGAACCTCCCGGGTTACCTGTTCCGGGTCGGGCAGACCCGCGGCCGCCTCAGGCGCCAGCCGGTCGCCGAGCTATTCGACATTGGCGAATGCGGCGATTACACCTTCGAGCCAGGCCTGCCCGGGGCACTTGCTGCGTTGACGCAGCGGCAGCGGCTGGCGGTGGTGCTGGTACACGGCTACGGCTACACGATGCGCGAAGTGGCCGAGCTGACCGGCATCCGGCCGACAACCGTACAGAACCATCTCAGCCGTGGGCTGTCCCGGCTTCGCACTTTGCTGGGGGTTAACGATGAAGGCTGACCCGACCGGGCAAATTCAGGAGCTGATGGAATGCGGCCTGCGCCCGGCCACGATGGCTGATATCAAGAGCCGCGCTCCGGTGAGGATGACCGTACTGCAGCGGGCTATGGTCAGATCACGGTTCGCTTGCAGCCGCCTCATCTTGGCCACGGGCGGGTTCCCAGCACCTCGCTCTGGGCGCGTCATCAGCCTTGGCGATCGCCCGCGTCGGCCACGCCGGGCCATGTTGGCTGCCGCAGCCGTAACAGCAGGCCTAGCCATCATCGCGACCGTCATCGGCATCACACTTGTGGGCAGTCCCATGCGGCCGGCCGTCGACAAGGGTGCCCTCCAGCTTCTGGCCAAGGTCGCCGACGCCGCCGCGCGTCAGCCCGCACCGCATGTCCGGGACAGCCAGTTCATGTACGTGGAGACCACGGCCGCCGTCCCTTCCCTCCGGCTCCTGCCGTTGACCAACAAGCCGCGCTCCTTCCCCCGCCATATCCACCTGAAGATGATCACATCGCAGGTCTGGGTGCCGGTTGACAATTTGTGCCGCACCGGCCTTGAGCGCGGCATTACGGCCAACGGGCAGATAAGCAGCTCGACATTCTCCGGGCAGCAGCCCGGCGTGAAGTGCCCTAACATCGGCTGGCTGAACGACCCCACTTACCGGCTGCTGCAAACCCTGCCCACCAACCCGCACGCGCTACTCGCGATGATCTACCGGATAGAACGCGGGCACGGTCCCAGCCCCGACCAGGAGGCGTTTGTCACCATCGGCGACCTGCTCCGCAACACAATCGCGCCGCCCGAGGTCACCGCCGCGCTCTACCGGGCTGCCGCCCTGATCCCCGGCGTGACCTTCGTGCACAACGCCACGGACGCGATTGGCCGGCACGGCGTGGCCGTCGGGCGGATCGGCCCCGGCGTCGATGGCGGCGTCCGCGAAGAGCTGATCTTCAGCAGGGCCACCTTGCGGCTCATCGGCGAACGCACGGTGATCGCCAGAACTGGCGTGACAACCACCGCCACCGCCATCATCGCCCGGGCCTTCGTCGACCACCGCGGCCAGGTCCCGTCAGCCGGGCCAGCCCCCGGAGGCGGTCGCGCGAGCAGTACACCGTCAAGCGGACCTTCCGTCGGCCGGCGGTGAACTCCGGCCAGCTCGATGCGATCCCGCGCACCCGGCTGGATGGGACCCAGCACCTTGCTCACCGATAGCACCTGGAACGTGCTGCCGGTCAAGCCGATCTACAAGCCGCCATGGGAGGTGCCAGGCGGCGTCGTAGAGCAGGCTGAGTCCGCCTGGGGATTTATGGCTCCTGGAGCTGTCACCGCGGCAGGTCGATCTCGGCCCAGGCCGCCTCCCACAACGTGCTCACCGTCATCTGGAGGCTCTTGCGGGCCGGGTCAACCGGCGGCCAGAACCAGAAGCGGCCACTGCCCTCGAGTTGGGGGGAGCCCTGCCAGCCACCGGGTATGCCTTCGTGTTCGTCCCCGGCGTCGTCGACGGCGCGCACCTGGAAGCAGGGTGTGATCATGGGCCAGTATTCACCCCTTACCCAGGGATGCCCGTAGAGCTGAACGCTCACCAGCTCGCCTTGGGCGGAGACACTCTCAATCACCGCGGTCGCGTGCTCCAGCGGCAGCCGCGCCGCCAGCCCACGATGTTCCGCTGGCCGGAAGTCCACCGCACCCGGCATGACGTCTGCAGTTCCCCGGCCCCGGGCCACCTGGCTGGCGCGGCGGCCCCAGCGGTCAGCCAGCGGCGTGTACCAGCCGGGCCGGTTGCCGGGGGACTGGCGCAGCAAGGTGCTGGTGACCGGCAACGCGCCCACGGCCATCAGGCTGTCGGCCACGGTGGCGACAATCTCCGCCGTCTCCTCCGGTCCCGCCTCAGCAACGTGATCCGAGGTTTCGATCGAGATCTTGGTGACGCTCGCGAGCGCGGCCAGATAGCACTCCGCCGCCGTCGGCCACGGCGGGGCGCTCGCCCCCACCGGCACCTGGGCCGGGAGCGGCAGGACGACCCGGGCCGATGCGCCCCCAGCCGCGGGCCTGAACTCAAGCCAGGCGGGCTTCCTGGCCGGGTCCCGGGCTACCAGCACATGGCCGTCCCACTCCTGGCGGCCCCTGCTCCGGCCCCCGCCGGTCCGCACGACGCTCAAGTCATAGGAATGGCCCGCGTCGTCGGCCAGCGAGATCTCCGACATGGCCTGCCGCATCGGCACATGCGGGGCAGGAAGGTCACCGCCGGGATCGGGAGCCGCCGCATGGAAGCTCAGCTGCAATCCCGACGGGGTCACCTTCACCCACTCAAAGCGCACGTCAGCGGCTGAGGTCGGGCATTGCACCCCCGCGGCCGCCACCGACAACGGGATCTCACGCAGCCCAGCGGATCCGGCCATCCGGGACTCCCAGTACTCGTGGGCGCCCGGCCGGACCGTCAGCTCGCCCCGCGTGCACCCCCAGGCGTTCCCGAGACCCTTGCGCTCCAGCGCCAGCCGGTGCTCAGCCAAAACCGTCTCGGCCTGCGACTCCGGCAGCAGGCCCAGCATCACCAGCGCATTCGCCGCGGCCATGAGACCCAGCGAGACAGCGAACAAGGGCCTGTCCGGATGCGCCCACCGCAAGGCCTCGGCCGCCAGCGACCGAAGACAGCTCTCCGGGTCCACCGAATCCCCACGCATAGTGACAGTGTGACGCCCAGGCACAGTCTTCGGCCAGCCGGTTTAGCGCCGGCTAGGGAAGCCCGGATCACAGTGATTCCGTGCCGGGCTTGTTCAATTCCTGTCACCCAGGCCGGCGTGTCTTGACGCAAATGATCTTGAGGCCGGTCCCCGCCTCCGGGAACCGGCCTCTGACCTGTCTAACGTGGTGGGCGATACTGGGATTGAACCCGTGACCTCTTCGGTGTCAACCCGTAACTGTGTTCGAATGTCTCCCTGGCCAAAGGTACGCTCGACTATATAAGGCCAGGTAGAGGTGCCATTCCAGGTTGCTTGCCACTGGCGTGTGCCGGAGGATATCGGCCGGGCTTGTTGACAAATGGCTGACAGACGATCTTGGCGGGAGGTCACCGGGGGATCGACGCGGGCAGCACGTCCGGGAGTGGGTCCCCCGGATGAAGGCCGGGGGAGTGAGCCCACCGACCATCCGGTACGCCATGGTGGTGCTCGGTGCCATTTTCACCACGGCCCTCAACGACCAGGTCACGTCGCTCCACCCTTGTAAGGGGGTGAAGACACCGCCGGTCCCATCCCAGCCCCGCACCATCATCACGCCCGAGCAGTTCGCTGTCCTCTACGACTGCCTGCCCGACGCGCAGTCCAAGCTGCTGGTAGAGATCCCGGTCGAGAGCGGCCTGCGCTGGGGAGAGCTGACCGAACTGCGCGTGCGCGACGCGCGACGCCGACATGCCCACCCAGCGCGTCGCGGAACAGCGAGCCGCAGTGCTGTCATACCTGTGGGTTGTCGGCATTCTCGCTAGCTCCTTCCTCGGCGCTGTTGACGCTGGCTTCTTGATTCTTGAGCCGGTCGCGTCGCACGCGATCGGCTACCGCCGACCATTGACCCACCGGCCTCTCTCACGGATCTTGGCGCCTGTGAGGAAGCGGCCAAGTCGGCGATACAACCAAATCTCTACCCGGGATCTGATCGGGACGCGGCGCTTCTGACCGCTGGGGCGGCTTAGCGAGGGCCATGCGGCGTGCGACATCGGCAAGGCCGGGCCAGCCAGCGGACTCCTGAATACAGCGGGCGAACAGCCACAGGAGCAGCCGCTGGGGGTCCAGGCCGAGCAAGTCAGCCATCTGCTGGGCGAAACTTCGGGAGTCTGCTGCCAGGCGCTGGTCGCAGTTGAGCATGTGCTGGAGCACGTCGTAGGTGGGATCACCGGCATACGGCTTGGGATCGATGACCAGCCACGGTTCCTGCTGAGCGGCCAGCACGTTGCCCGCGTGCAGGTCGGTGCACAACATCACGTTGCGCTCGGCAGTGGCGGGCAGCTCGCGGAACAGGGCGATACCGGCGCGCGCCAGGCCCGGGTCACCAGGCACGTTACCGGCCGCGGCTTCCTGCTCGAACTGGTCTGCCCACTCATCGCACATCTGCTGCA
>WNGB01014163.1_pt1 | contig 10681 bp, 8 predicted proteins | sample 5400681 | NCBI WGS metagenome assembly WNGB01 (sample SAMN13153367, study PRJNA577476) | soil metagenome | isolation source: 115 cm soil or saprolite under grassland replicate 2 | place: USA:California | collected 2016-06-15 | reverse complement strand
GGGACTGGCACCGCTCTACCTGGCCGCCCACGGCGCGACCGTGCGCCAGATCGCCGTTGTCGCCGCCGCCTATCCGGTCGTCTGGGGCGCCGGCCAGCTCGCGACCGGCTGGCTCTCCGATTACACGGGGCGTAAGCCGCTGATCACCATGGGCATGCTCGTGCAAGCCGGCGCACTCGGCCTGCTCGTCGCCGGCGACGGCGCCTTCACACCCTCGCTCGCCGCAGCCTTGCTGCTGGGCGTGGGCACGGCGATGGTCTACCCGACCTTGCTCGCGGCGGTCTCCGACGCCTCACAGCCGCGCGACCGCGCCCGCATCGTCGGGGTCTACCGCTTCTGGCGCGACTTCGGCTTCGTGATCGGCGCCCTCGTCGCCGGGATGGGCGCCGATGCCACCTCACCGCGGACGGCGATCCTGATCGTCGCCGTGCTCACCGGCGCGAGCGGCGCGTGGGTGGCGGCCACCTCCTGGCGGCCGCGACCGGCGCTCCGACCCGCCCCCGTCCCGTAACCCAGGAGGAGTGATGGCTGCAGAGGTAGAGATCGATGTCGAGGTCCTGAAGAGCGAGATCAAGAAGACGTACGCGTCCGTCTCGGAAGAGCCCGGCAAGGACTTCATCTTCCCGACCGGGCGCGCGTGGGCCGAAGACCTCGGCTATCCGGAAGAGCTCGCGCACGTGCCCGACACGGCCGTCGAGTCGTTCGCCGGCGTCGCCAACCCGTGGCAGCTCGGCCGGCTTGCGCCCGGCGAGCGCGTGCTCGACCTCGGCTCGGGCGCCGGCACCGATTCGCTCGTCGCGGCGCAAATGGTCGGCGAGCGGGGCCACGTCACCGGCGTCGACATGACGCCCGAGATGCTGGCCAAGGCGCGCACCGCTACGGCCGAGATGGGAGCAGCGAACGTCGAGTTCGTCGAGAGCGAAGCAGAACGGCTGCCGTTCCCCGACGCCAGCTTCGACGTCGTCATCTCGAACGGCGTCATCGACCTGATTCCAGACAAGGACGCCGTCTTCGCCGAGCTCTTCCGCGTGCTCACCCCGGGTGGGCGGCTCCAGATCGCCGACGTGACGATCCAGAACCCGGTGAGCGCCGAAGGTCGGCGCAACATCGACCTCTGGACCGGCTGAATTGCCGGAGCGCTGCTGGAAGCAGCGTACGCCAGGCTCCTGGAACGGCACGGCTTCGAGCGGATCGAGACCGGTCAACTCGTCGACACGTACGCGCGCTCGAAGTTCGAGGACACGCGCCGCAAGGCACAGAAGTTCGGCGCCCGCGGGACGACGCTCAAGGCGTACAAGCCGCAGCGATAAAACGGAAACGTGGCAACGTTGGAAAGCAACAGCCTTGACCGTGCTCGGGCGGCGTCGTATTTTGAAAATGCTTCGTGGATCCAACGATTGTCGGACTCATCTCAGCAGCGACTGCCGTCGGTGGGGGCGTCGTGACGAAGACCCTCGACAGCTGGCTCGGCGGTCGCTCGAGGGTGATCGAGGAGCTCCGGGAGGATCGGCTGAGGTCGTACACCCTTGTCTGGGAGCGGACGTCGACTCTCTCCGCATGGCCGAGGACAAACGCGACCTACGACGACCTCAAAGGCCTCCACATGTACCTACGGTCCTGGTACTTCAACGTCGGCGGTCTATACCTGTCGGAGAACGCACGAGGCCGTTACGGAGAGATGCAAGAGCTCATCGCCCGCCATCTCAGCAAGCGCGACGCGCTCAATGAGCAACTGGAGACAGCTGCATACAAGGATCTCATGGATGCGTGCAGCGCCTTCAGAACGGCAATCACCGAAGACCTCGAATCCCGTCGTCAACGCTCCCTCTTCTGGACCGTAGGCCGCTGGCGCCTTCACCAGAGGCAGGGGCGCGCCGCGCAGGCACGGCTCGAGCGCGTTGGCGCGCCCGGCAAGCATCGCATCCACGCCCAGATCGTTCGCCCCGAGTCACAGTCGGCGGAACTGCCCGCGTCTGCGCAGGTACCTGGCCTCTAGGACACCCGCCGCAAGGCACAGAGGCTCGGCGCCCGCGGAACGACGCTCAAGGCGTACAAGCCGCAGCGATAAGCGATGCATCGACGCGACTGTAGGGGCCGGACGCGCACCGGCCCCTAAGCCCAGAAGTTCACCTACCGCGCTACTTCCTTTCGGGCAAGGACGCGCCGTTCGCGGTTGCAGCGCTCTTTGCGCTCGAGGCCCCGATCGGGCTGCTCGCGGCTATACCACTCGCGTCGACGACGCATTGCGTGCCGTTCGTCCAGGCGAGGAACGTGCCATCGAGCTCGAAGAAGTTCGAGCTGGCGGCGTTGAAGCTCCCCCTGTCCTGCGCGGAGAACGCGTCCGCCAGCGTGAGCGAGCCCGGCGAGAAGAGCGTGGCCCCGCCGTAGTGGCCGATGGAGGTGCTGTCGGCGGACAGGTCGATGTATGCGCCCCCGGTCGGCGCAATGGAGATCTGGGCGTGACCGGCGGCTGTGCAGATACCCGTGATCGAGATGCCGCCCACGTCGAGAAGCGTCTGGCTGTCTCCGAGATTCAGAACGACGGGACCGGACGCGAGCACCGTTCCGGCCGGCACGAAAGCAACGCAGTTGACGCTTCCGTCGGCGTTGACGCTTTGGATCGCGTGATTCGTGGTGCAACCGCCGCCGATCCCCGTGCCGGTCGCGCCGGTCGGGCCCGTGGCTCCCGTCGCGCCGATTGGCCCCGTGCTTCCGGTCGGGCCCGTGGCTCCGGTAGCGCCCGTGGCTCCCGTCGCGCCGATTGGCCCCGTGCTTCCGGTCGGGCCCGTGGCTCCGGTGGCGCCCGTGGCTCCGGTCGTTCCGGCCGGCCCTTGCTGGTTCCACTCGAGCAGCGTCTCGTTGTGCTTGCACGTCTCTCCGGCCTCCGTGTCGATCGGCCGGAACGTGCCCGTTGCCTGGCTGTAACACGCGCTGATGACACCCGTGCCGGAGTTCGGGATCGCGGCGAAGGCGACACCTCCGGCGACGAGCCCCAGCACGATCGTTACGAGCGCAACCGAACGGCCACGCCCGCGAAACGGCGAGTACATAAACCCCCCTCTGATCGATGCGACCTGGTCGGCACGTTGTATATCGGGTTGCGGTCAACGTCAATGACCGCGGACTTGGTACCGACGCAAGAGGGAACGGGCGGAACTTTGTCAGTGCGCAAACCAGGCGGTGCTCGCCCCCGGCCAAAGGAATCTGCATGACGTTGCTGGCGGCCGAAGGAGCGGTGCTCGCCAGCGCACGAAGTGTCGCCTGACGGCTCGTGCGTGTCAGAGTCGCCCGATCAAGTCGAGTGGACCTTCGGGCTCGCGGGACTCGGCATTTCGCGGAGCAAGGAGACTGCGCTCGGTCTCGTCGGCTGCCATCCGCCGCACGAGTTCCGAGCGCGAGTGTATTTCCAGCTTCCGGTAGACGCGAGTCAGGTGGAACTCGACTGTCTTTGGGGTGACGAAGAGCGTTGCCGCGACGTCACGGTTCGTCTTGCCCTCGGCGACGAGGCGGGCGATCTGGAGTTCCTGCGGCGTGAGCTGTTCCCGGGCCGCGGGTTGACGACGGCGTGGCGTCAGACCGGATGCTCTGAGCTCCCTCCGCGCGCGCTCCGCCCAGGGCGTGGCTCCGCTGGCCTCGAAAGCCTCGAGCGCTGCACTGAGATGCACGCGCGAGTCGCGTCTCCGACCGCGACGGCGGAGCTGCTCGCCGAAGCAGAGCTCGGTTCGGGCACGCTCGAACGCACCCGCGCTCTCGTGGAGCTCTAGCGCTTCCTCGAACCCGGCCTCCGCCGCCGCGTCCGCGTCGGCCACGAGCGCGCGGCAGCGCATCGCCGCTCCAAGCGTCCAGGGGATGCCGGTCGCGCGCGCCTGGCGCTCCAGCGACGCAGCGACCGACTTGGCCTCGTCCGTCCGACCCGACCTCGCGTATGCCTCGACAAGATCGGGATGGATTCGGAATTGGTTCGGGTTCCCGACGCCGCCGGCTTCGAGCGCCGCGACCGCCGGTGCCAGCAGCGCGACGGCCGCGTCCGCGTCACCGGTCACGAGCGCGAGCATCCCGAGCGCGCTTCGCGCCCGCACCTCGTTCTTCCGGTCTCCGAGCTGCTGGGCGGACTCGAGCGCGCGCTGCCCGTGGCCGCGGCTGTCGCTCTCCCGTCCGAGCACCGCTTCGAACAGCGCCAGGCGTGAGAGGCAATCGTCGAGCGTCTGCGGAGTGCCGAGCTCCTCGACGATCTGCACCGCCTCGAGTGCGTAGTCGTACGCGCGCTGCAAGTAGCCCTCGTACCAGTCGACCTGGGCGTAGATGTGCAGCGTGTAGCCCAGGTCTCCGAGCGCACCGGCTCCACGATTGGCGGCGACGGCGCGCTCGAGCAGGCGGCGTGCCGGAGCGTGCTCGCCGGCGTACAACAGCGTCGAGGCTGCGTCGGCGACGACGACGCGACCCTCAGGGTCGTTCTCAACGAGTTCGGCGCAGCGCCAGGCGAGCTCCATGGCGTCGCGGACGCGGCCGGCAGACAGTCGTTGGAAGGAGACGATGTGGCAGAGCTCCGGATCATCGATCGCCTGGTCCCCCGCGAGCTGCCACGCGCGCTCTGCGAGCGTGAGCGACCGGGGAATGTCGAGCCGGCGGTGGTCGGCGGCGGTTGCCGCGTTGGTCAGAAGGGTCGCTGCCGAACGCGGATCCGCCGCCTGGAGGTTGTTCGCTCCGCCGATCATCAGGTCCAGAGCCTCGTCTAGCTCCCCTCGCTCAAGCCGGACGTACGCGCGCCGAGCCTGCGCGTGCGCGAGCTCGTGGAGCTCGAGGTCGCCCTCGACCGCTTCCTCGAGAAGCGCATCCGCGAGCTCGGGACGACCGGCGCGATACGCGGCATCCCCTGCGCGCGCAAGGCGCCTCGCCCGAAGCCGCGGCTCCGGCGTCAGCCGCGCCGCGCGCTCGAGCGCCATCGCTTCCGACCATACGCCCCCTCGGAGGCGGGCAGATTCGGCAGCGCCGGCGAGGGCGGACGCGATCTGCTCGTTGGGGGCGCGGGCCGCGGCGGCGAGGTGCCATGCTTGGCGATCGACCTCGCCAGCGGCGTCGGCTGCGGCCGCCAGCGCGCTGTGCGCCTCGCTCCGCTCATTCGCCTCAGCGGCCGCGTAGATCGCCGAGCGCGCGAGCGGATGGCAGAAATCCACGCTGGACGCCAGCGTGACGAGCCCGGCCTGCTCGGCGGGCTCGAGGCTTCGGGAATCGAGCCCGAGCACGTCGAGCGCCCGAGCCACTGCCCGCGGCTCAGCGACATCACTTGCGGCGACGACGAGGAGGGCGCGCCGCGCCGACCTTGGTAGTTGAGCGAGACGGCGGCGGAAGCCGTGCTCCACGGCTGTCCCTGCGCGGACGGGCTCATCGAGTGGTCCAGCTTCGGCGAGCTGCGACGCGGTCGGGCCCGACGGGAGCTCGATCAGCGCGAGCGGATTTCCGCGCGAGATCTCGATGAGTCGCTCCGTGAAGAGCGAGCCGGCACCTGGCGGCAGTCGCGTCGCCAGGAGCTTTCTCGCCGCGGCGCGATCGAGTCCTCCGAGCCGGAGCTCGGGAATTCCCGGTGCGACGAAGGTCCGGGTCTCGGGCTCCCGTACCGCGAAGAGCACCGCGATGCCGTCCGCATCGAGGCGGCGCGCGACGAAGGTCATCGCAGCGGCCGACGCCTCATCGAGCCAGTGGGCGTCGTCGATCACGCACAGCAGCGGCTGCTCTTCGGCGACGGCCGCGAGCAGACTCAAGGCGCCGCCGAAGACGGCGAGGCGCTCGGCGACGGCGTCCGCACTGAGCGCCAGGGCCGCACGGAGGGCGACTGCCTGCGCGTCCGGAACGGTGTCGAGCGACGCGAGAGCTGGGCGGAGGAGCTCGTGCAGGCCGGAGAACGCGATGTCGACCTCTGACTCGACGCCGAGCGCGCGAAAGACCCGCATGCCGTCTGCCCGCCCGACGGCCGCGTCCAGTAGTGCGCTCTTGCCGATCCCGGCCTCGCCGCGAACGATGAGCGTGCCGCTTCGCCGCGCTCTCGCCGCGGCGAGCACCTCGTCGATCCGCGCGGACTCACGCTCCCGGCCGAAGAGCATCGTGGTGGAGAGCGTATCCCCGAGTCAGTCGAGAGACCTAGGGATTTCCCGGGCGCGAGCGCACCGTCCCCGGGCGCAGGATTGGCCCCACGGTGATGAAACCGATCACCTACTCGTCGCAGGTCCGCGGGCGCGCATCGTCAACCGGTCCTGACCGCATGCGGCTCAGGCTGACGGCTCCGAGCTCGGCGCTCGTGACGCCTCGGTCCCGACGGAGTGCACGGCGCGCGTCTGCTGCTCGAGCGTGCGGTTGAACGAGCCAATGTCACCACGGGCGAAGCCGCGCGCCAGGCGATCGAGGGGCGGCGCCAGCGGATAGTAGAGATGGCCTTTACACAGGAAGGAGATACCAAATGAGAGCTCGCGCAACCCTGCTCGTGACGGCCCTATCGCTCGCAGCAAGCGGCGCAGGTGCCGGCGTTGCCGCGGCGACCCCGGGACCGACACCCGATTACGGCCTCACGGGCGCGTGCAACATGACCAACCCCAACGCCGCGTTCGGGATGTTCACGATCGCCGGCTCCGTAGCCAACCCTAACGGGTTCGACGTTGGCATGATCACCGCCATCCTCAATACCAACGGCGGCACCATTCCCGAGAACTGCCAGGGCTAGCTTTCGCTGCCGAGATCCACAAACTCGACCCGATCGAATGGCGGCCGCGTCAGGCCCGTCTAGGCTGTCAAGCGTTTCGCAAAGAGACGACGAAACCGCCCGATTAGCAGGCGGTTCGTAGTGGGCGCACCTGGGATCGAACCAGGGACCTCCCGCGTGTGAAGCGGCTTTCGGCCGTCTACGTCGGCAACGGATCTTCCCCCCGAATTACGGCTCTGAGCAGGGATTTCTCGGCTTCTCGGACCGGGTTGAGCTGCGCGCGAATTCGCTGTTCTGCGCACCTGCTGTTGGGCAGGTGTTGGATGGTCTTGTTGCTTGTTCTGTAAACCGAAAACATGCGGTGCACCTCGGGTGCATATGCGTCTCCGCTCGTTCGCTCTTCCTGGGGGTGTCTGGATGCTGAGCGTGGCGAAGCTGACGCTGGGGCAGGAGGCCTACTACGAGCAGCAGGTCGCTCGCGGGTTGGACGACTATTACGCGGGCCGGGGTGAGTCGCCGGGGATCTGGGCAGGCCGTGGCGCAGCGGAGTTGGAACTCGTTGGCGTCGTCGAGGACGGCGACCTTGGAACGCTGCTGCGTGGCGTCAACCCGGCGAACGAAGAGCGGCTGCGCTCGCCCGTGCGGGAGCGGACGATCACCGTACGTACGCTCGACGTCGAGACGGGCGAGTGGCGTGAGGAAACCAAGCAACTCAAGCCGCTGTCCGGCTACGACCTCGTGTTCTCATGCCCGAAGAGCGTCAGCCTGCTGCACGCGCTCAGCGAGGACGAGCGGGTGCGGCGCGAGATCAGCGAGGCGCACGAGGCCGCCTGGCAGGCCGCGCTCGCCTACCTGGAGCGGGAGGCCTGCGTGGTCCGCCGCGGCAAGAGCGGCCGCGTGCGCGAGCACGGCGAAGGGTTCGTGGCGGCGGCGTTCCGGCATCGCACCTCGCGCGCGCAGGACCCGCATCTGCACACGCACGTGATCGTCGCCAACCTGACCCGCACTACCGACGGCGAGTGGCGGGCGCTCGACGGCGAGGCGATCCTGAAGACCTATCGGCTCGCCGCCGGCTACCTGTACGAAGCGCACCTCCGCCACGAGCTCACGCGCCGGCTCGGCCTGGAGTGGACCGAGCCGCTGAAGGGCATGGGCGAGCTCGCCGGCGTGCCGGAGGACGCGCTGCGGGCCTTCTCGACCCGGCGGCAGTCGCTGCTCGAGTACATGGAGGCGCGCGGGAGCGAGGGCTTCATCGCTTCTCGGGTGGCGGCGCTGGCGACGCGGGAGGCGAAGGAACAGGTCGATCTGCCGCGTCTGAGCGAGGACTGGAAGGCGCGCGCCGCCGAACACGGCCTCGGCCGCCGCAAGCTTGAAGCGCTCGTCCACGAGTGGCCGCCTGCTCGCGATCGGCTCGACCCGGAGCAGCTCACCGCCGCGCTGTTCGGCCGCGACGGGTTGACCGCGAAGCAGACGACGTTCACGATGTCCGAGCTCGTCCGCGCCGTCGCCGGCTCGCTACCCGAAGGCGCGAGCGTCGACGAGCTGCTCACGATCGCCGACGAGCTGTCGCGCTTCGCCGGCGTCGAGCTCATCGCGGACAGCGACACACCGGGGCGGCCCGCTCGCTTCACGACCCGCGAGCTGCTCGCGGTCGAGCGGGAAGCGGTCGAGCTCGCACTCGCCGGCCGCGACGTCGCGGTCCCGATCCCGGAGCGACGGCCGCTCGCGGAGGCACTGATGCTCACCGGGCACGACCTCTCCGACGAACAGCGGATGCTCGTCCATGAGGCGGCCTGCCGTTCGGACCGGGTCGTGTGCGTGGCCGGGGTCGCCGGCTCCGGCAAGACACTCGCGCTGCGCGCGCTCGCCGACGCCTACCGCGGCATCGACGCGACCGTGCTGGGGGCGGCGCCAAGCGGTCGCGCCGCCGACGAGCTCCGAGCCGCGACCGGCATCCCCAGCCGCACGCTGCACCGGCTGCTCCTCGACACCCACCGCGAGGGCGGTCTGCCCCAGGGCTGCGTCCTCGTCGTTGACGAGGCGGGGATGGCCGAGACGCGCGTGCTCGCCCCGCTGCTGCGTGCGGTCGACCGGGCGGAGGGGAAGCTGCTGTTGGTCGGCGACCCGGGCCAGCTGCCCGCGGTCGGCGCCGGCGGCCTCTATCAGGCGCTCTGCGACCGGCTCGGCCCACTCGAGCTGAGCGGCAACCGCCGCCAACGCGACCCGCTGGAACGCGCGGCGCTCGCCCGACTCCGCGACCACGATCCCGAGCCCTACCTCGCCCACGCCGCCCGTCGCGGCCGCCTCACGATCGACCAGGATGCGACGGCGGCGAAAGAGCGGCTACTCGGCGATTGGTGGCGGGAAGCGCACCGCAACCCGGTGCGCACCGTCATGCTCGCGCATCATCGCTCAGACGTCGAGGAGCTCAACCAGGCCGCGCATGCGCGGATGCTCGACCAGCACCGGCTGGGGCGCGGCGCGGTCGCGCTCGGCGGGCGCGAGTTCCGCGTCGGCGAGCAGGTCCTCTGCCGCCGAAACGACAACCGGCTCGAGCTCCGCAACGGCATGCGCGGCACCGTCGTCAAGCTCGACCGCGACGCGCTGATCGTTCGCGACCAGACGCGCACGCACCGGCGCGTCCCCTTCGCCTACGCCGCCGAGCACCTCGAGTACGGCTACGCGCTCACCGGACACGCCGCACAAGGTTTGACCGTCGACCGCGCCTTCGTCCTCCTCCGCGACCAGGGCGCCCTGCAGGAGTGGGGCTACGTCGCGTGCAGCCGTGCCCGCCTCGAGACCCGCCTCTACCTCGCCGACCGCGATGGGTCGGAGCGCGAGAGACCGCTCCGCCAGGGCGACCTCGCCGGGCCGCCTGAACGCGCCGCTCGCGCGCTTCAGCGATCGTCGATCGAGCCGCTCGCGCTTGACCAGCGCCGAGACCGACCTGATCCCACCTTGCGTCTTGTTGCCCAGCAACAGGAGCAACTCGCCCAGCAGCGCCGGCGCATGAGCGAGCGACTTGATGCCGCGGAGCGCGAGCTGCAACAGCTCCGCTGGTGGAACCGCGACCGCCGCGGCGAGCTCGCAGCCGAGATCGCGCTCGACCGGATAGCGCTCGAGCGCGTTGACCAGAGGAGCGAAGAGCTGACCCGCATCGCCGAGCGGCGCTCGCGGCTGCTCGCGCTCGCCCGGGACCGCGACGACCGTACGCCCTCGCGGCGGCCCGGGCCGCGAGCACCGCGGCTGAAGCGCGAGCCGCGTGGCCTCGGGCTCGAGCTTTGACGCCGGTCCTTAGGGTTGGCGAGTGCCGCGGATCAGCTTCTTCTACGGAATCGCGATCTGAATGTACTGGGACGAGGGCGTGCACGCGCGCCCACACTTCCACGCGCGCTATGCGGGCGATGCCGCTTCGATCGACCTCAAGGGTGAGCTGATCGCCGGCGAGTTGCCACGGCGCGCGCTTGCGCTCGTCGCCGAATGGACGGCGCTGCACCACGACGAGCTGCTCGCGAACTGGGAACGAGACCGCCGTAACGAGCCGCTCGAGCCGATCGACCCGCTCCCCTAACATGACAGCGTGGAACAACTCGTGGATGTGACAGCAGTCGAGGTGATCGGCGACTACCAGCTACGGCTCACCTTCGAGGATGGCACGGTCGGCGACGTCGACTTCACCGGACACGAATGGCACGGCGTCTTCGAGCCGCTCCGCGATCCCACCTATTTCGCCCGGGTCGAGGTCGACGCCGAAGCCGGAACGATCGCCTGGCCCGACGGCCTCGACATGGCCCCCGAACCGCTCTACGAAGAGGCCCGACAACACCTCTTCCACGCCACGCGAGCAGCGGGCTAGCTGTAAGTCCCAGGAGCGTTGTTCGTCCGACCTGCCTTGGAGGCTGGTGGTTGCGAAGGCCATCAGCGACTCCAAGGAGGTCGGACGGTGACATTGCACAGGAACGCCAGGACGTGCCCGCGCTCGAGGCGGCT
>WNGB01014162.1_pt1 | contig 10681 bp, 6 predicted proteins | sample 5400681 | NCBI WGS metagenome assembly WNGB01 (sample SAMN13153367, study PRJNA577476) | soil metagenome | isolation source: 115 cm soil or saprolite under grassland replicate 2 | place: USA:California | collected 2016-06-15 | reverse complement strand
CCGGAAAATATGAGTTGGATACCAGGTCAGGTACAGCAAGGCGCATGGCACTGTCTCCCTACGAGCGTGAGCTGGTCCGTATGCTCTGGGTAGTAGACAATGGAACCCAGATCTGCGATGCTTGCATAAGAGCATCCCTCAGCTGTGTCGATGTTGATCTCATACCCTATTCTATAATAGTGAGCATGACAATACGATTCGATCCCACCATGCGTACCCTGTGGCTCAGTATTAGTGATCTTGTCGACACGACTACCTTCCCGGGCAGCGTGCCTCTGACACCGATGCTGCGGAGCCGTGCGGCCATGGGGCGCGAGACCCATGCGGTGCATCAGGCAGCCCAGCAGGTAGCGCTGCCCTCATATCGTGCCGAAGTCACCATCCGTCAGGAATTCCTCGTCGAAGACTATACTGTGCGTCTCCAGGGGCGTATCGACGGCCTCTACGAAGACCACGACACGCTTATCGTTGAAGAAATTAAAAGTCTTCTCGTGCCCCCCGAACATTTTAACGCGATTATGTTGGGCCACTACCCGGCGTATGAGCAGCAACTGACTCTCTACGTCCACTTGCTACGCCAGCAACACACGGGGCCAGTGCGTGGCCATCTCGTGCTCATCAACCTGGCGGATAATGCCTCCAAAGTCCTGATCGTCGAACCTGAGGTCGCCGACGGCACTGCCTTCATCGTCCAGCAAGTGCGTCGTATCCTGGCCCGCTATACAGCGCGGGCGACGCGTGCCGCGCAGCGCCGGAGTAGCATGACGGCACTGCGCTTTCCCTTCCAGACGCAGCGTCCGCAGCAAGAAGCCATGATGGAGCAGGTACGGCTGGCCATACGCGACCAGAGTTGTGTGCTCCTCGCGGCGCCAACCGGGATTGGCAAAACCGTGGCAACACTGTATCCCGCTCTGGAACTCGCCTTGCGGGATGGGCTGCGCATCTTTTTTGTGACCGCTAAAACCACGCAGCAGACCCTGGCAGTCGAGACTCTACAACAGCTTGCCCAACCAGGTGTGCAGTTTACTGCCGTGCACTTGCGGGCGAAAGAAAAAAGCTGTTTGAATGAGGTCTACTACTGCCACGAAAACGTCTGTGAGTTCGCGCGCGACTACGCCGGCAAGCTGGAGCGCTCCAACGTCGTCGAGAAGCTCCTGGAACTGCCGGTGCTCGGTCCCACTGTCTGTGCCGAGGTGGGGCAGCATTATCGCGTGTGCCCGTTTGAGCTGTCGCTGGACGTAGCCTTAGAGGCGGACGTCATCATTGGCGATTATAACTACGTCTTCGATCCTGGGTCTTACCTACGGCGCTTCTTTCAGGATACGTCCTACAACGATTGTGTGCTGATCATTGACGAAGCGCACAACCTGTATGCCCGTGGGCGCGACTACTACTCTCCGGTGCTACGCCAGCGCCGCGTGCGCCAGCTCTTGAACTCCTGTGCTGATGAACCCGCTCGCCTGTTTCGCGATTTTGAAGCTTTTTTTATGGAGCTCGATGGCCTCTTCCCACAGCTCTACGAGGAAGCCACGGCGCGCCCCCAGATGGGTGAGCAGACGCTTGTCACTCCCCCATGGGACTTCATCGCTGCACTGCGTGGCCACCTCGAAACCCTCATGGCCGATTACGTCATCTACCGGCGCCGCACAGGCCACACCCCCGGCGGTGACCTCCTGCAAGACTTTTATTACGCCTGGCAGCGCCTGTGCGATGTGCTGGCCCTGGGTGGCGACGAATTTGCGTATATCTATCAGCACTCTCCAGACGACGCCATATTTAAAGTGCTCTGCAAAGATGCCTCGCGCTTCCTGCACGAGCGTCTGCAAGGATTCCACAGTGTGGTGGCCATGTCGGCCACGCTGACGCCCTTTGCTTTTTACCAGGACGTTCTCGGATTTCCCGCTGAGCGCACTTTTACTGCCGAGTTCCCCTCACCATTTCCCACGGCCAATCGCAAGATCATGGTTATCCCCGAGATTTCTACTCTCTACCGCGAGCGCGAGCGTGACGCACCCCGCACAGCCCAGATTATCGATACCATTGTGGCCCAACGTAGTGGCAACTACGGGGTCTTCTTCCCCAGTTTTGCCTATCTGCGCCTGGTGCGCTCCTGGCTGCACCACCCGACGCACGGTTTAATCGAGCAAACCGAGACGATGTCCGAAACCGACCGCGCTGCCGTACTCGCCCGCCTGCAGCAGCATGAGACCGACCCTGTACTCCTGCTCGCCGTGCAGGGTGGTATTTTTGCTGAAGGAGTGGATTATCCTGGTGACATGCTCATTGGCGTGATCATCGTTGGCCCCGGCCTGCCCCGCGTGAATTTTGAACAAGAGCTGATCCGCGCCTATTACGAGGACAAATACACCAGCGGCTTTGCCTATGCCTATCTCTATCCTGGCATGAACCGCGTCGTGCAGTCCGCCGGTCGCCTGATCCGTTCGGAAACCGATGTGGGGATCATTGCATTGCTTGACAAGCGGTTTACCTACAACAATTACACCGCTCTCTTCCCCTCACACTGGTACACCCACACCCCGCGGGAGCTGGTGACGCTCCATTACCAGCAAGCTCTGGCGCGCTTCTGGACAGGGTATAGGACAGGGCGTAGGGCAGGATAAGACGTGATGAAAACGGCTCGGATGCTTTGCCCTTTGCCCCACAAGCAGCGCTCGTGTACAATAAATGCCGCCATCGCGTGATGAGACTCACCTCAAAGCAGGGGACATACCGCTAAGATCATACTTCACCCTGTCCACTACCACCGTCATGGACCCAGAACAATGACTGTAGCGCTCCACAATATAACTGTGCTGGATTTCTCAGAGGGACTCTCGGGCCCGTTTTGCTCGCTGCTCCTGGGCGATCTGGGTGCCCGTGTGCTCAAAGTCGAGCCGCTGGAGGGTGACTGGGCGCGCCAGTTGGAACCGCGTCAGGGCAGTCACAGTGCCGTCTTTCTGGCGCTGAATCGCAACAAGACGAGCATAGCGCTGGACTATCAGTCAGCCGCTGGCCAGGAGGTCGTCCAACGCTTGGCACGGCGTGCCGATATCGTGATTTGTGATGCCTCTCCAAAGCAAGCACGGACTCTTGGACTCGACTATGCGACCCTGGCGGACCAGAACCCACAGCTCATCTATGGCTTGCTCACACCGTTTGGTGAACACGGGCCGTGGGCCAACCGGACTGCCTCGGAACTGGTGGTGCAGGCGGCCTCTGGGTATCCGCGCTACCTCGGCGCTGCCGAGCAGGAACCGGTGCGCCTTGGTCTCGATGCTGCGAGTACGGTGGGCGGGACTTTCTTGTTGCAGGGCCTCTTAGCGGCACTGTTCTATCGTCAGCGTAGTGGATGTGGGCAGTGTGTCGCCGTCTCACAACTGGGAGCGCTGTACGCCATTAAGACCATTCAAATCGCGGCCCAATATCACCCCGATACCTGGGAGGGCTACCACTGCTGGGGCCCCTACAACCCGCCTGATACTGGCTGGCAGACGCAGGATCGCCCCATCGTGTTCTCTTTTGGGGAGTTCACTGGTGGTGGCCCGGGAAAACAGAGTCAGTGGCCGGCGTTCTGTCGGGCTCTGGGACTCGGCCACCTGCTCGAGGACCCACGTTTCGAGCCAGATGGCAAAAATTCCACTGGTTTGGGCGCAGATGTGGCTTCCTTACGCGCAGAGTACGAGACCGTCTTTCGCCACCATACGGCTGCCGAGTTGGTAGCGCTCGTGCGGCGTCTGGAGGGTGCGGCCTATCCCTATCATACCTACGAGACGCTCTTTACCGACGCGCAAGCGCAGGTGCTCCAGCTCCTGCAGCAGATGCCCGGGCCAGAAGGAGTGCTGACCGCCGTCAAAAATCCCTGGAACTTTTCGACGCTTCGCCCTGTCGTACAATGTGGTCCTCCAATCCTGGGAAACGCCACAGGCACCGTCCTCACAGCGCTGGGGTATACGGCGACGCAACGCCAGCAACTCTTTGACGCTGGGGTCGTGGCTGGTATCCACGAGGTTACCCAGTCAGTGCCACTGGCTCCGCCGCTAGCTCTCCCCAGTCCACCTGTAGGCCCGGCATTAGTGCAGCGCCGCGGTGGGCCGCTGGCGGGGGTACGGGTGATGGATATCTCCGGACTAGGGGTGGGACCAGTGACTGGTCTCTTCCTGGCTGAGTTAGGGGCTGACGTGATCAAGATCGAGCCACCACACGGTGATCTGGCCCTGACCGTCCTGCCTCGCCAACGTGGTACCAGCGTCCTATACATCAGCGCGAATCTCTGCAAACGCGGCATCGTCCTGAACTTGAAAGAGCCGCACGACTTAGAGCGAGCGTACCGCATAGCGGAGCGTGCTGACGTGTTTATCGAAAATTTTCGGGTAGGGGTAGTTGAGCGTTTAGGGCTCAGCTACCAGGTGCTCGCTGAGCGCAATCCACGCCTGATTTACTGCTCCCTCTCCGGTTTTGGAGCGCACGGGCCACTCGCCTCGTTACCGTCTGTGGACCCTTATATCCAGGCATTTTCAGGCTTTGCGAGTCTGAATGGGAGTCCGGGCAGTCAGGGAGAGAGTTTACGCAACATTGGTTTTATCGACCTCAATACCGCTGCCCTCACGGTACCAGCCATCCTCGCCGCTCTGGTGGCACGCCAGCATACCGGGACGGGACAATACATCGTGGCCTCCATGCTGGAGGCGGCTGTGGCGCTGCAAATGAGCCGTGTGGCGGAATTTTTTGCTACTGAACGGAGCCCTGTGCCCTGCGGCAGCGGGATGCCTTACAGCGTACCAGACCAGGCGTTTGGCGTGCGGGATGGGTATCTCGCCGTGTGTGCGCGGACGCAAGCAGAGTGGGAGCGGCTGTGTCGGGCCCTTGGACAGGACGTCCTGCTAGACGATCCACGCTATCGCACCCTCGCTAATCGGCTGGCGCATCGTCGCGAGCTCATAGCGTCTCTGGCAAGCGTGTTCCAGACCTACCCGTCAGCCTGGTGGATGCAAGTATTAAGGCATGCCGACGTGCCCTGCGGGCGTTTTCATGCCTACGACGAGATGTGCCTGCACCCGCAGATACGCCTCAATGGCCTCATGGCTGAAGTGCCCACGCCCCATTGGGGGACAGTCCGTGTGGCCGGCCTGCCCTGGTCATTTAGCCTGACACCAGGAGTGTTGCGCTCTGGGCCACTGCGTGGCAGTGACACCGCCGAGGTGCTGTCGGATATCACAGAAGGTGAGGAAGTATCATAGCTATAAGATCGGACAGGGTTAAACTACCAAATGTCTCATCCTCACTTACAAAAAAAATTGTTCTTTTGTCAACGGAGCTAAGACGATACAATTCCCCAGAACGAGCTATCACAATTGTCTATGATTCCTAGGCGGTGACCATATTGTTACGTCAGTCTGATGTAGTACACCGTCTCGCAAAGAGAGACAGAGTATGTGGCCATTTCAACGTCGTAAAAACACTGCGAACACCCACCTTGCCTTTCAAGGGGCTGCTGAGGACTGGCTGCGTCGCCCTCGGGATGCTGACCCCGATGCGGTCGTCTTGCAAGCGGTGCAAGGTCAGGTCGAAGTCGCATTAGAAGACGACGCCCAACTTGAAGGGATCAAGAATGACGTAGACGGCACACTCTTAGTGCCGATTCCTGAGGGTCCTTTTGTGGCAGGGGAGAGCTCTTTCTCAGTGGATCTCCCAGCCTACATGCTGGCCGTGCATCCGGTGACCAATGCGCAGTACAAACGGTTTATCGAGGCCACTGGTCACCGGCCACCGAACATAGCGGATCATGGCCAGCCAGTGTGGCAAGGCCGTGAGTTCCCACCCGAGAAAGCGACCCACCCTGTGGTCTGTGTGAACTGGGACGATGCCCAGCTCTACTGCCAGTGGGCCGGTCTGCGCCTGCCCACAGAACTCGAGTGGGAGAAGGGGGCACGTGGTTTAGATGGCCGCAAATATTCATGGGGTCAAGAGTGGCAAGAAGGACAACTCTGTCGCTGGAGTCGGAATAAGGGTAAAGAGACCACGTGCAGCGTCTGGCAATACCAACTCGGCTGCAGCCCCTGGGGTCTGTACCATATGGCTGGGAATGTCCTGGAATGGTGCGTTGATGTGTACGATCCGGTGGCGTATGAACGGTACCAAGAAGGGGACGTGACGCCTCCGGTGGCGCTCATGACCGCTCGGGGTGGAAGCCGGGGTGTACAGAGTCGCGTGGTACGAGGCGGGTCATGGCGTATGGCACACCCGCAGTACTTTCAGTGTGCCCATCGCCTCTTCAATGAGCCGATGGTACGGTATGACAATGTGGGCTTTCGTTGCGCCAGAAGTGAGGTATAATTGGACACCAGAACCGCTTGAACACGGCAGCACACATGCAGGAAACGTTGAGCCATGTATCTCGATTTTTACCTTCTGAAAAAAGCGCCGTTTCACATCACGCCCGATCCGGAATTTCTTTTCTTGAGCCCCAGCCATAAGGCGGCCCTGGGCGCTCTGGTCTACGGCATCGAAGAACGCCAAGGCTTCGTCGCCCTCCTGGGGGAGGTGGGCCTGGGCAAAACGACCATCCTGCGCTCCTATCTCGAACGCGTGGATCAGTCCCAACTCAAGCCCATCTATCTGCTCCATGCCAATCTGTCGTTTGGCGATTTGCTCAACACGCTCTGCCAGGAATGCGGGCTCGAGGGGACGACAGAGAACGTCGCCGAGACCGTCAATCGCCTGCATCACGTCTTGATTGAGGAATACAAACAAGGCCGGAATGTGGCGCTGCTGGTCGATGAAGCGCAACACATGCCGATCGAGACGCTCGAGCATCTGCGGATGCTCTCGAATCTGGAGACCTCGACGCAAAAGCTCCTCCAGATTATCCTGGTGGGCCAGCCCGAATTCGAAGCCAAGCTCAATGACCATGCCTTGCGGCAACTCAAACAGCGCCTGGTGATTCGGGCCACCATTGCGCCGTTGACCGCCGAGGAAAGCCGGGACTACATTCTCTATCGGTTGGCCAAAGTCAGCACGGTGGACGAGCCCATTTTCACGCGGGGGGCCCTCCAGGCGATCATTAAACAGGCCCAGGGGACCCCACGGGTGCTCAATATTCTCTGCACCAATGCCCTGATTCAGGGGTTTGGCTATGGCCAACGCCGGATCTCGGCGAAAATCGCCAAAGAAGTGATTGCCGAGTACACGGGGAAAACGCCTCGGCGGTGGTGGCGACCGTGGGTGGCCGTGGCGGGGGCGCTCGCGCTCCTGGCCGCGTGGTTCTGGTTCGCCTCCTCCTCGCAAGGTATCTTAGCGAAGTTCCACCTGAGCAGTGTCACGCCCTCCGACACCCTCGCTGTCCTCACACGGGCGTTCCCTCCCCAGGAGACCCCAGCGATGGTGCGTGACAGCAGTCCGCCTGGAGCGGCCAGCACCCCGTTGCTCCCTACGGAGCCCTCCAAACCCGCCGCCTTCCCCCTCCTGCCTGAGACATCAGCCTTCCCCCAGACGGCGTCGGTGGTCGTGCGCACCATCCAAAAAGGCGATCATATCTCGAAGGTGGCTCGGGAAGTGTACGGCGTCTCCAACCCTGCCGTCTTTGCGTGGATCAAGCAAAACAATCCCCAACTCCAGAACGTGAACCATATCGACGTTGGGATGCAACTCACCTTCCCGCCTCTGCCCTTCGGTGTCCGCTAGAGAGAAGACGAACCTTTTATAGCGCTTTGTTCGCTGTCTCAGGTTAGGTGCCGGGTGGTGGCTCGACGCCATACGCTGCGCAAAACGCCGCAAACTCCTCGGGTGTGCGCACTTTTCGATACCGTGCCCCAGACACCCCCCGCACGCGTGCGGCACATGCAGCCCAATTCGTATCAATTGCCACTATTCCCTGTACGATGCTGGCGTAACGCACCGAGCCAGGAGCGCGTGTGAGGCCCTGTGACTTAGCTATCGTCTCGGAGACCAGCGGGGCGGGAGGCACGGTCACAGCGGGGCCACCAACGGGATCATCAGGTGCGCCAGCCTGGCCACAAAAGAGCGCTAGGCAGGTCCCGGCAGCATAGGCACGGGCGATGTGGTCCACACGTTCGTTATTCGGATCACCGCGATGCCCATATACGTGCTGCCAACGCACGCCAGAGTGATTCAAACGCTCTAGCGTCATCCACAAGTCACGATTCTTCACCGGGGTGTTTGCCGTCGTGACCCAGCCACGTCGACGCCAGGCGTTGAGCCATTTGGTGAGTCCGTCAATGACGTATCGACTGTCCGTAAAGACCGCCACCTGGGAGGTGGTATGCATCACCTGCAAGGCTTCGATAGCCGCCTGCAACTCCATGCGGTTGTTTGTTGTTGCCGCTGCCATGCCGCCCAATTCACACACCTGGTCCTCTGGATACAAAATACGCACCCCCCAGCCGCCAGGACCAGGATTTCCAAGGCATGCCCCATCAGTATAGACTCTAGGACTGCGCATAATACACCTTACCAGTATGAAGTATCTTATGCCCCTTCAGGGGTTTCTACGCCCTTACGGAGCAGCCACTCGCGTACTCGTGAGCGTACATATGCCGGGTTGAATGGTTTGGTCAAATAATCGGTGACGCCGGCCGCGAAACCGGCCGCGATATGCTCTGTACTGGACTGGGCGGTCAGGAGCACCACCGGCATATCGCGGAGCTGCGGCTCCGTCGCGGCACGCAAAGCACGGCATACCTCCAAACCATCACGCCCAGGCATCTGCCAATCTATCAGCAGGAGAGACGGCCGCTCGGTCTGGGCCATGTGTAAGGCGGTCTCACCATCGTGGGCGGAGAGGAGACGGAAGCCTTCTGGCCTTAACGTCATCTGTAAGAGACGGACAATATCTGGCTCATCATCAACGATTAGAATGGTCACAGCTGCATTGATGGTCTCGCTCGGCTTCACGACCGCCCCAGATTCGGCATGTTCCACCGGCCGTGCTGGGCTCTGCCCTCTCTCAGGCAATTCAATCACCTGTCCCTCAGAGGCGGCAAAGACGTCTAGCGTCCCACCACGCGCCTCCACACGCTGGCGGCAGATGTCTATCAGTCGATCGACGGCCGCATCGTCACGCAAGGGATCGTGATGAAAGAGCGCCAGGCGTTTCACCTGGGCCGCCAGTGCCACATCGACCGCATACTCCACGGTACTATGACCCCATCCGACTTTCTGAGGGAATTCCGCCGTAGTGTACTGTGCGTCATGAATCACCAGGTCTGCCTGCGACAGAAACGCAATATGTCGCATCTCCTCGTGGTGCACTGTGAGGGTTCGTGAAGGCGCGGTATTGGGGACAACTGTTTCGGATTGATGGCGAGTGTGCGGTTCATGGTCAGTCGCGTAGACGACCGATGCTCCGCCCACTTCGAGACGATAGCCCAGGGTGAGGGCGGGATGATTGAGATAGCGCGCCGTAACCCGCCCACTGCCGAGGTCAAAGGTGCCTTCGACAAGGTCATGGAAGCGAATCGTCGCCCCAAGCTGTGCCAGGGTCACCGGGAAATACGTATACTCCATCTGCCCAGACAGGGTATCCTCCAGGCGGTTTCCCAACCCTCCCGGGGCATAGATATCCCAGGTATTGCCCGGCATGAAGAGCGGCGCAAAGAACGGAAAGCCCTGGATGTGTTCCCAATGCGTGTGGGTGATGAGGAGGTGCCCGTCTATAGGACGCTTTCCCGACGCCAGCAGGGCTTGCCCCAGGCCGTGCACTCCTGTACCACAATCGAAGACGATAAGTGTCCCGTCCGCCATACCCACTTCGACACATGAAGTATTGCCACCATAGCGGAGGGTGGTCGATCCTGCCTTGGCCAGGGAACCGCGCGTACCCCAAAATCGGATGTGCATAATCCTCTCCTCACACCCTGTGGTGCATCGCCTGTGAGAGGGGACGCCATCGCTCCAGCTGGACAGCAAGACCCCCAGCCAGTGGCTGCTTACATGTGAGAACGCTCTCTGCTCTTTCTCCCACGACGTACGAGCACGCCCAATGTCCTTCTCTCTACCTTTATGGCGAGAGTATAACAAGACATTGACTTCTAGTAAAAGAGCTCTGTGACTTGGTAATGGGACATTCCAGACATCGCATCCTGCCGTGAGGCAGCGACAGAACACAGTTGATTCTCTAACCCGACATCGGGTACTCTGAGAGGCAAGCTCATGCTCTTACACCTCGTTACGGATGCCGAGGCTCACAATGGACTGTATCTCTAGCTATGGAGGAAATGAATATGGCTGAACCTTTCACTATTACTGCCGCCAATTTTGAGGCAGAGGTACTCAAATCCACTACACCGGTGTTGGTCGACTTCTGGGCCCCGTGGTGCGGTCCGTGTCGGATCGTCGCCCCGTCAGTCGAGGAGATGGCGACGCAGTACGCTGGCAAGCTGAAGGTTGGGAAGCTCAACGTGGATGAGCACCCGGCGGTGGCTCAGCGCTACGGCATTACCGGTATCCCGGCACTGCTCTTCTTTGAGGGTGGCGCAGTGGTCGATACCGTAGTCGGCGCAGTGCCGAAGAGCACCTTGCAAAAACATGTGGATGGGGTACTCGGCAACGCGTAACTGCAGATGTTTCAGGGGACCAGTGTACAACACGACCAGCCGGTGTCTGTACGAGTACACAGGCACCGGTCATGGAACCGATCCTCTGGAGAACCATGCCAGACATCGAT
>WNGB01015145.1_pt1 | contig 10682 bp, 6 predicted proteins | sample 5400681 | NCBI WGS metagenome assembly WNGB01 (sample SAMN13153367, study PRJNA577476) | soil metagenome | isolation source: 115 cm soil or saprolite under grassland replicate 2 | place: USA:California | collected 2016-06-15 | reverse complement strand
TCATGCAGCCGCCCGAGCGGATCATGGCCTACCCGGATGGGCAGCCGGGCTTCTACTTCGTACGTATGCGCTACGCCGACAATGTCGATACGATCTTCGCGGCCGAGCGCCAGGCCCGCCAGGTGCTCCAGGAGGATAGCGCTACGCTGGATGGGCAGCAGATACTCGTGCGCCACTCGCTGCTCGACGCGGGCCAGGTGGCCGACATGTTCGACGGCGATGACCACACGCTCATGCGCGGCATGGAAGCCAACCCGCTGATCGTCGAGCTGGTGTTCCCTAGCCCACGCACGGCCAGCAGCCTCGGACTGACTGTCGGCACGATGGACTTCAGCGTGAAGGTGATCGCCACGCCCGCCGATGGCACTGCGCCGCGCAATGTGACGCAGGAATACCGCAACCAGCCGGACGACCCACACGTGGATCTCGCGCTCCCCGGCGGCACGCACAGCTGGTCAGCAAGCTGCGCATCGAGATAACCAACCTCCACGAGGGCGAAGTAGCACACATTCACGTGCGCGAGATCAGTCTCCGGTAGTGCAATTGCAGATTCGCCCAGAAGGCACCTGATTGCAGATTGCGCGCCCAGTCGCCTGATGCTTGATGCTTGAGTCCCTGTCGCCAAGCCGATTGCAAATTAGCTCTGGCCCATTCCAATCCGATCGGGATACGCTCGAAGCACAAGCGGGTCGCGCCGAATGCCCCTCGCCTGCCACAGCGGGAGCGGGGTGCCGCCCGAGTGCCCGCTGGGCGTGGCGGGGTGAGGGCCAACTTCGCAACCGCCATGCCAATAGGGCGTTCAATTGAACGCTCGTACAGTGCTGTGCTATAATGTCGGCGTCTATCTACCAGCGGGCAGCATCTACCAGCACAGCGCGGTCGTCCGTTTCTGTATGAGCTGTCGCTCCTGAATGAACTGTGGGAACTCGTGAGAATTCTGATCACCGGCGGCGCGGGCTTTATCGGCAGCAACATGGCAAACATGTTGCTGTCCGAGGGCCACGACGTCATCATCTACGATAATATGTCGCGGCCCGGCAGCGAGCGCAACCTGGCCTGGCTGCGCTCGGCCCACGGCCATGCCGCTCAGTTGCTCCGCGCCGATGTGCGCGACGCCGATGCGCTGGCCGAGGCCGCCGCGGGCGCCGAGGTGCTGATCCACCTGGCCAGCCAGGTCGCCGTCACAACTTCAGTGCAGAACCCACGCGAGGACTTCGAGATCAACGCGCTGGGCACCTTCAACGCCCTGGAGGCGGCCCGCGCGCAGCCCACGCCCCCTATTGTGCTCTACGCCTCCACCAATAAGGTCTACGGCGGCATGGAGGATGTGCCGCTCGTCGAGGAGGCCACGCGCTACCGCTACCGCGACCTGCCCATCGGCGTGCCCGAGACCCAGCCGCTCGATCTGCACTCGCCCTACGGCTGCTCGAAGGGCGCCGGCGACCAATACGTGCGCGACTATGCACGCATCTATGGGCTGCGCACGGTTGTCTTTCGCCAGAGCTCGATCTATGGGCCGCGGCAGTTCGGCGTGGAGGATCAGGGCTGGCTGGCCCACTTCGTCATCGCGATTCAGACGGGCCGCCCGATCGCGATCTATGGTAACGGCAAGCAGGTGCGCGATATGCTGTATGTGGACGACCTGGTGCGCGCCTATCTGCTGGCGATCGAGCGCATCGACGTTGCGGCGGGCAAGATCTACAACGTGGGTGGCGGGCCGGACAATACGCTCTCGATCTGGGCCGAGACCGGGCCGCTGCTCGAGCGACTCGCGGGCCGGCCGATCCATGTGCGTTACGGCGACTGGCGTCCCGGCGACCAGCCCGTCTGCATCATGAACACATCGAAGGCCGAGCGCGAGCTGGACTGGCGCCCGCAGGTGCGCGTGCAAGAGGGTGCGGAGCTGCTCTGGAACTGGGTGCGCGACAATCGGGCGCTGTTCGAGGAGCGTGGATGAGGCTGCTGTTTGCGCTGACCTATTACCGACCATATATCAGCGGCCTGACGATCTATGTGCAGCGGCTCGCGACCGAGCTGGCGCGGCGCGGGCATACCGTGACTGTGCTGACCTCGCAGTACGATCCGAGCCTGCCGGCGCGCGAGATGATGCAGGGCGTGCGCGTGGTGCGCGCTCCAGTGGCAGCGCGTGTGAGCAAGGGCGTGATCATGCCGACGTTCGGCTGGCTCGCCAGCGCCCTGGCGCTCCAGCACGATGCGATGAGTCTACACCTCCCGCAGTTCGATGCGCCCGGCCTGGCGCTGCGCGGGCGGCTGCTGCGCCAGCCAGTGGTGCTGACCTACCACTGCGACCTGAAGCTGGCGCCGGGACTGCTCAACCGTGTGGCAAACACGGTGGTCGACGCTGCGAATAACGCAGCGGCGGCACTGGCGACGACCATCGTCACCTACACGCAGGACTACGCCGACCACTCGCCCTACCTGAGCCGCTTCCGCTCGAAGGTGCGCGTGATCCCGCCGCCGGTCGAGATGGCCAACGCCACCCCGGATGAGGTGCAGGCGTTTCGGCGCCGCTGGAATATCCAGGGCCCTGTGATCGGCCATGTTGCGCGCCTGGCCGCTGAGAAGGGCGTCGAGGTGCTGCTCCACGCCCTACCGCGCGTGTTACAGGCTTACCCCGACGCCCGTGTGATGTTCGCCGGCGCCTACCAGAATGTGCTGGGGGAGGAGGCCTACGCACTGCGCCTCGCGCCGCTGCTGGAGCGGTATCGCGACCACTGGACGTTCCTGGGCAACCTGAGCCAGGGCGAGCTGGCGGCGTTCTACCCCAACTGCGCGACCACCGTGCTGCCGAGCTTGAACTCTACCGAGTCGTTTGGAATGGTGCAAGTGGAGGCGATGCTGTGCGGCACCCCGTCGATCGCCAGCGCACTGCCGGGCGTGCGCCAGCCAGTCATGCAGACGGGCATGGGGCTGGTGGTGCCGGTCGGCGATAGCGCGGCGCTGGCGGAGGCGATCCTCCAGGTGTTAGGCGACCGATCGCGCTACGTGCGCCCGCGTGAGGATATCGCCCGCGGCTTCAGCACCGAGCGCACGGCAACCGAGTATGAAGCGCTTTTTACAGAACTGAAACGATGACAACAGACCGTGATTTCCTGCGCCCGCACCTGCTGACACTGCCCATTCACCGGGCCATGCTGCGCGCGGTGGAGGCCAAGCTGTTCGCCGAGCTTGCACCCGACCTACCCGAGCCGATTGTGGATATCGGCTCCGGCGATGGGACATTCGTCGAGATCGCGCTGCCCGGCAAGCGGGTGGTTGGGATCGATCCGATCCACAGCGATACGCACGAGGCGGCGCAGCGTGGTGTCTATACCGGCCTGAGCGTGGCCAACGGCGCGCGCCTGCCCTTTGGCGATGCAACCTTTGCCAGCGCCATAAGCAACTGTGTGCTCGAGCACGTGGTGCCGCTCGCCGAGACATTGAGCGAAGTGGCGCGCGTGCTACGGCCGGGCGGCCAGTTTGTCACCTCGGTGGTTGGCGATGGCTTCGCGCGGAATTTGCTTGGGACCACGCTGCTCGATACATTTGGGCTGGATGGCAACCGCTATGGTCGATGGTTCAACAAGCTATCGTACCACTTCAATACGCTCAGCGCTCAGGATTGGCGCGCGCGCTTCGAGGCGGCCGGGCTGGAGGTGGTGTATCAGCGGCCCTATTTCAGCTTCGCCGCGCTCAAGCTGTTCGATTTCAGCCACTATTATGGCGCGCCGGCGCTGCTGACCCGCCGGCTTACCGGGCGCTGGCTGCTCTACCCGCCACTCACACCCAACCTGCTCTGGGAGCCGCTGCTACGTCGCATCTACCATGCGCCGGCCGGCGACGATGGCCCGTACTATTTCTTCATCTGCCGCAAGCCGCCCGCCGTCAACTCACTGGGCTGACGAGCTCGGCACATCCACTGGCAGCGAGGTTGTCAGCACTGCCGGCGGATGCCCGGCTGGGGCCACCCGATAGATCAGCGTCGTGCCGCGCTGGTAGACGACCTGGAGCTTGCCGGATTGCGCCAGCGCGTCGAAGCGCGCTAACCCGGCGGCGGGATACAGCGCCCGCTCGAGCTGCCCGATATAGACGTATTCGACGCCATAAAGCTGAAGATCATGCAGAATCTCGCCCGGTGAAGCTACCGTGTAGAGCCGCTTGATCAGTCGTTCACGGCTACCGATCGCCCGGCTGGCCAGGGCGATGCCGCGCTGCTGATACTCGTGCCACGGCCAACCAAGCAGCGTCGGCAGTCCAGTATATGCCGCGACCCGGCCAGCCCAGCGGTACGGGTCGGTCTGCGCCTCCAACACAATCGGTGTGCCGTCGATATGTGTGTGCATCCAATCGATCGCCTCTGCATCTTCTGCCAGCGGAAACTGTCGGCCATTCTCGGCCCAGAGACCCGTGCGCATGAAAGCCATGCCATCAAGCGTTGGCCCGGTGCGCGCATCAAAGCGATCAGCAACTCGCGCCGGTGTCGCGCTGATTGGATAGACCAGCGCTGCGGCGATCAGGAGCAGCGCCATCGCCCGCCAGACCCCGCCCAGCACGAATCGCGCGCGCCGCGCGCTATGCCGCCCCTGCACGGCGTTTGCGCGCCACAACCACACGATCGCCGGCGCCGAAGCGCTAGCAAGCAGCACCCAGCTCTGCATCCCCAGATTGAGCACTGTATTCTGGCGGCCGACGTCGTCGGGCCCGACAAGAATCTCGCTCGTGAGCATCACCAGGAGCGCGGTCAAAACCCACAGGATCAGCAGCTGTGTGGACGAACTGATTCCTGCCGACCAAGCAGGTGGACGACCAGCCGCAGGTGGCCCATGCGCGACCCTGGTCGCCAGCAAACGACTGATGCCGAGCCAAGCGGTCGCGGCCGCAAGCGGCGCCAGAATCAGCAGGGCGCTGCCATCGAGCACGACTGCCAACACCAGCAGCAGGCATGCGCCAGCGATCAGGCCGGTCGCCGTAGACTCCGTAGAGCCGCAAGATTTTGCGGCTCTACGGCGTCTACGGCGATACAGCAGCAACCCCGCGCTCAGGAGCAGGAACAGCCAGAGTCCATTGATCTTCAAGAGCTCGGTAGCCGATGTGCCGGTTTCAAGCCAGAGCCGCACGCCGCCAACAGCGGCAAAGTGCTGCGTAAAAGGAAGAAACAGGACATTGCTGAGGGTGAGCAGGCCAAGCGACGACACAACCCAGAAAGCCAGGGCCGATCGCCTGGTCGCCCCGCGGCGATGCCGTGCGAGCGCCACCAGCCCGAGCGTCGCGACGCTCATGGCCAGGTAGGTCGGGTAATCCCAGCCGTTGGTGGCCCGCAGCGCGCCGATGACCAGCGCCAGCAAGACCAACGACGAAGGACGAATGACCAACGCCCGCCAACGCTTTCGTCCTTCGTCCTTGGTCGTTCGTCGTACGAGGGCCACCATCAGCCCCAGCGCGGCCAGAGCCAGTGGCAGCGCGATCATATGCGGCTGAAGATCGCCGTATAAAAAAGTGAAGAACGGAAACTCATTGATTGTGTTCGCCCGTTGCGCCAGCCGATCGATATGGACGGCATCCCAGTAGATCCACTCGGGGCGGCGCGCGTTTTGGGCGGCATAGTCGCCTAGGAAGAACAGCGCGTTCATCAGGTTGCCTGCCAGCACCACAAACACCACCGCGATGCCGCCGGCCACGATCGCGCGACGTTCAATGCGACCAACGACCACGGACCACCGACCAGCGCTGCCCTTCTGTTGTTGGTCGTCGGTCGTCGGTCGCCTGTCCTGAGCTGTGTCGAAGGGTCGGTCGTCGAATGGCTTCGGCGCAACCAGGTTGTATCCCACCCCCCAGGCCCCCAGCGCCGTGAGCGCGAACAGCGTCGGTACGGCCAGGTTGTAGGCAATCGTCGGGACGATGCCGGTCAGGTGGATCAGCGCGCCGACGAAGACAAAGCCGAAGTAATGGTAGTTGATATAGCCGCCGGCAAACCACGGGTCGTAGGGCGGGAACGCTGGGCTCTTGAGCACCGCCGTCAGAAAGGCCAGATCGATCGGCTTTTCACCACTGCGCGCCGGGTGCCATAGATCGGGGTTCAGCGCGCGGATCAGCACAAAGCCGAGCCAGGCCAGCAGAAACACTTCTTCGGCCACAATCAGCGCCACAAAGCGACGCCGCACAAAAGCCAGCAGCTCACGCCGCGCGCGCCAGCCGACGACCGCGCCGGCCGCGATCAGCAGCCCAGCGCACAGCCAGACGCTGCCAGGCGTGAACGCCAGCAGGTGCAAGCTGCCCAGCAGCCAGGCGGCATAGGCCACCAGCAGCAGCGCCAGCGTCTTGGCCAGCGCGAAGCCGCGGTCGGGCAGGCCCGGCAGCATGTGGAACAGCAGCGGGAACGCCGCCAGCCCAATCAGCTCCAGCGCCAGCAGCCAGGCTAGCCAGGGCGCCTGATTCACTAGGCGTGGCGGGTCGAATAGCGCGGTCCATGTGCCAGCGGCGCGATAGGCTGGCCACTGGCTGTCGGTCAGTCGCAGCGCCGTCGGCACACGGCCGACCAGCGCGGTCGGCAGCTGGTAGACCTCATCCCAGGCGATATCGCCGGCGATCAGCTGCGCGGCCCGCGCGCGTGAATACGCGCTGGTCTTCTTGAAGATCAGCACGCGCGGGTGGTCGTAGACGGTGAAGGCCTCCTCGGCGCCCTGGTCGGGGATGGTGATGCCAAACAGTGTTGGATAAGATGTGATATCGGCGACCTGTTCGAAGCCCAACTCGCCGCTGAACAGGTAGTGGTAGTAGCGCGTCAGCGCCGGGTAGCGCATGGGCAGCCGTGTGGCCGAGCCATACACGCGATTGCTGCTCAGAATAATATAGCCAGCCTGGTCGAGCTGATCGAACAGCCCTGGCTGGTACTTGCCATACCGGTCAAGGTAGCCGGTGTACTTAACCTGGGTGTCCTCGTCGTAGGGTTTCATCAGCAGAACGCCATACTCGTACAGAGAATGACCATCGATATTCACAGGCAGCGGGTCATCCCACTCCTCGTACGTGAGCGTCGCGCCGCGCGGGATATGCTCGTAGATCCAGCGCGAGGCGGCAACGCGCGAATGTGGCCGCGTGTAGATGCGCGTGAAGGCGTAGGCCCAGCAGAGCGTGCCAAGCACCACCACCATCACCGGAAGCCAGCGAATTGTAAATAGTAAATTGTAAATTCTGGAGTTTCGTCTTGTCCAATTTGCAATCTGCAATCTACAATCTACAATCCACACCAGCAGCCAGGCCGCGAACAGCGCCAGCAGGCCATACAGTGGCAGGTAATAGCGCATGGTCATACCAAACTGCCCGCCCTGCCACGCGAAGTAGAACGCGATCCAAACCCAGGGAATCAGGTGTACCAGCCGGCCACGGAACAGCCCCCAGCCGCCGCCATTCCAGCCGGCCCAAGCCGCGCGCAGCATCTGCCAGCCGGCCACGGCCCAGGCCAGCCAGGCCACCAGGCCAAGCGGCAGGCCCATGCCCCAGATAATCATGTTTTGGAGCGGAAACACGAACGGCGTGCGGCCGGCCCACTGCTGCGCCGGCGGGAAATCCAACACCCCAGAAACCTGTTGGCCGACAGCCGCGATATTATCGAGAAAGCGCGGATCCGGCCGCAGATCGAAGAACGACGTGCCAATAAATGCATCCGGCTGAAGCAGCCGAAACGAGATCGCCGACAGAACACCGGCCAACGCCAACAGCCGAATGCCGGCAAATACGCCCAGCGCGATTGGGACGAAGCGGCGGCTGTCATGCGTGCGCTGCTCGTCCGCCTGCGCTTGTGCGACCCACACCCGCAGCGCCACGGCCACCACCGCCAGCAACCCAAGCATGGCCATGGTCACGCGGCAGGCCATCGCCGCGCCGATGCTCAGGCCAAGCGCCGTGAAGCTTCCAATGCCGCCATTGTGCGCGGCCCGCACCGCCCAGTAGATCGCCAGCAGCGTAAAGAAAGCCGTGGCTGAATCAACCGTGAAGAAGTGCGCGAGCTGGATCGGCAGCGCCGAAAGCGCCATAAACAGCGCCGCCAGCAGGCCAACCCGCCGGCCATACAGGCGCCGGCCGATCAGGAACACCACGACGATGCTTAGGAGCTGAAACAGCGCCGACCACGACCGGCCGACTCGCTGGACAAAATGTACGCTGGTGAGATCATTGCCTGCCGGGTTCAGCAGCACTTGCAGCAACGCGCTACGCGGGCCGCGAAGGTCGGGGTTCGGTACCACCGGCGCCCCGTCCCAACCGCTTGGCGTAGCGGCGCGCGCCGTCGGCCGCAGCGCGTCGTGGGGCGTCAGCAGAACCGCGGTGAGATGTGTCAGGGTCTGCGGCAGCAGCCCGTATACATAGAACGTATTGCCGCTGTTGCGCGGGTTGAGTGGGTTGCGCGACGAATCCAGATACTCCGACAGGCTGGCCGGCATCTTCAGCCGATCGGCCACCAAGGCCATAAAGCGCTCGTCGGGGTGCTGGCCAGTGTCGCTATCCCAGCCATACAGATTAAGCGTACAAAACGCAGCGCCAAGCGCGACAATCGCCGCCAGGATCAGCCATGTGAGCCAGGATGCCTGCCGCAGTGGAGGTGCAGGGGTTTCTTCAGAAGCCCGGTTGCTGGTCATAAAGTACGTATCGCTCGCTCTGTGTCCCAATGGGAGGTTTGGAAGGGCTGTGTAGGCGAACCGCATTCCAGAAGCTGCTACCCTCCAAAAATGGCGAGCCCGAAATATAGGCAAACATGCCCGCCATCAGAAAGCCGCCCGCTGAAGTCGGGGGCAACCGACACCATTATACCGTAACCGGCCATGCCTGCTGCGACTCCGCAACGATGCTGGCGGCGATAATTGGCGACAACGACGACCCGGATCCGTCGGCGTGAGTATGGCCACACGACCATCATATAGTAGACGATCATCACGCCGGCGCGCTGGTCACTGCGCGACTCAGGACCGCGCGAATCGGTAATGCCGCCATGCTACACTCGTTAGTACACACCCGCCGCCGATGCGGGCCAGTGGACCACGTCAGTGTTCCCCCATGCCAAGAGGCGTCATGCGACATTTCGGGCCATACAGCGCCGCAGCGTCTCCGGGTGCGTCGCCGCTGATCACACTCAAGCGCACGCTGTTGCAGATCATTCTCCCCCTCGCCATCCTGGCGCTCGCGATCAACTGGCGGATCGATGCGAGCGGGGGCAGCCTGCTGCCGTTCGACACCGTCGCGTATCCGGTGTTGATCGCGGTGTATACCGGCAGCGCGATCGTGCTGTTCGTGCGCCCGAAGTATGTGCCCGTGCTGGAACTGTGCAGCTTCGTCGCGTTCATGGTCTACACGGCGGCGTATATCGCACTCGTCTGGTACACCGAGCACCCCAGCGCTGATCTGTATCGATTTGCCACCATCCCGCAGTGGATCCCGCTGGTCTACGTGGCCGCCTTCTTTCTCTTCGAGACGCGTCAGGCGCTCCGGCTCGCGCTGGCGTTCTTCGCGTTGCTGCTCGTGCCTGGCGGCCTCTGCATGGTCGGCTGGAGCGCCGCACGCATGCAGGGCACGGAGTTGCACCTCCTGCTCGACACCTATTTCTCGAACGCGATCTACATCGCACTGCTGGTGGGCGGCACCCTGCTGAAGGAGCGCTACGTCAAGGCGGCAGCGCAGGCCGAGGTGCTGGCGCGCGTGGCGCACATCGACGACCTGACCGGCGCGTATAACCGCCGGCATCTCGACCAGACGCTGCGGCAGGCGATCGAGCAGGCCCAGCGCTATCCACGACCGCTGGCGGCGATCCTGCTGGACATCGACTGCTTCAAGCGCGTGAACGATACCTACGGGCACGCGGCTGGTGACGCGGTGCTGATTGGCACGGCGCGCGCGATCCGCCAGCAGTTGCGCACGACCGATACCTTCGGTCGATGGGGCGGGGAGGAGTTCCTGATTGTCGCACTGGAGACCGATCGCGCGCAGGCAGACCTGCTGGCCGAGCGGTTGCGCACGATCATTGCGCAGCAGATCTACGATCAGGTTGGCAGCGTGACGGCGAGTTTCGGCGTCGCGATCTGCTGCGCGGATGACAGTGCCGAGGCGCTGATCGGGCGGGCCGACGCCGCGCTCTACCGGGCCAAGCGACACGGGCGCAACCGGGTCGAGGCCGAGAGCACTCGGGCGCCCGAGGAACGCTAGCCCATAGCGTCCAATGGAACACGGCAGGTGCCGCAGCCCCAAGCGCTCCGGCACGTGTTCCGTTGGATGTATGCGCGCGAGTCGACCGACGCCAGGCTGGCCGCCAGGCTCGCCCGGTCGCCGTCGCTAAAGTGTGCTTCCCGGCCATCTCACACGCATGGAGGTTCACGTTTCAATCGCGCGAGCAGTCCATCGCGTCGCCGCACCAACTCCTGCGGCGCGTCTGTTTCACGTGCGAAGCCAGCCAGTGCGATCTCGACCTGCGCCAGCGCCTCGATGGTTGTCGCAAGATCCTCGCCGAGCGTGCCGCGCTGCCAACCGGGCCGCAGCGCCACCGCGATGTTCCCACCGAGCTGGTGGGCGTAGAGCAGTGGCTCCTGCGCCAGCGGAGCGTGCTTGTAGGTGTCTGCTTCGCGTCGGCCGGCACCTGCGCGCTACAGAGGCGCACACAGCAGTTCATCGGGGGCAGTGTCGCTTTCGCCGTATTGCCG
>WNGB01014158.1_pt1 | contig 10682 bp, 9 predicted proteins | sample 5400681 | NCBI WGS metagenome assembly WNGB01 (sample SAMN13153367, study PRJNA577476) | soil metagenome | isolation source: 115 cm soil or saprolite under grassland replicate 2 | place: USA:California | collected 2016-06-15 | reverse complement strand
ACCGCGTGCCGAGCGGTTCGTGCAACCGCGCGCGCTGTGCTACGCGCAGGTCAACACCAGCGCGACCCGCTCGAACGCGCTGCCCTTTGTCACCGAATGTCCGCCCGTGATGCAGCCGCTCCACCGCTTCGCCCGTTGAGACGTGCGCTTCTCGCATTTCAGACTTCAAACTTCAGTTTTCAGACTAGGATTTGCAGATTGCGCTCGAGGCCTCTGTGACCTCCGCAATCTGAACTCCGCTTTCGCTCGCGCAACTTGCTAGGCGAGCTACGGCGAGGCTCGCCGAAGCGCCTGCGGCGCGGAGGCGGCTGAACTCTGACCTCTGAAATGCAGGAGCCTTCATGAACCTCCGCCTCACCTGTGCCGCTGTCGCCGTTGTCGCGCTCGTGTGGGTGTCGGCGCCGATCGCCGCACAGAATTCGACACGTTCCGGGCAGGCGCCATCCGCGAAAGGAGCAGCGGTTCGCCAATCGCTTCCTCAGAAGATAGACGAGGAATACACCAAACGTATCAAGCAGAACCTGCAGGATCCGCGGATCTCGACCGAGCTCGTCGACCACCTGCCCGCGTCGGACACCGTTCCCTCGCCGCTCAAGTTTCTCGGTCGCGCGGTCGGCACGCCGGGGGAGCTCACCTATGCCAAAGACATCTCGCGGTACTACGAAGCGCTCGCGAAAGCGGCCCCGGCGCGCGCGAAGTACTGGAAGGTCGGCACGACGGAAGAGGGGCGCGATATCGTCCTGCTCGCGATTGCCGACGAAGCGACCATCAAGGCGCTCGACCAGTACCGCAACATGCTCGGCGAGCTCACGGATCCGCGGAAGACGACCGAGGCGCGCGCACAGCAGCTCCTGCACACGGCGAAACCGATTTACTACGCGATCAGCGGCATGCACTCGCCCGAAACCGGCGGTCCCGAGATGCTGATCGAGCTGGCCTATCGCCTGATCGTCGAAGAGACGCCCTTCATCCAGAACATCCGGCACAACGTGATCACCCTCATCACGCCGGTGATCGAGGTCGATGGCCGTGAGAAGCAGGTCGACACGTACTACTTCAACAAGAAGCGCGCGCCGGGCGACGCGCGGCTGCCGCTCATGTACTGGGGCAAGTACGTGCAGCACGACAACAATCGCGACGGCATGGGGCAATTCCTCAAGCTGACGCAGACGGTCACGAAGGAAACGCTCGAGTGGCATCCCACGGTGATTCACGATCTTCACGAAGCGCAGACGTACCTGTATTCCTCGACCGGCACGGGTCCTTACAACAACGAAATCGATCCCATCGTCGTCAGCGAATGGTGGACGCTCGCGCAGAACGACGTCATGGAAATGACCAAGCGCGGCGTGCCGGGCGTGTGGACGTACGGGTTCTACGACGGCTGGGTGCCGAACTACATGTTCTTCATCGCGCACAGCCACAACTCGATCGGCCGGTTCTATGAGGTGCAGAGTTACGGGCCGGACAATTACGAGGTTCGACCCGGCGCGACGGTCACGAGCAAGGAGTGGTTCCGTCCGAACCCGCCCCTGCCGTTGATCAAGTGGGGACCACGCAACAACACGAACATCCAGCAGTCCGCGCTCCTCTTCTCGCTCAGCCACGTGGCGAAAAACAAGGAGCTGTATCTCGAGAACTACTGGATGAAGAACAAGCGTGCCGTCGACAAAGGGAAGAACGGCCCGACGCACGCCTGGGTGATCCCGGCCACGCAGCGGCGCAAGGCGGATGCGGCGGACGCCGTGAACGAGCTGCGCCTGCAGGGGCTCGAGGTATCGCGCGCGGCCGCGGCGTTCAAGGCGGGCGGCCTCGACGTCAAGCCGGGCGACTACATCGTCCGCGGCGATCAGCCGTTCCGGACGCTCGCCGACATGTATTTTGCGATTCAGAACTATCCGCCGCAGAACCCGTCGCCGTACGACGACACCGGCTGGACGTTCCAGTACATGCGCGACATCAGGATTCTGCCGGTCGGCGACAAAGCCATCCTCGATCAGCCGATGACGCTGCTGACGGCGGACGCGAAGGCGCCCGGCGGCGTCGAGGGAAGCGGCCCCTCGACTGCGCTCGGGGCAGGCAGCGTCACGCTCGTTGTCGATCACACCGCAGACAACAACCTCGTCACGTTCCGTTTCAAGAACAAGGACGTGAAGATGATGGCCGCCGAAGACGACTTCGAGCTGGGCGGCCACAAATTCCGAGCGGGGGCGATCATCGTTCCGAACGCGGATCGCGCGAAGCTCGAGCCAGTGCTGAAGGATCTGGGCCTCTCAGCGTGGGCAGTGGCGGCGGCGCCGAGCGTGAAGACGCACGACCTCGACATTCCGCGCATCGGCTACGTGCACAGCTGGAGCCGGACCCAGGATGAAGGCTGGGTCCGCGCGGCGCTGGACACGTTCGGTGTCCCCTACATGTACTTCGCCGACCAGAAGCTGAAGGACGGCAATCTGCGATCGAAGTACGACGTGATCATCTTCCCGCACGTCGGCGGCAGCGCGCAGTCGCAGGTGAACGGCCCGCCGATGACGGGCAATTCGCCGTTGCCGTACAGGAAGACCGCCGAGACGCCGAATCTCGGCTACGTCGATCAAAGCGACGACATCCGCGGCGGCATGGGGCTGCAGGGGCTGCTCGAGCTCGCGAAGTTCGTGCAGGAGGGAGGCACGCTCATCACTGAAGGGTCGACGACGACGATCTTTCCGGAGTACGCGATCACGAGCGGCATCTCGATCGAGGAGCCGGCGCGGCTCTTCGTCCGCGGCTCGATTCTGCGCGGCAAGATCACGGACAAGAAAAGTCCGATTGCGTACGGGTACGACCAGGCCGAGCTGCCGGTGTATTTCAACCAGGCGCCGGTGTTCAACGTGGCGAGCGGGTTCGGCGGCGGCCGCGGTGGCGGCGGGCGCGGCGGCGCGCCGGGCGAGAACCCGAATGCGGGTTTCGGTCAGAACGTCACGCCGAACGCCGTGCCTTTGCGCATTCAACCGTTCGAACCGCAGCCGGCGGAGGCGACGCCGACGGCCGGGCGCGGCGAGCGTCCGCAGGCCGACGAGGCGGCGGCGTTCCGTCAGCTCGCGCAGCAGGCCGGGTTCGCGATTCCGGAAGGGCGCGCGCGCGTCGTGATGCAGTTTCCGGCGAACGCCAACGAGATGCTGCTGTCGGGGACGCTGTCGGGTGGCGAGGCGCTCGCCAATCGCGCGCTCGCCGTCGACGAGCCGCTCGGCAAAGGGCACGTGGTGATGTTTGCGCTGCGGCCGTTCTGGCGGTGGCAGTCGCAGGGCACCTATACCCTGGGCTTCAACGCGATCATGAACTGGAACGATCTCGACGCGGGGAAGGCGCCGGCTGGCGGACGCGGCACCGCGACACAGCCGCAGCGCTGATCGACGCCCTCTTCGCTTCCCCATCGTCGCAGGAGCGGCTGACGGCGTTGGGGACAGGTGTCGCGTGCGTCGTGAGGCCGCCCTCGCGTCCAATCCGACTCGCCACGCGGGCCGTAAGTGGAAGGCTGCCACCCAGGAGGCATCATGTCGGTCACGAGCGAGATCCAAGCACTGTTCGATCGCTTCATCGCGGCCTGGAACCGCAACGACGCCCGGGCGTGCGCCGCTGATTTCGCGGCGGACGGCAGCCTCATCAACCCGTTCGGCGAGGAGGCGCGCGGGTCCGAGGCCATCGCCGGGCTCTACGCCCGGTACTTCGCGACCATGCTCGAGGGCACGACGACGACGTTCACCAACTCCAACATCCGCGAGCTCGGATCGCTCGCGCTGGTCGACTGCACGCAGACGATCGACAACCTGCGCGCGCCCGACGGCTCGGCGGCGCCGGCTCTGGTAGTCCACCTGGTCACGCTGACGCAGCGGTCGGGCGATCGCTGGCAGATTCTCGACGCGCGCCCGTACGTGTTTATGGCCATCCCGCAGGGCTGACGGTACCGGGTCCGAGCCGTATATGAGCTCGACTTCGGGCCGAACTACCCGTGGGAGTGCAGTCGTGAGTCGCGGCTCGACGTCTAGGAATAAACAAAACGGGGACGGTGATCTTTCGATCACCGTCCCCGACCTTCCTCGATTCACCAACTTACCAACTTACCAACTTATCCATTTACCAATTTACCAAGTCTCGATCTATCCCCACCGCGGCTGCTCGTCCGGATTGATCCCGAGCGAGATCTTGCCGACGATCTCGTGCGTGAGCAGCGGGTTGGCCGGGTGGAAACGGCCAGCGCGGCAGTCGCGGAACAGCCGTTCGAGCTCGCTCTTCTTGAACATGCCGAAGCCGCCGGACAGATCGAGCGCGCGATCGACGATGCGGAACGCCGCCGCCACCGTCTTGTGCTTGCACGCGACGATGCGCAGGAACCAGTCCGGGCCGATGCGTCCTTCCGACCAGTCGGTCGCGACCGCTTCAACGTGCGGCCCCATCGCTTCGAGATCCATCGTGATCTCCGCGATGCCGTGCTGCACTTCGGGATGGTAGGTCATCGGCCGCGACAGCGCGATCGACGTCTTCGTCTTCAACTGCTCGATGAGCACTTCGCGCGTCCGCAGCCCGATCGCGTAGTAGATGTTTGCGAAGTTGACCAGCGCCCATGTGAAGAATCCGATGACGAACATGTCGGCGCCTGCGGCGCCGGCTGGAACGACGCGCGAGATGTACTTGTCGGGGACGAACGCGCCTTCGAGCACGGTGTCGTCGCTGCGCGTTGCTCGCATGCCGAGCACATCCCACGTCTCCTTGATCGTGTAGCCCTTCGTGTCGCGCGGCATGAAGAAGTGGACGATGTTCGGGGCGGCGGGGTCGCTGGTGTCCATCGCGTGACCGCCAAGCCGCGTCCACACGGGCGTCAGACTCCCGAACGCCTTGCGGCCGGTGAACTTGTAGCCGCCGTCGACACGCTCGGCCTTCGTCGTCGACAACAGGCCGGGAATGTCGTTGCCATGTTCGGCGTGACCAGCAGCGAAGACTTCGCCGGCGGCCGCGTCGCGCAGAATCCATTCACACGACGTGTCGCCCGACCGCCAGAGATCGGCCGCATCGCCGACCCAGTAGTTGTGCATGTTGATGCACAGGGCTGTGGCCGGTGCGTACAGCGCCAGCTGGCGCGTTTCGCGCGCGACCTGGGCGAGCGTCATCCCGAGCCCGCCAAACTCTTTCGGCACGGCCATCAGGAGATAGCCGGCCGCTTTCAGCTCGTCGAAATCGTCCTGGCAAAACCTGTTCTCGCGGTCGTACTCTGGCGCGCGCTCGCGGCAGCGGTCGAGCAGCGCCTGAGTGAGAATTGAACCTGTCGCGACGGTCATGGAGTCCCTCCTTGGTTCCGGCTGATGAGCGTTGGAGTATAAGCTGAAAGGCACGTTTGTCCAGACCCTCAGACGTCATCGTCGTAGGCGCCGGCGTGATCGGTTGTGCCATTGCACATGAGCTGGCTCGGCGGCGCGCGTCGGTTGAAATCGTCGACGAGCGACCGATCGGCATGGGCGCCACACAGGCATCGGCGGGCGTGCTGGCGCCGTACATCGAGGCGCGCGAAGGCAGTCCGCTTCTCGATCTCACCGTCCGCAGTCTCGATCTTTACGAGGATTTTATTGCCCGTATCGCAGCCGAAAGCGGTACGCCTGTCGCCTATCGCCGAACAGGAACGCTCGACGTGGCGACCGACGAAACGGAGTGGCACGCGTTACAGGCCAGGGCGGATTGGCTGGCACGCCGAGGCGTTCCGGCGCTGCTGCTCGATGCCGCGATCACTCGCGCCGAGGAGCCGCATCTTGGGGACAGCGCCCTCGGAGGATTGCTCATCGAAGCACACGGGTTCGTCGCGGCTGCCGATCTCACGCGCGCGCTGGTCGGCGCCGCGAGACGTCACGGCGCTCAACTGATCGAGCAGAGTCGGGTGCGCCGAATCGTCTCCGAAGGTGACGAGATCGTCGTTGAGACCGATCGAGGATCGCTGACCGGAGACGCAGTCGTCCTGGCGGCGGGCAGCTGGTCGGGCGAGATTACCGTGGACGGCGTCGACGCTCGCGTTCCCGTGAGGCCGGTGCGCGGGCAGTTGGTGCATCTTGGCTGGACCGGCACTCCGCTGCGACGCGTCACGTGGACCCGCCGCTGTTATATGGTGCCGTGGGACGATGGCACGGTGCTCGTGGGGGCGACGGCGGAGGAGGCCGGGTTCGATGAACGCGCGACGGTCGCCGGCGTGCGCGATCTCCTCGAGGCGGCGTGCGACATCGTGCCTCACACGTGGACGTCCGGGTTCCGCGGCGCGCGAGTGGGATTGCGGCCGGCGACGCCCGATGATTTGCCGATCATCGGCGCGTCACGGACGCTGCCGCGCATGATGTACGCGACCGGCCACTACCGGAACGGCGTCCTGCTGGCCCCCCTGACCGCCCAGTTCGTCGCCGACGCGCTGCTCGAGAATCGTATGGATCCGGCGTTGGCGACGGTCAGCCCCGCGCGGTTCGGTTTATGAGCTATCGGATTGACACGACCGAGCGCGACGGCCAGTGGATTGCGCGCGCGCGTCGCGTGGACACGGGCGATCCGTTCGGTATCGAGTGCAGCGGTCCCAGTGAGGCCGAGGCGGTCGCGCGCCTGAACCGGTGGCTCGACTGGCAAAGCGAACACACGGCCGCGCTCGACGCGCTGCAGCAGGCGGAACGCGCGTATCACCGGACCATCGCGGGCAGCGCGTTCGTCAGCGCGACGGAAGGCCCGAGCGCCATCGAGATGCAGAAGGAATCGCTCGAGGCGGTCGAGGCAGCGCGCGTCAGGCTCGACGAGGTTCGCTCGCGGAAACCGGCGTAAAAATATCCACCCCCCGTGTCCTCCGTGGTGAATAGAGTTGACACGACTACCCGATGCGATTGAAGAAGACGTACAGCTCGCGTGAAGTTGCCGCCATGACGGGCCTGACGGCCCGGCAGCTGCAGCTCTGGGACGCTGGCGGACTGTTGTCGCCCACTGTGCCGTCGCACAGGACCGTCGCCGGGGGCTATACCGAACGGCGTTATACCCCCATCGAGCTGTTCGAGCTTCTCGTCCTCGCCGATCTCCGCCATCGCGGATTCACGGTGCACCAGCTCCACGAGATCGTGCGCATCCTCGAGGACCAGTTCCGCCATCGGCTGTTCGATGCCACGGGCGGCGGCGGATCGGTGCAGCTGCTGACCGATGGCCGCGACATCTACGCGCGGACGGCGGCGGGTGCGTTTTTCAACCTGCTGAAGACGCCGACGCAGCCGCTCCTCGTCATCGGGAACGAGGGGTTGCTGAAGGAGTTGAGTGGAAAGGTGAAAGAGAAGAGGAAGAAAGCGAAACCTAAAAAAGCGAAAGTCGACCCGGATCTCAGCGAATCGGAAAGATCTTCTCCAGGTCGTCCGCCGGCCGCGGAATGACGTGGACGCCGACGAGCTCGCCGACGCGGCGCGCGGCGGCGGCGCCCGCATCGGTCGCGGCCTTCACCGATCCGACGTCGCCACGCACGATGGCCGTCACGAGGCCCGCATCCACCTTCTGCCACCCGACGAACACGACGTTTGCCGTCTTCACCATGGCATCGGCGGCTTCGATCATGCCGATGAGCCCGCGCGTTTCGACCATGCCGAGCGCGTCCCCGACTTCCCGGTTTTCTTTTTCAGCCATTAGATCACGTGGAACGCAGAGCTCGCGGAGAACTATACCTCAGTTCAGTGTTGAGGCTGGGACGCCCCTACGTATTCCTTCCTCTCGCAGAGACGGGAATGTTGTCGATGACCTCGTCGCCGTCGACCAGCCGCACGACGTCGACCAGATTCGACACGGTGCACGAATGGTTCGGCACGACGCGGACCCGGTCTCCGGGCGTCAGGTGTGTTCGGCCGGCCACGCGGACGGTGGCGTGTTCCTCGGAAAGCCGTTCGATCGTGAGCGTCTCGTCTACTTCGCGCAGTGCGTTGCCGTCGCCGCGGAGGACCGCTCCGTAGCCTGAGGCTTTCGAGATCCCCCGCGCTTGATCGTTCGTCAGCGTCTTGCTGCCGCAGTCCAGGATGATCCGATTGGGAGCAGGCGCCGACACGACGGTCGCCACCACCGTGAGGGCACAGTCCTCGAGCGACGCCGCACCGAGCGCGACCTGCGTGCGATCGAAATACACGTAATTGCCCGGACGAAGCTCCGTGATCCCGCGTTCTCGCGCGCTGAACCGGAGCGTCGGCGTCGCACCGACCGACACTTCGTCGAGCGCGATACCGGCGCGATTCGCGCTGTCGCGCAATTCGTTGAGGATGCCGGCTTCCTCACGCGCGACGGCGCACAGCTCGTCTTCCGATGCAGCGTGGTAGCCGTGGCCCGCGTGACTGAGCAGCCCGCGGAGCCGAAGTCCGGGCAGCGAATCGATTGCCTGAATGAATCCGAGTGCGTCGTTCGCGGGGTCGATTCCACACCGGTGAAAGCCGACGTCCACCTTGACGAGCACATCCAGGGTCCGCCCTGCCCGCCGCATGGCGTCGGACCAGCCGCGCGCCACCTCGAGGTGGTCGACGATGATCGAAATCGACGCTCGGTCCAGGAGCGCAATCAGCCGCGGAGCGTTGAACGGGTTGACCGGATAGGGCAGCCGAACGTCGCCGATGCCGGCGTCGACGAACACTTCGGCCTCGCCCACCTTTGCGCAGCAGACGCCCACCGCGCCGCGCTCGATTTGCCATTTCGCGACGATGGGCGACTTGTGCGTTTTGGCGTGCGGACGCAGCCGCTTTCCGGCGTCCGTTGCAAGCCGCTGAGCGCGGTCCATGTTCGCGAACAGCCGATGGCGATCGATGAGGACTTGGGGAGTGGGGAGATCAGAGATGTGCATTGGCAAAGAGCCCCGGGAACTTCGACGCCTGAATGTTGTAGCCGGGAAAGACCGGTCGCGGGTCCTGGACGCCGAGGTGCCGCACGACGATCTCGCCGAAGACGTCGCGAAAGTCCGTGGTGACGGCGAGGTCGCGCCGGTCGTACCGTTGCTCGACGGCGAGCCCCGGCCATTTGCCGTACACCCGGCCGCCTCGGACGCCGCCGCCGATCGCAAGCATCGCGTTGCCGTGACCGTGATCGGTTCCGCGATTTCCGTTTTCGCTCACCGCGCGCCCGAACTCCGACATCGTCAGCACGACCATGTCGTCCATGCGATCGCCGAGGTCGGCGACGAGCGCCGCGATCGATCGCGCGAAGTCGTCGAGCCGGTTGGCCAGCTGACCCTGCGCCGCGCCCTGGTTCACGTGCGTGTCCCAGCCGCCGATGTCCGCGAACGCCACTTCGAGGCCGACGTCGGCTTTCGTCAGCTGCGCCACCTGTTTCAGCGCCTGGCCGAAGGGGCTTGCCGGATAGTCCGCGCCGTTGTCGGGTTGATACTTCGACGGGTCGGCGACCTTCATCATTTTCATCGCGTCGAACGCCTCGCGGCCGGTGCCGTTCAGCACGCGATCTCGGGCCGACCCGTACGCCGCCTCGAACATCGCGGCCGCTTCGTCGCTCGCTTGACCGGCACGAACGCCGAACTGGCCGATCTGATTCATGGCGAGCGCGGGCGCGACGCCCTGGAGCATCCGCGGAAGCTGCTGCGTCAACGCCACGGCGCGGAACGGCGTCTTTTCGTGCTGCGCCGCCTCGTCGCGCTTCGCCTGCAGGTAGCGGTTCAGCCACCCGTCCGCGGTGCTCTTCACGCCAGGCGTCGCCGTTTCCATGTAATCCTGCGCGTCGAAATGCGACCGCGTGCTGTCGGGCGAGCCGCACGCATGCAGGATGGCGAGCTGCCCCGCGTCCCACAGCGGCTTCAGCGGCCGCAGGCGCGGATTGAGCCCGAAGAAGCCGTCGAGGTCGAGCGCGGTCCCCTCGGCTGTCGACGGTTGCGCGATCGCGATGCTCGGGCGCGCGCGGTAGTACTCGGCGTCGCCGAACGGTACGACGACGCTGAGGCCGTCGACGGCGCCGCGCTGGAAGATCGCAATCAGCCGTTTTGCGCGTCCAGACGCGCCGGCGGCGCACACCGTCCGCGTGAGGAACGCCGGCGCGAACCCGAGGCTCACGAAGGCGAACGCGCCGTTCTTCAGGAATATTCTGCGGGACTGCATCATTATCGGACTCCGTAGCTGTCAGCTGTCAGCTGCTCATCTTTTTTGAAACTGAGGCCCCCCAATAGCGAGCGCCGCGTCCTTGTCGTTTTTGGTGATCCTCAGCGCAAAATTCATCCGGTTCACCAATCCGCCGGTGTTCACCCACGCGTCGGCCGTGTCCCTGTAGCCGGTCGGCGGCTGACACTGGTAGAGCGGCATGCCGAGCTGCTGCATCGCGCGGACGAGCGGCATCGCGTCGCCGGCATCGGTGCCGGTCGCGCGCACCGCGCTGACCACGAACTCGAACGGCGTTTTCATTTTCACGCCGCGCGCGTCGGCAGACAGAAACTCGCGGGACGTGAGAATGAGGCGCGTGACCTCGCGCAGATCGCCGCCGGTTTCGCGGAAGCGCGCCGCCGCGCGATCGACCAGTGGCGGCGGCGGCGTATCGCTCACGAAGCGGCGCGCCAGCTTGGTCGCGACGAACCGCGCCGTGGAGGGGTGCTTTGCCAGGATGTCGAGCACCTGTTCACCGTCCGACTCTCCGCCGCCGGCCTTGATGACATGGCCGAGGACCACCTTCTGCTCCGGATCGTG
>WNGB01028839.1_pt1 | contig 10683 bp, 8 predicted proteins | sample 5400681 | NCBI WGS metagenome assembly WNGB01 (sample SAMN13153367, study PRJNA577476) | soil metagenome | isolation source: 115 cm soil or saprolite under grassland replicate 2 | place: USA:California | collected 2016-06-15 | reverse complement strand
GTTTGGGCGATTCCGGGATACTGGATTTTCACTGCGACGCGCTCGCCGCTGCGCAGCCGCGCGCGATGCACCTGTCCGAGTGAAGCGGCGGCAAACGCGTGTTCGTCGAATTCGGAGAAGACATCGCTGATCTCCCGATCGAGTTCAGTGCACAGATGCTCGCGCACGAGCGCGAAGTGCATCGGCGGCGCATCGAAATGCAGACGCGCCAACGTGCTCGCGATCTCCTCGGGAACCAGATTCGGGTACATCGCCAGCGCCTGCCCGAGTTTCATTACCGCGCCGCGCAAGTAGGTCATTCCGCCCAGCAGTTGCATCGCCGCAGCCATGCGCGTCTCGACGAGTTGCTTTGCGTGACGATCGGAGTCGCCAAAAAACGAACGCACCCATAGCGCAGCGTACGCCGCAGCGATCTGCGCCTGCATCGTGCCGAGAGTCCAGAGGCGCGCGAGCCGCCCCGTGGGAATGGTGCGCTGACCAAGAAGCGCCAGCGCTGCGGCGTCCTCTTCTGCGGATTCTTCGAGCGGCAGGGCGTTCACGAGCTGTTGCAGATCCGCATTCATGCGCGGCTCTCCTTTCGCTTTGTTCGTAATGAGGCGATGAATAACGCCACAGTGTGATCGAGCAGGGACAGCGTCTCGGTTTGTTTTGGTGAATCGTCATCAACCCAGAACGTCACCACGCCCGAGTACAAACTCCAGTAGAGATGGCGGAGCATGGGCCGAAGAGTACGGCCGACGATGCGCTCGACTTCGCTGAGATGCTCTTCGCGAAATTCGAGGCTCGCCAGAATGGACCCAATGACCGACGACAGAAAACTTCGGTAAGGACGCAGACGCCGCAAGCCGGCTGCAATCAATGTGAAAAGCTGCGCCTCGACTGTTCCTTCTCTCGGCGAATGGCTCGCCTCCGCCAGCGCAGCGCCGACGAGTTCGCCCACGATTGCTTCCTTCGTCGGAAAGTAGTTGAACAACGTGCCGTTGGCGATGCGCGCCTGGGACGCGATCTCTCTGGTTCCCACCTCATCCCAGCGGCGTTCGCGCAGAAGTCTGCTCGTGACGTCGAGGATCGTCTTTCGGGTGGCTTCCTTTGTTTCTGTCGTGACTCGCATGATTTAATATGAGCGCGCTCACAATATGTGGCCGCCGCCTGCCGCTGTCAAGAGCTACTCGTTCTTGATTGCAGCCACGAGGTCGATGCGGCCGGCAAGTCGCGCCGGCACTAACCCAGCGAGCGCAGCAGCAACGAGTGTGATTGCGGAGGAGAGCGCAATCATTCGGAAGGGCGTGTGAAACTCGATCGTCCAGCCGAAGGACTGCTTGTTGATCACGTAGATCAGGATCCACGACAGCGCGTAACCCATGGCGATTCCGATCAGCGTCGAGACGAGACCGAGGATCGAGGACTCGATCACGATCATCGTTCGCACTTCGCCAAGGGTCATGCCGACGACGCGCAGCATCGCGAGCTCGCGCGTTCGCTCGAGAATCAGCGCGGTCAGCGTGTTGATGATGCCGAGCACGGCGACGACGATGGCGATTGCCAGGAGCGCGTAGGTGATCATGAAGGTCTGATCGAAAATGCGCATGACCGCGGTGCGAATCTCGCGATTGGTGATCGCGAAGGCGTGATACTTCGGTCCGAACATCGTCTCCAGGCGCGCTCGCGCCTGTTCTGCGTTCACTCCCGGCTGGAGGTAGATCACCACCGTGTTGATTGCGTCGTCGCGAAATGCGCGAACGTAAAGAGCGCGATCCATGACCACCACGCCGCGGTCGTTCGAATAATCACGATAGATTCCTGTGATCGGAAAGCGCATAACATTTTGCGCGGTTGGAAGGACCACGCTGTCGCCGGCATGCAAACCGAACTTCAGCGAGAAGCTCTCCGAGACCAGAACGCCGTTGCGACGGATCGCATCGTCGAGTGCTTGCGCCGATGAGCGCGGCGAGATCATCGGCAGGTCGCCGAAGCGGCGGGCGACGTCGAGATCTCCGCTGCCGACGGCAATCAAGGAATCGCGGTAGACGACGTCTCTGCCGCGAATGCGATCGATGGCGGCGATGAACGGCACGCGCCGCAGTTCCTCGCCGATCTGCGGCGGGAAGAGGGCCGCGTCGGCGTTCGAAAGCATCTTCGCCGGCCGCAGCCACAGATCGGAGCTCACCGTCTGGTTGACCCAGACACGCACGGTCTCGCGAAAGCTGCCGACCATCAGCGCAACGGCAATCATCATCCCGGTTGCCACCGCCAGCGCCGCAGTGGCGACCGCGGTTCGGCGCAGCGACGCGCGAATGGAGGCCGATGCGAGCTGGCCGATCGTGCCGTACACCGCGCGCAAGGGGCGCGCGAGCGACGAAGCAGCGATTGTCAGGATCGACGGCGACAGCAGTGAAAACGCGATGACCACCAGAAGAACGGCGACGTATCCGCCGAACGCGATCCCTTTGTACGGCGGGAGTGCCGAGATTCCCGCTGCCGCCGCGAAGCAGACGATCGCCGCGAGGATGAATCCGCGACGGCGGACGTGCCGCACGCTCTGTTGCAAACCGGCCTGAATCAGCAGATTCGGCGGAACATGCGCCGCTTCGATCGACGGCTGAATCGCCGAGACGAGCGACAGCAGCATGCCGATCACCGCGCCGGCAGCGACGATGGCCGGTGTCAACGCGATCGACTCCGGCTGCGAGACGACGTACAGCTCATTGACGGTGCGGCTGATGGTGCGCAGGATCGCGTACGCCAGCGTGTTTCCGAGCAGAATGCCGGCAATCGAGCCGATGGCACCGAACAACAGTCCTTCGCTGACGAAGGCGATGAATATCTGCGCCGGCGATGCACCGAGAGTTTTGAGAACTCCCACATCTTTTCGCCGCCGCAGAATGGAGATCAGCACTGTGTTGTAGACGAGGAACATTCCGACCAGCAGCGCCACGCCGGCGAGCGCGAAGAGATTGACTCGAAACGCGCGCAGCATCTTCTCCACGCGCTCGTTGCGCCGCGACGGCCGCTCGAGCCGCGCGCCCGCTGGAATGACGCGCTGGATCTGTGCGATCAACCGCTCGTCGGGAACGAGCAGGTCGATTCGTGTCAGACGGCCGAGCATTCCGAATCGCTTCTGCGCCGTGGCGATGTCCGCGATGCCGATGCTTCCGTTGAAGGCAGTTGCCGGGCCGCGCGCCTCGAGGATGCCTCGCACGATCATCGTCGTCTGATGACCGAGAACATTGAGCGCGATCGGGGAGCCGAGGCGAAGGCCGTGATCGCGAGCGAAGGTTGCCGGGAGAATGATCGAATCGTCTTTGAATAGCTCGACGTACACGGCCGCCGAGGGCGGCGGCCCTACAGTGAGGATCTCGGCATAACGGTAGTCGCGGAAGTGAATGTCGCTCAGCAGATCGACTGCGAGAAGTCGGATCGGGATTTGTTGCGGTTCAACGACGCCGTCGATGTCGATCACCGGCGCGAATCGCACGCCGCCGCGCCAGAACGGCTGCAGCTTCAGCAGCAGCGTCTCGTCGAGGCCGGAGTCGGAGGCGATCTGATAATTCGCGCGGCCGGAAACCGCGTCGACCGATTCGCGGAACGCGCGCAGGGCGCTCTGATTCGCCAGCGCGATGGCCACGACTACCGCCACGCCGACGGCGATTCCGAAAATCGTGAGCAGCGTTCGTAGCGTCTCGCGCACGATCGGCCGCAGCACCAGCGCGCGGAGCACCATCATCGACTCACCCGCCCGTCTGCGATGTGGATGATGCTCTCGCCGCGCATTGCCGCGCGATCGGAATGCGTTGCCAGGACGATCGTCGGTCTTTCGTCCCGGTGAATGGTCGCGATCAGGTCGAGGACCATCTCGCCGTTTTTCGAATCGAGATTTCCCGTCGGCTCATCCGCGAGCAGAAGGGGAGGGTGATGGATCATCGCCCGGCCGATGGCCACGCGCTGCATTTCGCCCCCGGAGAGTTCGTTCGGACGCTGTTCGATGTCCCCGCGCGGCGCACGCGCGAGAGAGAGCGGGAACGAGATGTTTTCGAAGACGTTCAGCGTCGGAATGAGATTGAAAAATTGGAAGACGTAGCCGATCGAAGCGCGGCGCAACATTGTCAGGCGCCACTCGTCCATCGCTGAGGTCTCGTGATCGCCGAGGTGAATGCGGCCGCGCGTGGGACGATCGACGGCGCCGATCAGATTGAGCAGCGTCGACTTTCCGCTGCCGGATGCACCCATCAGTACGGTGAATTGTCCCGTGGGAATGTCGAGCGAGACATCGTCGAGGACCTGCACCGGCGCGGCTTCGTCGCTGCCGGCGTAGATATGCGTTACGTGCTCGAGTCGAACGTGCATCGCGCCGGGGATTGTAACGGCGGGAAGTGATAGGCTCACCCGGCCAGGAGGCAAATCCAGGAGGCAAATCATGGACGAGTCAACAGAAAAAGGCTCCCCAACCGCGGACGACTCTGAGGCCTCTCGTTTCGCCCGCGCGAAGGATCTCGCCGGCGAGAAGTACTCCGCCGCGTCCGATGCGGTGAAGAATCAATACAACCGCGTTCGCGAGCGGGTCGACGATATCGACTTTGGCGAGATCACCGATCAGGTGCGCAGCTACGTCCGTTCCAATCCCGGCAAAGCGCTGCTGATCTCCATCGGTGCCGGATTTCTCATCGGCCTGCTGCTGCGCAGGAGCGACGAGGACCAAGAATAGAGAGGACCATCATGGCTACCCGCGAGGAACATGAAGATCACGAGCGCGCCGCCGCCGGAATGGATTACGATTCTCCGGTGAGCGAGAAGGCATCGCAGCTCGGCAGCAAATTGGCCGAGGGAGGTCCCGAGGCGCTGTTCGAAGAAATCGAAAACCTGCTGCCGGAATCGTGGCGCGACCAGATCCGCCAATTCCCCGTCGCCGCCCTCCTCCTCGGATTCGGCGTCGGCGTTTGGCTGGGCATGAAAAAGGGCAATGAGCTGATCGCCGCAGGCACGACGATGGCCAGCGCCGCGGCCATGGCCAACGTGAGCAAGGCGATGGAGCGCTTCGGCGGCTCCGACTCCTAGGCACTGACCAGTTGCGTCGAGGCGCCCTCATCCGCACAATACTGGTGGATGGAGACGCAGCCGCTCCCGCTGGCGCTGCCAATCGACGGTCATCATCATCTCGCCTCGCTCGCAGCCGAGGTGCATCGAACGTATTTTTTCAAGTATCCGCAATTGAGCGTTCGATGGGGACAGCAGATCCAGCGGAGGTCGCGTCGCAGCATCCGGCTCGGATCCTACAACCACACTACGAACGAGATTCGCATTCATCCATCTCTAAATGCACCTAATATTCCAGCATTCTTTATACAGTCGATAATTCATCACGAATACCTGCACCATGTATTGGGACCGACTCACAATCGCCGCTTCCATTCGCACGAGCGGAAGTTTCATTATTACCGCGAATCGAAAGAATGGATCCGCCGCCACCTCTTGCTGCTGCTCGGACGGAGAGCAGCGCGGCGTATGGCCGCGGCCCGGAGTGCCCCGCCGCAGTTGCTGTTGTTTTAGGCGCCGGTATGTGGAGTCGGGCTTCAGCCCGACCGGACGGGCTGAAGCCCGTCCCCACATCCTACGCGCCCATCGGAAAGGTCAGACTGTAGATGAAGCGGCCCCTCGCGACGTCGAGGACGATCGACGATCGCTCGCTGGAGTTCGTCAACGCTGAATTCAACTCGTCGACATTGCGCACCTGATTGCCGTTCACGCCGACGATGGAGTCGCCCTGCGCCAGCCCGATGTTTGCGCTGCGCGAGCCGCTGGCGACTTCATCGATGACCACACCGCGCGAATTGGCGACGCGAAGGCCGGCGATTTCCCACAGAATTCGCAGCCCGAGATCGCGAGGCGGGTCGACAGGCCGGATGCTGATCGTGTGCGCAGTCCCGTTCCGCGTGACGGTGAGCTGCACGGCCTGACCGCTCGGAATCATCGCTGTGAACGTCGAGAACGCTTCTCGGGAGTCGACCGCCTTGCCGCCGACGGCGGTGATGACATCGCCGGGGCGCAGCCCGGCCGACTGTGCAGGCGATCCGCTGAAAACGCGCGACACGAGTGCGCCGCGTGTGGCGCGGATGCCGACGCGTTTCGCCTCTTCCGGGGTGATCGTCGCCGTCACCGCTCCGATCCAGGCGCTGTGCACCTGCCCATAGCGCAGCAGGTCCTGAATCACTTTCCTGGCCCGATCGACCGGAATCGCAAAGCCGATTCCCTGGGCGTTGCCGAGGATCGCCGTGTTGATGCCGACCACTCTTCCTTCGATGTTCACCAACGGACCGCCGGAATTGCCCGGATTGATCGAGGCGTCGGTCTGGATGAAGTCCGTGAACGTGCGCCCCTGTTCTTTCGACGGCACCGAGCGGCCGAGCGCGGAAACGACGCCGGTGGTCACCGTGCCGCTGAGGCCGAACGGATTTCCGACGGCGACGACGGTTTCGCCGATCATCAAATCGGATGACGCACCGATCGGCGCTGCGGCGAGATTCTTTGCGTCGACGCGCAGCACCGCGAGATCGCTGTCGGGATCGACGCCGATCAGTCGCGCGCGCAGTTCCGTCCCGTCGTTGAACATGACGGTCACGCGCGACGCGCCCTCGACCACGTGACTGTTCGTGACGATGATGCCGTCGCCCGACCAGACGAATCCCGAGCCAAGCGATGTGTAGCTCTGATTGCCCCCGCCGAAGATTCCGAACGGATCGAAGAAGGGATCGATCTCGCGGCGACGGATCGTGGCCTCCGTTTGAATGTTCACCACCGATGGGAGGACGTTGTGCGCCACGATCACGACGGGCGTGCGCCGCGCCGCGCCGACGTTCGCGGGAATCGGAGCGCCGGACTGGCGGGGCTGACGCGAATCGACGGTCTGTGACTCGGCGATCGGCTTACATGCGAGAAACAAAAGCAGAGCGATTCGGAAGTACTTCATAGCCGAATGTTACCGGTTGCCGGTTTCCAGTTGCCGGTGAGGTCCGCCACCGGTGTCATCCTGAGCGCAGCGAAGGATCTCAAGCGATGTAGCCCGAGATCCTTCGCCGTCTTCGCGGCTCAGGATGACACAACGTGCGGAATCGACGCCGACCCGCGCGAGACCTAGCAACCGGCAACTGGCAACTCACGTACACTCGCCAAATCCGATGCGGTTGAAACTCATCTACAACCCTGCCGCGGGCCGCGGCCGTGTGAAGCACCGCATCGGCGACGTCGAGGCGCTTCTTCGCCATCTTGGCGCCGAGGTGGAAGCATACGCGAGTCGCAGTCCGGAAGATTTGACGCGCGAAGCGGCGGAGAGTTCGCGTGCGCCGTTCGATCGCGTCGTGATCTGCGGCGGCGACGGCTCGCTCAATCTCGCGCTGCGCCGGTTCGACCTGACCGGCGGCACCCTCGCGCTGATTCCGCTCGGCTCCGGCGACGACTTCGCGCGCGTCAACGGAATCCCGCGCGACGTGAAGGGCGCGTGCGAGCTCGCCGTTCGCGGCAGCGTGCGCGAGGTGGACATCGCGACAGCAAACGATCTCCGCTACGCCGGCGTCGCCGGTCTCGGATTCGACTCGGAAGTTGCTCGGTACGCGAACGAGCGGGTGAGGCACATTCAGGGCTCGGCGGTGTACCTCTACGCGATCCTGCGCGTGCTCCCCAACTTCCGCCCACGCCGCGTGCGCATCGACGGCCGTGATGAGGAGATCATGTTCGCCGTGTTTGGCAATTCGCCGCAGTATGGCGGCGGGATCAAGATCGCGCCGGCCGCTGTGCTCGACGACAGGTTGCTCGACGCATGCATCGTCCATCGCACGTCGCGGATGCAGCTCCTGATCACGCTGCCTCTCGCATACAACGGAACCCATGTTCGAAAGTCATTCGTGGAGACGCGACGCGCCGGCGAGTTCCGTGTCGAATCCGAATTGCCGATGGAGGTTTACGCCGACGGCGAGCCGCTGACGATGACGCCGGTGCGGTTTGGGATCGCCAGCGAGAAACTGCGCATCTGTGTAGGACCGGCTTCAGCCGGTCGGCCGGCTAAAGCCGGACCGCACACTAGTCGATGAGTGTGATGCCGCCGCGCTCCTGTTTCGTCGGCACGCTTGCGGTTGCCCCGGCATCGACGCCGCGGGAGAGGAACAGATCGGTGTCCGCCTTACCGTCAGGAGTGAATCCGATGACGAGATACCGCGAGGGCTGCGGCAGATACTTGTACTGATTTCCCCACGGGTCCGTCAGCATCGATGGTGAGATGTAAAACGGCGCGAGGTCCTGCAGCCGGGCCGGCAGATGACCGTTGACTCCGTTGTACTGCTCGATGGCCTGACCGAGCGAATGGATGCGTTCGATGGAGATGGCCTTGATCGTCTCCACCGGCGCCGAGCCGCGCGGCGTCGCGATGGGACGCACGGAGTTGAGCGGATTCTTGAACGACGTGACGATCGACGCGATGGCCAGCACGGCGAGGAAGAGCACGAGCGGCAGCGGAACGGGGGTCTCCGCTACCTCCAACTCGTCGACCGGCGCCGCCTCGGCGGATCGAGTCGGGGCGGCGGTGCGAACCTCTTCGATGAGATCGCGCGTGAGCAGCTCGTAGAGAGCTTTGCTGGTGTCAAATTCGGAGACGCGGCTCATTTCGACGATGTCGCTGACAGTGCGCTTGCCGTCGAGCAGGTCGTAAACCTGTTTTTCTTCCTCGGAGATGCGGATCCTGTCCGTGCCACCCGCAGTTTTCTTTCGCCTCGCTTGCGGAGCACCGGCGTCGAAATCGACTTCATCGACGTCATCGCCGCCGACGACGACGATCTCCGCGCCCGTCCCTTTCCTGCGAAAGATCATGGTCGCGGAGCGGATGCGCTTCTCGATGATCGGCCATTCGTCGATCATGCGCGCGCCTTCCATCAGGATCGACTCGGCGCTGATCGGCGCGACGTTGTCGCGGTCGTACTCGATCGTTGTCTCCTGTGAAAAGTGGTAATCGCCGTCTTTCCACCGGAAGACTCGATAGACGATCTGCAGGATCTGAAGCTGCAACGCCTGCTTGAGCGACTCCTGGGAAATGATCTGGTAGTGCGTGAGGATGAACCCCAGCCGCTGCAGGGTCTCCTTCTGGATCTCCAGCGCGCGCGAGAGCTGCTCCTGCGCCAGCATGCCGCTCTTGATGAGCACGTGGCCGAGGCGCGTCTCGATTCGATGGCTCGCCGAATCGGCGCCGACGACTTTTCCATCGAGGAACGTCACGGTGACGTTGTCGTCTTTCCCGCGAAGGGTCAGGACGCCGGTCTTCCGCTGCAGGCCGATCAGTTGAAAAATATCGGCGAGGCTGAAGTCGTGAAGAGTTCCTTCGAGAGCCATACGCTAGAGCGCCGCCCTTCGACGATAAACCGGAACCGTCATCAAGAACCAGGTGATTACGGCGATGACGATCGCCAGGCCGCGCACAATCATTTTCGCGAATTCGCCCGGCGCGAGTACAGGAGCGAGCCGCCCGACGAGAACGGCCAGGCTGACGGCTGCCAGAAAAATGAAGAGTCCAAGGAGGCCGATGAGCGTTCGCCCTTCGAGGAGTTGGGCCGATCCCGGTAAGAACGTCCCGATGACTTTGTTCCGTCGCAGCATCCCGCTTTGATGCTGCCCGACTTCGTCGAGCTTCATTCGCTTCGTGGCCACCGAGACGCCATCGCGTTTCAGGTAGATGTGAATGCACTGCGTGCAGTACGTTGCGCTCTCGCGACCGGATTTGCAGCGCGGGCAGAACGTGCGGCCGCATTTGATGCACGAGCCGGCGAAACCGTGCCGCCGCCGTTTGAAGAAAATCAGCGGAGCGAGAAGGGCCGCGAGCACGCCGGCGAGCGTGATTGGATTGCGCGCGCTGACCATCGGATCGAATGAGGAATAGTTGCCGAACAGCGTCTTGGCCGTGCCGCTCTTGGCAATCCGCGAAGAGACGTCCCACGCGTCCTCGACCGGCGGCCGGTACATGACGATCTTTTGCGAAGGCGGATTGGCCATGATGCGCTCGATCAGCCGCGAATCGATGCGTTTGGCCTGATCGAGTCGCTGCGCCTGCTCGTTGAATTTGTACGCTTCGCCGCTGGCGATCGAGTGATTGTAAAACGCGATTGCCAGATGCGGATCGAGCTCCTCGGCGCGCTGGTATTCGTTGATCGCCGCACCGAGATCGTTATCCAGGAAGTTCAGATTGCCGAGGTTCACGTGTGCGCCGGCGTTGTCACGGATTTCCCAGGAGCGCCGGTAATGAGCCGCAGCTTCAGGCTCGTTGCCTTCCTGCAATAGAAGATTCCCCAGAAGCAGATGAAGGACCGCGCTGTTGGGGACGAGATTCACCACGTCCTGCAGACGATGCAGCGCCTCGGGATAGTAGCTTTGCTCCTGACTGGCGATCGCAGACAGCACGATCGGACCGTCGACGCCCGCAATCCAGTGTGCGTTCAGGTCGAGAGCAATCGGCGCTGCGGCGATCGCCAGCGCGAGGGTCATGATCAGAATTCTTTCGATGATTCCGGCGTAGCCGAAAAAGATCACCAACCAGTAGAAGAGCAGCCACATGGGGCCGAGCCAGAGGAAAAGAGGGAGAAACAGCAGAGCGAACGCGAGGACAGTCACCGCTCCGCCGCGGGTCCAGTGGCTGAGGATCTCGCGAAAATCGTG
>WNGB01023527.1_pt1 | contig 10684 bp, 10 predicted proteins | sample 5400681 | NCBI WGS metagenome assembly WNGB01 (sample SAMN13153367, study PRJNA577476) | soil metagenome | isolation source: 115 cm soil or saprolite under grassland replicate 2 | place: USA:California | collected 2016-06-15 | reverse complement strand
CGCCGCCTGGGCCCGCGCCCACCCCGGCCACCGCCCCTGGCGCCTCGCCGCGGCGCTTTGCGCGTTTCGTGGGCGCTGGGTCGCGCGATCGTGGCTCCTCGGGCTCCGGTGTCCCGACGACGTGCACCGTCATCTCGTCGTCAGGGGCGAGGAGCACTTGACCGCCACGCCAGGCGCCGCCATCCTGCTCGGGTTTCACCTCGGGCCGCCCAACGCGGACCTCGCGCTCCGGATCCTCGGCCACCAGCTGACGTGGCTGGGAGGAGAGCGAATCTCGCGCGGCTGGCGGAGAGAGGCGTGGCGCCCCTTCCTGGATTCGAGCCAGCACCTGGCGCCTTCTTGGGGAGAGTGGTTCTGGTCGGGCCTCGTCTACCGCGCCCGCCGAATTCTCCTCGATGGCGGACACGTCTTCCTCATGGCGGACGGCGCCGGCCGGGAAATGTTCCGCGTGGCGATGCCCGGCCGTCCCGTGCTCATCAAGCCGGGATGGCTGGTTCTTCACCGACACACCGGCGCTCGAGTGCTGCCGGTGCTGACTCATCTCGAAGGGCGCACCCAGGTCATCACCATTCACCCGCCGTTGCCGATGTCGGGGTCGGATCCGGCCAGCGAGGGCGGGGCGTGGCGGGACACCTTGACTTCCTTGTTGCAGAGCTATGTGAGGCGGTTCCCCGAGCAGTGCCCCGCCCTCGTGTTCCCTTTCCGATCGAGACCGGGCGTCGGCGAGAAGCAGGAACGCCTCCGACGGCGGGCGTCGGCGCCCACCGGGGAGGACGCGCGCACTCCGTAGGTCGTGCCGTAGAGGTGTTAGCCGGGTTCGCGCGGGAGCGCGTCGGAGGCTGTTCCGCGCTTCCTACTCGATGCTCACCTCGTCGCGCAGCTCGTTCTGATCCTCGGGACCGCGCGGGAAGTGCTGGCGGAGCGCCGCGCCCAGCTCGCTCACGGCGTGGAGCAAGCCGTCGCGGGGACGCTCCTCGCGGAAATGCGCGGTGACATCGGCCACCAGGCGCTGCCAGTACGCTTCGCCCACCCGCTCGTGGATGCCTCGGTCGCCGAGGACGGCGAGCTTCCGATCGGTGATGGCGACATAGACGAGGACGCCGTGGCGCTCGGCCGTCCGGTGCATGCCGAGCCGCTCGAACACGGCCACCGCCCGCGCCATGGGATCGGCCGGGCACCGGTGATCCAGATGCACGCGGATCTCCGCCGAGGTACCCGCCTCGGCCTCGCTGATCGCGCGCTTCACCGCCTCGAGGTCAGCCTCGCTCAGGAACCGACGGACCCAGCGCGGATGGCGCGCCATCACCAGCTCCCGCTGGCGCCGCCGCCGCCGAAGCTGCCGCCGCCCCCGCTGAACCCACCACCGCCCCCGGAGCCGCCACCGCCGCCGGACCAGCCGCCGCCTCCGATGAAGGGGCCGCCCCATCCTGACGACCCGCCCGTCCAGCCACGCCGCCGGGAGGCCGACGCCATGAACAAGGCCGGAATGACCACCCAGAGCAGGGCGCCCACGAAGAACAGGGACAGGAAGAGCGTCCAGTAGGTGTCGAGCACGGAGCGGCGCGCGGGCGCGGGGGCGGGCCGCTGATAGGTCCCGGCGATGGCCTGGTCGATGGCGTCGAGACCGGCGCTGATCCCGTCGGCGATGCGCTTCTCGCGGAAGCGCGGCGCCACCACGTCGCGGAGGATCGATGACGAGACGGCGTCCGTCAGGTTGCCCTCGAGGCCGTAGCCGACCTCGATGCGCATCTTCCGGTCATCGATGAAGACGAGCAGGATGACGCCGTTGTCGAGCCCCTTCCTGCCGATCCGCCACGCCTGGGCCAGGCGGATCGAGAAGTCCTCGAGGCTCTCGCCCTCGAGCGAGCGGAAGACGGCGACCACGACCTGGTTCGAGGCGCCGCGCTCGCGCTGGATCAACTTCTGCTCGAGCCGCTCGCGCTCGGCCGGCGCGAGGGCGCCGGCGTAGTCGTTGACGCGGCGGTCGGGCGGCGGCGGGACCTTGAGGGCCGCCGCGGCGGCGGCCAGCGCGAGCAGGAGGACGGCGGCGGCGAGAGTTCGGGCGAGCCCCGCCCCCAGCCGGCCGGACGCGCGCGGAGGACGCGTTAGAACTTCACCTTGGGCGGCTGCTCGCTACCGGGCGCGGCCTCGAAGAAGGCCTTCTCCTTGAAGCCGCGGAAGGAGGCGACCATGCTGCCGGGATAAAGCTTGAGCCGCGTGTTGTAGTCGCGCACCGCCTCGTTGAAGCGCATGCGCTCCACCGTGATCCGGTTCTCGGTGCCCTCGAGCTGGCTCTGCAGCTGGAGGAAGTTCTGGTTGGACTTGAGCTCGGGATAGCGCTCGACGGTGACGAGCAGCCGGCTCAGCGCGCCGCCCAGCTCGGACTGCGCCTGCTGGAACTTCTTGAACGCCGCCGGATCGTTGATCAGCTCGGGCGTCGCCTTGATCCCGGCCACGCTGGCCCGCGCCCTGGTCACTTCCTCGAGCACGGTACGTTCCTGCGCGGCGAAGCCCTTGACCGTCTCGACCAGGTTCGGGATCAGGTCGGCGCGCCGCTGGTAGACGTTCTGGACCTGCGCCCACTTCTCGTTGACGAGCTGCTCGCTGCGCACGAGCTGGTTGTTGACGCCGACCGCCCAGATCAGACCACCGACGACGATGACGGCGACGACCAGGAGGATCAAGAGTCCGGTTCGCATAGCGCCGATTATACGAGCGCCGGCTCCGCCGACGCCACCTATTCGTGATGGGAGGCTGCGGACGGGGCCGTCGAGGCCCCGACTACAGATCGTTGCCCGAGTACGACTGGTTGAACGACTTGTTGCACAGCGGGAAGTCGGGCACGATGTTCTTGAGCAGCGCGTAGGAGAGCGGCCGCCAGTTCAGGAAGGACGGGTCCACGATCTTGACCCGATGGAGGCGGCCCTCGCCGTCGGCCATCACCCAGTGCAGGATCGCGCCCCGCCAGCCCTCCACCATGCCGAAGGCGGGCTCCCAGGCGGGGAGCGGCGGAAGCGACGCCGCGAGCGGCCCCGGGGGCAGTCCCTCGACCGCCTGGCGGATGAGCCCGACCGACTCCCGCGCTTCCTCCACGCGCACGAGCGCGCGCGCCTTGACGTCGCCCGACTCGAAGACGGGCACCCGGAAGCGGAGCGCGCCGTAGGCGGCGAAGGGATGGTCGCGGCGCGCGTCGGCGTCGAGGCCGGAGGCGCGCGCCACGTAGCCCAGCACGCCGTGGTCGCGCGCCGTGCGCGTGGTGAGCCGCCCCGTCCCCTCGAGCCGGTCCATGACCAGCGTGTTCCGGAGACTCAGGGCCACGATCTCGTCGAAGTCGCGGAGGGCGGCCTCCACCTCCCCCACCAGATCGAGATCGCGCGGCAGGTCCACGCGCACGCCGCCGGGGATCACGCCGCCCCGCAGGAGGCGGTGGCCGGTGACGCGCTTGTTCAGCCGGAGCAGGCCCTCGCGGATCCGGAAGCAGTGCGAGTGGGCCACGGCGAAGCCCGTGTCGTTGGCGATCATGCCGAAGTCAGCCACGTGGTTGTAGAGGCGTTCCAGCTCGAGCAGGATCACCCGCAGGTAGGCGGCCCGCTCCGGCGCCACCATCCCCGCCGCCGACTCGATCGCCTGGCACAGGGCCAGCGCGTGGCCCACGCTCGTGTCGCCGGAGACGCGCTCGGCCAGCGCCACGCCGTCGGCGGGGAGGCGCCCCTCGAAGAGCTTCTCGGTGCCCTTGTGCGTCCAGTAGAGCCGGGCCTTCATGTCGATGATGGTCTCGCCCACCACGCTGAAGCGGAAATGCCCGGGCTCGATCACCCCCGCGTGCACCGGCCCCACCGGGATCTCGTAGACCCCCTCCCCGCCCACCTCGGTGAAGGGAAACGGCCGCCCGTCGTCGCGGAAGTCGCGCGTCCCCGCGTCCTTCCTCAGCGGAAAAAAGTCCTCGGGCCAGAAGCCGTGACGCACCAGTGGCCGCGGATCGGGATGGTCGAGGGGGACGATGCCGAAGAGGTCGTGGATCTCCCGCTCGAAGAGCGACGCCGGATGGTGGAAGGTCCCCAGCGAGCTGATGGTCGGGTTGTCGGCAGGCAGGAGCGTGACGGCCTGCACGAACCAGTTCTCCCGCGGGTGGGCGAACAGGTAGTAGACCTCGAACCGTCCGGCGTCGGCCCGGCGGTCGGCGGCTGCCATGAGCCGCAGCTCCGCGCCGAAATCCGCGCGCAGGATCTCGGCCAGTCGCAAGGCGTCGCCGACCCGGACCTCGCAGGCGAGCTCTCGCCCGCGGACGACGCGGAGGCCGGCGAGACGCCCGGCCATCCGCTGGCCCAGTTTCCCGGCGAGCGCGCCCGGGTCCGTCATGGCGCGGCGATCGCCACAATGCGCGTCAACAGCGCGTCCACCGGCCGGGGCACCGTGAGCCCCAGCACCAGCAGGACCGCGACGCAGAGCACGAGCGGCAGCAGCCCCCAGAGCCGCGTCTCGCCGACCGCCACATCGTCCGGCGGGGCGCCGTAGAGCATGCGGTTGAGATGGGCCACCAGCGCGACGAAGGCGATGACCAGGAGCCCGAGCACCACCGCCATCAGCCACGGGCGGTCGGCGGCGAACCCGGCGCGCACGACGGCGAACTTGGAGAGGAAGAGCCCGAAGGGCGGCAGCCCGATGAGGGCGATCATGCCCGCCGCGAAGAGCCCCCCCGTCACGGGCATGGTGGAGAGCAGCCCCGAGACGCGCCCCAGCTCCGTCGTCCGGTAGCGGTCGAGGATCCGCCCCGAGAGGAAGAACATCATGGACTTGGCGACCGAGTGGTTGAGCAGGTGGAGCATGGCGGCGAAGACACCGAGGGGACCGAGCCCGAGCCCGAGGCAGACGAGGCCGGTGTGCTCGATGCTGGAGTAGGCCAGCAGGCGCTTGTAGTGGCGCTGGATGACCAGGCTCAGCGCGGCGATGGCGAGCGAGACGCTCCCGAGGACGATCAGGAGCCCGTCGGCGTACCCGGAGCCCACCCTCGCGTCCACCACCGCCTTCCAGCGCACGATGGCGTAGAGCGCCACCGCCAGCAGCACGCCCGACATCATGGCCGACAGCGGGGCCGGCGCCTCGGAATGCGCATCGGGCAGCCAGGTGTGCATGGGCGCGAGGCCGGCCTTGGTCCCGTAGCCGATCAGGATGAAGACGAAGGCGAGCTGGAGCACCTGCGGGTGCATGGCGGGGGCCGCCCCTCTCAGCACCGTCCAGTTCAACAGCCCCGACTCGTGCTCGCCGGCCAGGCTGATGAAGTCGAAGTAGCCGAGGACCGTGCCCACGAAGGCGAGCGCGATCCCGACGGAGCCGATCAGGATGTACTTCCACGAGGCCTCCACCGAGGCCTTGGTGACGTGGAGCGGGATGAGCATGGCGGAGGTGATGGTCGTGGCCTCGACGGCCACCCACATGACGGCCACGTTGTTGGTGGTGACGGCGCCGAGCATGGTGAAGGCGAAGAGATTGGCGAAGATCCGGAAGCGCCGCACCTGGCCGGCATCGTAGGACTCGTCCGCGGCGAGGCCGGGGCCGAGCCAGGCGGCGAGGGCCGCCACGAAGGCGACGCAGAGCGCCAGGAGCGCGGACAGCGCGTCGGCGCGCAGGAGCTCACCGGGCCCCCAGGTCGGCACCTCATCCTCGAGGACCCGGCCGGCGAGCGCGAGCGCCGCCGCCAGCGAGCCGAGCGAGAGCGCCGCATTGGCCGCTCCGACCCAGACGCGGTACGGCCGCACGGCGAGCGCCAGCAGCGAGGACACGAGCGGCGGCCCCAGCAGGGCGGCGAACAGCGGACCCATCAGGCGCGCCTCACTTTCTCAGCCCCTTGAGCCGGTCCACGTCCATCGACTCGAAGGTCTCGTGGATCTGGTAGACGAAGATCTGCATCACGAGGAACCCCATGAGAGCGTCGAGGAAGACGCCGATCTCCACGATCAGCGGGATGCCGTAGGTCCCGAGCACCGCGAGGAGGGCGATGCCGTTCTCCAACATCAGGAAGCCGATCACCTGGGTGAGCGCCTTCTTCCGGCTGATGATCACGAACAGGCTCACGAAGACCAGGCCCATCGCCAGCGGCATGCCCGTCCGCGTGGGAAGCTGGCTCAGCGCCACGAGCGGCCGCGTGACCACGTAGGCGAGCAGCACCAGGAGCCCGCCGACGAGGAGCGAGGTCGAGGTGTTCACGTAGGGCTGGAGCTCCCGCTCCGCCCCGAAGCGCCGGTCCATGCGCTGGAGCAGCAGGGGGATGGCCACGCCCTTGATCAGCAGGAGCAGGGCGGCCACCGCGTAGAGCTGGCCGTCGCGGGTGAAGTGCGCGGTGATGGTCGTCGTCGCGGCCAGCGCGATGGACTGGCCCGCGAACGCGCCGATGTGCGCCGCCGAGCCGCGGCGCCAGAGCGGGACGAGGCCGAAGATCAAAACGAGGCTCGCGCCGGACACCGAGAGCTGGGCGAAGGCCGTGTCCATCATGGGGTCAGGCTTTTACTTCCAAACATTCGGGCTCGCGCGCGGCCGCCCACGGCAACTGTATAGAAGTCAAAGTCTGACCCCATCAGCGCCAGAGGAAGGAGGAGGTGATGGCCAGGAGGGCGAGGACGAAGGACACGCTCAGGAGCTCGGGGACGCGGAACAGGCGAAGCTTGGCCACGCGACTCTCGAAGACGGCGACCACGGCGGCGAGCGCGACGAGCTTCGCCAGCAGGCTGGCGACGGCGACGGCCAGGGCGGCCGGCGTCAGCGCGACCGCCACGCCCCAGGGCACGAAGAGGTTGCCCAGGAGCGCGAAGAACACGAGCAGCTTCAGCGCCGCCGCCCACTCGATCAGGGCCAGGTAGCGCCCGGAGTACTCGAGCACCATGGCCTCGTGGATCATCGTCAGCTCCAGATGCGTGGCCGGGTTGTCCACGGGAAGGCGGCCTGTCTCCGCCAGCATCACCACGAAGAGGGCCCCGAAGGCGAGGAGGTGCCCCGGGCTCAGCGCCGCCCCGGGATCCGCCATGGTGCGCGCGACGATCTGCCCCAGGTTGGTGGAGCCCGCGGAGAGCGCGAGCGCGAAGATGGCGAGCGCGATGGTGGGCTCGGCGAGCGCGGCCACGGTCATCTCGCGGCTCGCGCCCATCCCGCCGAAGGCCGAGCCGGGGTCGAGGCCGGCCAGCGCCAGGAAGAAGGTGCCGAGCAGCAGGAGGTAGACGACCACGATGAGGTCGCCGACGGTGTCGAACGGCAGCGGCACCGCCAGGATGGGGACGAGGAAGGTCACGGCGACGGCGCTCGCGAAGACGACGAACGGCGCGGCGCGGAAGAGCCACGACGCGTGCGCGGTCTGCGCCAGCTCGAGCAGGTAGCCCGTCATCGCTCTAGTCGCCTGCCCGAGAAACGCTCTGACTAGAGCGATGCGAAGGGTCCAGCTGCAAGGCGGCGCCCGACGGCCGCACGCGAGGCGTACTCCCTGTACGTTGAGCGTGCGGCCGAGGGCGCCAACGCCGCAGATGGGCCCTTATCATCGCTCTAGTCGCCCCAGACCATGAGCAATCCCAGCAGGGCCACGAGAGCCGCCACGAGATAACTGAGGTAGGCATGGACGGAGCCCGACTGGACCGCGCGGGCGCGCGCCGCCCAGACCTTCACCCAGGCGATGACCGGTTCGTAGAGGTAGCGCTCGAACCAGGGCAGGATGCGCGTCCGGTACTCGATCGACTGCACGAAGTAGCGCGAGTCGGGATGGAAGTCGATGGAAAGGTCCTCGGAGGGGCGGTAGAGCTCGGCGAAGACCCGGCGGAGCGGCTCGGCGAAGGCTGTCGCCGTGTACTGCATGCGCGGCGTCTGCGCGATGCGCCCGCATCCCCAGGTGTCGCTCACCCGGAGCCCCCGCGCCGCCCCGAAGAGCCGGAGCGCGAGGGGGACGGCCGCCAGCAGCAGGACGAGGCCGAGCAGCAGGAAGGTGGGCGACATCCGGCCGACGGCGCCCGGCACCTCGAGCGGGAGCCGCAGGCTGAAGGCCACGGCGACCGGCGGCATCCCGCTCTGTCCCGCCAGCACCGCGCCGAGCGCCGGCACCATCACGAAGGCGCCGAGGCCGAGCGCCACGCAGGCGAGCGCGAGCACGGCCATCCCGCACTGCATGGCGAGCGGGACTTCCCGGGCGCGGTCCGCCTCCCCCGAGCGGGGCATGCCGAGGAAGGTGATGCCGAAGGCCTTGACGAAGCAGGCGGCGGCGAGACCGCTCGTGAGGGCGAGCAGCGCCACCGCGACGGGCATGAGCACGGCCACCTCCGACCGCGGGATGGCGGCGCCGCCCAGGAGCGCCTGGAACACCAGCCACTCGGAGACGAAGCCGTTGAGCGGCGGCAGCGCCGAGATGGCGGCGGCGCCGACCAGGAAGAACAGCGCGGTGCGCGGCATGCGCTTGATGAGGCCGCCCAGCTCCTCCATGTTGCGGCTGCCGGTGGCGTGAAGCACGCCGCCGGCGCCGAGGAAGAGGAGCGACTTGAAGCAGGCGTGGTTGATCGTGTGATAGAGGCCCCCGACGAAGCCGAGCGCCGCCAGCGTGCCGAGACCGTAGCTCTGGAACATCCAGCCCGCCCCGAGGCCGATGAAGATGATCCCGATGTTCTCGACGGAGTGATAGGCGAGGAGCCGCTTCAGGTCGTGCTCCATCAGCGCGTAGAGGACGCCGAGCAGCGCCGAGAGGGCGCCCGCGGCGAGGACGAGCCCGCCCCACCACGCGGGGCCGCCGCCCAGGAGATCGAGGCCGACGCGGAGGAGGCCATAGACGCCCATCTTGATCATCACTCCCGACATGAGCGCCGAGACGTGGCTCGGCGCCGCCGGGTGGGCCAGCGGCAGCCAGACGTGGAGCGGGACGAGACCGGCCTTGGACCCGAAGCCGACGAGCGCCAGGAGGAAGACGGCGGCCCGCACGGCCGGCGACAGCGATGGGGCGACGGCGCGCAGCTCGCCGAAACTGGTGCCTCCATCCCCCGCGAGCAGCAGGAACGTGGCGAGCAGGAAGGCCAGGCCGAACTGGGTCATGGCGAGGTACCAGCCGCCCGCCCGCAGCGTCTCCGGCTCGTCCGACTCGGTCATGACGAGGAAGTAGGAGGTGAGCGACATGCCCTCCCACGCGGCGAGGAAGGTCACCACGTTGTCGGCGAGCGGGACGAGGCTCATGGTCAGGAGGAACAGGTTCAGCATGACGCCGAGCAGCGGGAGCGCGCGCCGGCCCTCGTACACCTCGGAGTACGCGGCTCCGTAGAGCGCGGCGGGGACGGCGACGAGGCTGATCACGACGAGGAAGAAGGCGCCGAGCGCGTCGAGCCGGAGGGCGAAGCCGCCGGCGATGGTCAGGAGCGCGGGCAGCTCGAGGCCGAAGGCGGCGCCCGCCAGCAGCACGTCGAGGCCGAGCCCGAGCCCGGCGGCGGCGCCGACCATGGCGCCGGCCGCGGTCAGCGCCCGCGCGGCGCCACCCCGGCGACGCAGAAGGGCGCCGAGCGCGCCCGCGCCGTAGCCGCCCACCATCAGCAGGAAGAGGATCGAGGACACGCGCCCTACGCCTCCCCCTCACCCCGCCCTCTCTCCCCTTCGAGGGCGAGGGAATCGAAGCGGCTCCCGCTCCCGGATCGACGGAGAGGGCCGGGGTGAGGGTGGCTCAGGGCGGCCATCATGAAGACTACGAGCCCGAAGGCCGGCCGAGGGCGGCGAGGATCCCGCGCAGGATGTCGGCCGGCTCGGGCGGGCAGCCGTCCACGAACGCGTCGACGGGAACGATCTGATCCACGCTGCCCGCCACCGCGTAGCTCCCCTTGAAGACACCGCAGGTGCGCGCGCAGTCGCCGACGGCGACGACGAGCTTGGGCGCGGGCGTGGCCTCGTAGGTCTTGCGCAGCGGCACCTCCATGTTCCGCGTCACGGGGCCGGTCACGAGCAGGAGGTCGGCGTGGCGGGGCGAGGCGACGAAGTGGATGCCGAAGCGCTCGCTGTCGTAGACCGGGCTCATGAGGCCGGTGATCTCGATCTCGCAGCCGTTGCAGGAGCCGGCGTCGACCTCGCGCACGGCGAGCGCCCGGCCGAAGAGCCGGCGCGCGCGCGCCTCGACCTCACGGAGCAGGTGGACGACGCCCTCCTCGCCCGGTCCGAGCGGCTCGGTGGCCAGCCCCACCTTCAGGATCTTGGAGAAGAGGAGCACTAGCGCCGCCGCCGCTCGCGCTGCAGGTCGCGCAGCATGGCCCGGGTGCCGCTGAGCTGGTTGTTGAAGATGCGGCGCGCCACGTCGAGGAGCTGGCCGATCAGCGCGTCCCGGACGGCGTACCGCACGGTCGTGCCGCCCTTGCGGGCCTCGACGATGTTTCTCGCTCGGAGCACCGCGAGCTGCTGGGACACGACCGGCTGATCCAGGCCGAGCGCCTGCTGCAGCTCCTGCACGCTGCGCTCGCCGGCGACGAGGAGCTCGAGCAGCTGGATGCGGATCGGATGGGCGAGCGCCTTGAAGAAGTCCGCCTTGAACGCGTGACGCCGATCGGCCGCCGTCGCCCCCGTGGTCACGTCATCAGTATATATGAATATTCTATTATATCAATACTCCGAACAGCGGGTGCCGTCGCGCCCGGCTGCCTAGACTGGCCGTCCCTGCCCGGCAAGCCTGAGGCAAGGACGGGGATGGATTCCA
>WNGB01014153.1_pt1 | contig 10684 bp, 10 predicted proteins | sample 5400681 | NCBI WGS metagenome assembly WNGB01 (sample SAMN13153367, study PRJNA577476) | soil metagenome | isolation source: 115 cm soil or saprolite under grassland replicate 2 | place: USA:California | collected 2016-06-15 | reverse complement strand
GACCGGCCGGATCGACGACCAGCAGCTCGCCCGGCCCGAGCCGGCCGCGCCGGATGCGGGCACCCTCGGGGAGAGGGAGGGCGCCCGCCTCCGTGGCGCAGGCGACGAGCCGGTCGTCGGCGACCGCGTAGCGCAAGGGACGCAGGCCGTTGCGGTCGAGGGCAGCTCCGACGACCCGCCCGTCCGTGAAGACGACCCCGGCGGGGCCGTCCCACGGCTCGAGAAGAGTTGAGTGGTACCGGTAGAAGGAACGGACGTCCTCGTCGAGCTGCTGGTTCCCCTGCCAGGCCTCCGGCAGCAGCATCGCCATCGCGTGGCGCACGTCGCGACCTCCGCGCACGAGCAGCTCGAGGGCGTTGTCCAGCATCGACGAGTCCGAACCGCTTGCGTCGATCTCGGCGCCGAGCCCGCGGGCGCGCATCCAGTTGAGGTTGCCGTCGATCGCATTGATCTCGCCGTTGTGGCAGAGCAGCCGGAACGGCTGGGCGCGCTCCCACGACGGTGCGGTGTTGGTCGAGAAGCGCTGGTGGAAGATGCCGAAGGGGACGGCGAGCGCCGAGTCGACGAGATCCGGATAGAAGGCGGCGAGCTGGTCGGCGGCGCAGAGTGCCTTGTAGGTGACCGTGCGGAACGAGAGCGAGGCGATGTAGGCGCCGCCGGCAAGCTCTGCCTGTCTCCGCGCACGGTGTGCGCGCTCCTCCGCTTCGTCGAGGGTCGTGCCGAGCGGCTGGAGCAGGACCAGCTGCTCGATCCGCGGCATGCTCGCTCTCGCCTCGTCGCCGAGCGCGGCGGGCACGACCGGCACCTCGCGCCACCCCCCCAGGCCGATTCCCTCCGCGGTGCAGGCTTCCTCGATCGCGTCGCGGGCGGAGTCGTCGCGCAGGAAGACCATCGCCAGCCCGCACCAGGCCGCGGGCACGAGCGCGCGCGGGATGGGCAGGAGAACTCCTGCGCCGTCACCCGTCCGCCGGTCGGCCGCGACGGCGCCACGATGACGGACGCGCGCGAGCCCTTCGAGGACGCCGTCGAGGATCCCGCGCGAGGCTTGCCCTCTCGCATCGGCGAGAAAGCCGATTCCGCAGGCGTCACGTTCGCGAACAGGCACCGAAGGATCCCCTTCATTGAGTGTGGAGTGTCCGCCTGCTGTTGCGACCTAGCCGGCGTCGGCGAGGAACGAAACGCCGGCTAGCGCGTAAGGTCGTCGCTTGCGACGCCGACCATAAGAGGCTGCGTCGGCTTTGCCGGCGCAGCCGTTCTAAGGTCGCGCACGAGAATGAGCGAGGTAAAGAGGACCGGCTCAGTGTGCGCGGGCGCCATGAAGTTGCGGAGACTAGTCGAGTGACCGGACGGAAACAAGGCCCAGGCCTGCGCTACCAGTTCGTCGACTGTCGCTGGGAGCTCGGGAGCCCCGCGCGCGGCCGCGAGCTGTACCTCGCGGGCCACATCCCGGGCGCGAGCTTCCTCGACGTGGACGCAGATCTCTCCGCCGAGCCCGGACCGCGGGGACGTCATCCGCTGCCCGACGCCGAGACGTTCGCGCGCGCTGCAGGCCGCGCCGGGATCGGTGACGGGATCTTCGTCGTCGCCTACGGGAACATGGGCGGCGCCGAGCGGCTCTGGTGGCTCCTGCGCCATTTCGGCCACGACCGCTGCGCGCTGATCGACCTCGAGGCGTGGCGGGGACCGCTCGCGACCGGCGACGAGGAGATCGAGCCGGCGACCTTCACGCCCCAGCCGCGTGACGACGACACAATCGAAGCGGAGGAACTGGGACGACGCCGCGACGAGCTCGTGGTCGTCGACGCACGCCTGCCGTCGCGCTGGCGCGGTGAGCCGAACCCCATCGACAAGAAGCCCGGGCGGATTCCGGGCGCACTCAACGCGCCGTGGAACGAGCCTGTCCCCGAGTTGCCGCCGGGTGAGCTCGTCGCCTACTGCGGCTCAGGCGTGACCGCGACGGTCGTTCTGCATCGCAACCACCTCGCGGGGCGCGAGGGCAAGCTCTATCCCGGCTCGTGGAGCGAGTGGGAGCAGCTCGACTTACCCGTCGAGCGCGACGAGTGACTCGTCGCTGACGAGCCGCTCCAGCAGGTCACGGTCGCCGTCGACGACGACGCCGTCGAGGCGGCCGTCGGTCAGCAGATGGAAGAAGTCGCTTGGCGGTCCGGTCACCAGCGTGTCCGGGTCCTCGACCGACCCGGAGCGGACCTCGCCGTCGACGATCGATGCGGTCTCCTCGCCGACCCGGAACTCGATGCTTCCGTGTGGCGCGCGTGAGGCCCAGAGCTCGAGTGCGTTGGCAAGCCAGCCCGGATAGAGATCCTCGTCGTCCTTCGGCGGGCCGAGCGACCGAGCGCCCCAGAGCGCCAGCTCGCGCATCACCGTCCGGAGCCCTTGGCCGTACTCGGTCAGCTCGTAAACCCGGGAAGCCGCCGGCGCGGGCAGCGTCCGCTTGCTGACGATGCCCTGGTCCTCGAGGCTGCGCAGCCGCGCGGCGAGGATGTTGGTCCCGATCCCGGGGAGGTGCTCGGCCAGGTCGGTGTAGCGCTTGGGCCCGTGGATCAGCTCCCGGACGATCAGGAGGGCCCAGCGCTCGCCGACCAGGTCGAGGGCGTGGGCCATCGGGCAGTACTGGTCATAGCGCTTCACGAGCGGGATTGTAGCGGAGCCACTTGTCGTTGTGAAGGGTTAACTTGTATTTAGCAAGTGAAAGCTGCTAGGTTGCAAGCCATCTCGACTCAAGCGAAAGGAATTCAGACAATGGTGGCTTCGGATCGACGCAAGTGGCTGGCTCTGGCACTTCTCTGCGCCGTCCAGTTCATGGTCGTCCTGGACATCGCGATCGTGAATGTCGCGCTGCCCTCGATCAAGGTCGACCTCGGGTTCTCACAGGAGAACCTCCAGTGGGTGATCAGCGCCTACGCGCTCGTCTTCGGCGGCTTCTTGCTGCTCGGGGGCCGGGCGGCCGACCTGCTCGGGCGTCGGCGCATCTTCCTCGTCGGCGTGGTCGTCTTCACGTTGGCATCTCTCTTCGCCGGCCTCGCCTGGTCCGAGGCGTCCCTGATCGGGGCGCGCACGCTCCAGGGTCTGGGTGCGGCGATCATCTCCCCCGCAGCACTCTCGATCCTCTCGACGACCTTCGCCGAAGGGCGTGAGCGGAACATCGCGCTCGGCGCCTGGGGCGCGGTCGGCGGCCTCGGCGCGGCGGCCGGCGTCCTGCTCGGTGGGGTGCTCACCGATGCGCTCAGCTGGGAGTGGATCTTCTTCGTGAACGTGCCCGTCGGTGTGGCCGCATTCGTGCTGGCACCGCTGCTGCTTCGGGAGAGCCGCGACGCGAGCGTCCGCAGGTTCGACGTCCCCGGGGCGGTCTTCGTGACGGCCGGGCTCTCGTCGCTCGTCTACGCGATCACGCGTGCGGGTCAGGACGGCTGGCTCGCCGCTCCGACCGTCGGCTTCTTCGCGGCGTCGCTGGCGCTCCTCGCGGCCTTCGTCGTCTGGGAGCGTCGCCACGAGGAGCCGCTGATGCGCCTCGGCATCTTCCAGATCCGCACCGTCGCGGGCGCGAACGTGGCCGGATTCATCCTGGGCACCGCGCTGTTCGCGATGTTCCTGATGCTGACGCTGTACATGCAGCAGGTGCTCGGCTACTCGGCGATGAAGACCGGCGTCGGGTACCTCGCGGTCGCAGGGACGGCGATCTTCACCTCCGCGATCGCAGCGCAGCTCGTGACGCGCGTCGGCGTCAAGCCGGTGCTCGTCACCGGGATGGTCTCGCTGACGGCAGGGCTCGTCTACTTCACGCAGGTCTCGGTCGGCGGCTCGTACCTCGGCGACCTCCTGCCGGGCTTCCTGCTGGTCGCCGTCGGCATCGGCTTCGCGTTCGTGCCGATCTCGATTGCCGCACTCGCCGGGATCCAGCCCGCGGAGGCCGGCCTGGCGTCGGGCCTGATCAACACCTCGCAGCAGATCGGCGGGGCACTCGGGATTGCGGCCTTGTCGACAATCGCGACGTCGCGCACGGCGGACGCAGTCGCGGGCGGTGCGTCACAGACGTCGGCGCTTGTGACCGGCTTCCAGGGCGCGTTCATCGCGGGAGTGATCATCGCGGCACTGGGGATCGCGGCCTCGCTGACGCTGATCCGCCGCGACGAGCTCGAGCACCAGACGCTCGAGGCTGAGCCGGCGTTCGATCTCGCCGCGTAGCGCTCTGATCTAGACGGTCGCTTCGTGTTAGACGGCCGCGCGAGCAAAGCTCGCGCGGCCTCTACGCGGCGCCGTCAAGCGGCGCCTCAGGCCGCGGCCGTCGCCGAGCCCCAGCTGGCGAGGTACGGCTGCCAACCGGAGGGAATCTTCGGCGCGGCGAGGCGGATGAAGAGCACCGGCGCCGGCGGCTTCGGCAGGTGCAGCAACTCCATGCTCGCTTCTTCGAGCAGCCGGTTGCCCTTCTTGTGGTTGCACGGAGCGCACGCCGTCACGACGTTCTCCCAGATCGATTCGCCGCCGCGCGACCTCGGCACGACGTGATCGAGCGTCAACCGGCCCGCCGTCGTCCCGCAGTACGCGCAGCGCCAGCCGTCGCGAGCGAAGAGCGCGCGGCGCGAGATCTTCCGTTGCACCGCGCGGGGCACGCGCACGTACGCGACGAGCCGGATCACATGAGGCCATGGATAGGTGTCCGTTGCGGAGTGCAGTTGCTGCCCGAGCTCCTCGATCACCTCGGCCTTGCCCTTGAACACGAGCACATGCGCACGCCGAACCGTTGTGACGTTCAGCGGCTCGTAGCTGGCATTCAGGACGAGAACCTGCTGCATCTGGGCCAAAATGTAGCTAAGTCGACTGGCTATTAGCCTGCCATCGCCCGCTCGACCGCCTCTTCCTCCTCGGGGGAGAGCGCCACGGACGGGCGGCCGCGGTCGAGCTCCTTGACATAGATGCGGGCGTAATCGCGTCCCTGGATCGCGCTCACGACGACCCCGCTGCGGCCGGCATCGAGCAATGCGATCGACGCGGACTGGTGACCTCCGGCGCCCTCGTAAGCGTCATAGCGCACGAGCGAGGTCTTCGAGACCGCGGTGTCCACGCGGCGGTCGACCCGCGAGAGCCCGGCGGCGACCTCGTCCACGGCGCGGTGGAGATCGTCGATCCGGCCCTGCAGCGAGACGGCGAAGTCGACCAGGTCTCCTTTCCCCCCGCCCAGCAGCACGAGCTGCGCCGCCCTGACGGCGCGCAGCTTCCACCAGGCGAGCACCGCCACGAGCAGAGCGAGTGCGGCCCCTGCACAGGCGCCGATCGCGATCCACTCGGCGGTGGAGAGGCTCACGCGCTACCCGAGCGAGAAGATGACCTTGTACTCGGCCGAGTTGTTGGTCGTGGTCGTCTCGCCCGGCACCGGCTGGATGTCGACCTTGATCGTCGTCGGCAACCCGAAGAGCCCGTTGATGTCGATGTTCGTGAACGTGACGGTCTTCGTCTCGCCGGCGTTGATCACCGGGATCGTCTTTTTCTTGATGATCGGCTTGCCCGACTTCTGGATCGTGAGCGTGACGCCCACGTTGAACTCCTGGAAGTCGCCCGAGTCCTCGACCGTGACCTGGAACGCAAGATCGGTCGACGCCGTGATCTCGTTGCTCGTTGCGCTCGCGCCCGCCGTCAGCGTCTTCCCGTCGGGCAGCGCTTTCACCGCTCCGAGCGCGCTTCCGTGTTTGCCGCCCGCCGTTCCGCCGGTCGCGGCGCCGTGGACGCGCTGCCACACCGTCATCATCGCCTGGGTACTGGCGAGGTCGGGGTTCGGGAACACGGTCGAGCCGGGAACTCCGCCGACGTCACGGATGTTCTGACGCTCGAGCTCCCGCTGCGTGGGCTCCTTGAAATAGAAGTCCCAGAAGACGTCGCTTGCGACGAGCAGGCGCGCCTGGTCGGCGATCAGCCGGCCCGCCGTGGTCGCGTCCTTGGCGGTTGCCGTCTGCCGGAACGCGTCCGCGAGCCTGCTCAGCCCGCTTGCGCGTAGCCCGAGTACCTCGATCAGATGGTCGTGCTCGACGCGGAGCGGGCCGGGCGGGTCGAGGTCGCGTGCCTGCGCGACCTCCTGCTGCTCCTGCGCCGCGTAGCCCTTGATCTTGGCCTCGAGCTCGCTCTCCTTGATCCCGGTCGCGGCCAGCGTCGAGTTGAGCTGCTTCCCGACCTGGGCGGAGCGGCCGGCGATCCCCCGGACGTCGGTGATGTAGCTCTGGTACTTGTCGTGCTTGCTGCTGGAGGCGCAGCCTCTCGCCAGGACGACGAGCAGGACGACCGCGAGGATCAGAAAGGCAATCAGCCCGGCCAGGCGGAGCATGGGAATCAGGCCTGCGGGCGGGCGAACGGGTCGCCGAGGCCCGCGCGGCGGCGGCCGGCGGGGCGTTCGTACGCGTTCGGTCGCTTCCTCGGTCTCGGGCTCGTCGAAGAAGTCGAACTCGATGTCTGTATCGCGCTCGGTCAAAGGCGTCCCCAGCCGAAGCCGTTGATCACTCTAACCCGTAGGGCTGCTGGTATTGGCCCGGATCGGGATGGATTGGCGGCTGCAGACGGACGAGCGGCTCAGCCGCTCGTCCTGATGTGCTTGCAGCGCAAGCGCTGCAAGCGGCGAGTCGCTAGCCGAAGCCGGAGTCACTCTAACCCGTAGCCCGGCCGTGCAGGACTCGCCAACGGCCTGGCCAACCCAGGAAAACCGATGTCGAACGCCGCCCCAGCAGTCCTCCAGAGCGAGCTCGTGCTCGGGCGGTACCGGCCCCTGCGGCCCCTCGGCAGCGGCGGCTCGGGCTCGGTCTGGCTGGCTCGTGACGAACGGACCGGGCTGGACGTTGCGTTGAAGATCGTTCCGCGTGACGGGAAGGCCGCCTCACGCGCCGAGCGCGAGGCCGAGGCGGCCGCACGGCTCCGGCATCCAGGCTGCCAGCGCGCATACGCATTCGGGCGCGACTCGCAACACGTGTACATCGCCTACGAGTACGTCCCCGGCCGGACCTTCCGGGAGGCGATGCGCAGCGGCGAGCTCGACGACGCGTCGGCTGTCGAGGCGGCCATCCAGATCCTCGACGCGCTTGCGCACGCGCACCGGCACGGGATCGTCCACCGCGACGTGAAGCCGTCGAACGTGTTGCTCGCGGAGGGCCCGCGTGTCTCGGTGCGCGTGCTCGACTTCGGGCTCGCGCAGATCCAGGAGGCGGAGACGCTCACGGCGCAGGGAGACGTGCCGGGCACGCTTGCGTACATCGCTCCGGAGCGGCTCGCCGGACGGCCGACCACCGAGGCGGCCGACATCTGGGCGGTCGGCGTCATGCTCTGGGAGGCGCTCGCCGGGCGCCACCCGTTCTGGCGCAGCTCGCTGCTCGAGACGGCGCGGGCGATCGAGAACGGCGCTCCGGCACTGGAGTCGGTGCGGCCGGACCTGCCGCGTGGATTGCTCGCCGCCGTCGGACGTGCGCTCGATCTCCAGCCGGGGCGGCGCCCGGATGCCGCCGCGCTCGCCGGTGCGCTCCGGCTGGCCGGTCGCAAGCGACGCCGCCGCGGGGGCCGGGGACAGGCCCTAGCCGTGCCGGCCCCGCCGCCGGAGCTCGTCCCCGCCGCGCTGGCCGCGCTCGTGGCGTTCTGGACGGCCTGGGCGATCCCCTTCTACCCGGCAGGCTGGGCGTTCGGCCTCGCCGCGCTCGCCGCCGGCGCGACGGTCTTCCGTCCGCGTCTCGGCCTCGCGTTCGCGCTGGCCGTTCCCATCCTCCCGCTCGGCAACTTCGCGCTCGGTGCCGCTCTTCTCTATTCCGCCGTGGCCCTGCTGCTGCTCGCCGTCTGCTGGCGCGAGCCGCGCAGCGGCCTCTTCTTCGCCTTGGGGCCACTGCTCGCGCTCCTGTCGGGCCTCGGCCTGTTGCCACTGGCAGCGCTTGCCGTCCGGTCACCGGTCCGGCGGGGCGTTCAGGTCGCGGGCGCCCTGCTCGCCGCCGGGATCGTTGCCGGCCTGCGAGACGTGCCCGTCCCCTTCGACGGCGCCGCGCCGCCGGATCTGGGCGTCGCGACGAGCGGCGATCCGCTCGACGTTGCGTCGGCGCTCTGGTCGGCGCTGCTCTCGCGCCCGGGTCTTGCGGTCGAGACGCTCGTACTAGCTGCGGTTGCCGTTCTGCTCCCGTTTGCGCGCGCCCGCGGGCCATGGGCGGTCGCCCTGCTCGGTGCGGCCTTCCTCGCAGGAGCGCTCCTGACCGTCCCGGCGGTCGCCGCCGCACCGCTCGTGGTGGCCGTTTGGGCCACCTGTGTCGCCGTAGCCGTGCGTTAGCATCGATCGCCGGGGTATCCCCGGCTCATGGTCCTCCGCGCAATCGAGAGAAAGATCGAAGCCCTGTTCGAGGGCGTCTTCGGCCGGGCGTTCCGAACGAACGTCCAGCCGGTCGAATTGGCGCGCAAGCTTGCGAAGGAGATGGACGACCACCGCACGGTCTCCGTGTCGCGGGTCTACGTCCCCAACGAGTACACGGTCTACCTCTCCCCGGCCGACCGCGACCAGTTCGACAGCTACGAGGACAACCTGCGCAGCGAGCTGCAGGAGTACCTCTCCGACCATGCCCGCCGCGAGGACTACGCCCTGCTCTCGAACCCGCGGGTGCTGATGGAGACCGACGACGACCTCGACGTGGGTGAGTTCGGGATCGCCACGAGGATGGTCCATCCCGAACGGCGCGCGGCGGGCGGCCCGCCCGAAGACCTCGAGCCGGGCGCGACGATGATCTACAAGGCCCAGACCGTGGAGCCGACGCAGGCCGTCTCGCCGGAGGAGCTGGGCGTCGAGCGCGAGCTGGTGACGCTCAGCTGGAACGGGGCGAGCCACGAGGTCAAGACCCGTCGCGTAGTGATCGGCCGCTCGCGCGACTGCGATATCCAGCTCGCCGACGCGAACGTCTCCCGCCGCCACGCGGAGCTCCGGCAGGAAGGCCCCTCGTACTGGATCGTCGACCTCGGCTCGACGAACGGGTTGGAGGTCAACGGCCAGCGAGTCAAGCGCGCCAAGCTCCGCAGCGGCGACACGATCACCGTCGGCTCGACCGAGGTGACGTTCTCTCGAGCAGCGGAGTAGCCGTGATCTTCGACTCAGCCGCCGTGGACGAGGTCCTGCTCGTCCTGAAGATCGCCTTCCTCGTCCTCCTCTATCTCTTCATCTGGCGGATCGTGCGCACCGCGAGCCGCGACCTGCGCCTACCGCAGGAGAGCTTCATCCTCGCCCCGTCCGGCCATGCCGGCGTCCAGGCGGCGCGACGCGGTCCGCACGCAGGCCGCCTCGTCGTCGTCAGGAGCGCGGATCTCGACGAAGGGCAGGACTTCGAGCTCGACTCCGCACAGTTGACGATCGGGCGCGGGCGGCAGAACGACATCGCGATCGGCTCCGACGAGTACGCGTCCGCGCGGCACGCTCGCTTCGAGCCGCGTCAGGACGGTGTCTGGGTGCAGGACCTCGGCTCGACGAACGGCACCTTCCTGAACGGCGCCCGCCTCGAGCACCCGCGCCGACTTTCTCCCGGCGACGTCGTGCGTATCGGGGAGACCGACCTGAGGTACGAGGCATGAGACGCGTAGCGTCCGTCCGCGAAGCGGACCGGTGGAGGGGGTCTGGGGGAACCGGGAGCTTCCCCCAGAGAACGATGTTCGGGAGGAGCGGATGATCGGCCGCGTCGGCGCTGTCACGGACCCGGGCCGGACCCGGCGGCACAACGAGGACTCCTATGTGATCGACCCGCCGCTGTTCGCGATCGCCGACGGGATGGGCGGTGCGCAGGCGGGCGAGGTCGCCTCGCGGCTCGCGACCGCGGCCCTGAAGGAGAGCGGGGCCGGCGCGGGAGGCGAGGAGCGCATCGCCGACCTGATCCAGGAAGCGAACCGGCGCGTCTACGACCGTTCGAGCAGCGATCCCAACACGTCGGGGATGGGCACGACGATCACGGTCGCGCTGGTCGAGGACGATCACGTCGCCTTCGGCCACGTCGGAGACTCGCGCGCGTACCTGATCCGGGGCGCGGTCATCGAGCAGCTCACCGAGGACCACTCGCTCGTCAACGAGCTGCTGAAGACGGGGAAGCTGTCGCGCGAGGAGGCGGAGACGCATCCCCAGCGCTCCGTGATCACGCGCGCGCTCGGCACGGATCCGGACGTCGACGTGGACACGTTCAGCGTCGGGGCCGAGAACGGCGACCTCTTCCTACTCTGCTCGGACGGGCTCACCGACATGGTCTCCGAGGAGTCGATCCTCGAGGTGGTCGAGGGCAACCGCGCCGACATCGATCGCGCGCTGCGCGCGCTGGTCAAGGAAGCGAATCGCGGCGGGGGGCAGGACAACATCACGGTCGTCGCCTTCGAGATCTCCAACGGCGTGCTCACGCACGACGGCGACACGCGCGAGCAGGCCCTGCCGGCTGTCGAGGACGAGGACACGCTGACAGAGCAGGACGGTGTGGCCGTCGTCTCGGAGCCGCAACCGGCGGCCAAGACGCGCCACCTCCGCCGGCGCATCGTCGCGTGGCTCGTCGTCCTCGTGCTCCTGGCCGCGGCGGCGTTGTTCCTCTACCTGAGGTTCCTGCGCTGACCTTTCGCAACCGGGAGCTCATGTTCCTGATCGTCGTCGGGATGCTGATGGCGGTTGGGTTCGCCAGTGTGTACATCGCGCGACAGGACGTCA
>WNGB01016368.1_pt1 | contig 10686 bp, 10 predicted proteins | sample 5400681 | NCBI WGS metagenome assembly WNGB01 (sample SAMN13153367, study PRJNA577476) | soil metagenome | isolation source: 115 cm soil or saprolite under grassland replicate 2 | place: USA:California | collected 2016-06-15 | reverse complement strand
CATGCAGCAGCACAATGATCGGAGCGCGGATATTGCATACGTATGTCACCGGGGACATGGCGGTAAGCCGCTCCTGAAGCGCTGCCGGCAGGCCTTGCAACGCGGCTTGCGCCTCGTCGGGGTCCACCTTGGTGAGCACCGGCAGGACCGCCCGCCCATCGTCTGACAAGGTATATAGATCGGATTCCCGGCGCGGCTCAGCGTATACCTCACGGAGCCGTTGCGCCTCACTCGGTTCTAAGAGTGCCGTGACGGTGTGGACGAAGACCTTGCGGGTGAGCGGGTCGACTGCCCAGGGGTAGCGCCGGCCATGGGCAGTGCAGGAGGCGCTGGCGATATCCCGCGCCAGCGTCCACATCGACGCATATGCTGCGTAGGCCAGTACAAAGTTGACGCGGTCGCGGATTCGGGGACTCGCCGCTGCCATGAGGGCGAAGGCGCCGCCCACGCAGGTGCCGAGCAGACCACTCCGCGACGGGTCAATGTCCGGTCGCGCAAGGAACGCCTCGTACGCCGAGGCGAGATCCTCGACGTCCGCCGGGTCTAGTCGGAAGTCGCGCATAGCCGGTGACCAGTAGAGCAACGCGGCGAACCCCGAGCGCGCCAGCGCCTCACCAAGACGCGGCACCTGTGGGTGATCCACACCGAACGGCACGACCCCCAGGCACACCACAACACCCGGGTGAGGACCTGGGCTGGACGGCCGGTAGATGTCACGCTCCGCGCAGCCATGCGAGGTTTGATACTGGAACGACTCGACCACCGGGTCCGGCGTCACCCAGTCGACCGGCCGCGACGGGAGCATTGGGAAAACTTTGAGCAACCAAACGGCCGTATTCGCTGCCGCGCGCGCTTTGGTGGTCAGGTGTGTCGCCTGTGCTGACAACATGGTGAGGGGCCTCGCCGCGGTCGCGCTCGTCCTCGTCATCACCGAGGGTCCTGGTGAGCAAGTCCGTTGTGATCGGCACCTCGCTCAGAATCTGATTCCACATCTGCACCTCCAGAGTCCTTCGCGGCACGCTGCAGCGGACTACCCAAAACAGACTCCCTGTTCCCTGCAGACCGGGCAAGTCGCTCCGAACTTTCCCCGGGCTGGGCCGCGATCCGTAGGGCCGGGAATGGGTCGAGGTCGTACAGCGCCGCCTGGGTCGGGCGGTCGCGGCCCGGGATCCGCCAGTACGGGACATCCCAATTCCCAGTCCGGCCCGAAGGCTTGCGGGGATCCGGCGTGGGGTGCCGTCGTCGGGCGAACGTAGCGGAACGCGACAACCGCACCGGTGACTCCCGCCAGGGCCATCAGCGGCGCTTGCGTCAAGAGACTAAAGACCGCACCGAGCGCACCAGCAATGGCGACGTACGCCGCCACCGATTCGCCGAGAGCTTTCGGGATGCGCAGGAGGGCCCACGGGGAGCGCGCGCACCCGAAGTGAGAACGATATGCCAACCGCCAGCGCGGCCAACGAAAGCATGCGAGCCACAACGTGAAGGCTGGCGAGCGCGGCATTGTTCCAGCGGGACCGTCGGCCCAAAAGACCGGCCCAGAAGACGAATATGACCGAGCTGGAATTCACCAAAAAGATAGGCCCCATTGCCCAGTGAGAGCATCGTTCGCCACTGTTGACGCGCACGTTGCGCGCCGTCAACGCACGGTTACGGGCATGGCTGATTCAAGAATGACCTGAGAGCAGTTTGAAAGGACGGAAGAAGGCGTTCGTGCGCAGTTCGGGCAAGGCGTGGTCTTCGCGAAAGACCCCATCGCGGCACCCACAACAGGGCTCTCGATGCGGCAGTGCGACTGCCACACAAGTATGCGACGAGCGTCGCATGTGCACCTCGCCCAGGCAGTGGCCGTGGTAGGCAGTACGTTCGGCGATGCGGGCGAAGATCTCGGACTGATTGCCTGCGACGACGAAGTAGGCGCCACCATCGTGGCAACACGCTGCGGGGTGCGCGGCGGCTGGGGTCCACTCATGCCCACCTCCTCAGCTCTGGCAGGCCCATTGGCGCATGGCGAGTGTGCACTGGCTACGCGATGCGATGTTCGGCGAGGACCGCTCCACCACAACATTTACCCAACGTTGACAGTCGTACACGTGAACGCTTACCTGCCTCCCTTGTCATTCGTCGCGTAGACGAGGCCAAAGAGAGGGGAGGGCTCTTCACCCAGTAACGAAGCGGCCTTTGGACGGCACCCACCATTCGGCGCATCCAGACTCCTGAACGACAGGCGCCCATGACTACATTTGCAGAGCCACGATCGTCACTGGTACTGACTAACATTCGCTTGCGAAAGCCGCGGCTGAGCACGGTTGGGCGCGATCGACTGTTTGAATTCCTTGATTCGGCAATCGGCTGCCGGCCTCGTTCTTGTTTTCGCCCCGGCCGGTTACGGTCGGACGACGCTCTGGTCGCCTGGTCCGCGGCACTCCGACGAACTGGTGATCAGCGTGCCTACCCTGGGCGGTTGACGCCAGGCTGAAGACAACCGCAGTGGGGTGACGCGGGATACCGAGAAAGGAAGGACACCCGTGGAACACAAACAATCAACAGCGACCGTCCTCGACGTCCCGTCTGCAGTTGTTTGGTCCAGCGACGAGCGCCCCGAACCGCTAAGCCCATCGAGAATCGATGTGCGCCAGGCCAGCACGCTCACAACCAATGCGGCTGCCGTCGGCAAGTTCCTCCTGCACTTTCTGGAGATGGCCATCGCGATGGGCATCGGCATGGCGATTTTCGTGCCCGTCAAGGCCGCCCTGGTCGGTCAAGGGTACATCGGCCTGCTGGAGAGAAGTTCGCTCGACTACCAGGTGTGGATGAATCTCTTCATGGTCGTACCCATGGTGCTCTGGATGCACGTGCGCGGCCACGGGTGGCGGCATGGTGCCGAAATGGGCGCGGCGATGATCGTACCGACCGCGTGTGTGCTTGCGCTGTGCAGCCTGGGGGTAACGAACGTACTTCCCTGGTTCACGACGAACTTGAGTGGTCCCGCGATGTTCCTCGGCATGTTGGGCATCATGGTGTATCGGCGCGAGATGTATGCCAGTGCTTACTCCTTGGCCTGGGTCCGCCGGGTCCGAGCCGGTCATAGTCACGGCTCGAATTGACTGGACGACATCGAGTCCCAGTTGGCGCGGGCTCGGTCCGAGCTTGGCGACACCGCCTATCGAGCAGCATGGGAGACGGGACACGCCCTGCCTCGGGAGCGGGTCGTCGGAGCCACGCTAGAGACTGCTCCTGCCGCCGGGCAGCGCTCCACTGTGCGCGGTCGGGGCGAGGCGCTCACGGCGGGCGCATTTCACATCACCGCGTGCGAGCGTGGTCTGCGCCAGGACGACGCCGAGGAGCGCCAGCCGGTCAACCTGGCCCGCCTCTCGACAGCACGCGATCGCCTGCTGGCCGATGGCTTCGGCGTGGCTGTTTTCGGCAAGCAGCGAGAGCATGAGGGTCAAGCCGAACAGGCCTTTGGCCCGCACCGCCAGGGGCACCTCCTGGTCGGCGCAGGCGAGACCGACCTCGAACCATGCCCGCACGGAGTCCGACCGCGGCCCTGCTGAGTGGCGGCGGCTGGGTGGTCAAGCTGTGGCGGGGGCGGGGCCGCTCAGCCGTAAGTAGGCGAGCGTCCAGTAATTCCAGAAGAACGTATTGGCGACACCCACCAGAGTGAGGCCGACGGCGAGCAGGCCCAGCGCTGCGAGCCCGATGTACACCAACGTCGGCGTGGCAAAGCCCGCCGCCGCCGAGATGGCTGCGCCCACGCCGATCAGCGCGAGCAGCGTGCTCAGCACGCTTGCCGCAATGGCGATGGCTGCGCCAATCGCCAGCGCAACGTTGATCAGCCAGGCCAGCAGACTCTCGCCAACGTGCAGACGCAGCAGGTGCCAACTCAGGCGCAGGGCTGCCACAGGTCCGATGTCCTCAGCGGCGATCGCGCGCTGCGCGTACGCTACGACGATACTGACAATCAGCGCGGCGACGATCAGGATCGTGAACAGCGGCAGCGCGAACAAGGCCGCGCCGAGCCCGATCAGCCAGCGCGGCGCTGACCAGCGCTCCGACATCCGCAGGATCACCCGCACAAAGGCGAACACGGCCCCTGCCGCAACCAGCAGGGCTAGCAGTAGGCCCAACGGAGCGTAAGTGATCATCGCAACCACCATGACTGCGATGAGGAAGGCCACCAGCACGCCAGCTCCCACCAAGACCAACCATAAGCCCACGTAGCGCCAGAACACCCGTCGCCCGGCTTGCCAGGCGCTGCTCAAAGTGCACGACCTACCGATGGCCAGGTCGACGGTCGCGCGGGCTATGCCGCCCTGGGCGATCAGTGACAGGATGAGCAATGCCACGAGCAGAACACAAACAGCAGCCCGGCCGTGACCAGCAAGCCCACATTCGCCACCGCCCACGCCGAGGCGTCGCTGGTCCACTTCGCCAGTTGGGGGCTGGCGGCGCCAAGCTTATCGGCGCCGCCGCGCCAGCCACTCCCCCCGGCGTTGCCACTGAGTACTGGTAGTCCGACACCGCCGCCGGCCAGGAGACCAAATAGCCAGAGAAAGCGATAGCGCCAGGTCAGTGACCATGCTTGCTGGATCACTCTTCCGTAATCCACGCGTTTGATCTCCCCCTGTTTCAGGCCGCGCGGACCGTCGGAGCAACCTGGATTGACGAGCGGATCGCTGCCAGGACCTGTGCGATGGTCTTGTCGAGGTCGTCGGTCATGTCCACGTTCAGCGCCGATCGCAACTCGCTGGGTTCAATGAAGGCCGCACGCAACGCGGGCCACAGCTCCAGCCGTGCGTCCGATGTGGTGGTGCGGTCCGAAGCCCGCGCGGCAAGTCGTGCTTTGATGGTGTGCTCGTCTGCGCGGCAAACCAGCACCGTCAGGCGGGTGCCCGTGCGACGCGCGAGGGCAGCAATTGCCGCGCGCTGGGACGGCTGACCGTAGGTCGCATCCAGCACGACCGAGTGCCCGCGTCGCAACCAGCGGGCAGCACTACGCTTCATGGCAGCATAGGTGCGGCTACTCATCGCGCGACTGTAGAGGCCGCGTTCGAAGCCCTCCAGGGCGCGGGCCGTCGGGTGGAGGCCGACCAGGTGTTTGCGGGTTACGTCCGAGGACAGGTGGACCAATCCCAGGCGTGCGGCCAGTGCCTCAGCGAGCGTCGACTTGCCGCTTGCAGGCAAGCCCATGCACACCACCAGCAGCGGGCGCGGTGTAGGAGCGGCGTATGAGTAGGCGAGGTCGAAATAGGACCTCGCGTCACGCCTGAGCTGGTTGGCCTCAGGCACCGCCGCGGCGCGTTCAGCAAGTCGGAAGCCGAGCACCTTGCCGCGCACGAAGGCGCGGTAGCACTTGTAGAAATGGAGCACCTCGAGCAGCGCGCGGTCACCGCTGTGCCGTACGTATGTGTCGACGAAGGCATGACTCAGGTCGGCGCGGCCGAGGTGGTCGAGGTCCATCGCCAGGAACGCGACATCGGCGGCGACATCCGCGTTGCGAAAGCGGGCATTGAACTCGATGCAATCAAACAGATACGGCCGCCGGCGGCTGATGCACACGCTGCCGGCGTGCAAATCACCGTGGCCATCACGGATGCGGCCATTGTGGATGCGGCTCTCCAGCAGGTCTGCGCGAGTAACCAGGAAGGTCTCCATGGCCGTGTGGATCGTGTCGCGCACGCTGTCGTCGAGGATCGAACCGCCGAAGCTGGCCGTCTGATTGAAGTTCTCGGTCCAGTTCTCGCGAATAGCTTGTGGAGTGCCGTAGCAGTCCACGCCAGCGCCGGTTGCTGCCGCCTGGTGGAACTCTGCCAGCTGCCTGGCCAAGCGGTCCATGACGCGCACGTCAATGGCGCCACGCCTGATGAGTGCGGGCAGCATGCCCGAATCCGGGAGACGGTGCATCTTGACCGCCGGCTCCAGCCTCCGCCCGGGCCCGCCGACGTATAGCTGTCCCTCGCGCTCCACGACGTCGTCAATGCCGATATACAGGTCCGGGCACAAACGGCGATTCAGCGCGACTTCCGCCTCGCAGTCGGCCCGGCGGGCTGCCATGGTGGTGAAGTCGAGGAACCCGAAATCGACAGGCTTTCTCAGCTTGTACGCATAGCGCCCGGCCAGGATCACCCACGAGATGTGCGTCTCGATCAGCCGCAGGTTGGCAGCCCGGTGTGGAAAGGCGGCAGGCCGCAGCAATTCGCCGATGCGCGCCTCGAGTTCGATGGTCATCCGGGCCCAACGCCTCACTTCCAGCAGGAACGTGCAGCGCGAAGGTTGCGGGGCGGGTCGATGCAGGTAACTGCTCCGCAACGAATGCTGGACGAGTCGCCGTGCAGCGGCCGCGTCGCTCAGCTGGCCAGGCGCGCGGGGGTGTCGGCAGTGCGTGGGCGCACGAAGCGGTAGCCGCGCCCGCGCTCGGTCTCAATGAAAACCGGACTGCCAGGTCGGCGTAACTTTGCGCGGAGGCGACTGATGAACACCTTCAAGTACTCCGGGCCCGCCTCGTAGCTGCCACCCCACACTCGATCGAGCAACGCCTGGTGTGGCATCAGGTGTCCCACGTTGCGCACCAGGTGGTACAGCAGCTTGTACTCGACCGGGGTCAGCTTGATCTGCTCACCGTCGACGGTGACCTCCTGGTTGGCAAAGTGGATGGCCAGATCGCCGGCCGCGAAGTCGGGCACGGCATCGACAGGTGGCGGCAGCTCCGCCCGCCGCAGCACCGATTTGATGCGTGCCATGAGCGCCAGGTGGCTGAACGGTTTGGCGACATAATCGTCCGCGCCCAGCTCCAGACCGCGCGCCTGGTCGACGTCTTCGCCATGCGCGCTGAGCATGATGACCGGCGTATCGGCGACCTGCCGAATTGCTCTCAGGACCTCGTAGCCGTTCATGCGTGGCATAGCCACGTCCAGTACGACGACGTCTGGTTCGTTCTGGAAGAACAGGTCCAGGCCCGACTCACCGGCATCAGCCGTAAGCACCTGCGCGTCTTCCCACTGCAGTTGAATACCGACCTGGAGCGCCTCGCGCAAGCGCGGGTCGTCATCGATGACCAACACTTTCATGGCAACTGCAGTCTCCTCTTTTTGGGAGGCGCAGCACCACGCCCGTGGGGGTAGTTGTATTCCAACCCCAACGGGTAGGGTCCGATTAGCGGCGGACTCAATTCCTGGTGAGCCAGGACCGCAGCATTGAGGTGTCACCACCTTCACGCAGCCCCTTCCAGCATCCCACGAAGCTTTCATTGGGCCTTGCCGAGTTCGGGGCGGGGACCGGCTCCTGCCTTTCGGCGTTTCGAGCGTGGACTCACCGGCCCTTTCGCGTGCCCTGGATCACCAGACAATCGAGACTATGCACGTTCCTGGTTATAGCCGTTCGTTGCGGACAGTAAACGCTCGGTGACAGTTTTCGACGCGAGCGCGCCGTTGAGCGCCTGAGTGACGCCGCTATTCGGCTCGCACGACGCTGGTTTATCTCAGTTGCGCCGAATGCCTCCGCCTGGGCGATTGCATCGCGCATGTCGTCTGCCATGACTTCGCGGGCGCCGATGCCGCTAACCGGTCCGTCCAGGTGGAGCTTGACACCGCGCGGCAGCGTTTACCAACCATTTACGGCCAGATAGGGGAGCCGCAACGCTGTAGTCGCACGCTGTGGTTGTGGACATTGCGCGATGAAAGGAGCACGATGATGACCCTCACAAGCACACTGCCCGTCAAGAAGACCAACGGCAAGCTGCAGCCGTATGGCTTATTCGATCAGCTAGAAGACGAGATGCAGCGATTGTTCCGCTGGCCGTTCATCTGGCCAGCCTCGCTCTGGCAGCCATTCCAGACCCTCGCACCGACGTCGACCGTGTATGCCCCGCGCGCGGACATCTACGAGAAGGATGGCACGTTTGTGGTCAAGGCGGAGCTGCCTGGTTTGAAGAAGGAGGACATTCACGTCGAGATCGTCGATACATACCTCGTGATCAGCGGCGAGACCAAGACCGACACTGAAGTGAAAGAGACCGATTACTACCGTACGGAGCGCAATTTCGGGAGTTTCTATCGCCGCCTCCCACTGCCGGCTGGGACAGCCATGGAGAAGATCACAGCCAGCCTGGCCGATGGAGTCCTGGAGGTGGTCATTCCGAAGCCGGCCAAGCCGAAGACGGAGGCGACCAAGATCGAAGTCAAGTGATTAGCGGGCGTTGACGACCGTGGGCGCCGACCGGGCGCGCGGAACCAGGTCGGCGCCTATTCGTGCAGGCTGCCGACGGTGGCCAGAAGCACAGCTGTAACCGAGATCAACGCGCGGACCTACGCCCGCCTGAGAGCCTCATATCAGCCCCACACCGTGATCAGAAAGCACTGGCGCTGCCAGCATCACGAGGCACAGGCGCACGCTCGTGGTAGGGGTCGGCGGCGCCAAAGATGGCATCAATGTGCCCTACGACGGCAGCCGGTGGGCCGGTGGGGACGGTTCCGCCAGCGCCTCCAGTATGGCGTGCTCCAGTGGCGTCTGCCACCACCTCGGTGCGCCGCGCCGGCCAGCCGCAGGGCTAGCGGCAGGCAAGCATCGAGTGAACCTGCTTTAAGGCACGCGTGCAACGCGAACAGCGAGGAAGCCACACTGGCCATGGCGAGGCGAACACCTGCCACGGCGTCGCCCCCGGTCGGATGCCCGTTGGGCAAGTCAAGCAACCCGCTGGATCAGACCAGTAGGGATGGTCGGAGCCCAGTGGCTAGCGCCGCCGCCTCCAGCCCATGAATGACGGGCACCCGAATCCCGCAGCGCGGAGGCTGATCTGTGGGTTTCCGATGCGACTGATCTTGCCAACGCGCAGGCCGAACACGCGGCGACGCCGTCGCGCACCGAAGATGAGCCCAGCCAGCAAAGCGAACGACGCAAACGCAAATGCGCGCGTGATGATCGCTTGCACGTCCGGGATCGGCTGCATGCGTATGCCGTCAGCGGTGAACTCGATCACGGCAATGGGCCGGACGCTCAGCCCGCCAAGCGTGCCGCCACCAAAGCCGCTCGCATTCGATGTCGACGGGTGCGCACCGGCCGTGCCCTGTGGTGTGCCCATGCCGGCGCCTCCACCGCCACCGAAAATGTAGCGGACCTGCGCCACCGGAATCATTATTCGCTCGCCGACCGTGTATGGCTCACCAAACGCCGCCCGTGCCTTGGTGTGATCAGTCAGACCCTGGCCGACACGCTCCAACACCTGTTGCAGGTCCTGCATCGTCGACTCGTGAAAACCGTTGGTCGTCGCCGTCATGGGAATGGACATGCATCGACTCCTCGCAGCGCACCGTAGCCGCGTCCGGCCTCCAGCCGGGTTGCGGGCGGTCAACGAAAGGTAGACAGCGATATCGCCCATCCAGTCAAAACTGTGGCCTGGGAAAGTGTTACCCGAGGGTAACCGTCAGCAACGTTGTCGCAACCAGCCACGGCTGCAGAGTTGCGATGAGAGGAGGAAACCGGCATGTCGATGACCGTTGCCACCGCGACGGGCCGCGCCACGATGGAGGCATATCTGAGCGCGATGTTCAGCGGCGGGCCGTTCGCGGACTTTCTTTACACCCGACATCGTCTTGCAGATGGTTCCCGAAGGGCAGGAGGTGAAAGGCCGGGACGCCGTCGAGGCATTCATCGGACGCCACGTCGGCGAGTTCGCCGGTATCGCTGCAACGGGCAACCAGGTCCGGGTCCCGTACACCGTCTTCTACGACCTGCACGACGGACAGATCGAGTCGCTGCGCTTGTACAGGCTGGCGCCGCTAACCGAGCAGCTGAAGGGTTGATGTTCGGGCACGTTGTTGCACACGGGGGAGCGCCAGCCTGCGTGCGCAGGTAAATCCCCGATTTCTTGGCGGGCGGCTCCCCGCCGGTGCTGCACCAGTGGTCCGAACAACGATGCCACTGCCTCAATCGCTTGTCTACCAGTTGACGAGTCGACAGCGTGAGCGGAAGGCAGCGTCGGAAGACGATCGATGAGGAAAGACGATGGCCGCCTGCCTGACCTGTACGAAGATCGACTCGCCAAGCGAGCCGGAGCGACGCAGTCGCTGGAGAGCGTCGCATCGACCTTTCGACAGGCCGGCATTCAGACGACCGTCCACACACCAGCCGGCGAAGCCGGCAGCTGCATCGCCGAGCTCGCGGTTACCCAGGACGTCGACATCATCGCCATGGCGACCCATGGCCGCTCCGGAATCTCGGAGGCCGTGCTTGGCAGCCGGTAGTCAGCCCGCCACCCACAGCCAGTTCCGAGTACAGCATCCTGCCATGACGAGATTCCCTCCGGAGGACTCGAGTGACAGCCGGTCGACGGTGTTCCCGCCCATACCGACCGCAGGACCGCGCCCGAGCAGCCATCTGACTAGCAGCCAGAACGTTGCAGTTGCTGCTGCCGGCCCGCGAGTGCATAACTCAGTCCGATTCGTCGGGCAACGGAGTATGCGTTGGAGGACCAGTCTCACGGTACTTGGCGTCGATATACTGGCGGATGGCGGAGATCGAGCGGCCCTCGGCCCCCAGGCGTCCTGCATCTCTAGCAGGGCTTTGAAGAAGCCCTTGTTTGCGAGGGTTCCGGCGGTTGGGATAGGGATGCGCAATCCGACGGATAGGGATTGGTGATTAGCTGGAGGGTTGGCCGGAGTCGAACCGCCGTGGCTCGCGGTTCGCCTG
>WNGB01034391.1_pt1 | contig 10687 bp, 10 predicted proteins | sample 5400681 | NCBI WGS metagenome assembly WNGB01 (sample SAMN13153367, study PRJNA577476) | soil metagenome | isolation source: 115 cm soil or saprolite under grassland replicate 2 | place: USA:California | collected 2016-06-15 | reverse complement strand
GTGGCGCCGTACGATTTTGTAAATGCCGAACCGTGTCAGCGCTTGGCCGGTCGCGGAGCGAAACACCGGTGTGTCCGCCGCTGGTGGTCCGTTCGACGAGTTGAGAAGCTCGGCCAGCAGCGTCGCGGTCTGGCTCCATGATGGACAGGTTCGCCACTTGTCGCCCTTGCCGTGTAGACGAGCCACTGCACCGTCACCAAGGTTGAGGTGTCCGGCCCGTAGGTCGGCGACCTCCTGGACTCGTGCCCCGGTGTTGTAGAGAAACAGCAGCAGGGCCCGGTCTCGTAGGGCGAGGCGGCCAGCCCGGGGCAAGTGCCGCAGGAGCGCTTCGATCTCGTCGCAGCATCTCGGGTTCGCGGGTGGCGATGTAGTCGAACAGGGTGTGCAGGGCCGCCAGCCGTTGGTTGCGGGTGCGGACGTGGTTGGCGCGGTCGTGCTCCAGGTAGCGGAGGAAGCCGAGGATCCGCTCGAAGCTCAGGTCCTCGACGCTCAGCTTGGTGAGCTTCTTGCCCTTGTTCTCAGCCACGAAACACAGCAGCAGCCGGACGGTGTCGCGGTAGCTGCGCACCGAGGCTGGCCGGAGACCCTTGACCGTAGTCAGGTGGTCGAGGAAGAAGGAGTGGACGAGCGGCCCGAGCGGCCGCGACCCGGTCATGCCTTCCCCTCTGTCCACGCGGGTTCGGCGAGGGCTTCGAAGCGCCGGCCGGCCTCGGCAAGCAGTTGCGGCGTGATGGTCAGGTAGACGGCGGTGGATGCGGGGTCGACGTGGCCCATGAAAGTGGAGAGCCGGTAGAGCCGCGCCTGCGGATCGACGTCCTCCCGGTACCAGCGGGCCAGGCGTCCCACCGCGAACGAGTGACGCAGGCAGTGAAGACGGGGTGGGGAGACGCCGTCAGGTATCGGGAAGGCCAGCACGGCCATGAGCCGGTGGAACGTCTGGCTCGCGCTGCACGGATGGACGCTGCGGCGGCCGTCAAAGCTGAACAGCGGGTCACCGCCGCTGGCGCCGCGGCGCTCGACCTGGCGGGCGAGGAGTTCGCCGATGCGCGGCCCGTGAGGAACCAGGCGGCTCTTGCCGAACTTGCCGCCCCGCACCGTCAGGATCTGCTGCCCAGCGTCGACGTCGCTGATACGCAGGCCGCATGCCTCTCCGACTCGCAGCCCAAGTCCGTAGCACAGGGCGAAGATGGCGTGGTAGGTCGGTCCGCGGCCAGCGGCTCTCGAATTGTCGGGGAGGGCTGCTGCGGCCTCGAGTAGCCGGCGTGCCTGAATGGCGTCGAAGAGGAACGGCAGGCGCAGATCCGTCTCGTGGCGTCGGGTTCTGCGCAGCGGTGAGGCTTCCAGGCGTTGTTGGGCCACGGCCCAGTCGAGGAAGCAGCCGACGACGCCGACGAGGTGGTTGAAGCTGCGGGCCCGGGCTCTGGGCCGTGAGGCGACGAACGCCTCGAGCAGGGAGGGGGTGAGCTGGTGCAGGTCCTCCACGCCGTGGTGACGGGTGAATGCGAGCAGCAGGCGCAGCGTGGCCTCCTCGGTGTGATACTTGCGCCCCAGCGCCCGCTTGTGGGCGAGGAAGTCCGCGACGACGACGGCGAGGCTGCTGTTCATGCGAGTGCCTCCTCGCCGTCGCCGAAAGCGACTTCGCGCAGCGCGTCGACAGCGACCTTGGCGTAGATCTCGGTGGAGCGCGCGGAACGGTGCCCGACGAAGTCGCCGATGGTCTTGAGGTCGAAGTTCGCATCGACGAGGCGCTGCACCGCCGAGTGCCGCAGGGTGTGCGATCCCGGCCGGGGAACATCGACACCCGCTTTGAGCAGGTAGAAGCGGGCTAGCGACGACACTGCGGCGCTCCCGATCGGGCGTCGGGGAGCATTGGTGCGGAAGAACACGCGGCGATCGGTCGTGGCCGGGCGACCGTTGCGGAGGTAGTCCAGGAGGGCCTCGCCCACCACCGCAGACAGCGGGAAGGCCGTTGAGTGGCCGGCCTTGCGCTCGGGAATCGCCAGGCGCTCGCGCTTCCAGTCAATGTCGTCCAAGGTGAGCGCGGCGACCTCCCGCCCGCGCAAGCCGTACGTGACGAGCAGGAGCAAGATGGCGTAGTCGCGTCGGCCCGCGATGGTCCTCCGGTCGACGCTGGCGAGGACCCGGTTGACGTCGTCCCACGAGATCGACCGCGGGATATCCGACAATCGGTAGACCTGCGGCCAGCCGACGGTGGCGCTCAGGTCGCTCGCAACGATGCGTTGTCGGTGTGCGTAGCGCAGGAACACCCGCAGGGCACCAGCGCTGCCGCCGACCGTGCTCTTGGCCAACCCAGCGCCGGCACGTTCAACGATGAAGGCGCTGAGGATCACCGGCGAGAGCTCCTGGATCGACGTCATGCCGATCCGCCCCAGGTAGGCCTCGAAACGGTCCAGGTGGTGACGGTAGCCATCCACCGTGGCCGGGCGAAGTCCCCGCTCCTCGACCAGGTAATCGAAGAAGCCGGGGGCGACATCGACGAACGGCTGACGGTGGTGTGGCCGGCCAGTCGGCTCGAAGCCGGGCACCACAACCGACAGCATCTGCTCGACCGGGCCGCGGACCTCCTTCGCCATCGGCCTCGTCGAGCAAGTTGCGTGGTGAGCTGCGACTCGCACGGCGACGAACGCATCGACGTGCGCTGGCAGATCGCCAACGGCGTGCGCCCCTCGCGTGCGGGCGAACTCGCCGAAGGCGAACCCGATAGGTACCCGGCGCCAGATGCTCTTCGCGCTGTAGCCCTGGCCTGCCATCCAAGCGACGTAAGTCTCGATCTCCGCCGCGATCCACGACCCCCGAAGGCGATCAATCGTCGACGGCTTGAAGAAGTACTGCTCCAGCATGGACAACCTCCGTTCTACTGACGAATCGGAGGAGGAACCATCCCAGAAGCCGCCCGCGTTATGTGGCCACACTGTCCGCCCATCGCCGTGCTGACATCGGCGCCGGCCTCACGAAACACATAACGGGGCTGGGAACAGAAGCCAGACAACCTGCGCACCGGGGTGGAGCGTGCCGACTTGTACGACCCGAAGCTCAACCGCTCGTATGCGGAGCTGGCCGAGCACTACGGCACCCTGATCGACCCGGCCCGGGTCCGTAAGCCCCGCGACAAACCGCGGGTGGAGCGGCCGATGCCTTACGTGCGTGACTCCCTGTGGCGCGGGCGCGAGTTTGTTTCCCTCCAGCAGATGCAGACCGCCGCGGTGGACTGGTGCCGCCAAGTAGCCGGACGCCGGGCGTGCCGGCCGCTGGACGGCGCGGCGCCGGCGGCGGTTTTCGAAGCCGTCGAGGCCGAAGCGCTCAACCCGTTGCCGGCACGCCCGTTCGTGCCGGCGACGTGGTCGACCGGCAAGGTCGGCCCGGACATCCACGTCAAGGTTGGTAAGGCGTTGTACTCGGTGCCGTGGCGGCTGATCGGGCAGCGCCTCGATGCCCGCGAGACGTGGACCACCGTCCAGCTGTTCCACGATGGACAACTCGTCGCCACGCACGCTCGCGCCGGCAAGGGCAAGCGCACCGACATGTCGCACTACCCGCCGGAGAAGATCGCGTTCGCGATGCGGACCCCGGCGTGGTGCCGGCGACGGGCCGCCGAGACCGGGCCCGCGTGCACCGCGGTCATCGCCTCGCTGCTGGAGGTGGGGGCGCTCTACCGGCTGCGTTCGGCGCAGGGCGTGCTCGGCCTGGCCGACAAGCACGGCCCCGACCGGCTCGAAGCGGCCTGCGCCAAGGCGATCGCCGCCGGTGACCCGTCCTACCGCACCGTCAAGGGCATCTTGGTCGCTGGTGTGGAGACCGACCCGCCGCCGCCATCTTCCGGCGATGGCGGGGCCAGCGCGCACCTGCACGGCCCGGCCGCGCTGTTCGACAACGTCTACCCGTTGCCGGATCGTCACGGTGACGAGGGAGCGGCCTGATGAGCCCCGACGTGGCCGCCTACCCGATCAGCCGACCCGACACCGGCATCGACGGCCGGTTCACCGTCGGGCTGGCCCTCGACGTCGCCGCCGTCCTGGCCCGCCACGGCTACCCACCCGTGACCGGCGGCGCCGATCTGCTGCGCCTGCAGCAGTCCCTGTTCACCCTCATCTACCAGGAGAACACGTGACCGTCATCGACACCGCCCTGCACACCAGCCTCCGCGCGCTGAAGCTGTCCGGCATGCTGGAGACCCTCGACGCCCGCCTCACTCAAGCCCAAGCCGGCGAGCTCGGGCACCTGGACTTCCTGCAGGTCCTCTGCCAGGACGAGATCACCCGCCGGGAGACCATGTCCATGCACCGGCGGCTGCGCCGTGCCCACTTCGACGAGCAGGCCACCCTGGAAGGCTTCGACTTCCACGCCAGCCCGAAACTGCCCGCCGCGCAGATCCGCGACCTCGCCGCCCTACGCTGGCTCCACAGTGGAGAATCGGTCCTCCTGCACGGTCCGGTCGGCGTCGGGAAAACTCATGTGGCACAAGCCCTCGGACACCTGGCCATCCGCCAAGGCGCCGAGGTCCGTTTCTACAAGACCAGCCGCGCCCTGGCCCACCTCGCCGGCGGCCACGCCGACCGCACCTGGCCCAAACGCCTCGCCGAACTGGCCCGACCCCACGTCCTAGTCCTCGATGACTTCGCGATGCGCGAGTACACCCCGCAGCAGGCCGACGACCTCTACGAGCTGATCTCCGAACGGGCCCAAGCCGGCCGGTCGCTGATCACAACCTCCGCCCCAGCTACCGGCCGAACAAGCGCCCCGGGCGCGCCGTCCCCCAGTCCACCACGAACGCGAAGTAACATCAGCCCACGGACCAGCACCGGGGGAATTGCGTGATCGCAGCCCGGGGGAATTGCTCGATCGCCCACAGTTGGTGCGGCAGAACTCGACAATGTCGTGCACGATCAGGAAGTAACCGGGGAAGCCGAGCTTGTCGATCGTGTCGAGCTCGTGGACGAGCTGCCGGTACGCATCCGGGTTCGCCGATCGCGTGCCATACCGGGCCACTGCGCCCTGCTCGGTGAGGTGACGCAACCAGCTCATCTCCGTATGGCCCTCGCCAACCTCGCAGGCGGGTAGCCGTGGGGCGATCAGGTCCAGGTCGAACGCCAGCTCCACCCCAAGCGCGGCGGCGCGCGCTACCGCGCCCGGATAGGCGGCCATCCGGGCGGCCATCTCCTCCCCCGAACGCAGGTACGCGGTGCCGCCGGCGGCAAGCCAGCCATCCATCTCATCCAGCGACCGGCGGGCCCGCACGGCGGCCAGGGCCTGGGCGAGGCGGTGCCGGCCGGGGCTGTGGTAGTGCACATTGCCGGTGGCCACCGTTAGCAGCCCGAACCGGTTGGCGAGCCGGGCGAGGGCGTCGTTGATCTCGTCGTCGGGATAGGCGTGGTCGGTCAGCTCAACCACGACGCTGTCCTTGCCGAACAGCGCGACGAGGCGGTCCAGTTCGGCGGTGGGCGGCGTCCTCGCCAGCGTCGAGCAGCGCGGCGCGGACACGGCCCTTGCGACAGCCGGTCAACACCACCATATGGCCGCCTAGCCTCGCGGCCACCTCGTCGAGGTTGTAGACCGGGCGCCCTTTTCGTCGGGCTACCCTCGACGCCGAAGGAGGCCGAGTGTCGCATGAGGTCAGCGGGTGGTGGCGTGGCACCGCAGCGCGCACCGCTTACGTGGTCGTTGGAGTCATGTTCGGCGCGGTCATCTCGTTGACGTCTCCGCAGCGCGGGTCGCCGGCCTGGGCGGTGTGGGCGTCGGTGGCGATCGCGCTGGCTGCGGCCGGCGGGGTGGTGTTCGGCTACGGCCTTGCACGGTGGCCGGAGATCGCCGCGCTGGGCGGCGTCCGCCGTGCACGGGTTGCGGCATTCGTCGTCCAGATCATCGCTGTCGCAGTGGCTGGGCTCGTGCTGGGTGCGATGCTGCCTGGCGCCACCGCCACCATACGGGGAGTGCTGCTGGCGCTGGTCTCGGAGCTTGCAGCGATACCGGTCGTGGCCACTCTCGCGGGGATCCGCGAGCTGGCGCCTGCGGTCTCCGGAACTGCGGGCGAGCAGTTCGAGCGACTTCTCACGTTGCGTCGCATGCTTTCTGGCCTGGTTAATGCCGTGGGCGTGTTGGTGGCACTGGTGACGCTGGCGATAGGCGCTGCGCTTCCGCTCGTCACCGGATCCGCTCCGGCGCTGGTGGTTGTTTCGGAGCAGCCGGGTGCGTGCTTGTGGCTCTTGCCTACGTGCCGCCAGCGGGGTGCGGTGCGCGACAGCGCACGCTCGTTGTGCCGGACAATCGTGCCGCTCGCCGGCACGGCATGGAGGTCGCCGATCTCCCAGCCCGGATCGAGGCCCGCCGACGGTTGGAGAAGGCCCTCGGCGTCGACCGTGGCCTTTTCGCTGATCTCCAATCCGGGGTCGTCATCCTCGCGCCGCTGCTGGCCTGCGCCGCCGCCGTGTTCCTGTCTGGCTACAGGAACTGGCCGGCCTCGACGGCGGCGACGGCCGCGGCCGGGCACACCTGGGCACCCTGCGCCACCGGCTGCTGATGGTGCCCGCACGGCTCATCCGCCGCGCCGGGCAGATCACCCTGCGGCCGCCCTCAGGCCGCCACCTGCTGGCCCAGGTCCTGGCCCGGCTACGCCGGTTGCCGATCTGGACCTGACCCACCCGGCCCCACCGGCCCGAACCATCCATGGAGACAGCGAACCCGGCGCCACCGGGATACCAGCATCCCCACCCGCCCAACACCACACAACCCATCGGCCGTCAGCGATACACGTCGGTCATGCCCCCAGCTATCCGTGGTTCCGGGTCTGAGCCTCGATGGTTGCCGGGTCACGGTGCTGGGCTGCTTACGTGCATGCGCCGGATGGCGACGCTGCCGATAGTCGTCAACACCGCACCAGCGACGAGGTAGCTGCTGCCTGGGCCGGCCATAGTCGCTACGCTGCTCAGCAGTAGGATGCCCAAACCGCCGGCGACAATGTTCGTGGCCACCATCGTCGCCTCAACCTGCCCCATGTGTTCGACGGGTGTCAGTTCGGCGAAGGTTGCCTGCGCTCCCACCACCCAGCCGGCACCTGCACCGATGGCGCTGTTGCCGATGACCAACAGCCACTGCGGGCCGCTAGCGAGCAGCACCACGCCGGTCATCGCCAGCGCGACACCCATACCGATGGCGGCGTGGATCTGGTGGGTCACCGGGCGCAGGAAACGGGTGCGGGCGACGAGAAAGGTGAACGCCGTACCGCCGACGGCTGATGCGGACATCAACGCCGGAGTCCACGCGCGGCCGCCCAGGCTGGCCGCGGTGGCCTCCGGCAGCTCGCTGGAGAGGAAGGTCACCCAGGTGACCACGGCCAGCGTGCGGAGCACCGGCTGACCCCAGATGATTTGTAGCCCGAGAAGGGCGGGGAGCCGTCGGGGCCGGTCGACCGTCGCGGTGCCGGGCAGTGTGGCGAAGACGGCTGCCGCACAGAGAAACGACACGAGGTCGATGATCAGCGCGGTTCGGGGTCCCACGGTGACTGCCAGGCTGGCCCCGCACAGTATCCCGATGACCTGTGAGCCCTGGTTGATGGCGGCCGACAGTCCGAACAGGGGCAGCCGTAGGTCAGCCGGCACGGACGCGGCGACTGTCGCGGCATGAACGCTCTGGTGGGCGGCCCGGACCGCCCCCAGCAGGCCGGCCGCTACGATCGCGGTCACGGCGCTCGGCCGCGCCGCCGGGATGGCGATGACCAGTCCGCCGAGCAGGGACAGGGTTACCAGCGAGGCGCGCCGCGACGGCTGGTCGAGCCAGGCGCCGAGCAGGATGGCCACTGCCAGTGCTGGAAGCGATCGCGCGGCGAGGACCGCCGCGGGCCCAAGTACCGAGCCGGTGGCGCCGTAGGCGAGCACGAGCAGGGCCGCGAGGCCGACGAAGTCGCCGGCTTCGGACACGGCCTTCGCGACGAGAAGTCGAGCCGCCACCGGGTGCTGGACAAGCGTCCGGTAGCGGGACTGGACGTTACCGACGTCGGGCACCGGAGGTGCGTGCCTTGGCGTGCTGCATCTGCTCATGGCGGTACCGGCCGGATATGCCCTCGACTTGACGTCGGCGTCGCTGGTCGATGAACTCTGTCCACAGGTCGTCAGGGAACTCGTCCAGGCCCCAGTGCACCTGAGGCGCCGTGCGGCGAGTGGCCTCCAGCACCGCGCGCGGAACAGGCTGGAGCATGGCGATGGGTTGACTTCGGTAGAACCGGACGATCCGATGAGGTGTGGTCAGACGCACCATCGTCGGTACCCATGACCGGAACCACTCGGTCTCCAGAATCCCTTCGAGGATCTGGAAGTCACCGCCGTGCGGCCAGTTCGCCACGCCACGTGCCAGCAGGCACCATCCTGGTGACGTCCGCGCGATCAGGCCGGTGATGACCTCCAGCAGGTGACCGGCGCGCGGATCGGCGTCGATGAACGGCAGCGCATCTCCGTACGCGGCGAATATGTCCACGTCGGACCCGAACCGCTCGGACGCCTTCGCCAGCACCTCGGCGGAGACGGGAAGGCTATGCTCGGCACCGCCCGCCAGCGAACGCCACCTTACCGGCTCATTGTTCTCCAGCAGTGTCCACTCGGTGATCTGGCCGTCCCACCGCACCGCGAAGTCGACTGGGGGAAAGATGTACCAGCCGAAGCCCGACGCGGCGGTTACTGGTGGACAGACCTGCACTGCCCGTACCGGCATGGATCCTCGCAGGTGCGGTGACGCCGGCTCGGGCTTGGGCGCATCGCCATAGAAGGAAAACAATTCCACGTGTAACGGCGGACTCTCTGGTGCGGGCATTGTGCTCAAGCTCCTCTGGTCTGCGGTGCCGACGCGCGGTGGGGCTGCGGTGACCGACCGCAGCCCCACCGTGCTTCGGGGTTCTAACAGGCGCTGTTACCGATGGCAGCACCGCGGTTCCAGACGGCGCCGCGGTTCCAGACGGCGCCGCGGCCCGGCTTCGCCGTACGCGCAGACGTCGTACTCATATGCGGACTCCTCCCGTTTGGGGACCCTGGGCTCGCCCTGGTCCCACTAGCTGCATCACTGAGTCGATCACTATACCCGACGGCCGCCTTCCCGGCGGCCCCTTGTCGATCAAGGGTGTGGTGGCGGTGGCGGAGTTGGTCGGGCGGCTGGGGGTGACTGCCGCGTTGGACGACGCGGTCGGGTCGATCAAGCAGCGGGATCGAGGGCTGTCCGCGGGCGAGTTTCTGGTCGCGGTGGCGCGGGCGCAGATGTGCGGCGCGCAGTTTTGGACCGGGTTGGATCGTCGCTGCGCCGATACGGCTGGGGAGGCGCTCTGGGCGGTGGCCACGCCGGCGGCGACCACCGCGGTGCAGCTTGCTGACCGGTTCGGCCCAGCCGAGGTGGCCGGTATTGAGGAAGGCGTCGGGGAGATCGTGGGCCGGGTGGTGGGAGGGCTGCCGCCGGCCCGGCGGGCGGTGCTGCGCACTGGTGGGGCCATCATCGACCTGGACGGCACCGACGTGGAGTGCTACGGGTCGCAGAAGGAAGGGATCGCCTACAGCTACAAGGGTGTCAGGGCCGGGCGCCCGCACGTGGCCACCTGGGCGCAGGCCGGGGTGGTGAGCGCCGCGGACTTGCTCGCCGGCGATGAGGACCCGCGCCCGGGGGCGGGATCGCTGATCGAACGCTGCGTGGATACCCTGCGCGCGGCCGGGGCCGCCGTGCGGGCGAAGGTGCGTGGTGATGTGGGCTACTTCGCCGCCGACATCGCGCAGGCCGCCGTGGACAACGGCTGTGACTTTTCGTTGGGGGTGACTGGCAACCCGGCGGTCTGGCGGGTCGCCGCCGCGATCCCGGATGAGGCGTGGCGCAAGGCGAAGCGGATGAAAGACATCCCAGGATCTTGAATGTCAAGCAGCGGCCTTGTTGAGGTGATGCGGCCAGGCGGTCGCCTCGTTGTAGACGGTGCCGGTTTTGAGGCATCCGTGCAGGATGCCGACGAGCCGGTTGGCGAGCTGGCGCAGGGCGGCGTTGTAGCTGGCTCCGCGGGTGCGTTGCTGGTCGTAGTAGGCCCGGGCGCCTGGGGAGTTCTGCAGGGACGTGAACGCCTGGGTCATCAGGGCGTCGATGAGCCGGTCGTTGTGTACGAACCGGGCCGTGACGGTCTTCTTCTTCCCGGACGCGCGGGTGATCGGGCTGGTCGCGGCGTAGTTCTTGCGGGCCTTGGCCGAGGCGTATCGGGCATGGTCGTCGCCGAACTCGGCGAGCACCCGGGCGCCCAGGACGGCACCCAGTCCGGGCTGGGACAGGATGATCTCAGCGTCCGGGTGCCGGCCAAAATGGGCCTCGACCTGCCCCTGCAGGGCCTTGACCTGCTCGTTGAGGGTGATCAGCAGCGCGACCAGAGCGCGCACCGATACGGCGTAGGCGGCGGTGACCACCGGGGGCTGGCCGAGGTGCTCGGCGCGCAGCACGGCCTGGATCGCCGCGGCCTTGGCTGGGATGTCGCGGCGGCGGGCCCGTTTGAGGGCCGCGCTGATCTGCGCCAAGCTCAGCCGGGCGGCGCTGGCCGGGTCGGGTGCCTTGGCCAGCAGTTCCAGGGTGTCGGCGGCGTCGAGGTCTTCGAACGCGGCCAGCGCGGCGGGGAAGTACTCGCGCAACGCGTGGCGCAGCCGCTGGCCGGCGCGGGTGCGTTCCCAGA
>WNGB01014147.1_pt1 | contig 10687 bp, 10 predicted proteins | sample 5400681 | NCBI WGS metagenome assembly WNGB01 (sample SAMN13153367, study PRJNA577476) | soil metagenome | isolation source: 115 cm soil or saprolite under grassland replicate 2 | place: USA:California | collected 2016-06-15 | reverse complement strand
TCCGAACGCGGCGTGCCAGGCGATATCGCCGAGCAGGCCGACGGTGGCGAGCGCGAGCCCGCCGATGGCGAGCGGATAGCGCATCGGGATACCAAGGAGGGGATGGAAGTACGGCTGTGGCTTCGCGCCACGGGTGTAGAGGTGCGGGTTGCGCGTCACCACCCAGATCGCGGTCGCGTTGAATCCGAGGTAGAGCAGACCATGCCACACGGTGAAGAATTCACCCAGCACGCCGTTCTGCAGGTTGATGTGGCTCCACCCGTCGAGCAAAAGCCCGATCACGAGAAGCACCGCGAGCAGGCTCGTGATGAGGTCCTCACGCCAGATGGCTTTCGCCCCCATGCTGTGCTCCTCTCGATTTCGCGGCCCGAGGCTACACCGGCGAGACGCGGCGCTCCCGTGCGGCAGCGAACAGAGTCAACGCAGTCCTCGATGCGCTCCCGTCGGTGCTACCGATCTGCAACCGGAGTCGGGAAGATCGGCTGCATCAGCGAGAGGGCCTTTGCGATGTTGCGTCGGGCGTACAGGCTCTGAAGCGCCATCGCGACGAGGAAACCCAACACACCGACGCCGAAGATCGCCGACGCATCGCCTCCGGCGCGGAGCGCGGCCAACGCGGTGATGATGCCGGCGAGGACCGCGGTCAGGATGATGACCACCGCTGGTGTCGCAGCGATCAGGTGCGCCAGAGGCATCGCGCCACCGCCTGGCTGAACCGCCTGGGTGATGGCCGCCCCGCGCGCATCGTCGTGCGCGCTCATCACGAAGTACCGCTCGAGATCCGGCGCCAGCTCCAGATAGGCGGCTCGGATGCGGTTCATCCCGATGACGCATAGCGCATCGTGGTAGTTCGAAGCGCCGAGCCGGATGAAGGTCGCGACGCCGATGAAGAGCACGATCGGCAGGATGACCAGTGCGAAGAGCGTGAAGGCATCGCCGAACGCCGATGCCTGAGCCACCAACGCGAGCCCCACGATCGCTCCGGTCAGCGTCGAGAGGAACATCCCCGCTCGGCTGAACGACTCGTTCCACGCGAGCGAGCGCGACGCGAGCAGGCTCCAGTGCTCGGTCGAAAGGATCTGCAGCCGCATCGCGGGCGACACGGCGTCGGTCGTCGTGGTCCCGCTGGGGGGAACGGGCGCGGGCGCGGGCTCGGCCCCGATACCAGGTGCGCGTTCGAAGGACATCATGCGAACCTCGCTCTCCGGACGGGTCAGCGCCCGTACCCGACCGGCAAGAGGATGTCACCCTTGGTGGTCAGGTAGTAGACCTGCCAGCCGTAGTAGCCGCGATACGCATCGGGTTCCAGGCGCATGACCTCGGCGTACGCGGTGACAGCGCGCACGTAACGCTGCGAATTGTTGTAGCGGAACAGCGCGTTCGGCATGTTCGCGGGCGCGCCATTCGCGCGGAGGTAACGCGCCGCCGCGCGGATGGAGTCGCGATCCGAGTTCACATCGCCGTCGCCGTAGGCGGCCCAGGTCCCGGGCATGAACTGCATTGGACCCTGCGCCCCTGCGACCGAGGTGCCGCGGATGCGACCCATGCGCGTCTCGACCAGATGGATCGCCGCCAGATAGGACCACGGCACACCGAACTCGGCCTCCGCGTCGCGGTAGTACCGCGCGAGGTCGCCCATCGGCGCTGGGTCGACGATGCGCCAAGCTGCCGGCAGGTCAGGACCGGGGACGACCGTCGCGCGAAGGTCCATGGTCGCATCGAGGTTCGCCGTCGCTGCGCCCCGCAGGTCCGGCGGCACCGCGGCGAGGACGCTGTCGTGCCACTCCGGCCGTGCCGCGATCGAGCGATAGGCGCGCTGTTGAAGGTGCGCCATCCACGCCAGCTCGGCCCCGGTCACGCTCGGATCGCGCACCGCGCGCTCGGCGGTGACGATCTGCGCGGCGATCCCCGCCGGCTCGGTCGCCACGGGCGGCGGTTGGGCGCGCGGTGTCGGTGTTGGCTGCATGGTCGGTGTCGCCGCGGGCGAGGGCGCCGCGACCGGCGCCTCCGGCGTGCTCGCTGGGAATGCGGTGATGGAGGCGACGGGGGCGGTTGTAACGGTGCAACCACTGAGCATCAGTACACCCGCGAGGACGAGACGCGACGAGGCAACAGGGATCCTCACAGTGCCCATGATTCCTGTTGAACGGCGCAGCGGGCGATCCGTTCTTTCGCACTCAGTGCGGTCGCGAGCTCTGCGCGGCGCGTCGCAGAAGCAGCTCCCGCTCGCGGGCGTTCTGTGTGAGCGACGCCGCACGCTCGAACTCCGCCCGTGCTTCCTCGGGCCGGCCGAGCTTCGCCAGAAGATCGCCGCGAACGCTGGGCAGAAGGTGGTACGCCTGCAGCGACGGCTCCGACCTGAGTGCGTCGACGAGCTCCAGGCCGGCCGCCGGGCCGAAGGCCATCGCGACCGCGACGGCACGGTTGAGCACCACGACCGGTGATGGCACGAGCTGGGCCAGCGCGTCGTAGAGCGCGACGATGCCGGCCCAGTCCGTCTCCCCTGCCGTGCGCGCCCGAGCGTGACATGCGGCGATCGCGGCCTGCAGCGCGTAGGGCCCGAGCGCGCCGCCGAGCTGCGCCGCGCGCTCCAGCGCCGCGAGCCCCCGACGGATCAGCAGCTGATCCCACTGCGCGCGGTCTTGATCGAGCAGGAGCACGGCCTCTCCGGACGGGCCGACCCGCGCCCGTGCACGCGACGCCTGGATCTCCATCAGGGCGACGAGGCCGTGGACCTCGGGCTCCTTCGGCGCGAGGCCGGCGAGGATCCGGCCGAGACGGAGCGCGTCGTCACAGAGCCCGGCACGCATCCAGTCGTCACCCGCCGTCGCCGAGTAGCCCTCGTTGAAGATGAGGTAGATGACCTGCAGCACCGACGACAGCCGCGTGGCGAGCTCGGGTCCCGCGGGCACGTCGAACGGGACACGCGCCTCCGTGAGGGTGCGCTTCGCGCGAACGATGCGCTGCGCGATGGTCGACACCGGCACGAGAAAGGCTCGTGCGATCTACTCGGTGGTGAGGCTCCCGAGCAAACGAAGCGTGAGCGCGACCCGCGCCTCGGGCGGCAGGATCGGATGACAGGAGATGAACACCAGACGCAGGAGGTCGTCGCCCGCGTCGTCGTCGCCCGGCGTCGCGATATCGGTCACCGCCGCCCCCTGTTGGACCGCGAGCTCCCGCGCGAGCTCCTCCTGTTTGCGCTCGAGCCGCTCGTCGCGGCGGAGCCGATCGATCGCGCGATGCTTCGCAGTGGCCATGAGCCAGGCGCCCGGTTTATCCGGGACACCAGACTCGGGCCACTGCTCGAGAGCCGCGACGAGGGCGTCCTGCGCGAGGTCTTCCGCGGCACCCACGTCGCGCACGATCCGCGTGAGTCCCGCGATGAGTCTTGGAGACTCGATCCGCCATACCGCATCGATCGCGCGATGGGCGTCAGCCGTCGTCATCAGTGCGGTCCCCTGTTACTGGAAGATCTCCTGGACGATCGAGTCGCCATCCCCGACGATCTTCCGGAAGCGCTTCGCCCATTCGATCGCCTCGTCGCGCGACTTCACATCTACCAGAGCGAAGCCGCCGGTCAGCTCTTTCGTCTCGGTGAACGGTCCGTCGGTCACGGTGAGCTTGCCGCCAGAGCTGCGGACGCGCGTGGTCTTCGTATCGAGACCGCCGGTCGCGAGCAGGACGCCCGCTCGCGTCGTGTCCTCGATGAGCTTCGCCATCTCGGTCATGACCTCGGGGCTCGGCGGCTTCGCCGTCTGGGGGTCGTCGCCCGTCGTGTAGAGCAGGAATCGCATCTTCGTATCTCCTCGTGGTCTTTTTTGCCTCGGCTGGCCGGTCCCAGGACCGCCGCGCCTCGGCTCTACCTACACGTCGAACAACGGACCGGCGAAATCGACACCGGCCGTCGTCACCGCTGCTTCAGGGCGTCCGGCCCTCTTTCAGCATGCCCACGGCCTTGGCGAATGCGGCGCTCGCGCGTCTCGGTGGTCTTGGCCCCTTCGATGTTCAGCACGAACCAGCTTTTGCTGTACGACAGCCGTTCGAAGAGCTTTCTCGCGCCGGCGTGACGGTCGAGCGCCTTCTTGAGGCCCGAGCTTCTCGACGATCTCCGCCGGCACTTTGATCCCGGCGGCGCTCTTGCCGCTGCCCAGGATGGTGGTGCGGAATGTCACGTTCTTCATCTGATCCCCGGCCACGCCCACTGCGTGATCTCGGGCGCGTCCTCGCCGTGCTCGCGCGTGTACGCGCGGCAGGCGAGACGTCGATCGACCATCAGCTGACGGACACCCTCGGCACGCTCGCGCAGGCCCGGTACGCGGTCGATGACGTCCATCACCAGATGGAAACGGTCGAGGTCGTTGAGCATCACCATGTCGAACGGCGTCGTCGTCGTTCCTTCTTCCTTGTACCCGCGCACGTGCAGGTTCGGGTGGTTCCTCCGACGATACGCGAGGCGATGGATGAGCCACGGGTAGCCGTGGTAGGCGAAGATCACGGGCTTGTCCGTGGTGAAGATCGCGTCGAAGTCCCGGTCGGGCAGCCCGTGCGGATGCTCGGTGTCCTGTTGCAGCCGCATGAGATCGACGACGTTCACGACACGCACGCGGACGTCGGGCAGGTGCTCTCGCAGCAGTGCGGTCGCCGCGAGCGTCTCGAGCGTCGGCACATCGCCGCAGCACGCGAGCACGACGTCGGGTTCGCCGCCTCCGTCGCTGCTCGCCCACCGCCAGGTCCCGATGCCACGCGTGCAGTGCAGCACGGCCTCGTCGATCGACAACCAGTTCTGCTCCAGCTGCTTCCCCGCAACGATCACGTTCACGTAGTGACGGCTGCGCAGACAGTGGTCGGCGACGGACAGCAACGTGTTCGTATCCGGCGGCAGGTAGACGCGAATGACCTCGGCTTTCTTGTTGACGACGTGGTCGATGAACCCGGGGTCCCGGTGCGAGAAGCCGTTGTGGTCTTGTCGCCATACGTGCGACGACAGGAGGTAGTTGAGCGATGCGATCGGGCGGCGCCACGGAAGGTCGCGTGTGACCTTCAGCCACTTCGCGTGCTGGTTGAACATGGAGTCGATGATGTGGATGAAGGCCTCGTAGCAGTTGAACAGGCCGTGGCGGCCGGTCAGGAGATATCCCTCGAGCCAACCTTCGATCATGTGCTCGGAGAGGACCTCCATGACGCGCCCGTGCGGGGCGATGTGCTCGTCCGTGGGCAGGATCTCGTCGCTGAAGACGCGCTCGGTCACCTCGAATACCGCGCCGAGCCGATTCGACGTGGTCTCGTCGGGCCCGAGCAGCCGGAACCGATCCTGATTTCGCGCGATCACGTCGCGCAGGAATGCTCCGAGCACTCGCGTTGGTTCAGCGCTGGTGACGCCGGGCTTCGGCACCTGGACGGCGTACTCGCGGAAGTCGGGTAGGTCCAGATCCCTGAGCCGCAGGCCACCGTTCGCGCGAGTGTTCGCGCTCATCCGGCGCTCGCCGCGCGGTGCGAGCGCGGCGAGCTCGGCCACGAGCGTCCCGTTGTCGTCGAACAGCTCTTCGGGACGGTAGGAGCGCAGCCACCGCTCGAGCACCGCGCGGTGCTCGGCGTTCGACCGTGCGGCGTCCACGGGCACTTGGTGCGAACGCCACGTGCCCTCGACCGGTTTCCCGTCGACGGTCTTCGGTCCGGTCCAGCCTTTCGGCGTGCGTAGGACGATCATGGGCGCGGGCTGGCGCCGCGTGCGCCCGGCGGCGGCCTCCTCCTTGATGCGCCGGATCTCGGCCACCGCGCGATCGAGCGCGGCGGCCATCTCCTGGTGCATCAACGTGGGGTCGTCCCCCTCGACGAAGAGCGGCGCGTGGCCGTAGCCCTCGAGGAGCGCTCGCAGCTCGCGCTCGGGCATCCTCGCGAACACGGTCGGGTTCGCGATCTTGTAGCCGTTCAGATGGAGGATCGGCAGCACCGCGCCGTCCTGAACGGCGTCGAGGAACTTGTTCGAGTGCCATGACGCCGCGAGCGCGCCCGTCTCGGCCTCCCCGTCACCGATGACGCAGCACACCAGGAGCGACGGGTCGTCGAGCGCGGCGCCGTACGCGTGCGCGAGCGAGTAGCCCAGCTCGCCACCCTCGTGGATCGATCCGGGGACCTCGGCCGAAACGTGACTCGGCACGCCGCCCGGGAACGAGAACTGTCGAAAGAGCTTCGTCATGCCCGCGGCGTCGCGGGACACGCTCGGATATGTCTCGCTGTAAGTGCCTTCGAGATACACGTTCGCGATGAGCGCAGGCCCGCCGTGGCCCGGTCCGGTGATGAAGATCGCATCGAGATCCCAGCGTCGGATCGCTCGGTTCATGTGCGCGTAGATGAAGTTGAGGCCCGGCGTGGTGCCCCAGTGACCGAGGAGTCGAGGCTTCACGTGCTCGGGTCGCAGCGGCTCGCGGAGCAGCGCATTCTCCAGGAGGTAGATCTGACCGACCGACAGGTAGTTCGCCGCGCGCCAGTACGCATCGATGCGCCCGAGCTCGTCCGCCGTCAGCGGGCCCGCCGCAGCTGCCGTCTTCGTCGCCACTCGCACCTCTCCCAGTACGCACTGCAACACGCCGGGTCCCGGCCTAGGCTCGCCGGGTGGGCGACCGTGTGCTCGTGCTGAATGCCGGTTCGTCGACGCTCAAGGCAAGTGTGCTCGCCCGCGGCTCAGATGACGCGAAGGCGAGCGTCACCGTCCCGATGCACGGCACCGCCGACGCCGCCGACGCGCTGCGCCGCGCGACGGCGGCGATCGTGGCCGGGGGGGTCGACCTCGGCACCCTCGGCGCCGCGGGTCACCGCGTGGTGCACGGCGGCTCCCTCTTCACGCGTACCACGGCGATCGACGACGGGGTGCTGCGTCGCATCCGCGAGCTCGCGCGGCTCGCGCCGCTGCATAACCCCGTCGCCGCGGAGGTCATCGCCGCGGCACGCTCAGCGCTGCCGGCGATCCCGCACGCCGCGGCGTTCGACACGGCCTTTCACGCGACACTGCCGAAGGAGGCCTATCTCTACGCGCTGCCATACGAGTGGTACGCCGACTGGGGCTATCGCCGCTACGGGTTCCACGGCCTCTCCGTCGCCTGGTCGGTCGAGCGCAGCGCCGTGTTGCTCGCGCGCGGGGACGTGGGCGTCGTGGTCGCCCACCTCGGCGCGGGCTGCTCGGTGACGGCGGTCTGGCAGGGGCGTTCCGTCGGCACATCAATGGGGATGACGCCTCTTGAGGGACTCGTGATGGCGACGCGCGCGGGATCGGTCGATCCCGGAGTGCTCCTCGCGGCACAGCGTGACCACAGGCTCGACACGCGCGCGCTCGAGGATGTGCTCGAGCACCACTCCGGTCTCCTCGCGCTGTCCGGCCGTACGGCGGAGATGAAGGAGCTGATCACGCTGGCCGAGACCGAAGAACGCGCAGCGCTCGCGATCGCCGTCTTCGAGCGCTCGGCGGCCGCGGCGATCGGGGCCGCGGCGACAGCGCTCCCACGCCTCGACGCCGTCGTGTTCACCGGCGGCATCGGCGAGCACGCGTCGAGCATCCGCGCCGGCATCGTCCGCCGCCTGGGATCCGTCGGCGTGCCGGAAGTCGATGCAGCGTCCGTGGATGGGGACCGCGTGCTCGCCACCGGTCCGGTCGCGGTGCTCGTCGTCGTCGCCCGCGAGGATGTCGTGATCGCGCGCGAGGTCAGCGCTCTCGTGAGCTGAAGCCGCCTGCGGACGTACTCCAGAGCCTGACAGACCCACCCATACGTCCAAGTGCCGTATGGCTCTTTGCGTCGCCCTGTACGTAACGCACGTTTGCCATGGCCGGGGGCCAACGCAAGGGAGATCCACGATGCGCACTCTGAGACGCCGAACGCTCTTCAAGTACGGAGCGGCAGCGGGAGGCGTGGCGATGCTCACGCCATGGCTGTCCCGAACGCCGTTCGCGAACGCCGCCAGAGGCGGCATTCTCAGGAAGTACCTCGAGCCCGTCCCGCGTCCCGGTAGTGGCATCGTGGTCGCGACGCCGCGAAGCGTTCAGCCAGCTCTGACGAAATACGCGTTCACACAGACACAGATCGCGCGACAGCTGCACCCTCAGCTTCCGCCGACGCCGCTGTGGGCGTACGACGACGGCTCCGGCCTGGCCGGCCAGGCCGGCTCCTTCGGCATGGCGATCGTCGCGCAGACGGGCTCGCCGGTGTCGGTCGACTTCACGAACAGCCTGCCGCGGCACTACCCCTCCTGGATCCCGGTCGACACGCGCCTCACGCCGCTCGGGGACGAGGTGCGCCTGATGACGCACCTACACGGCGGCTTCGTCGAGGCGAAGAGCGACGGGAACCCGGCGATCACGCCCAACGGCTTCGGCTTCGGCGAGACGCAGAGCGTGTTCTACCCGAACGAAAGTCCGCAGATGTCAGCGACGCTGCTCTGGTTCCACGACCACGGGCTCGGCACGACGCGGTTGAACGTGTTCGCCGGGCTCGCCGCGGCATACCTCATCCGCGACCAGTACGACACGGGCGGCCCTGACAACGCGAACGGCCTCCCGTCCGGCGCTCACGAGATCCCGCTCGTCATCCAAGACCGTCAGTTCAATCCCGATGGGACGTTCCTCTACCCACGGGCCACGATACCGGGTGTCACCTGGATCGGTGAGTACTTCGGCGACGTCATGCTCGTCAACGGCAAGGTCTGGCCATTCCTCAATGTCGAGCCGCGCCTGTACCGGTTCCGCTTCCTCAATGGCTGCAACGCCCGGATCATCAACCTCGACGTTGGCGGCTGCCGCATGTGGCAGATCGGTGCCGAGGGCGGCATGTGGACGCGACCCACCGCGGTCAAGCAGCTCATCCTCGCGCCCGCCGAGCGAGCCGACGTGCTCGTCGACTTCAGCCGGCTCGCGGGCATGACGACACAGCTGAAGAACAGGCCGCTGCCACCGGGGATCGAAAATCCGTCTCCGATACTCAACCAGGTAATGGAGATCCGGGTTGCGAATGCGACGGCGGTCGCGGCGACGGTCCCGACGACGCTCGTCGGCGGCCGCGACGCCGACCTTCCCGTGCCGTCCCGCCGGCGCGTTATCACGCTGAACGAGGTCGGCGTCGACAGCGCGGGCTGGAAGCTCACGCTCAATGGGCAGCCATTCGACGACCCGTCGACCGAGACGCCGTCAGCCGGGACGATCGAGGACTGGTACTACGTCAACCTGACCGGCGACACGCACCCGATGCATACGCACCTCGTCACGCACCAGGTCATCGGACGCGTGCCCTTCGACGTCGACGAGTACATCGAGGCGGTCGGTTCAGGCCCGTACGGCGTACCTGGCGGCGTCGACCCGACGCCCTTCGCCACCGGCCCGATGCTTCCCGCGGATCCGACAGAGCGCGGGTTCAAGGACACGGTCAAGGCGAATCCCGGCACGTTCACGATCATCCGTGCGAAGTTCGACCTCCCCTCTGGCGTACGCGCGCCGCAGCGCTACGTCCACCACTGCCACATCGTCGAGCACGAGGACAACGACATGATGCGGCCCTTCGACGTGATCGCCTGAAGCGGGGACCGGATCGCACGCGTGAGAGGGGCGGCCGTCGGCCGCCCTTCTTGCTAGGTGGCCGTCGGGTCAGGCTTTCAGCAGGTCAAGCCGCGATCGGTATTCCTCTTGATCGATGTCTCCGCGTGCGAGCCGCTCGTCGAGGATCGCCTTCGCATTCCCGCGCTGGTCGGCGGGCCGACCGAGCTGCACGACGGCGTACACCCCGACCGCCAGCAGGAGCGCCCAGAACACGAACGAGCCGAACATCATCAGCCCATGTCAGGCATGTAGGCAAAGCTAGGACCCATCATTGGTCGTGCCTCCACGGTCCATCGTGCGGGCGATCGCGGCTGGTGGCGGCTGCCGGACGGACCCAGCTAAACGCGACGAACGGACCTAGTTCGTGTCGGGTCAGATCCCGGTCGGAACGGCTCCGGTGCGCTCCAGCAGCCAGCGCATGCAGCGGTGCGCCGTGTCGGAGGTCGGCGCGAACATGAGCGGGCAGCCACCTGCGATCACCGCGATGCCGTTGCGCTCGCAGTAGTCGACGGCGTCCGGGTGCGCACTGGTCGGACCGGGTCCGTGATGCATCCACACTCGGCGAATATCGAGCTGCTGGCATTCCCGCACGGTGGCCTCAGCACGCGCCGGCGCGGTGGCGATCACGACGCCATCGACGCCACCGGGGATCGAGGCGAGGTCCGGATAGCAGCGATCGCCTTCTACGGTCTCGGCGTTGGGATTGACCGCGAAGACCTGATAGCCACGCTCGCGAAGACGCCGGTACACGCCGTTCCCGCCATGCGTGGCCGGCGTGCGCGATACACCCGTGACCGCGATGCGCTTCTGCGACAGAAAATCCTTGACGAGGCCGGCCATCTCATACCTCCGATAGGTGTTCAGACAAAGAGTTCTCTGTATGAGCAGCTCCTGGATAGGGTCCGCGGGCGCAGATCTTTGTCCGGTGGTCACCCGACCGAGGAGTCCGGCATTTCGCCACAGGCACGTGGCGTCGTGGAATGGCCGAGCATGCGGAAGCAATGGAACTGGATCTCTCCGCGGTATTGCTCGAGGAGTTGCTGGGACATCTCCAAGGGCTGTCGCGGGAAGGCGCTGCGCGGTGCTAACGTCGTCATCCTCATGACCACG
>WNGB01037519.1_pt1 | contig 10688 bp, 9 predicted proteins | sample 5400681 | NCBI WGS metagenome assembly WNGB01 (sample SAMN13153367, study PRJNA577476) | soil metagenome | isolation source: 115 cm soil or saprolite under grassland replicate 2 | place: USA:California | collected 2016-06-15 | reverse complement strand
CTCATCCGTGACCTCCTGCGGGAGAACGGAACGTCGATCGAGGATCTCGACGCGATCCTGGACTGGGGCTGCGGGTGTGGCCGCGTGCTGCGCCACTGGTCCGGTCTCGGTCGAACCCACGTCTTGGGGTGCGACATCAATCCGAAGATGGTCGAATGGTGCCGCGACAACCTCCCGTTCGTCGAAGTCGCCGTCACCGGTTTGGCGCCGCCGCTGCCCTACGAGGAGTCGAGCCTCGACCTCATGTACGCGTTCTCCGTCTTCACGCATCTTGCCGAGGACTTGCAGCATGCATGGATGAGCGAGTGCTTACGCGTGCTCAAGCCGGGAGGGTTCTTGCTCATGTCGACCATGGGCGAGTACTATCTCTCGCGCCAGCGACTGTCGCAGTCGGAGCAGGAAGCATTTGGCCGCGGCGAGCTCGTCGTGTTGTACGAACGGTCCGCAGGCACGAGTCTCTGCAGCGCCTACCACCCGCCCGAATACGTGCACCGACGACTCGGGAGCGAGTTCGAGCTGGCCGCCTTTCGTCCCGCAGCTGACGAGGGGCCGCACGACATCCACCTTCTCCGCAAGCCAGCCGTGAGCAGCTGACTCAGAACGCGGAACACCCGTTAAGGCGTGCTTTCGCATGGCTCGTGCGGATGGCGGACCGTCGGCTCGGCGCGGTCCTCCTGTTCTTCCTGGCCCTCGTCGCGTACGGCGTGCAGTCGATCGGCTGGCCCTTGGTCGCCGGACGTGACCTGGACGAGTACCTCTATGGCTACATCCAGCTGCTCGACTGGCATCCGCTCCTGCCGTGGTCGGTCCTCTTTCGCACGCCGGTCACGCCGATCGCAACGGGCTCGTTGCTCGACCTCGGCGGCGGTGTGCTAGCCGAGCCGCTGATGGCGGTGCTCTTCGCCGCGTCGGTCGTCGCATGGGCCGCTGCCGCCCGCGCCTTCGGAACGCGCGCCGCGCTGCTCGTCGCGGCCGCACTCCTTGTTTACCCGGCGTATGCGCTCATGTTCCACGAGCTTTCGAGCGAGCCGTTCTTCGCAGCCGCGTTCGCGCTCTGGGCTTTGCTCGTGACACGCGCGGCTCGACGCCCCTCTGCCCGGGCGTTTCTCTTGGTCGGGCTGGGCGTCGCGCTGCTTGCACTCGTCCGCCCAGGGAATGCCCTGCTGCTCGCGTTCGTGCTCTTCCCCTTCGTGCTCCGCGCGGGGTTTCGTGAGCGGGTGACGTGGGCCGGCGCCTTCCTCGTCGCGGCGATCCTCCCGCTCGCCGCCTGGGCTGCGCTGAACGGCCTCCGCTTCGGCGACTACACGCTGGCGCGCGGCGGCAACGCCGTCGTCCCGTTCTATCGGGCGTTCATCACCGACCGCATCGTGGCTCCGGATAACGGACCGTCGTCACGACGACTCGCCGACGCCGTGCGGCAGCACCTGGTGACGCGCGATCCCTACAAGTCGTACGGCGTGACTGTCGACAGGGTCTTCGAGAGTGGCAGCTTCCGGATCCACGAGGACATGTATCTGCTCTCGGATCAGGTATTCGGCTGGGACAACAACTACTCGATCTTGCGGAAGGCCGGGATCGAAGCGGTACGCAAGCATCCGGGCACGTACGCCTCAGGTGTGTCCGAGAGACCGAGGGTGAGCCGATCCCCGCGGGACAGAACGTCTGGATCTCACGTCCCGACAACAGCATCCGCGACGTCTGGACCTCCGCGACTCAGCACCATTTCGTCTTCTCGAAGCCGAGCCAGCGACCGCGTTTCGACGCGATCGTGCGTGAACGCGATCGGCTCTTCGCCGCTCTGCCGGATCGGGAGGGCAACGCGCAGCTCTCGTTGCGCCTGAACCAGCTCTCGCGCTGGTTTCCACGTCCGCTCATCTGGATCGTCGTCGGCCTGATCGGGCTGATGTGGCGCCGGCCCACCGGGGCTCGCACACTGATCGCCCTTGGACTCACGGCGATGCTCGTGATCGTGTTCAACGCGCTCGGCCTGTTCGCCGATCCGCACTTCGCACTGCCGGTCGCACCTGCATTCGTGCTCCTGGCTGCGGGCGCACTGCTCGGCCCGCGTCCGGCCGATCCTTAGTCGACGGCGGAGACGACCGCGTCGACCACGCGTGCCGCCGCGCGCCCGTCGACCTCGCCTACGACTTCGCGCGCAGCCCGCGCGCGCTCCTGCGCGAGCTCGTCCGGTTGCGCGAGCCCGTGCTCGATACCGGCGACCACGTCTTCGAAGCGACCCGCGCGGTAGAACGCGTCGGACGCCATCAGCTGTCGGTAGTGCTCCCCGCTCACGTTCTTCACCGCCCAGCTCTCGCCTGCAGGCGCGCCCTCGTCGTAGAGGACGCAGACCGTCGGCCGGTCGTTGACGAGCGCGTCGAGCAGGATCGTCCCTGCATTGGTCACCACGCACTCGCCGTGCTGGAGCAGGGCCGCAAGGGTATCGAGGTCGGTAAAGCTCGGCTCCTGCACGGCGGCACCTTCCCGGAACAGGGCCGGGGCGAAGCGCTCGCGCCACTCACGGTCACGGGGATGCGGCCGGAACAGGAGCGAGAAGACTGAGACGGCGCCGCTCTCTTCCCACCACGCGACGAGACGCTCGACGAACCGCTTCTCGTACGGAGCGTTCGTCGGTGTGTTTCCCATCACCAGGACGACGGGCCGCGATGGGTCGAGCCCAAGAGCACGGACAACTTGCTCGTACTCCTCGCGCGGGCGCTTGCGATAAAACACGTCCGTCTGCGGCCAGCCCGTGACGACGATGCGGTCGCTGTCGATTCCGTGGTAACGCACGAGATCCTCTCGCATCACCTCGTTCTGCACGATGTAACGCTGCAGGTGCGGTGGGACGATTCCCTTGCCGACCGTGTGGTCCCAGCTCGCGACGTGACCGACGAGCGGGAGTCCCAGCCGTCTCGCCCCGACGATGAACGGGACGACGGCGTGCATCTGGATGTTGGCGAGCACGACGGCCGGCTGCTCGCTGCGAAGCCGGCGCAGCAGCAGCGGCGATATGTAGCGGAGGCGCCCGTAGTGCCAGCGTTTCAAAGCCGGATCGACCGGCACCTTCAGCGGGAGCGGCCCGGCGAGCTCTGGATCCAGAAACCAGTTGTTGTGCCCGGGTTGCATCCGCCCCTGGTTGAAGCCTTCGCGCAGGCTCTGCCGTAGCGAGAGCGGATAGAAGCCCACCCTGCGATCGAGCCACTGATCCACGCGGCGGAAGGCCTTCTCCGGCATGCCTCTGTGTGGCGCGTTCAGATCCGACGCACGCGTGACGCGGGCGTCGCCTGCGCGCTTGCTCCATGCGTGCTCGTGCTCGCCAGACCGGCTTCACGGTGCGGTGCGCGCGCGCAGCGCGAGGGCGATGCGGTCCGCGAGCGAAGCGCCGTCAAGGCCGTGGAAGCGGAGCGCCTCGGTGGGCGTCCCGCACGCGGGCCAGCCCTCGACGCCGAAGACGGTAACTGGACGACCGTCGAGGTGGCGGCGTAGCGAATCGCCGAGCGCGCCGACCGGCGCGTGGTCCTCGACGACGAAGATCTCGCCGAACGGGTCGACGAGCTCGGCGAGCCAGTCGGAATCGACTCGATTGAGCCAGGGCATGTTCACGACCTGCACGCGCGTCCCAAGACTCTCGGCCGCGCTGAGAACCTCGTGCAGCAGTACAGGCCCGTACGCGAAGAGCAGTGCGTCCGAGCCCTCGCGCAGCACGGTGCCTCGACCCGGGGTCGCTGCGCTGCCCGGGAGGTCGATCGAGCGCGGAGAGGGCCCGATTGCCAGCCTGAGGGCGACGTTCTCCGGCGCGTCCTCGACCGCCCAGCGAAGGAGCGCGCGCGTCTCCTCGGAGTTGGCGGGCTGGACGACCGTCATGTTCGGCAACGCCGTCAGCAACGAGATGTCGCGGATGCTCTGATGCGACTTGCCGGGCCCGGCCGGAATCAAGCCCGCATAGTGGAGTGCGTAGACGACCTTCGTTCCCTCGCTCGCCTGGTTGTAGATCTGCTCGTTCGCGCGCGCGGCGAGGAAGCTGGCGAAAGAGTTCACCACCGGGAGCAGTCCCTGGCGGGCAAGCCCAGCGGCCATCGAGACCAGGTCTTGCTCGGCGATCCCGACCTCGACGAAGCGGGACGGTTGCTCGAGCTCGACTGCGCGAATGCGACAGTCCGAGGCGAGGTCGGCGTCCAGCACGACCACCTCAGGCCTCTCGCCGACCAGGGATAGGAGCTCCTCGCCGTATGCGGCCGCGACGTACTCGTCGGTGACGGGACGGAGACCTGCGCCCGATTCGGGCTCGCCCTCGAGCGAGACGTTCTCCTCGAGCGGTGGAACCGACTCGAGCTCGAGGTCCGGCAGCTGCTCGCGGACGCGCGCGAGGAGCTCGGCGTGGGCGCGCGCAAACGCATCGTCGTCGGGAGCCCCTGCATGCCAGCGGTACGTGCCGCCGCCTGCGCGCAACGCGGCGGGATGCTCCATGAAGGAGACGCCGCGTCCCTTGATCGTGTGCGCAACGAGGATCTTGGGGACGTCCTCCGGAGCTGCGTGCATTGCCGCAAACGCCGTTGCGAGCGCCGCGTGATCGTGGCCGTCGCACACCTCGACGTGCCAGCCGAATGCGCGCAGCTTCGTCTCGAGGTCGCCGAGCGCCAGGATCTCCTCGGTCGGCCGATCGGACTGGAGCTCGTTCCGGTCGACGATCGCCCAGAGATTGCCGACGCGCTGGTGCGCTGTGGACGCGAACGCCTCCCAGTTCTGCCCCTCCTGGAGCTCGCCGTCGCCGGTCATCACGATGACGCGGCCTGCGCGCCCCTGGAAGCGCTTTCCCCAGGCCATCCCCCTGCCCTTCGAAAGGCCCATGCCGAGCGAGCCCGAATTCGCCTCGATGCCCGGAATGCCGAGGTCAGGATGGCCGTCGAGGCCGTCCAGCCTGCGCAGGCGCAGCAACCGCTCGGTCGGGATGACCCCGAGTGCATGCAGGGCGGCGTAGAGGCCCGGCACGTCGTGGCCCTTGGACGAGAAGAACACGTCCCGGTCCGGATGGTCCCAGCCGAGCTCGGCGACGTTCAGTTCGCGCCAGAGGAGGTGCGATGTCGAGCGCGCTGAAGCTCGAGCCGAGATGACCAGAGCCCGCACGCTTGACGGCGACGAGGGCGTTCGCCCGGCACATGTCGGCGATGAGCCCGAGATCGTCGCGGTCGCGCGCCCGCTCGAACTCGCCGCGCGGGATGAGCGTCAGGTCTGCCACGGATGCTCCTCGATGACGCTTTCGTTCACGTCGGTGCCCCAACCCGGCCCCGCGGGGATCGCCAACTTGCCGTCTGCGATCTGCGGCACCGCAGTCGTCAGCTCTTCGCGCCACGGGACGTCGTCGACGTCGACCTCGAGAATGCGCACGTTCGGGATTGCGGCGCACCACTGCGCGGAGATGAACGTTGCAAGATGGCTGTAGTAGTTGTGCGGCGCGCAGTTCACCTCGAAAGTCTCCGCGAGGTCGGCGATCTTCTTCGCCTGGTGGAACCCGTTCCAGATCACGTCCACCGATGCGACATCCATCGCGCCGGCCTCGAAGAAGGGACGGAAGCCGCGATTCGTGTACAGGTTCTCGCCGGAGCAGATCGGGATCGCGGAGCCGTTGCGAACAGCTGCGAGGGACACCGGGTCGAAGGCGTCCACCTCGAGCCACATCAGGTCGTGATCCTCGAGCGTGCGGGCGATGCGCAGCACGCCTTCGGCGGTGAGGTTGAAGTTGAGGTCGACGATCGGCTCGGCCCTGCCCTGCGTCCCTTCGGCGAACGCGTCGAGCAGCAGCACGAGTGCCTCCTCCAATTCAGGCGACGGATTTCGGTCGAGCCCGTCGCCCTGGAACCCGGGCATCAGCACCCGCGGCTCGTCGCCGGGAACGACGATGTTCGTCTTGAACGCAGGGAAGCCCCGCTCGACGACCTCTGCGCCCAGCTTCGCAACATCCTCGTACGACTCGAGCTTCTCGGTGTTCGTCACCTCCCATGCGCGGGCACGCGTCGTCCCGCAGTGCGACCAGTAGACGTCGACGTAGTCCCGCATCGGGCCACCGAAGAGCTCGTAGACCGGAACGCCCAGCGCCTTGCCCTTGAGGTCGAGCAGCGCGTTCTCGATTCCACCGATCGCCTTCTGGATCACCGAGCCCGGGCTTTGCCGGGTTGCGCGGAAAAGATCCCAGACGATCCGCTCGACCGCCCGCGGGTCGCGGCCGACCACGAGGGGCGCGAGGTCCTCGATGATGCCGGCGAGGCCGCGCGGAGAGCCGTGGGAATCGGTGATCTCGGCCCAGCCGACTGTGCCGTCGTCCGTCGTGACCTTCAGGAAGATCCACGGACGCCACCCGGCGTCGCAGAAGAGCGTCTCGAGCTGCGCGACTTTCATTCCGCGGCAGGATACGGACGGGGTGGTCGCTCGACTCCGGGCAAGGTGGCTTCCCCCGAGTCCACGAGCGCGCGGGCGCGGGCCCAGTCATCCTCGTCGTCGACGTTGAAACCTTCGTGGCCGCTGGTGAAGAACGGGGCCACCATTCGCCCTTCGCGGGTTCCGGTCTGCGAGACGACGCGCGTCCATGCGATTTCGAGGGCGCTGTTCTGGACATAGATCTCGGGGAGAGCCTGGTACTGACCGGCATGCCACGCAACGTCGAGGTGCGACTGGTCGAGCAGCGGTCTCATCACCTTGCCGTCGACGACCCACATCTTTCCCGGGTGTTGCTTCACGAGCTCGACGGCGCGGATCGAGTCGGCTTCCGGCGTTGCGAGCAGCTGCTGGAGGCCTCGTTGCAGCACCTCGGGACCACGGAACGGGTTGGTCGCGCGGACGATTGCAAAGAGGTCGTAGTGCTCCCCGAGTTGCTCGAGCGTGTACCTGAGCCACTCGATGTCCGGCGACGTAGACGTGGCGAGCTCGGACGGACGCAGGAACGGGATCTCGGCGCCGTAGCGCTGCGCGACCTCCGCGATCTTGCCGCTGTCCGTGGAGCAGACAACGCGGTCGAAGATGCCCGCCTGCCGTGCCGACGCGATCGCGTATGCGAGAAGCGGGTGTCCGGCCAGCGGGCGGATGTTCTTGTCCTTGACCCGCTCCGAGCCGGAGCGCGCGGGGATCAGTGCGATTGCGCTCGGCACGCGGCTACCGCTTCCTCGAGGAGACTCTCCAGCACCGGCGCGGGCACATCGAGGCGGTGCGCTGCCCGCACGGCGGCCCCAGTGATCGCGTCGAGCTCCGATGGCCGGCCGGCGGCGATGTCACGTGCAGTGGACGAGGTCAGCTCGGGCGGCATCGCGTCGATGATCTCCCACTGCGCCCCAGGCGCGAGCCGGACACCGTCGGCAAAGGCCACCTGGCAGGCCTCGACAACGGCATCCTCCAGTCGCCGGCGCCACGGCGGATCACTCCGCAACTCGCCGATCGGGCGCTGCGTCAACGCCGTTGCGGCGGCGACGGGGGCCTGGCGCGCGAGCTTCTCCCACAGCACGGCTTCCTCGCTCCCGTCGACGCGAACGTCGGCGCCTGACCGTCGAAGGAGCTCGGCCGTCTCCGCGCCGGCGTCCGTCGCGACCGTCATCACCGTGCGCATTGTGTTCTGCACGACCACGCCCGGCCGCTCCAGCCAGGCTTCGATGAAACCGATGGTTCCGGCCACGACCCGGCTGCGTGGGAAAGCGGTGCGAATCGTCTGCATGTGCTCGATGCCGTTCAGCAGCGGCACGATTGTCTCGGGCGGCCCGTGTATGCGTCCGAGCGCATCCTCGAGTGCAGGCGCTTTCACGGTAACGAGCAGGAGCTCGACCGGCTCGCGTAACTCGGTGGCCACCTCCGGCCGCACCGTTTCGACCTCCTCGCCGTGTCTCAGGGTCAGACCCTCGGACCTGATCAGATCGGCCGTATTCGGGCGAGCCACGCAAACCACCGGAACACCTGCGCGTTCGAGCCCGACTGCGATCACACCTCCAACAGCTCCCGGGCCGAGGATTGCAACGCGTCCGCTCACGTCACGGCTCCAAAACCCACGTCCGGGTGTCGGACACCGTGCCGTGATCGAGACGCCACGACCCGCCGACGCGCCTCATTCGCGCAGAACTAGCGGTCGTGCCCACCGTTCCGGCGGACCGCGGCGTGGTGTCAGACACCGTTACGAGAGTGTGACGCCGTTTCCACAGGGCCAGGATCACGTCTTGGCGGGATCGGCGATCAGGTTGACGTACTTCCACTCCGTGTAGACGTCGAGCGCCTCGATCCCCGCCTCGCGCCAGCCCGTCCCGGACTGCTTGACGCCGCCGAAGCCCATGTGCGGCTCGCTGCCGTGCGTGCCGCCGTTCACGACCACCACCCCCGCTTCCACCTCGTCGACGAAGCGCATCGCCCGATGCAGGCTCGCGGTGTGGATGGCCGAGGTCAGCCCGTAGGGCGAGTCGTTGACGAGGGCGATCGCCTCCTCCAGGTCGCGCACGCGATACAGGATCGCGACCGGGCCGAAGAGCTCCGTGCTGGAAAGCTCCGCGTCCGCGGGCGCGTCTTCGACCACCGTCGGCGCAAGCCACCAGCCGGGACGATCGAGCCGCTCGCCGCCTACTACGACGTTCGCGCCGTCGAGCGCCGCGAGGATGCGCTGCAAGCTCGCCTCGCTGATCACAGGCCCTGTCTCGTAGCTGCGGGCGCCGGCGGCGAAGCGCTCGCGAAAGTCGTCGTAGACGGGGTCGAACACGACAATCCGGCTCGCCGCAGCGCAGCGCTGCCCCGCGTTCGAAAACGCCGACGCCAGCGACCACTCGACGGCACGGTCGAGATCGGCGTCGTCGCAGACGACGAGCGCATTCTTGCCTCCCAGCTCGAGCACGACCTTCGCCAGCCTGCGCCCGCCGCTCTCCGCGATCCACCGTCCGGTCTCAGCCGAGCCGGTGAAGCTGACGAGGTCGACCTCACCGGACTCGACGAGCGGCGGTCCTGCCTCGGGGCCGAGCCCGTGGACGACGTTGAGCACGCCGGGCGGCAGCAGCTCGTTGCACAGCTCGCCGAAGAACGCTGCCGACGCGGGAGTGTGTTCAGACGGCTTCAGCACCGCTGCATTGCCACAGAACACGGCCGGAAAGGCCTTCCAGGCGTAGTTCGGCAGCGGCGTGTTGAAAGAGACGATCAGGCCTGCGACACCGATGGGACGCCGCGTCGCCATGACGGTCCGATTCGGCATCGCCGACGTAGTCGTGCGCCCGTAGAGGCGACGCCCTTCGCCGGCGACGAAGAACCCCATCTCGACAGCAGCATCGGTCTCGCCGAGCGCGAGCTCCATCGACTTCCCGGTCTCCGCCGCGACGATCTCCGCCGCCTCCTCGCGCCTGGCGCGTAGCGCCAGTGCAAGCTCACGAACGATTTCGCCTCGGCCCACCGGCGTGTGCGCGGCCCATCCCCTTCTGGCCCGAGCCGCGGCCGCAATTGCCGCTGAGACATCGGCTTCACGCGACCTGGCCGCGGTGCAGAGCAACTCGCCGCTGTCCGGTCGCCGTTTCTCGAACCACTCGCCGCCCTTTGGCGGAACGGCACGGCCTTCGATGAGGTTCGGAACCTCTGCTGGGATCACCAGGCCGACCAGCCGCCGTCGACGACGACGTTCGCGCCGGTTACGTATGACGAAGCGTCCGAGGCGAGGAAGACGACGGGCCCGACCACCTCGCGGGCCTCGGCCATGCGGCCCAGCGGCATGCGCGCCGTGTACGCGTCCAAGAACTCCTGCGGCTGCTCGTTCGAGACTCCCGCCAGCGTGAGCGTGTTCACGCGCACGCCGCTCTTGGCCCAGTACGTGGCGAGGTAGCGCGTGAGGTTGTAAAGCGCAGATTTCGAGACCGAATATGCAACCGGCTTGAAGAACGCCTCACCGCCGCCGCGCCGGAAGTCGTAGAGCTCCTGGACGGGCGACAGCATCCCGTAGATCGAGGAGACGTTCACGATCGAGCCGCGGCCCGCGCCTGCCATACGCGCGCCGATCACCTGGCAGGCGAACAGGGTCCCCATCACGTTGACCTGCATCACCTCGTCGAACGCTTCCGACGGATAGTCCTCGAATGGTCCGACTTCTTCGGCAGGCGCGTCGGGAGGCGAATCGAGGGCCGCCGCATTCACGAGGACGTGCGGGACGTCAGGGAGGTCCGCGGTTGCACGCTCGATCGCGCCGCGATTGGTGACGTCGACGACGAAGCTGCTGATGCGGTCGTCATCCGCAGCCTCCGCGATGTCGAAGATCGCCACCTTCGCTCCGCACGCCGCCAGCCCGCGAGCGATCTCGCCGCCTAGTTGGCCGGCGCCCCCCGTCACGACGGCGACCCGGCCGTCCAGAGAAAAGAGATCCTTCATGAGCTCTGGGCCTCCCAGACTGCGTCGCAGAACTCTCTCACGCAGCCGGTGCCGCCGGCGCGCGAGAGCACCCAGCGCGCAAGCGGTTTGACCTCGGGCCAAGCATCGGCGGGGACGACCGGAACTCCGACTGCGCGCAGGCACTCGGCGTCGTTGATGTCGTTGCCGACGTAAGCGGTGTCCTCGAGCGCGACGCCCAGCTTGCCGGTGCGCTCGTGGAGGACGGCCAGCTTGTCCTCGACTCCCTGCACGCAGTCGACCCGCAGCTTGCCGGCCCGCGCGCTCACGATCGGATTCTGCTCCATCGAAACGATCAGCGGACGGACGCC
>WNGB01021801.1_pt1 | contig 10688 bp, 10 predicted proteins | sample 5400681 | NCBI WGS metagenome assembly WNGB01 (sample SAMN13153367, study PRJNA577476) | soil metagenome | isolation source: 115 cm soil or saprolite under grassland replicate 2 | place: USA:California | collected 2016-06-15 | reverse complement strand
CCGCGCCCCAGCGAACCGGCCTTTCTGCTGCGCTACGGCACGCGTTTCAAAGACGACGATGCTGTCCGCATGGTGCTGCACACCGGCGAGCGAATGGCGGCCGGCGGCATGTACGACCAGATCGGCGGCGGGTTCCACCGCTACTCCGTCGATGCCGAGTGGCTCGTGCCGCACTTCGAGAAAATGCTCTATGACAACGCGCAGTTGGTGAACCTCTATCTCGATGCTTATCTCGTCAGCGGCGAACAACACTTTGCCGACGTGGCCCGCGACGTCATCCGTTATGTGCTCAGAGACATGACCCATGCCGAAGGAGGGTTCTACTCCGCGGAAGACGCCGACAGCGAAGGCAAGGAAGGCAAGTACTATTGCTGGACCCGCGAGGAGCTGATGAAACTGCTGACGCCAGACGAATTCAAGGTCGCGGTCCGCTGCTTCGGCGTCACCGACAAGGGCAATTTCGTTGACCACAGCGATCCCCATCCGCTGCCGGACCAGAATGTTCTCAGCGTCAAGGACCCGAAGTTGTCCGCCAGTGAGAAGCCGCTGCTCGACTCCGCAAAGAAGAAATTGTTCGACGCGCGCTCAAAACGCATTCGCCCGCATCTCGACGACAAGATACTTTCTTCCTGGAACGGCCTGATGCTGGGCGCGCTGGGCCGCGCTTACGCGGTGCTGGGCGACGAGGTGTATCGCGCGGCGGCCCAAAAGAATCTCGCGTTCATCCAGACCAAACTCTGGCAACCCCCGCAGAAACCCACGCCTGACCCGTCCCGGGAGGGGAACTCGTCCAACGCGCACCATCAATCGCTCCCCTCCTCCGCAACGTCCGGGGGTGGGTCCAGCGGCACCCTCTACCACCGCTGGCGCGACGGTGAACGCGATTCCGTCCAACTCCTCGACGCCTACGCATTTCTGTTGGCCGGCGTGATTGACCTATACGAGGCCACACTGGACCCGAAACTCCTCGAGTTCGCGCTCGCACTCGCCGAAACGATGCTTGAGAAGTTCTATGACCGGGAAAACGGCGGCTTCTGGCAGGCTGCGCCGGATTCGTCGGACCTGATTCTGCGCGTGAAAGAAGATTACGACGGCGCCGAGCCTTCGGGCAATTCGGTGGCCATTCTCGCGCTGCTGAAATTGAGCGCCATTACCGACCGCAAGGATTTCAAACAAGCCGCCGAGAAAAGCCTGCGCCTGTTCGCCAATCGCCTGCACCAACTGCCCCAGGCCGTTCCCCACCTGCTGCTGGCTCTGGATTACTGGCTTGAAGAACCGAAGCGTGCGGTAATTGTCGGCGATCCCACAGCGGCGAGCACGCGCGCGTTGATCCACGCGGTGCATTCGGTCTATCAACCGGGCAAGGTCGTGCTGGGCAACACGGGGTCCGTCGAACCGTTTGCCAGGACTTTGCCTGCGAAAGACGCGCCTGTGGTTTATCTCTGCACCGGCAACGCCTGTCAGCCGCCTACCTCCAGCGCCGACACTGTCCGCGTGATGCTTCGATGACCCTTGCCGGCCCTCCCAGCCTCTCGCCCGACTGCCACGCCAAACTTTGTCACACGTACGACAAAGTTTGGCCTGGCACGGACATCCGGCCTGTGGCTACTTTTGCTCCATGAAACCTAAGACCGAAGAATTTCTAAACTTCCTCCTTTGGTCCGCCGAGCGACTGGCTCGTCCCACATTTCGCAACCTGAATGAATCCTACGAGGGCTGGGCCTACCGCAACGGACTTCTCCGGCAAGTCGCCGTCCTCGAGAGGCGCCAGTTGATAGAATACGACCCCTCCGCGACCGATGAACGCGTATGCCGCCTGACCGCCCAGGGCCGCTTGCATGCATTGGGTGGCCGCGACCCGGAGGCTTGGTGGTCCCGCGAATGGGACGAACGATGGCGGCTTGTGGTGTTCGACATTCCCAGGACACAAAACACCCGTCGCAGCCGGCTGCGACGCTACCTCCGCGATAAAGGCTTCGGCTGCCTGCAAAACAGCGTTTGGATCACACCCGACCGCCTGGAGGAAGAACGGCGGATCCTCGTTGGCGGCAAAGTCAATGTGGAGTCGCTCATTCTGCTCGAAGCGCGATCGTGCGCGGGGGAGTCCGACGCGGATATCGTCGAGGGCGCCTGGGATTTCGAGCAGATCAACCGCCGTTACATCTGCCACCTGAAAACCCTCCACCAGCGACCGACGGGGCGGATGGCGAACGAAGCTGCGGCCAGGACATTACAGCGCTGGGCGCGGGCGGAGCGTCAGGCGTGGCACGAGGCGGTGACCAACGATCCGTTGCTGCCCGAAAGAATTCTTCCGCCGGATTACCTGGGGCGAGAAGCCTGGCGGAGACGGATTGAGGTGCTCCGCGAAGCCAGACAGCAACTGGACAGCTTCAATTCCTGATCTGTCAGCTCCCAAACTTTGTCATACGTGTGATAAAGTTTGGGAGACTCCTGATTCCAATTCCGGCGGCTCGGCAAAGGGGCGGCTTTAGGCCGAGCGAGGGGACGGCCGTGGCTTGGCGCGATCCACGACTTTCCGTTCAGATGTAATACATCTTCTCCTTGCCCGCGCTCTCGTCGAGCAATTGCTGGAAGGTGACGTTATCCGCGGTTGCAGCTTTTTCCAGGCGCCCCGCAATTCGGGCGGACATCGCGGATCGCTCAAGCCGGTTGAATCAAACACCTGACCGTGCACCGCGCGCAGGATGTCACCCAACGAAATCTCCGCCGGCGATCGCGCCAACAAGTAACCGCCTTCCTTGCCGCGCTGGCTTTTGACGATGCGATTGGCCTTCAGTTCGATGAGAATTTGCACCAGGTAATTGGCCGGCACTCCCTGTTCCGCCGCCAGCTCCTCCACACGCCGCGCGCCGCCGTCGGGCCAATGCCGCGCCAGGCCCAACACCGCGCGGGCAGCGTAATCGCTTTTGACCGACAGTTTCACGCGCGCAAGTAAAGACGCGGAACGAATTCCACGCAATAAAATCAATTCGTGCCGCGTCGTCTTTTCAAGCCCAACATCCGATGACCGGTCGGCCGCTGCTGTTCAGGAAAAACCAAACTCCCCGCAGAACTCCTCGGTTGGCGCGTCGATGCGAACGATTCGTTTTTGAAACGGATCGGGATAAATCAGCGTCACGGCGCGCAGGGCCAAAGGAAAAGGGGACCGGTGGCGGGCCGCCGGTTGCGAGTCGTGGGAAAGCAGGCCATAGAGCGCATCGCCCGAAATCGGATGACCGGACTCGGCGAGGTGAACCCGTATCTGGTGCGTGCGCCCGGTCAATGGCCTGGCTTCAACCAGCGCCGTCTCGCCCTTCGATTGCACGATCCGAAATTTCGTCTCCGCCTCTTTGCCGTGACGCGTATCCACTTTCATTCGGCCGCGTTGACGCGGGTCGGGCGCCAGTTTGAGCCGGCAGGTCCAGTGCTTCTGCCCGGGCACTCCTCGCACGACGGCCAGGTAGATTTTTTCCACACGCCAGCTCTCGAACAACCTGCTGTAGGCCTGCACGGCGCCGGGATTCTTCAGCAACAGCAAGACCCCGCTCGTGTCGGCATCGAGGCGATGGGCGAAGCGCAGGTATTTCAGATTACGCGAACGCGCCCAGAAGTCGCCCCCTTCAACGGCCGACAGCAGCGCCAGATGCAGGTTGCGGCCCGTCCGGTCCCACGACTCGGGCGCGAGCATCCAGCCGGCCGGTTTGTCGATGGCGAAGACCGCGCGGTCTTCGTAAAGAACGGGGATGCGGGTGCCGTCGGGCAGCTCGATTTCTTGCGGTTTGGCCACGCGCGGATGGTGGGCAGGGTTAGCTCCTTACCGCGACGACAAGCGACCTTACGAACTCCGTCACTTTCGCGACCATTTCCGGGCTCTTTCCGTATTGCGCAATCTGGTTCACCACCGCACTGCCCACCACGACGGCGTCCGCGCATTGGGCGACCCGTCGCGCCTGTTCGGGATTGGAAATGCCGAAGCCGACCGCAATCGGCAGGCTGGTGTGCGCGCGAATTCTGCCTGTCATCTGCGCAATATTGACTGCGACCTTCTCCTGCATTCCGGTGACGCCTTCGCGCGAGATGTAATAAATGAATCCCGCGGCCCGCTTCGCGATCAGTTCGATGCGCTCGTCGGGCGTTGTCGGCGCGATGAGGTAGATGTTGCAGAGCCCGACATTGCCCATCCGGTGCTCGTAGTTTTCCGACTCCTCGGGCGGCAGATCGAGCGCCAGCAATCCATCCACGCCTGCGCCGGCCGCGTCGCGGATGAATTTCTCGATGCCATAGCGGTGCATCAAATTGTAATAGAGATAGAGAACGATGGGGACGTCTGAGTCCTTGCGGATTGCGGCGACCGTTTCCAAAACTTTTCGCGGGGTCGTGCCGGATTCCAATCCGCGTTGTGCCGCCAGTTGATTCACCAGGCCGTCGGCCAGCGGGTCGCTGAATGGCACGCCCAGTTCCAGCACGTCCACGCCGGCATCGTCAAAGGCGAGCGCGAGTTGGCGCGTAGCGACAAGATCCGGGTCACCCGCGCCGAGGTAAACGATAAATCCCTTTTTGCCCCCTTTTTTCAGGCCGGCGAACCGTTCCACGATGCGATTCATCGCGCGCATCTTCAAGTTCCGGGTTTCGCGTTTCAAGTTTCAAGTTGGTGGAGCGCTTTCGCGCGCCGCGCCGCGAGGACCCGTCTTCGGTTTTAACGTTTCAACGTTTCAACGATTGCAACGGCTTGACGGCTCTTCACGGTTCGCCAACCACACCAGCCGCAATCCCTCCAGCGTCAGCAGGGGTTCCGCGGCAGTAATCTCCGGCATCCTGGCCGCGATCAGCTTCGCGTAACCGCCGGTGGCCACCACGGGAAGTCGTTTGGCCTTCAGCTCCCTCTTCAACTCGCCGATCAACTCGCGCACCAGACCGCGGTAACCGTGCACCGCGCCGACGAGCATGGCTTGTTCCGTGCTTTTGCCAACCACCGATGCGACTTCGCGCATCCGGATTTTCGGCAGCAGCGCCGTTTTCTCGTGCAGGTAATCGGTCATCGCCGCCAGGCCGGGCGCAATGATGCCGCCCACGTAGTTGCCGCTGCCGTCCACCACATCGAACGTCACCGCCGTCCCGAAATCCACCACCACCGACGGCGCGCCGAAGTGGTGTCTGACGGCGACCGCGTTGGCCAACCGGTCGGGACCGATGGTTTGCGGTTTGGGATAATCAACACCCACGCCGCGCACGGTCTTGGGCGTTAATTCGAGCGAGGAAATATCCCAAATCCGCTTCACCGCCCGGCGCACGTGCGGGGTCACCCGCGGAACAACGCTGCACAGAGCGGCGCCGTTCAGGGCCGCGCGACCGACGAACCGTTTCGCCAGCTTCGCCGCGTCGCCGCCCATCCAGTGTGCCGTCGGAACGTTGGCTTGTTTGACGACCCGCTGCGGACTCGCCAGGCCGAGGTGCGTGTTGGTATTGCCGATGTCGACGAGCAGAATCATGTTTGTGTCATAAGGACAGGGCGCGACTCCGTCGAGCCTGGACTGTCCGGGGACCTTGGGCCGATTCGTTTCATTCGTGGCATAAAATCAACGGCCGGCAGCCGGCCGGGAAACGCTCACTTTTCCTCTGTGACATCGCCGCCAATGATTCGTTCCAGATGACCGTGCTGGGTGCGCAGCAGCAGGGCGCCGTCGGCATCGAGTGACTCGGCGCGGCCTCGAACGCGGCGATCGCCGACCTGAATGACCACGTGGCGGCCAATCGTATCGCAGCGTTCCTCCCATTCGTCGGCGACCGCTTCAAACTGTCCGGCAGAAATACGGGCATAGTCGCGGTCCAACTCGCGGAGGATTTCAGTCGCCAGTTCGGCGCGGTCGAGCAATTCACCCGACTCGATTCTCAGGGAGGTGGCCAGCCGGCGAAGGTCGGAAGGAAATTCGTGCGCGTTCAAATTCACATCCACGCCCATGCCAAGGACGACATATTTGACGGTGTCGAGTTCGGCGTGCATTTCCGTGAGAATGCCGCTGACTTTTTTCCCGTGAATCAACAGGTCGTTGGGCCATTTGATTTCCGGCGTCAGACCTGTTTGAGAATGAATGGCGCGGGCCAGCGCCGTCGCCGACGCGACGGTGACTTGCGTGACGGCCTGCGGGCGGAGTCGGGGCCGCAGCAGGACGGAAAACCAAAGCCCCTTGCGGGCGGGCGACATCCATTTGCGTCCCAGCCGTCCCCGGCCCTTCGTCTGTGATTCGGCGAAGACCACGACGCCTTCCTTGACGCCGTCGCGCGCCAGTTTTTCAACGACATCGTTGGTGGAAGTCGTCTCCTGAAAAACCCGAATATCGCGGCCGATGAATTTCGTTTTACCGAGCCGCGAGAGCAGATCATCGGCGTGCAATACATCCGGCGTGCTCAACAGCCGGTAACCGGTGTGCGGACTGGCTTCGATGTCGTAGCCCAGCGAACGCAACTCCTCGATTCGCGCCCAGACCGCCGCCCGGCTGATGCCCAGTTGCTCCGAAAGCTCCGTGCCGGACACGCCTTCGTCATTGGCGTGCAACGCAGTCAGGATTGTGGCATCGATCGTCACTGCCGATAAAGTTTCGCCTTCCGCTTTCCCTTCCGCGGTCCCGGTCCAGCCTCAGAAATCGAAATCGAGCGCGATGTCCACGGCGCGCGCCGAGTGGGTTAGCGCGCCGACAGAAATGTAATCGACGCCGGTTTCAGCGATTTGCCGGACGGTGCCGAGCTTCACGCCGCCGCTGGCCTCGGTTTTTGCGCGGCCCTTGGCGAGCTGCACGGCGACCCGCAGTTGGACGAGGTTCATGTTGTCGAGCAGGATGACGTCCGCGCCGGCAGCCAGGGCCTGCTCGACCTGTTCCAACGTGTCCGCCTCGACTTCGATCCGGTGCTGCGGATATTTATCGCGGACGCGTTTCACCGCGGCGGCGATGGCATTCGGAGTCTCGTTCTGCAAGGCGGCGAGGTGATTGTCCTTGATCAGTACCTGGTCGAACAGGCCCAGCCGATGGTTGAGGCCGCCCCCGCACGTCACGGCGTACTTCTCCAACCGCCGCAGACCGGGTGTGGTCTTCCGGGTGTCGAGAATCCGCGCGCGCGTGCCTTTGGTCGCGTCAACGAACTGGCTGGTCAACGTGGCGACCCCCGAAAGCCGCTGGAGCAGATTGAGCGCGACACGCTCCGCGGTGAGCATGGCCTGCGCCGAACCGGAAATGTGCAGCAGCGCCTGGCCCGCCTTCACAGCCTCGCCGTCATTGGCGGCGCGCGTGATTTGAATGGCCGGCGAAAGCTCCCGAAATACCGCTTCCGCCACCGGCAACCCCGCCACCACCAAGGGTTCGCGCGCCAGCATCACCGCCTTCGCGGTGGCAGCGGCCGGAATCGTCGCCAGCGTGGTGACGTCACCGCTGCCAACGTCTTCCGACAGCGCCGACTGAATGACGCGGCGGATTTCTTCGGCGGCAGGCGCTTCCATGCGGACAGCATGAAGTCAAATGACCGAAGGGAAAAGGAAAAACCAACGAAGACAATGAACTTTCAACTGCCCGTCCTTCCTGCATAATCAGCGCATGGTCACCGGGACATTTCCCAAAAGCCTTGGCTCGACGCTCGCGTTGCTCTCGGCGCTGACCGCCAATTCGCTGGCCCAGAATCCGGCGGTTTCAACCAACGTCGGCCCGGCGAAATGGGAGGCGGAAATCAAGGCCTTCGAGGCCGCCGACAAAACCAATCCCCCGCCGCGCAACGCCACTCTATTCGTAGGCAGCTCCAGCGTTCGACTCTGGAAAACGCTGGCCCGGGATTTTCCCGGCCACAAAGTCGTCAACCGCGGTTTTGGCGGGTCGCAAATCGAAGACTCCATCACGTTCGCCGACCGCATTGTCATTCCTTATCGACCGAAAACGATCGTGCTTTACGCCGGCGACAACGACATCGCGGCGGGGAAATCACCGGAACAGGTGGCCGCCGATTTCAAAGGGTTCGCGCAAAAGATTCACGCGGCGCTGCCCAAGACCCGGATTGCCTTCATCTCGATCAAACCAAGCCCGGCGCGCTGGCATTTGGTGGAAAAAACCAAGGCCGCCAATCAGATGATCGAAGACTTCTGCCGGCAGGACAAACGGCTGGTTTACGTCGACGTGTTCAATCCCATGTTGGGCCCGGACGGTCAACCGCGGGCGGACCTGTTTGTGGAGGACAAGCTCCACATGAACCCTGGCGGCTACGCGCTCTGGAGTGCGCTGATCACGCCGTGTTTGAGAAAGTAGAAGCTCACGGCCCGCTCGATGGGTTGTCGTCATTGGAGTGGGCGAAGGCATCCTTCAACGCCTTCTCCAGATCGGCAAAGGCCTGCTCGGCGCCCGCCTTGAAATCCTGCCACTTGTCCGTGCTGCTGCTCTTCAGTTGCTCCAGTTTGTCGGCGGCCGCCTGTTTTTTCTCCTGCAATTCCGCGAACGTGTTGGTCCACCCGGACCTGGCCCGCTCACTGGCTTGTTCGGATTTCGCCTTCAGATCGGACAGTTGGTGGTTAACCTCGGTCATTTTGTCCCCAAGACTCTTCTGCAACTGTTCCTTTTGCTGGATGAGATAGGCAGTCGTCGTCGTCACCGCGTCTTTGGCATCCTGTTTCCATTTCTGCACGCCGCTGGCGGACACATTGGTCGGTTTCGACCGCGAGACTTCCTGTTGCTTGCCGCATGCCGCCGCCAGCATCACCGCCGGCACGAACATGACTACTCGAACTTTTTCGCACATCATCATAATAATTTCCTTTTAAAGATTGGAGTGACCGCAACGCCGGTGCGTTCAATATCCAAATCCAGGCGCCGGCGACAGGAAAATTTCCGGCGCCGCGAATTTTGCTGAATGGAACCGCCTGTTCGGGCATCTTAATCACATGGCCAACATCATCCGCTGTCCAGGCTGGCACATTCCGGAACGCTTCGCCACACCGGAAGCGGCTTTCCTGAACCGCCGCCGTTTTCTCAGACAAATCGGGTTTGCGGGCGCCGGACTGCTCGGAACGCCGCTCATCTCGTCCGCGCACGGCGCCGCGGCGGAGCCCGCCAATGCAACGCAGCCGGCCAGCGCGACGGGGCCCTCGAAAAGTTATCCCGCGCCGCCCAATCCGGAGTTCCATCCGGCCTGGCCACTGACCAACGAAAAAACCGCGGGTCGCTACAATAATTTCTACGAGTTCACGCTGGGCAAGGATGTCTATCGTTACGTGGACAAGTTCGTCACCAGGCCTTGGCCGATCCAGATCGGCGGCCTGGTGGAAAAGCCGATGACCGTGGACGCGATGGAACTGGTCAACCTGTTCGGTCTGGAGGAACGCGTTTACCGGATGCGTTGTGTCGAAGCCTGGGCGATGATTGTGCCGTGGACGGGCTTTCCGTTCAGCAAGTTGCTGGAAAAAGTTTCGCCGAAACCGGAGGCGAAATTTGTCCGTTGCGAGACCTTCAATCGTCCCGAGCAATCGCCCGGAATAAAATCCGCGCCGGACTATCCCTGGCCTTATTTCGAGGGCCTGCGGCTCGATGAAGCGATGAACCCCTTGACCCTGCTGGTGACCGGCATCTATGGCAAGCCGCTGCCCAAACAACATGGCGCGCCCATTCGCCTCGTGGTGCCGTGGAAGTATGGTTACAAGAGCATCAAGTCGATTGTGAAAATCGAGTTCATCGCCAAACAGCCGAAGACTTTTTGGGAAACGTTGCAGCCGGACGAATATCCGTTTGAATCGAACGTGAACCCGAACGTGCCGCACCCCCGCTGGTCGCAGGCCACCGAACGCATGATCGACACCGGTGACCGCGTCAAAACGCAGCTTTACAACGGCTACGGCAAATACGTCGCCCGCCTCTACGCGAAAGGCTGATTTTCGGCTTTCGTTCGCGTGAGGAATCGGCTAGGGTCGCCTCCATTTAAGCGATGCCAGTTCCTGTCATCAGCGTCGCCCAAATGCGCGAATGGGAGAAAGCCACCTGGGCGGCCAAACGCAAACCGGCCCAGGTCATCAGCCGCGTCGGCCATATCGTCACTTCGCGGGTCAAGCAACTCACCCGCCCGGGCGACCTCATTGTGATCCTCGCCGGCAAAGGTCACAACGGCGACGACGCACGCCAGACCGGCCAGAACCTATCCGATCACGAGGTGACCCTGCTCAATGTGCTCGACCCCGCGGCGACGTTGAAGGAATTCCAGTCACAGCTTTCACTGCGGCCGGCCTTGATCGTCGATGGGTTGTTTGGCATCGGTCTCAACCGTCCCCTGGAAACTCCATGGATCAAACTGATTGGAAAGGTCAACCGGTCGCAGATTCCCGTCCTGGCCATCGACGTTCCCTCCGGCTTGAACGCGGACAGCGGCGAACCCGAAGGCGCCGCCATTCGCGCCACCGTCACCCTCACGCTCGGCGCACCCAAGCAAGGTTTGCTCACTTCGTCGGCGTGGTCTTACGTGGGCCGGCTTGAAGTCGCGCCGGATATCGGCCTCATCCTCTGCCCCCTGGAAGGCGATGTGCAATGGACGTTGCCCGGTGATTTCGACAGTGTTCCCCCGCCGCGACCTGTGGACGGCCACAAGGGCACCTTCGGCCATCTCGCCATTGTCGCCGGCAGCCTGGGTTACCACGGCGCCGCGGTGCTGGCCGCGCGCGGAGCGCTGCGCGC
>WNGB01025540.1_pt1 | contig 10689 bp, 7 predicted proteins | sample 5400681 | NCBI WGS metagenome assembly WNGB01 (sample SAMN13153367, study PRJNA577476) | soil metagenome | isolation source: 115 cm soil or saprolite under grassland replicate 2 | place: USA:California | collected 2016-06-15 | reverse complement strand
CCCTTCCAGGGCGCGGGCTCCTGTTGCGGCGTTTCCGGTGGTTACGCTCGCGCTCCACCACCGGCTAATGTCCGCTGCGCCTCCGGCGCAAAGACTTGTGGGATAACTAATGGCGTGAGCGACCTGAGCATCGATCATGTGGTCACATGATCGATGCTCAGGTCGCTCACGCTCCCCGTACCGTACCGTTTGCCGTCCCGTACACGCATTTGCAAAACGCCATAGGTTGGTTGACCCATTTGTTAGTCCGGCTCAGTAAGTACGAAGCGCGATGATCGGATCGACCTTCGTAGCCCTTCGTGCCGGGGCGATGCAGGCCACAAGCGCGGTCGCGAGAAGTAAGCCCGCTACCAGCGCATAAGTAATCGGATCGGACGCCTTCACGCCATATAGGATTTGCGACAGGACGCGTGTCACGGCGAACGCCCCAAGTAATCCGATGATTATTCCAAGGCTGACCAGGCGGAGTCCTTGCTTCACTACGATCACGATCATGTCTCGTTTTTGCGCGCCCAGCGCCAGACGAATTCCGATTTCGTGAGTGCGTTGCGCCACGGCAAAAGACATCACGGCGTAAAGCCCGACAGTCGCAATGGCCAATGCCAGCAACGCGAAAATTCCCAGCAGCACGGTAATGACGCGCCTGGGGGAAATGAGAAATGCGATGAATTGGCGCAGCATTACGTATCCTGAGAATGACAGGTTGGCGTCCAGCGCAGCCAACTCCTTCCGAATTGCGCCCATTAACTGAGTCACGTTTTCCTGCCCTGTCTGATTCGCTTGCCCGCGCACAATAAACGCCATGTTGCGGTTTGGACGTTGCGCGAACGGTTGGTAGACACCGGGCGGCGCCTGATCGTCCAAATTGCTACTAATGGTATTCGCCACGACGCCTACAATTTCACTGGGCGGGCCGTTATCGATGGTGAGCCGCTGCCCGATGGCTGAGCCTCCCGCAAAATAACGTTGCGCAAACGCTTCGTTCACCAGCGCGACACGCGGCGCATTGGCGTCGTCCCGCGTCGTGAACAAACGACCTGCGCGCAACGGCGTCCCAATCGCGGCGAAATAACCGGACGTCACTACCAGGGCGCCGACAGTTGGTTGCGCGGACTTGGGAACTGGCGGTTGTCCGACAATCTGAAAAGAGTTGATAGACCATCCCCCCACCGGCAAACCGTCAGACTCGCCGACGGCTGCGACGCCTGGTAAAGCCGCCACACGTTGCGCCAGTTCCTGATAAAAATTGACGATCTGTTCGGGTTGCGAGTAGCGGTCTTCCGGCAACACGAAACGCGTGACAAGGGCGTTATCGGGATTGAAGCCGGGATCGGTGTTGAGAATGATGATGAAGCTGCGAATTAACAGCCCCGCGCCCGCCAATAGCACGAGCGACAACGCCACTTCCGCCACGACCAATATATTCAGCCACCGATTGCGCGCGCTGCTCGCCGAGCCTTTGCCCCCTTCTTTAAGGGTTTCGTTGAAGTCGCCTTTGGTCGCCTGCCACGCGGGCAGCAAGCCGCACAGAACGCCTGTCAGCAACGAAACCGACATCGTGAATCCCAGCGCCCAGACGTTGATGCCAAGATGCTCCCAACCCGGCATATATTGCGTAAAGGATTGCGGGAAGGCGTTTGCCAAGGCGGTTATTCCCCACACAGAAAATGCGAGTCCCACCAATCCTCCTAGCAGCGCAAGCAGCAGGCTTTCCGTCAGCAATTGCCTCATTACGCGCCAGCGATTTGCGCCGAGCGCCATGCGCACCGCCAATTCCTTTTGACGAGCCGAGCCGCGCGCCAGCAGGAGGTTGGCTACATTCGCGCAGGCGATCAACAATACGAACGTCACTGCGCCAATCGTAAACGACGAATACGCGCGCCGTAGCGCAGGTCCTGCCACAAATCCCCAATCCATCTCACGCCGCGAGCGTCACGGCTTCGCTCCTTCGCTTGCTCAACTCCGCCGAAAGCTTTGCGAGCGGCATGCCGCGCCTCTTCCGGATTCATCCCCAGGCGGATGTTCTGCTCGGTTTGCTGTTCGATGTGGTAGCGCAGTTCCTCGTCCAGTTCGCGCTCCATTTCTGATTTGCGCAATAACGCGCGCAGTCGTGTCTTCAATCCGCTTAGCATATCTATCTCCTTGGGTTCTACCTGGGCGTATTTGAATTAATCGAGGCCTGTGCATAAATCGGCGAAGCCTTTGGAGTGCGGTTGCTTGGAACCGCTTTGGTAGTCAACTTCGATTCTGCGGCAATGATCGGAGAGGGAGCCCACTCGGGTCCTTTGTCCCGGAAGTCTATGGAATCCGAAGATGACTACCAAAGCGGTTCCAAGCAACCGCACTCCACAGGCTGTCGCCATTTCAGGTAGTTGACAGTATTTGGCTTTAATTTGCATACGCTTCAATTAATCGATGCAATCGCCCGGCGTTCAATTGCGCCGCAGCGCGATGTACAAATGCTATCGAGCGTCTTGGGCTGCGAGCTTTAAAGCAGCGTCCAATTGTTCATCGACGCCGCGCAGCAGGTTCGCCGCCGTGGTTTCAACCTGTATGTCGGGGCACGTTCCACGTCGCTTTCCGTCATAGCCGGGAACCGCATTCCAATATTCAAACAAGGGCACGCGTACTTGCGCTTTCGAATTCGGCAGGGTCAGGATCGGCATTTCCCCGGAGTTGTTTCCGTAATATGCTCCGCCAGTCTCTTCGCCGATAAAAGTCGCCCGTTTCAGATGGTGGGCCACTGCGCAGAAATCAGCCGCCGTTGAAAACGTCCGCCCGCTAATCAGAACGATGGTCTGTCCTAAGAAGGGATATTTCCCCGGCGGTTGTTCCGCAACGCCCGGATGAAGTTTTTGCGTTACAAGAAAACCGCCCTCGGAGTTCACCGCCGCGCCTTCCCGCAAGCTTCGTTCGTCGTCGGCGCTCCAGTCCGTGTACGCTTTGAATGAGGGGTCTATAGTTTTGACCCTAATGTGATCGAAATAACGAAACGGTTTATCGGTCAGATAAGAGACGAGCATAGCGCCGTACATATCCTCTCCGCCGCCGTTTCCCCGGAGATCGATCACAAGCGTTTTGGTTCCCTTCTCCCGTAGGGTTCGAAATGTGTTTTCCATCCATTGGGGGTAATCGGCTCCGCCAAAGCTGCGGATGCGAATTTGGGCGATCTCCGGGTCTTTCAAAAAACGGAGCGAGAGATTGTCTTGCGACCAATCCAGTTTTTGACGGTTTGCTTTCGCCTCGTTGTTTACGGGGTTTTGGTTTTTCTTCCGATCTTCAGCCGTTACGCCGGCGAGTTTTACATTCGTTGTCTTGCCGTCGGCGCTGCGCGCCTTGATGGTAAATTCCTTCGCCTGGTCGACAAGCAGCCAGTAGTTCCGATTGAAACTGCCCTCTAACCTTCTCCACTTTCCGGTTTCGATGTCCCCGTCCGTGGAAATCGCCGGCATGATTCGATCGAATATCTCGCGTGACGTTCGACCATTAATTTCGAGAATCTCCATGCCCGGGCGTATCGTCGAATCATTCGGCGTGTCATTGGCCAGCACAAAGAGCTTGTGTTTCTCGATCATGATCCGCATGGGGAACAATGGCGCGGCTGCGAAAGCAGCCTGGGTTTCGGCGTCCGGCTGAACGCCGGTGTGTCCGCAGCGGATTGCGGCCGTGGTCTCCATCAGCACGGCCAGAAATTCGGTTTTCGACATGGGACGATTGAGTTTTGCGCGCCGCGTCGTGAATACGCGATCCATCTCGGGTTTCGACACATAGCGATACAAGCCGGTATGCGCCTCTTCCAGCGCTTTCCGCATGAGGTCGAAATCCGCCTGCGTCTGGGCAGGCGAGAGTTGGGTCGCCTGGAAAGATCGAGCCGCATCAATCGTGCGAGAAGGAATTGCGGGCGTCAAAAATGACAGTCCGAACGCGACGACAGGGAGTAGGTTTTTTCGGTTCATTTGTCTCCTGCGGAAAAAATGTACCGTAGGTTGTCCAACCTGCGGAGGCTTGATTAATGAAGCGCTCAGTTGCCATCAAGTGGCTTGGTTGCGAAGCCTCCGCAGGTTGGACAACCTACGGTACATCGCTCGCCGCCTTTCATTGTTTCAGGGCGTCGCAACGCGACATGTTGAACTCCTCCGGATAATGACTCAGTGAGGATTCGCGTCCGGCGAATCTTTCAAAGTGTGTTCCATTGCGTTATACGTCTGAAGCCGCATCATTCGTGTCGAAGAGCAAGGAGCGGATCAACATTCGCCGCGCGGCGCGCAGGCAGATAGCTAGCCGCGAGCGCGATCAACGACAGCGACAACGCGACGACAGCAAAGGTCAGCGGATCGGTGGCGCTCACGCCGAATAACAGCGTCTTCATCAGCCGAGTCAGAGCGAATGCGCCCGCTAACCCCACGCTGACGCCCAGCAGCGTTAGCTTCATTCCCTGCGCGATCATCAGCCGCAATACGTCGGCCGTTTGCGCCCCCAAAGCCATCCGAACGCCGACTTCGCGCGTGCGCTGCGAGACGGTGTAGGCCATCACGCCGTATAGCCCGACGGCGGACAGCGACAACGCGAGCAGCGCGAACAGGCCGAACAGCAGCGCGCTGAATCGTGGCTGCGCAACGGCGGCGCCCAGGTACTGATCCATCGTCTTCACGTCGCTGAGCGCAATCTCGCGATCCAGCGCCGCAACTTCATTCTGAATCGCTTTGGCCAGACTGCCCGGCTCGACCTGCGTGCGCGCCACCAGGCTCATCCGGCCTAGAAACGGCGCCTGCGCGTAAGGCATATAAAGCTCCGGGCTGTATTCGCCGCCGAGCTCTGTCTGGTGCTTCACATTCCGGACGATGCCGACAATTTGAAATTTTGTCGCTTCTTTCTCTTCCCCAAGCGCCAACTCCAATCGTTTGCCAATCGGGTCTTCATTGAGAAAGTAGGTTTTGGCAAGCGATTGATTGAGGATGGCGACTGGCGGAGAGTTCAACCCATCCTGCGCGGTGAAATCGCGTCCGGCCAACAACGGAATTCTCATCGTGCTGAAGTAATCGAGGTTAACCAGGCGCACGTCCGCGTGGGGTTTTTCTCCCGCCGGCGCGGGGCGGCCTTCGATCTGGAAGTCGAGGAACGCGTCACTGCCGCTGATCGGCAACGGGAGAATGGCGCTGGCCTGTGTAACCCCGGGGAGGCCCCGCACACGTTCCTGTAATCGCTGATAGAAGATGACCTTCTGTTCCGGATTGGCGTATTGCGCCTCCGGTAATTCGACCGTGGCAGTCAAGACATTATGCGAGTCAAAGCCCAGATCAACGCGCTGCAACCTGACGAAGGTTTGCGCCAGCAGGCCCGCGCCGACAAGGAGCATTAGCGCAACGGCCATTTCGGCGACGATCAGCGCGCTACGCAAACGCGCCCCGCCGTGACTCGACGAGCCGCGCGCGCCGTCTTTCATCGCTTCGATCGGGTTTACTTTGGACGCTTGCAGCGCAGGCGCGGCGCCGAAGACAAGGCCGGTCAATAACGAAACCGTGAATGTAAAGCCTAGCGCCCGGCGGTCGAGCGCGATTTCAGACAGGCGGGGCAGATCTTCCGGGACGATTTGAAGCAGCGCCTCCATTCCCCACCGCGCCAGCAACAAACCTAGTAAGGCGCCGCCCAAGTTGAGCAACAGGCTCTCCGTTAACAACTGCCGGACGATGCGCGCGCGCCCGGCGCCCAACGCGGTTCGCACGGCGATCTCTTTGTAACGGGTCGTCGCCCGCGCCAGCGTCAGGTTGGCGACGTTGGCGCAGGCAATCAGCAACACCAGGCCCACCGCGGCGAACACTACCAGCAGTGATTGGCGGTAATCGGCGACCAGAGAGCTGTGTAGTGGGGACAATATGATCCCCAAATTGGCGTTGGTGTCCGGATACTCCTTCTCCAGATTGTCCGCCAGCCGCTTCATCTCCGCCTGCGCTTGCGGAAAAGTTACGCCTGGTTTCAGGCGCCCGACGGCATGTAGCGTGAGAATCCCGCGTTGTTCGGTGATGGGCCTATCTCCGTTCGAGGGTTCCGAATCAGCGGCGAGCGTTACCCAAATCTCGACCGGGTCGGCATGAATTGGAAACTGAAAGCCCGGCTTCGTCACGCCGACGATCTGGAACAGTTTTCGATCCAACGTCAGGGCGCGCCCCACCACATTCGGGTCTGCGCCGAACCGCTTTAGCCACAGACCATAGCTGATGACTGCCGCGCGGCCCGCGCCTTCTCCGCCGACTTTCTCGTCCGCCCGAGTGAAGACTCGGCCCAGATAAGGTCTGGCCTTAAGGACGTCGAACAGTTCCGCCGAAACCACCTGCCCGCTCAGAAGCGCCGGCGCTTCATTGCCTGTCATCGTGCCCGTCATTGTTAAGGTTGCGCTGTGATACGCCGCCATCGAATCGAACGACTGATTCCGTTCGCGCCAGTCGAAGAAATCCGGATACGAACAGGAGTCATCTATCTTTGGACCTTCAGGGTTGCGCGCATCCGTCCCGCCGATGACCACCAGCCGCTCCGGCTCGATATAGGGCAGCGGCCTGAGCAACACCGCATTGACGACACTGAAAATCGCCGTGTTCGCGCCTATGCCGAGCGCCAGTGTCAACGAGGCGATTAATGTGAAGCCGGGATTCTTGACCAACATCCGCGCGCCGTAGCGCAGGTCTTGCCACAAATCCCCAATCCATCTCATGCCACGAGCGTCGCGGCTTCGCTCCTTCGCTCGCTCAACTCCGCCGAAAGCCTTGCGAGCTTCGCGTCGCGCCTCTTCCGGGTTCATTCCCAGTCGGACGTTCTGCTCGGTCTGTCGTTCGATGTGATGGCGCAGCTCCTCATCAAGCTCACGTTCCATCTCCGATTTGCGCAGCAGCGCGCGTAGCCGTGTTCTCAGTTTGTTTAGCATTTCGATCTCCTCAGGTTCGGCGGAGCAACTACAGCGGTTTCCAGTTGCGTGTTCAGGAGCGCGGAGCGTTTGGAGCGCCTTGAGTCATCGCCGCTTTAGTTTTCACACAACGCAAAGCGGCGATGACTCAAGGCGCTCCAAACGCTCCGTTGGAGACTCGATCGGCGCCCGATCATTCGGCTTTCAGCGCGATCAACGGATCGACTTTCGTCGCGCGCCGCGCCGGAATCCAACAGGCCAGCAACCCCACAGCCATGAGCAAGAGCGCAATCGCGGCAAACGTCAGGGGATCGGTTGCGGTCACGCCGATCAACAAATTTTTCATCAACCTCGTCAGCGCGAGCGATGCAACCAAACCGACAGTCACGCCTATCAGCGTCAGCTTCATTCCCCGCCCGATCACCAGTCTCAGCGCGTCGCTCGCCTGCGCGCCCAGCGCCAGGCGCAGGCCAATCTCGCGTGTCCGCTGTGTCACCGCGTACGACATCACGCCGTAAATCCCCACCGCCGCCAGCGTCAATGCTATCGCCGCAAAAATGCCCAGCAACGCGGAGGAAAAACTGTAAAGAGTGACCGACTGAGAGCGCACCTGCTCCATCGTTCGGACTTCGGAGACCGGCTGGCCTTTGTCAATCGCCAGTACTTCGTTTCTGATCGCCGAGGCAAGGGCCAATGGGTCGGTTTTCGTCCGCGCCGCCACATACAGGGATCTGACGGGAAGCTGATTGAACGGAAGGTAGTATTCCGGCGTGACCGTTTCATCCAACAGATGCTTGACATCGTTCACGACACCGACAATCTGCATCCAGGGACTCTGTTCGGGCGGCCCGATGAATCTGATGCGTTTGCCAATCGCGTCGCCATTCGGCCAGTACCTCCGTTCGAGCGTCTCGTTGATGATGACGACAAGGGGCGCGCCGATGTTATCCTGCGCCGTGAATCCGCGCCCCGTTTTTAGCGTAATGCCGAGCGTTCTGAAGTAATCCGGCGTACAGGCGCGAAAACGGCCGCTGTATCGCTGCCCTGGCGGAGGCTCCGGCGCGCCCTCGATCAAAAAGCTGCCGGAAGAGTTGCTCCCAGCCAATGGGATGTGATTGACGAGGCCGACCGATTCGATCCCCGGTAGCGCGGCGACACGCCGATCCAGTTCTCGCGCAAAAGACGCCGGCTGAGTCAAGTCGTTGTACTTCGCCGCGGTCAGAGTGAGACGCATCGTTAACACGCTCGTCGGATTGAAGCCGGGATTTGCATGCAAAAGCCTCCAGAAGTTTTTCATCAGCAGCCCGGCGCCGATCAGCAGCGTGAGTGACAAAGCGACTTCCACAATGACCAGCAGATTTCGCAAGCTTTGCAGCCTGTCGCCGGTCGTCCCTTTGCCGCCTTCTTTTAGCGCCTCATTCAGACCAAGAACGGAGACTTGCGCTACCGGAGCAAGGCCGAACAAGACGCCAGTCAGCGCAGAAAGTCCTAGAGTGAAGCCAAGCGCCGCGACGTCGATTCCGAGATTATTCCATCCTGAAATGTATTGCGCCTGGACGCCCATCGCGGATCGAAGTAGAGCGATTCCCCATAACGCAAGCAACACTCCTACTGCGCCGCTGATAAGGGCGAGGGCTATGCTTTCGGCGAGTAATTGTCGCGTAACGCGCCATCGATTGGCGCCCAGAGCCGCCCGGATCGCCATCTCTCTACGTCGCCCCGCCGCGCGCACGAGGAGCAGATTGGCGACATTCGCGCAGGCGATCAGCAGCACAAATCCGACTGCGCCCGTCAACATCAGCAACGACGTGCGGTATGGTCTGACCGTATCATCCAACAGCGGATAGACCCGCGCGCCTCGCCCTTTGTTTGTCGCCGGATATTCCTGCTCCAGTCGCGCGTCAATCGTTTCCAGATCTCTGCGAGCCTGCGCCAGCGAGACGCTCTGTTTGAGCCGGCCTACGCTCAGATAGGCGTGATTCTCGCGGTTCCGCGCCAGTTCCGGCGTGATGACTAAAGGCGTCAATACTTCCGCCCCGCGCGGATAGTCGAATTCCGGCGGCATCACGCCGATAATTGTGCGCGGCGCGCCATTAAGCGCGACCGTCCGACCGATGATGTTGCGATCTCCGCCGAACCGTCGGTTCCACAAATCGTGCAGGAGAATGGCGACATTGTCTTTTCCCGGCTGGTCTTCGCCGGGCTGGAAGCCGCGTCCGAGAGCCGGTTTCACTCCCAGCGCGTCGAGGAAGTTGGGTGAGACAAGAAACCCCGTCACCCGCTCCGGCGGCTCAATGCCTGTCATATTGACGGCCCACCAACGATAAATGGCGAGATGTTCAAACGACCGGTTCTGCGCCCGCCAATCAAGGTAATTGGCTACTGTCGTTTCAGTACGTTCTACTTCCAGCCCTTTCTCCCAGACCGCGACGACACGATCCAGCTCCGGGAAAGGCAGCGGATTAAGCAGGAGCGCATTGATCACACTGAAGATCGCTGTATTTGCGCCGATCCCCAGCGCCAGCGTGATCACGGCAATCAAAGTGAAGCCTGGTTTCTTCACCAGCATTCGAGCGCCGTAGCGCAGGTCTTGCCACAGTTCTTCAAGCCATCGCACGCCACGAGCGTCGCGGCTCCTTTCCTTTGCCTGCCCCACCCCGCCGAATGCCTTGAGAGCCTCGCGTCGCGCCTCCTCTGGATTCATCCCCGAGCGGAGATTCTGCTCAGTCTGTCGCTCAATGTGATAGCGCAGTTCTTCATCCAGTTCGCGCTCGACTTGCGTCCTGCGCAGCAGCGCCCGTAGCGCGGTCTTCAACCTGCTCAGCATTCCAACCTCCTTTCGTTGGCGCCTATTCGATCAGGCGTCGCGCAGAATCAACTCGACGGCGCCGGAAAACCGCTTCCAGGTCTCCCACTCCGCGTCAAGCTGCCTCTTTCCGGCCGCTGTCATTTTGTAGAACTTCGCGCGCCGGTTGTTATCCGAAGCCCCCCATTCGGCTTTGACCAACCCGCCGGCCTCAAGCCTATGGAGCGCCGGATAAAGCGAACCGGGGATGACGCGAAACACGTCGCCCGAGACGATCTGAATGCGCTGCATGATGTCCCAGCCGTTGAGCGGGCCTCCCCGCAGCGATCGCAAGATCAGCAGGTCGAGCATGCCCTGCAACATGTCTGTTTTCTTCTTCCTTGCCATTGGTTCACCTCTCGTTTTTCGATAGGACTGGCGAAGGATAAAGACTGACCTATCGGTTGTCAATAGGTGTGTGGGAAACCACAGTCCATTAATGCGGCGGGCCGCCTCACGGGAAAGAGGCGCCCACCTGCCGCTAAGAGTGGGACAGAATTTAGTATGTCCGTCGCATAAATGGGGATGGACAGACTAATGGTCTTTGAAAATTAAACGCAACCACGTAACCTGACGTAGGGGCGCCCTTTTCCCCGCCCCATCGCCTTGATCACGGAGATGGGCGGGGAAAAGGGCGCCCCTACGTTGTTGCATTTTATTTTCAAAGACCATAAGTCTGTCCCGCTCTTAGGGTGGGACAGAATTTAGTATGTCCGTCGCATAAACGGATGGACAGACTAAAGTCTGTCCCACTCTTGTCCGCTTCTGTTATAGTACGCGCGAATTAGTAATGATCTTTCGCCGATAATGAGAACAGTCAAACACCCGCCACCAAGCCTAGCGGCTATGGTGGGGGCTTGGGAGATGTGAACAAGCCCGTTTGACCAGACCCAGCCAGGGCGAGAGAGTCACTCTTTCGCTATCGGGCTACGTTATTTGAGTTAGAACA
>WNGB01014145.1_pt1 | contig 10689 bp, 9 predicted proteins | sample 5400681 | NCBI WGS metagenome assembly WNGB01 (sample SAMN13153367, study PRJNA577476) | soil metagenome | isolation source: 115 cm soil or saprolite under grassland replicate 2 | place: USA:California | collected 2016-06-15 | reverse complement strand
AGCGAGGCAGGCTTCAATGAGTGTCTGAAGAACCAGCAGGTCCTTGACGGCATCGAGGAGGTGCGTCAGCGCGCCGCGAACAAGTTCAACGTCCAGTCCACGCCGACCTTCTTTGTCAACGGCAAGCAGCTGCGCGGCTCCGCGACGCTCGCCGAGTTCGAGAAGGAGATGGCCCCCTATCTCAAGGAGTGACTACGGGTTGTCCCGTGATTTCTGTTCGCAAGGGGCGGCCAGCACGGCCGCCCCTTGGCCATTTCTGGCTGGGACAACGCGGTTCTTTGGGTTGCGGAATCAAACTCGCCGATTCATTCTCTGGCCGATGCGGCCTCCCTCGACCCATAGTTTGGGAACGAGCGCTGTACGATTCGCTTCACTCCAGCTATTGGGGGGCGGGTCGCGCGCAGGGTGGTGCCGTGCCCAACGCGACGTGACTGTCGCCTTCAGCCGGGACTAACAACCCTATGAAACTCACACGGCTTCGCCTGCTCGGATTCAAGTCATTCGTCGAGCCGACCGATTTCCTAATCGAGCCGGGCCTTACCGGCGTAGTGGGGCCGAACGGCTGCGGCAAGTCCAACCTGGTCGAGGCGTTGCGCTGGGTGATGGGCGAAACCTCGCACAAGTCACTGCGCGCCGCCGATATGGACGACGTGATCTTTGCAGGCACGAATAGCCGTCCGGCCCGCAACAACGCCGAAGTGGCGATGCACATTGACAACACCGCCCGCAAGGCGCCGGCGCAATTCAATGAGCACGAGGCGCTCGATGTCTCGCGCCGGATCGAGCGCGACGATGGCTCGACCTACCGCATCAATGGCCGCGAGGTGCGCGCCCGCGATGTGCATATCCTGTTTGCCGACGCCTCGACCGGCTCGCGCTCGCCGGCGCTCGTGCACCAGGGTCGTATCGGCGAGATCATCCAGGCCAAGCCTGAGCAGCGCCGGCGCGTGCTGGAAGAAGCCGCCGGCATCTCGGGCCTGCATGCCAGACGTCACGAGGCGGAACTGCGGCTGCGCGCGGCCGAGCAAAACCTGCTGCGGCTGGAGGACGTCATCAATCAGCTGGCCACCCAAATGGCCGCGCTCAAGACCCAGGCGCGCCAGGCGGTGCGCTATCGCAACATCGCCGGCCAGATCCGCAAGGCTGAGGCGACGCTGTTCCATCTGCGCTGGGTCGCCGCCAATACTGAGCATCGCGAGGCCGAGCAGGTGAAGGATCAGGCGATCCGCCTCGTCGCCGAGCGGACTGGCGCGCAGGCTGAGGCCTCGACGCGCCAGGCCAACGTGGCAGCCGGCCTGCCAGCATTGCGCGAAGCCGAAGCGCGCGCGGCAGCGGCGCTGCAGCGGCTCGTGATCGCGCGCGAGACGCTGGAGCAGGAGGAGACGCGGGCCAAGAACCGCATGGCCGAGCTTGACCAGCGCCTCATTCAGCTCACCGGTGATGTCGAGCGCGAGCAGCGACTCGCAGCTGACGCGGAGGCTGCGCTCGAGCGCTTCACTACCGAAGAAACCTCGTTGCGCGCCGACTTGCAGGCGAGCATGGAGAAGCGGACCGGTGCCAATGAGCGCGTCACCGACGCCGACACCATGCTGGCACAGGCCGAGCAGTCGTTTGGGACGCTGACCGGCACGCTCGCCGAGCTCACCGCGCGCCGGTCCCAGCTCGAAGCCGCGGTGCGTACGCACGGCGAGAGGCTCGCCAAGATTGACTCCGAGATAGCATCAGTCAGCGCCGAGTTGCACCAGCTCGCCGACAACGACAACGGCACGGTCGATCTCGCTGCCCTCTCCTCCATCGTCGACCAGGCCCAGTCGGCGGTCGCCGACGCGGAAGCTGCCGCGCTGCGCGCGGAGGTTACTCATTCGTCAGCGCGTCAGGCGCTCGACATGGCGCGCAAGCCGCTCGCTGAAGCCGAGCGCCGCGCGCAGCGGCTCGACACCGAGGCCAAGACGCTCGCCAAGCTCCTGCATGTCGAGACCAAGAACCTGTGGCCCGCCGTGATCGATCAGCTCAGGGTCGAGAAGGGCTATGAGGCTGCGCTAGGCGCCGCGCTCGGCGACGATCTCGAAGCACCGGTCGAGCCGTCCGCCCCAATGCGCTGGGCCGGCGCCGATATTGACCCTGGCGACCCGGCGCTGCCCGGCAATGCTTTGCCGCTCAGCCAGTTCGTCAATGCTCCGCATGAGCTGGCGCGCCGGCTGGCGCAGATCGGCGTGATCGAGCGCGAAAACGCGCCAAGCCTGACCCCGCTGCTCAGGCCCGGTCAGCGGCTAGTCTCGCGCGAAGGCGATCTGTGGCGTTGGGACGGCTTTGCCGTCGCCGCCAATGCGCCGACCGGCGCGGCGCGGCGCCTTGCCGGCAAGAACCGGCTCGCCGACATCGAGGCCGAGCTGCAGGCGGCACGCGGCGATGTCGAGCAGCAGCGGCAGGCGGTCGAGAGTGCGGAGGCCGATGTTGCGGCTGCTTCGGAAGAGGAGACCGCGGCCCGCTCGCGCTGGCGCGAGCTGCAGCGGGAGGCTGATGCCGCGCGCGACCGCCACGCAGCGGCCGAGCGCGAATTGAGCCGCAGCGCTGCCAAGCGCTCGGCCTTGGCCGAGGCGCAGGCGCGGATCGAAGCCAATCGCGAGGAGGCCACGGCGGCCCGCAGCGAGGCCGAGCACGCGCTCGCGGAGCTTCCGTCCGCACAAGGCATCGAAACCGAGCTTGCGCAGGTACGCGGCGAGATTGAACGCCACCGCAGCCACCTCGCCGAGGTGCGCGCGGATGCGCAGGCGCTTACCCGCGAGGCCGAGCTGGCCGAGCGCAGGCTCGCGCAGATCGCCGAGGAGCGCGACGGCTGGAGCCGGCGCCAGAGCGGCGCAGCCACCCAGCTTGCGATGCTGAACGAGCGCACGGAGGAAGCCCGCGACGAGCGCGTGAGTCTCGAAGGCGCGCCGGCGGCATTCGCCGAGAAGCGCCAGGCCCTGATCGGGGAGATCGCAAACGCGGAGACCCGTCGGCGGGCGGCCGCCGACCAGCTCGCTACGGCCGAGAATGCACTAGCCGAGGCCGATCGCGACGCGCGTGCGGCGCTCGAGGCAATGAGCGGCGCGCGCGAGGAAGCCGCCCGTGCGGAGGAACGGTTCGATGGCGCCAAGCGGCGGCTCGCCGACATCGCGCACGAGATCCGCGAGATGCTCGAGGTCGAGCCGGGGGCAGTTGCCGAGCTCGCCGAGCTTAAGCCCGATGCGCCGCTGCCCGACGTCGAGGAGATCGAGAAGACGCTTGACCGCATCAGGCGCGAGCGTGAGCGGCTTGGCGCAGTCAATCTGCGCGCCGAGGAGGAGCTTGCCGAGGTCGAGACTCAGCACGGCAATCTCACCCGCGAGCGCGACGATCTGGTCGAGGCGATCAAGCGGCTGCGCCAGGGCATCCAGAATCTCAACCGCGAAGCGCGCGAGCGCTTGCTGGCCTCCTTCGAAGTGGTGAAGACCCACTTCGAGCGCCTGTTCACCAGGCTGTTCGGCGGCGGCACCGCCGAGCTGCAGCTCATCGAAAGCGACGATCCGCTTGAAGCGGGCCTAGAAATCGTGGCACGGCCGCCGGGCAAGAAGCCGGCAACGCTGTCGCTCCTCTCCGGGGGCGAGCAGGCGCTAACCGCGCTCGCGTTGATCTTCGCAGTGTTCCTCACCAACCCGGCGCCGATTTGCGTGCTGGACGAGGTCGACGCCCCGCTTGACGATCACAATATCGAGCGCTTCTGTGACCTGCTTGACGAGATGACGAAGTCGACCGACACGCGCTTCGTCATCATCACGCACAACCCGATCACCATGGCGCGAATGAACCGGCTCTACGGCGTCACCATGGCCGAGCGTGGCGTCTCGCAGCTGGTCTCGGTCGACCTCGAAGGCGCAGTGCGGCTGCGGGAGGCGGTGTAAGCAACCGGCGCCAAGCGTCAGTCGCGGGCCGCCAGCGGGCGCGCAACCGATTCAAGTGGTTTGCGCTCCGCTGCCACGGCCCAGCGCCCCGCTACGACTGCGGCGGCAATCATCAGCGCAGCTCCGAACAGGTAGCCGCCAAGCACGCTCAGGCGCGAGCCCGTGTCGATCAGAAGCCCGAACAGCCACGGGCCGGCGACACCACCGATTCCGGTGCCGATCGCATAGAAGAACGCGATGGCAAGCGCGCGCACCTCGAGCGGGAAGGTCTCGCTGACGGTGAGATACGCTGAACTCGCCGCCGCGGAGGCAAAGAAAAAGGTCACCATCCATGCGACGGTCTGTCCGGTCGCCGACAGCACGCCATTCGCGAACAGGAAACCGGTGATCGCAAGCAGAACGCCTGACATGGCATAGGTTGCGGTAATCATCGGTCGCCGCCCAATCGTATCGAACAATCGCCCCAGCAGGATCGGGCCGAGCACGTTGCCGGCCGCAAACGGCAGAATGTACCAGCCGACGTGGTCTGCACTGACGCCATAGAAATCGGTCAGCACCAGCGCGTAAGTGAAAAAGATCGCGTTGTAGAAGAAGGCCTGCGCCGCCATCAGCGCGAGGCCGACCGCGGTGCGGCGTCGCTGCGCCACGAACAGCGTCTCCATCACATCGCGAAGCGGTGTAAATCGGCGGGTCGCAAGGCGAATGCGCGGCAGCCTTTCGCCATCGGACGCGATGCGAGGTTGGCGCAAGCCGGCTTCAATCGCGGCGATGATCGCCTCGCCTTCGGCTGGCCGGCCATGGATGACCAGCCAGCGCGGCGATTCCGGAATCCAGAGCCGCATAACGAAGATGACAACGCCGAGCGCCGCCCCGATAAAAAAGGCGAGCCGCCAGCCGATGTCTGGCGCGAAGAGTGTTGGCTCAAGCAATACGATCGCAGCCGCCGCGCCAAGCGCAGCACCGATCCAGAAGCTGCCATTGATCACCAGATCCGTGAAGCCGCGATAGCGGGCCGGGATCAGCTCCTGGATGGTCGAGTTGATCGCGGTGTACTCACCGCCAATGCCGGCGCCGGTCACAAAGCGGAACAGGACGAAGCTCCAAAGGTCCCACGACAACGCGGTCGCGGCCGTTGCGACGAGATAGACTGCGAGCGTGATAAAGAACAGCCGCTTGCGGCCAAGCCGGTCGGTCAGCCACCCGAAGAACACAGCGCCTGTCACCGCGCCGGCGAGATACGCGCTCGCCGCGAAGCCCACATCCGCATTCGAGAAGTGGAGCTGCGGACTCTGCTTCAGGGCTCCGGACACCGCGCCTGCGAGCGTCACTTCAAGTCCGTCGAGGATCCAGGTGATACCGAGCGCAATGACGACGAGCGTATGGAACCGACCCCAACGGAGGCGGTCGAGCCGGGCCGGGATATCGGTCTCGACCACCGCGGGTACAGCTGATTCCGTATGCACATTGACCATGCCGCCCTCGCGAGGTCTCCCCTCGAACAACGGTCATGACTGGCACGGTGTTCCGCCCGCTTCTTAGTCCACGACATCGCTTCAAGGTCCCCCGAGGCGGTCGCCGGGGACAGGCCGCCAAGGGCGCGAGCGGTTGACACCCAGCCACCTACCCTCGCCTAGGCCACAATTGATGCGCTATCTTACCAGCCGACCGCCCTGCCGGGCGCCCCGTGGAGCCTCAAGGAGACCCCATGTCCACGACCACCTGGATCGTCCTCGGCGTGATCGTCCTTCTCGTCCTGTGGATCATTGTCGTCTACAACGGCCTCGTCGCGATGCGTCAGCGCGTCAACCAGTCCTTTGCGGACATCGACGTGCAGATGAAGCAGCGCCACGATCTCATTCCCAACCTGGTCGAAACCGTGAAGGGCTACGCCGGGCACGAGCGCGGCACGCTCGAAGCCGTCATCAAAGCCCGCAACACCGCGATCCAGGCGGGATCGGGTGGCGTCGCCGCACAAGCGGCCGCCGAAAATCAGCTATCGGGCGCCTTGCGCCAATTGTTTGCCCTGAGTGAGGCCTATCCCGACCTCAAGGCCAACCAGAACTTCCAGCAGCTGCAATCCGAGCTCTCCGACATCGAGAACAAGCTCGCGGCCTCCCGGCGATTCTTCAACAATTCCGTGCAGGAATACAACACCGGTATCCAGCAGTTCCCCGCTGTGCTCCTCGCCGGCTCGCTCGGGTTCACCCCAAAGGAATTCTTCGATGTTGGCGCCGAGGAGCGCAAGACGCTCGACCAGGCGCCGCAGGTGAAGTTCTAGAGGGATCCCGCGTAGCGGCGCCCCTGCCGCGCGAGCCGCGGAAACCATCAGGATCCGAGGCCCATGGCCTATGGTCTCTACAGCCATATCCAGTCGAACCGGCAGCGATCGGTCGTTCTGCTGATCGGGCTGTTCCTTCTCGTCTATCTGATGACGTTCGCGGGCGCGCTCGTCGCCGAGGTCGTGCTTGGCGGCGATGCCCGCCTCGATTTCCTGATCAACGCCGCCGTCCGCCGCACTCTCTATTCCCTGCCCTGGGTAACGATCGGCACGATCGTCTGGATCCTTATCGCCTACAAGTTTCATCAGTCGATGATCGACGCGATCACCGGCGGACAGGAGGTGACGCGGCAGGACGAGCCGCACCTTTACAACCTGCTTGAAAATCTCTGTATCTCCCGCGGCATCACCATGCCGAAGCTCAAGGTGATGGAGAGCGACGCGCTCAATGCCTTCGCAACCGGGCTGAACGAGAAGCAATACTCCATCACGGTCACGACCGGCCTGCTTGCACGCCTCGACGACCCCGAGGTTGAGGCCGTGCTCGGCCATGAGCTCACCCACATCCGCAACGGCGATGTCCGCCTCCTGATCATCGCGGTGATCATCGCCGGCGTGATCTCGTTCTTCGCCGAGATCGTGTTCCGCGGGCTGTTCCAGGGTGGATTCAACTGGCGCGGCTCGCGGCGCGGCGGCGATAGCGACCGTGGCAAAGGCGGCGCCATGGTGGCGGTCTTGATAGCGCTCGCGCTGATTGCGATCGCTTGGCTCCTTTCGATCGTGATTCGCTTTGCGCTCTCGCGCCAGCGCGAGTTTCTGGCCGATGCAGGCTCGGTCGAGCTCACCAAGAATCCCGACGCCATGATCTCGGCGCTGCGCAAGATCGAAGGCCGGGGCGAGCTGGAAGGCTCGACCTCCGCCGTGATGGAAATGTGCGTGGACAATCCGCGCTCCGGCTTTGCCGACCTGTTCTCGACCCACCCCTCGGTCGACAGTCGCGTGGAGGCGCTGGTCAAGTTTGCCGGTGGCCATGATCCGGGCCCGATTGCGCTGCCTGAGCCCCAGCACGCTGACGGCGACGAGACCCTGGATCAATCCGCTTCGTCCGGCCCGTTCGATCATGCCGGCACGTCGCCGTCGGAGACGCCCCGGCCGGGCACACCCGAATCTGGCGCACCCGAATCTCGCGCACCCAAGCCCTTCCTGCCGCCGGAGCCCCCAATCAGGCTTGGCAGCGACCCATCGGCCCCGCGTGTTCCGGGCCCCTGGGACTCCAAGCGCTAGCGGCTGACGAGACATAGCCTTCTCGATCACATCTCGTCGTTGCAGCAACGGCATGATTCGCCGTCGCTTTCCACAGCGCGGCGAGAAATATCTGTATGCCGGCACCACCGGCCCTTGCTTAAACACCTCCCCCGGACTGAAGTGAATCACGATTGATTCGTGGGGGAAGACATGGCGAAACCAGCAGTTCTCATTGTCGGCGCAGACAAGGGCGGCGTTGGCAAGACAACTGTGTCGCGTACGTTGCTCGACTATTTCGCGGCGCATCAGATTCCGACGCGCGCGTTCGATACTGAGGCGCCGAAAGGCACGCTCAAGCGCTTCTACCCCGACGCGAGCGAGATCGTGGACATGAATCTGGTGCCAGACCAGATGAAGATCTTCGACACGCTCAGCGGATCGCATGCATCGGTCACCGTCATCGATGTGCGCGCCGGCCTTCTCTCGCCGACGCTGCAGTCGCTGCGCGACATCGGCTTCATCGAGGCCGCCAAGAAGGGCCAGATCACCTTCGGGGTGTTCCACATCCTCGGCCCCACCATCACGTCGCTCGACGAGATCAGCGAGACGGCGGCTTATCTCGGCGATGCCAAGTACTTCATGGTGAAGAACTTCATCAACAACACCCACTATTTCCAATGGGATGAGCAGACGTGCTCCGCCTATTTCAAGAAGGTCAAGGACGTGGTCGAGATCACGATCCCCAAGCTTAACGAGATGGCCTGCGAGCAGGTCGATCTCGCTTCCGTGCCCTACCTGTCCTTCATCGCCAACAAGAAGCTCAGCGGCGATGCGGCCTCCTATTCCTTCGTGCTGCGCGGTTATGTGCGGCACTGGCTGGGCAATGTCTGGGCCGAGTATGATCGCATCAAGCTGACCGATCTGGTTGCGGCGCGGGCGCAGGCCGATTCGATCCAGCAACCGCGCGCAGCGGCGGGGTGACGACGGGCGTGCCGACCCGCGGTGCTCCAGCTCGGTCGCAATGGCAAGCCTGAGAGCAAATTGGCTGGAGACGCGAGCACATTGTGTCCACGAGCTACAGCGACCGGGTGCTAGCGGCCCTCTATGACAGCACTCTGGCTGCGACGTCAGTGTCACGCACCACAAGGCCGACGCCGTTCTACATCATTGCGTCGCCGCGCGCGCTGTGTGGGAAGACCTTCCTGGCACTGCTCATGGCCGACTATCTGTTCCAGGATGGCGGGAACGTCGACGCCTACGATCTCAACCCGGGTGAATATGCGCTGGCGGCCTGCCGGCCAGGCATCACCACCAAGGCCGACCTCTCGACCACGCCAGGCCAGATTGCGCTGTTCGACCGCCTGATCGCGAACGAAGGCAAGGCCAAGCTCATCGATCTCGGCTATTCGCTGTTTGAGCGTTTCTTTGATGTCTGCGAACAGATTGAATTCATCGAAGCCGTGCGACGCCGCGGCTTCGAGGTGATCATCCTGTTTCCGGCCGAGCCGCATCCGAGCGCGACCGCTGCTTACGAGAATATGCAGCGCCGCTTCCCCCATGCGGTGCTGGTGCCGGTGCTGAACGAGGCGATCCTGAAGGGCGAGCGAGTGCACGAAAGCTATCAGGTGGATCGTGAATCAGCCGCTGCACTGCAGGTCCCACTCATGCCGCCAGTACTCAAGACTTATACGGACCGGCTCAGCCAATCGCTGGCGCAAGTGCGCGCACAGTTGCCGACCAACATGCCGAAGAGTCACGCGCTCGAGCTGCGCTCATGGACGCGTGGCGTGTTCGTGGAATTCCGCGAGTTCGAGCTGCGGCTCACGCTGGAAAAACTGCGAACGTCGCTGCGGACGTGACCACGCTTCGCCCCCGAAGCGCGCCTCAATGGCCCTCGAACGAGACCAGCGTGCGCACCGGCACGTTGAGGTTGCGCAGCTTGTCGGCGCCGCCAAGCTCGGGCAGATCGATGATGAAGCAGGCCGCCACCACGTCGGCGCCCATTTGCCGCAGGAGCTTCACCGCGCCCTCGGCGGTGCCGCCAGTGGCGATGAGGTCGTCGACCAGCACCACCCGGTCGCCCCGTCCGATGGCGTCGACATGCATCTCCATCTCGTCGGTGCCGTATTCAAGCGCGTAGGCCATACGCACGGTCTGGTGCGGCAGCTTGCCCTTCTTGCGGATCGGCACGAATCCGGCCGAGACCTGATGCGCCACTGCGCCGCCCAGGATGAACCCGCGCGCCTCGATGCCGGCGACCCTGTCGATCTTGCTCCCCGCCCAGGGCTGCACCAGCTCATCGACGGCCCGGCGGAACGCGCGCGCGTTGCCCAGGAGCGTCGTGATATCGCGAAACATGATGCCGGGCTTGGGATAGTCCGGAATGGTGCGAATGGCGGCTTTCAGGTCATTTTCGAGGGCCGGAGAGGTCATAGGCTCACTCATGAGGCTCACCAAGGATTGGGCTCACCAAGGAACGGACACGATTGACAGGTAATGCTACCTTGCAAGCGAATAAGCGAGTGTCATGCCCGACGCAATCGGCAAGCCGATGAGTTTCCCCGAGCGCGCGCCGGCCACCACGGTCCGCAGGCGCCGGTGGTGGATCGCCGCGACTGCTGCGGTCGTGCTGGTCGTTGGCCTTGCCACCTTCGCGGCATGGTATTTCCGCGTCTGCGGCAACTGCGGCCCGATCATCTGCGACAATCCATGCTCGCTGCCGACCTTCGGGCAGATTCAGGTGCCGCCCGAAGCTGACGCTTAGTCGTCGAATACGGCAGCAATCTCTGGCCGCCGCTCCAAGCGCTTCGCAATTAGCGCGAACACTGCCACCCCAAGGAAGAGGAGCGCGAGGAGGATCGCGAAAAAGTAATCCGTGCCGGGCGGCGGAGGCGGCCCGAACAGGCCAAGCACGACGATCACGATGAGCGCCCAGGAGACTGTGCCGGTCCAGATTCGCCATCTACGCCAGCGGAGCATCATGGCCAATCCGGCGTAGCCAAGACCGACGGCCTGTACGAGCATTATGCCTACTTTTACTAGGCCGACCGGCTAGTGAGCAGAGGCAGAGCTTTCCGAGAAGGCATTCTCGATGGCAATGACGGCCACTAAGAATGCAGAGACAGCCCACAACAGAAACAGCGTGCCTGCAATAGTCACCGCGATCGTTCTTCGTGGTGGCGGCGTTTTGGCGGATTCACTCATCACACATCTCGACGCCCCTGGCCTCAGCCTTTCAGCTTACTC
>WNGB01014144.1_pt1 | contig 10689 bp, 6 predicted proteins | sample 5400681 | NCBI WGS metagenome assembly WNGB01 (sample SAMN13153367, study PRJNA577476) | soil metagenome | isolation source: 115 cm soil or saprolite under grassland replicate 2 | place: USA:California | collected 2016-06-15 | reverse complement strand
CGAGTCACTCATGTGGGCACTGGCGATGGGCCTCATCGGCGCCGTCGCCTTCTCCGCCATCGGCCTGGTCTCCGGCACCGACGAGACCGCCGTCGTGGCCCCGATCACTTTGCTCGTGGTCCTTCTCGGCGTCCCGGCAGCCGGCATCATCAGCTTCTTCCTCGCAGCAGTGGTGTCGAAGCACATCACGCACGCGATCCCGACGACTCTGCTCGGCATTCCTGGCGACACGATGGCGGTGCCGCTGCTGGAGGATGCGCAGATGTTGCGCGAGCTCGGCGTGCCTCACATCGCGCTGCGCAAGGCAATCTCCGGTGGTCTCCTCTCGGCGTTCATCGCCGTTCCGCTCGCGGTGCTCTTCGGGGTCCTGCTGACCCCGATCGCCGACGAGATCACCGACCTCGCTCCGTGGATCTTCGCCGGTGCGGCGCTGCTCATTGCCTACACCTCCAGGGGTCGCTGGGCAGCGGTGGCGGCGCTGTTCCCGTTCGTGCTGCTGGTGGTCGGGCTCAGCGCGTTCGCGACTCAGCAGCTCGGCCACGGCCTGAGCATCAGCTTCTTCCTCGGCATCGCGATCGGACCGCTCATCGCCGATCTGTTCCTCGCGATGTCGCCGACCGGTCGTCGTATCCTCGAGCGCTCAGAGATGGCGGAGTTCGACCTCGCTCCCGACGTGCGCACCTGGAAGGGACGCATGCCCAACCCACTGACTGTCCTCGACAGGAAGCAGACTGCCTACACCGCTGCGGCCGCCACCGTGTCGAGTGCGACGTTCGTCTTCTCGCCCGTCGCCATGACTGTCCTCATGGGCGAGGTGTTCGGCTCACGCATCAAGAACGGCTACCACCGGCTGACCACGATGATGTCGGTGAAGAACGGCACCACGGAGTCCACCTACGTCGCCGAGACACTGATCCCGCTCGTGGCTCTGGGGCTGCCGATCTCACCGATGGCCGCCGGGCCGGGTGCGGCGCTGTTCAACGCACCCCCTCGGTTCACCGTCGACCCGGCGACCGGAGAGGGACACAACCTCCACGACCTGCTCACCACCTGGGAGTTCCTCGTGTTCGGCCTCCTGGCGGTCGCCATCGCGTCCCTCATCGCCTACCTGTTCGCGATGACCAACGCACACCGCGCCGCCTCGTGGGTCATGCGCAACGTCTCACACGAGGCGATCATCGGTGCCTTCGCCGGGCTCATCTTGGTCATCTGCCTGTATGAGGGCGGCATCCTCGCGATCCTGGTCACCCTCACCGTCGGTCTCGTCGGTGGCACGATGAGCAAGCTGTTCGGGGTCCACTCCGGGGTCCAGTTCATGGGCTTCTACGCGGCCCTGCTCACCGTCCCCGCCATCCTGGCGCTGGGCTGAGGTTGTATCGATGTCTCTTCCAGTCACGCAGGAGCGAACCGCTACCCCCGAGCGCGGCACGCGTCCGATCAGGATCGGGAACAGCTCGGGGTTCTACGGTGACCGAGACGATGCGCTCGTCGAGATGGTTGCCCTGGGCGACATCGACGTCATCACGGGTGACTACCTCGCCGAGGTCACGATGCTGATCCTCGGCAAGTCCCGACAGAAGGACCCGACGACCGGCTACGCCACCACGTTCATGAGGCACTTGGAGCCGGCGCTGGATCAGCTCGCCGCCAATGGCACGAAGCTGGTCGTCAACGCGGGTGGGCTGAACCCGGCTGGGCTGGCACAGGCAACCCGCGAGCTGGTGAGCCGTCACGGCCTCGACCTGGCGGTGTCGCACGTCGAGGGAGACAACATCGAGGAGCAGCTCGTGAGCCTCCAGCAGGCCGGTCATCGGCTGGGGTATCTCCGGACCGGGGAGCCGTTGTCGGAGTGGGAGCACAGCCCCATCACCGCCAACGCCTACCTGGGTGGATTCGGCATCGCCCGCGCGCTGGCAAACGGAGCCGACATCGTCATCACCGGGCGTGTCGCTGACGCCTCCCTCGTGGTGGGGGCGGCGGCCTGGTGGTGGGACTGGGCACGCGAGGACTTCGACGCCCTCGCGGGAGCCGTCGCGGCAGGGCACGTCATCGAGTGCGGTCCTCAGGCGACCGGGGGCAACTTCTCCGACTTCGGCTCGATCGCCCACCTGGACCGGCCGGGCTACCCGATCGCCGAGGTGGACAAGGACGGCTCCGCGATCATCACCAAGCCGGCGGGCACCGATGGTGCGGTCACCACCGACACGGTGACCGCGCAACTGCTCTACGAGATCGGGGGCCCGGGCTATCTCAATGCCGATGTCACCACGCTCATGGACTCGGTGAGGCTCTCCGTCGCCGGCGAGGACCGCATCCGGATCGAGCCCGTGCGGGGCACCCCACCTCCCGCGACGACGAAGGTCGCCATCACCGGGCTGGGCGGGTGGGAGACCACCAACATGCTCGCGCTGACGGGCGGACAGCAAGAGCGCAAGGCAGCACTCCTGGAGCGGGCACTCCGGGCGACTGGCGCCGCCGATGCGCTCGATGAGTTGATCTTCGAACGGATCGGGGTCGCAGCCCAGGACGCTTCCAGCCAGTCAGAGGCCACCTCCTTCCTTCGGGTCACCGCTCGAGGCACCCGGGAGACCGCAGGTCGCTCGTTCTCGTCCCGCCTGGTCAGCCTCACGCTGGCCAATTACCCAGGGATGTACTTCCTGGCCCCTCCGCAGGCGGGCTCCAGCTATGGCGTCTACCGGCCGGGCGTCGTCGACCAGGAGGCGCTCGAGCATCGGGTCGTCCACCACGACGGCACGGTCGAGCACATCCCAGCCTTGGCGGGGCGCGCCGCGACGGCGAACGAGGCCGACAGCGCCGGCCATCGCGCCCAGGGCATCGAGGGCCCCACGTCCCTCGTCCTTGGCGACGTACCCAGCCTCGATGTGCCGTTGGGTGACATCGCACTGGCCAGGTCCGGTGACAAGGGCGGCGACGCCAACGTCGGGATCTGGGTCCGGTCCGACGAGGCGTGGGAGTGGTTGCGTTCCTACCTGACCGAGGCCGAGCTACGCAGGCTTCTCCCGGAGACCGGCGGCCTCACGGTCCAGCGCCACGAGTTCCCGAATCTCCGCGGGATCAACTTCCTCATTCACGACCTACTTGGGTCCGGCGCCACCTCCAGCCTTCGGCTGGACCGGCAGGCCAAGGCATTGGGTGAGTGGTTGCTCTCCCGGACGGTACGGGTGCCGGTCTCCCTGCTCAACGGGTCCTGACCTTCTTCCGACCCTGAACTGGGGCGGTGACGCGCCCCCGCGTCGGGTTGCTCATGACCATCCGCGGAAACCGATCCGTTCGAGCGGCTGGTCTACGGTGGCTCTCCCAGTCACTGTGGCTGGCCCAACTGAACACCGGCTGGTGCACCCCGGGGGTGCACGGACCCGAGGAAACGGGAGTCAACCGGAGGCAACGGAACACCGATTTCACGCTCAGAACGACGGATCGCGCGTGATCGAGCGTGGTGACCCTACGGTTCAACTCCCCCCTCGCGCACGTGAGTCGCTAGCCCCGGGTCTTCGGATCCGGGGCTTCGTCCATTTCGGGACCGGCCCTGAGTTGCAGCGGCTTCGTCGCCCCCTCACGATGTTCGGTTGGCGCCGTCGCTTCGGCGTTGCTCTCCGTGTCCACGCACGTATTGGTCTGAGTCACGTAAGTCGTGCGATGCCCACCCGGAGCGATCACTGAACGGCAACGGGTTTCGGGCAACTGCTGAAGCTAGAGCCGTGGGTGGAGCTGCGGGCGGGTGCGCAGCACTGAACGGGCTGCAGCATTCGCGGCAGTCCGGGGCGCACGCTTCCGATGTTCTCTGGCGAGCCGTACCCGATCCGGTTCACGCGTGGATCTGTACATGGCCTCTTTTGGTGCGCGCGAGGTTCACTTTGGTCATTCGGCCAGCCGCGCAGCTCGCAGGCGTGCTGCTGGCGTCGAATCGTCAGGTGGCCGGCTCAGGGGTGGTCGCCGCACGTCCGTTGCGAAGGTCGCGAGGGCGAGCCCATCTGCGGCAGGACTGTGAAGGTGCGCACGTGCCCCGGCCGTGGACGGCCGGGGCACGCAGGCAGTTGACTCCGCCGGGTCAGCCGGCCTCGGTGAGAGGTGCCGGGTGCATGAGTGGTGCCGCGGGTGTGCTCGAGGTGGTCTCGACCGAGGCGGGCTCCCGGCCGGCGAGAACGGCGCGGGCGCGGTCGAGGTCGAGGGCGCCTTCCCATCGGGCTACGGCGATGGTGGCGACGCTGTTGCCGACGACGCTGGTCAGCGCTCGCGCCTCGGACATGAAGCGGTCGATGCCGAAGATCAGCGCGAGTGCGGCGACCGGAACGTGGGGCACGGCGGAGAGGGTCGCTGCGAGTGCGACGAATCCGGAGCCGGTGACACCGGCGGCGCACTTCGAGGAGACCATCATAACCAGCAGCAGGCCCAGCCACTGACTCCAGGAGAGGTTGACGCCGAGCGCTTGTGCGAGGAACCCGGAGCCCATCGTGAGGTAGAGAGCGGTCCCGTCGAGGTTGAACGAGTAGCCCGCCGGCAGCGTGAGGCCGACGACCGGCTTCGAGGCACCGAGGAACTGCATCTTGTCCATCAGCCGGGGCAGCACCGGTTCGCTCGACGAGGTGCCCAGGACGATCAGCAACTCCTCCCGGATGTACCGCAGCAGCGGCAGCAACCGCAGGCCGTTCAGGCGCATCACCAGGCCGAGCCCGACGAAGACGAAGAGCAGGGCCGAGAGCCAGAAGGAACCGACGAGGAGCCCCAGGTGGGAGAGCGAGCCGATGCCGAACTTGCCGATGGTGTAGGCCATCGAACCGAAGGCGCCGATGGGTGCTGCCCGCATGATCCAGCGGATGATCAGGAACATCACCTTCGAGACGTTGTCGACACCGCGAAGCACGCCGACGCCGGCGTCTCCGGCTGCCTGCAGACCGAACCCGAAGAGCACCGAGACCAGGAGCACCGGCAGGATCTCGCCTCCGGTGAGGGCCGAGAGGAAGCTGTCGGGGATGATGCCGAGCAGGAAGGCCACGATCCCCTCGGACGGCTGGGTCGCCTCGGGTGGCAGGCCGGCGGTGCTCAGGTGGCTTTGGTCGATGTGCATGCCGGCGCCCGGCTGCACGACCTTGACGACGACCAGGCCGAGCAGCATCGCGAAGGTGGTGAGCAGTTCGAAGTAGAGCAACGCCTTCCCGGCGACCCGTCCGACGGAGCGCATGTTCTCCACCGAGGCGATGCCGGTGACGACGGTGCAGAAGATCAGCGGCGCGATCATCATTCGAATGAGCGCGATGAAGGCGTCGCCGAGCGGCTTGAGCTCGGCGCCGATAGTCGGCCACAGGGCCCCGACGAGGGCGCCCAGCACGACCGCGCCGAGCACTTGGATGTAGAGCTGACCACAGGTGCGCCGAAGCCGGCTGGGCGAGACATGTGGGGAAGACGTGTGAGTGCTCATGCGATCTGTCCTTCGACAACTGATGTGCCAACGGTGGCACTGGACGGGCGGGGGGTCGAGAGTTCGGGAAGGGGTATGAGGACCGTTGATTCGGTGAGGCGCCGCGCGGCTCGCTCGAGGCTGACGGTGGTGATCTCGCCCACGGTGTCGCGGGCCACGGTGACCGCGACCACACCTCCGAGCGTGCCCAGCCGGACGCGACCGCCGTGGACCGGGGACAGCACACGATGCGGCAACGTGCCCTCCGTCAATGCGGCGGCCACCACCGCGACGGCCGAGGTGAGGCCTATGACCGGGTGGGGCGCGTGCATGGAGAGCATCCGTACGGACAGGTCGTAGTCCGACGCGCGGACCTGCTCCCCAGTCGAGGTCCGGTAGTCGATCGCGGGACCGACGACGCCGACCTTCGGGACGGCGTGCGTGACCGCGGCCGTCGGCTCGACCAGTCCCATGGCGAGGGCCGCCTCGCGACGCAGGGCGGTGAGCTCCGGCGTGACGGCACGGACGTCGAGGAGGTCGTCGGCGCCGGTCAGACCCAGCGCGCCAGCGTCGAAGAGCGCGGCCGGCGCGCCGGCGTCGACCAAGGTCGCGTGGTGATCGCCGGCCCACGGGCCGTCAGCCAGGTGCAGCAGGTCGACCGGGTGACCGGTGGGCAGCAAGGTCCCGGTGGTCGAGCCAACCGGCCGATCGAAGCCGAGCAGGACCGGGACGCCGAAGCCCGCGACCCCGGGCACCGAGGCCTGGCCCTCCTCGGGAACGACGTCGGCCACCAGAGGAATCGTCGCGCGCAGACGGGCTCCCGTGTTGGTGTTGCGCAGCCGCACGAGTGCCATCCCGTCGGTGTCGATCGCGTGACCGTGATGAGCGGCCCACAGAGCGACCGCGGTCGCGCAGTTCCCGCAGTTGCTTGCCCACTCGACTTTCGGCTGACCGACACCGACCTGGGCGAACGTGTAGTCCACGTCGATGTCGGGGTCCCTCGAGGCGGTCACGATCGCGGCCTTGGAGGTGGTCGAGGACGCACCCCCGATGCCGTCGGCCTGGCGGGAGTCCCGGGCGTTGAACGCTGCGACAAGCAGGTCCTCGGTCGGGTAGCCGGTGTCGCGAGTCTCCTCCTCGGGGAAGATCCAGCACTTGCTGGTGCCACCCCGGATGAGCTCACCGTGCAGTCGGATCACGGAAGTCCTCCCTTGGACGTCGGTCTCGGAACGACTCCAATGTGATGGCCGCTACACTTCAGCACAATCGACGATTTCTAGACCGTCGTTAAGTTGCGCTAAATGGTTCTCAGCGCGCAGAGGAGGACGCGTGCTCGACGTGAGGCGGATGCTGCTACTGCTCGAGGTCGCAAGACAAGGGTCCGTCACCGGCGCCGCGCACGCCCTGAGCTACACCCCCTCGGCGGTCTCCCAGCAGATCGCACGGCTCGAGGCCGAGGCCGGTCAGGCGCTTCTCGAACGCCATCCTCGCGGCATCGCACTCACCGCTGCGGGTGAAGTCGTCGTGGCCCGTGGGCAGTCCATCGCCCGCCAGCTCGATGCCGCACAACAGGAGCTGGCCGACCTCGCCGAGCTGCGCGCCGGCCGACTGCGAATCGGGACGTTTCCCACAGCGGGCGCCTCGCTCCTGCCGCTGGCGGTGACCACCTTCCGCGGCCAACACCCCCACGTCGCGCTGACCGTGCGAAGCGCGCGCTTCGCGGCGCTGCGGGAGATGCTCGAGGGCCGCGAGATCGAGGTGTCGCTGCTGTGGGACTACGCCTGGGAGCCAGTCCGCGACGACACCCTCGACGTCGTACACCTGCTCGACGACCCTCCCGTGCTCCTCGTCGCAGCTGACCACCGCCTCGCGCGACGACGCAAGGTCGACCTCGCAGAGCTCGCAGCAGAGGCGTGGATCACCAGGGCGGAGGCGCACCCGGTCGCCTCGGCTCTCCTGCGCAGCTGTCGCGAAGCCGGCTTCGAGCCGGAGATCGCGTTCGAGGCGAACGACTACCAAGAAGCACAGGCGATGGTCGCGGCCGGCATCGGCGTTGCCATGGCGCCGCGACTCACCGTGGTCAACATGCGCTCCGACGTTCGCGTCATCCCGCTCAACCGTCCAGCGCCGACCCGGCGCATCCTCGTCGCACGGCTCCGCGAGCGGCCACCGTCACCAGCCGGAACCGCCTTCGTCGGATGCCTGAAAGCCGTTGCCACACGACTCTGACCGAAGGCGGAGGTCGGCGGCTTGGCCTTGTAGCGTCGACCGCTGCCCGGACTGGTCGGGTCGGCACGTCACGAAGGGTCTGCTGCACGAGTAGGTGACAACCCGAACAGTCACACGCCCAAGCCCCGGGAGGACTGGTTGTCGAAACAATTCGGCGGCATCTTCGATGCCGAATCGTCCCGGCCTACTCGTGAACTGACGTGGGCTTCCCAGCTGTCGATGCTGGGTCAAGAACGCTGGCGGGTGCACCCCGGGGGTGCTCACCCCCGGGGAAACGGGAAGGAACCGGAGGCAACGGGACACCGATTTCACGCTCAGAAGGGCGGTTGGCGCGGGATCGAGCGTGGTGTTCCTACGGTTCAACTCCCCCTCGCGCACGTGATGAAGGCCTCGGTCGTTGACCGGGGCTTCGTCCATTTCTGCGCCGGCCGCGGGCGCGACGAAGACGCTCTGCTTGAGGATGTCCGGTTGTCGCCGCTGCCTGCGGCGCAGCCCTCCATGTGGGTGTGCGCTTGCATGTCTCAGTCACCTACGTCGCGCACCGGACCTCTGGCGATCACCGCGCGGCTACTTCTTTCGGCAGATTGCTGAGGGCGGCTCGTCCGGGCCGCGGCGCGTGCAGGTCGCGCCGGGCGAACTGTGACGAAACAGAATTGCGTGATGGGTCAGGTCAGCGGGGGCCTGGTTCGGTGGCGCGATCCGGCGCACGAACGGGAGGGTGTGGGCGAGCGCACTACCGGGCACTTCGAGGTGTCCGACGCCGTTGAGCAGGCTCACGCGCCCGAGGCTACCCACGGATCCTCGCGTCGCCAGACGGTGGGCAGCAGAAGCTCGACGCCGTCCTCGTCGGCGAGCTCGCCCAGCACCCGCATGACCAGGTCGAGGTCGTCCATGGCGTACGCCGACGCGCGAAGGGGCCGGTCGAGCGGTTGGAAGAAGTCGTCCCAGTGGATCAGCACGACTCGCCGGGCGCCGACGGTGCGCACGGACTGCGACCAGTAGGTCCGCAGGTATTCCTCGTCGTGGATCCCGAGCTGGCCGACACCGATGTAGGCGACCTCTGCCTGCTGGCCGGAGAGCGCCCCGTCGATCCAGCCGGCACTGCCCTGGATCAGCGTCCGGCGCCCCGTCGGCCGGTGGTGGACCAGGAGCGACCACGCCTCGCCGCAGCGGTACGCCTTGGCGCGGGCCGGTGGCTTCAGTGGATGGTCGATCGTGCCGGGGAACCGGTCCGGCGGACAGTGGTGCGACTCGATGAGGGTCACGTCGAAGGCTCCCAGGGCGTGCGTGTCGCCGCTGCGGGCGACCAGGATCTGCTCCTCGGGCAGCCCGTGCCCGCGACCGATGTTGGCCGTCGACTCGCCGCCCACGAGGGTTGCCCCGGTACGGTCCGCGACGACGGCCGAGTCCAGGCCGTGGTCGTAGTGGCAGTGCACGGGAAGCACCGCGTCGAGCCGCTCGATCCCTGCCCGGGCCAGACAGGCCTCGATCCGCGGCAGGTCTGGCGCTATCCGGCCGAGCCCCACCTTGACGAGGCTGGGCCGGCTGAAGAACCCGTCGGTCAGGATCGCCGACGGGCCGTCGCTGACCAGCACGCTGGCCACGCCGAGGAACGTCACGGACAGCGTCGAGTCGTCCCCGGCGGCCGGGACCGCGAAACGGTCGGAGTAGTCATCGATGTCCGGTCGTCCGAGGCGCAGCCGCATGTCGGTCAGCATGCCATCCGGCGCGCGGGTGCCGGGTAGCCCCTGGGTTGGCCGCGATGAACGGGGCGCAGGATCCGGCCGCGTGTGGTGCCTGGGCGGGTCACAGGAGTGGGATGAGCCGCTCTTGCACGATGTCGATCGGCATGGTTGAGCGCCGTACCCGGGCCAGGGTGATCGCGCCCTCGATCGAGGAGATGCACAGTGTCGCGAGGTCGATGGCCTCGTGCTCGTCGTGGCCCGCCTTGACCAGGACGGCGGCCAGGCCGTTGGCCCAGTCGTCGAGCACGCCCGCGACGGTCGCACCCAGCGTCGGGTCGGCGTACGCCTCCTGGGCGACCATGCCGACCGGGCATCCAGCCTTGTAGTCGCTGTCCTTCAACTGTCGCTTGTAGTGCTCGCAGATCGCGGTGACCACGGCCGGGGTGTCGCCGCGGTCTTCCGCCCGTTTCAGCACGTCGGTGACGAGACCGCCGGCCCAGACCAGCGCCTCGATGAGCAGCTGCGCCTTGCCGCCGGGGAAGTGGAACTGGACCGAGCCGCGCGGGCCGCGGCTGTGGTCGAGGACCCGCGTGATCGAGGTGCCCGCCACGCCGTGCTCGCGCAAGAGCAGGGCAGCACTGCTGATCATGCGGACCCGGGTGTCGGTGGTCACACCCACTTGCGGCTCCTTCGTCGTCTGCGATTATGCTATGTGACATAGCATAGCAAAGGAGCGAGATGCGCGAGTTGAACTTCGTCCGTGCCGGGCGGCTCGAGTGGCGCGAGCGCGCCGAGCCGACATGGTCGAGCCCACGGACGCGCTGGTACGCCCGTTCGTCGCGAGCCGGTGCGACGGCGACGTCCTGCCGATCCACCGGCCGGTCTCGCGCGCGATGCAGGCGGGGCTGCGGCTCGGCCTGATCGATCCGGTGGTGGCTTCGATCGTCGGCCCGATGCCGTTCCAGGGGCCGTTCGGGATCGGCCATGAGTGCATCGCGCAAGTGACTGCGGTCGGCGACTCCGTGAGCGACCTTGCAGTCGGTGACGTCGTCGTGGTGCCCTGGGCCGTCTCGTGCGGTACCTGCCCGGAGTGCCGGCAGGGTCTGACTGCGAAGTGCTCCACGATGCGCGCCACCAGCCCTGGCGGAACGCTGGCCGCATTCGGTTTCGGACCGTCGTCCGGACCATGGGGCGGAATGACCGCCGACTCGTTGCGGATCCCATTTGCCGACCACATGCTCGTCAAGGTCCCGGCCGGGGTCGATCCGCTGAGGGTCGCCGCCGCCAGTGACAACCTCGCCGACGCCTGGCGGGCGGTCGTCCCACCCCTGCGCGAGCGACCGGGAGGATCCGTCCTCG